>Ga0184637_10000730_pt1 | contig 23659 bp, 25 predicted proteins | sample PLM3_127_b2_FD_133143 | JGI IMG/M metagenome (GOLD analysis project Ga0184637, IMG submission 133143) | Groundwater sediment microbial communities from an aquifer in East River, Colorado, USA - PLM3_127_b2 | ecosystem: Environmental > Terrestrial > Soil > Riparian zone | place: USA: East River... | reverse complement strand
GTCGACAAGCTGCCGAAGCAGAAGCAGGCGTTGTACAACTACCAGCGGCGTTCCAAAGTTCTGGTCAAGTCGATTTGACGTCCGTCGGCCGACGTCATCCAGCCGCTCCCCCGGGGCGGGGCATATAATCACCGGGAATCTTCCGCGATGAGGCTGTCACATGGCTGTAACCACATCGCCCGGAAGAAGCTGTAACCTGTTGATAGCAAAAAAACATGGCAAGAACAGTGAAATGCGTGAAACTCGGCCGGGAAGGCGAGGGGCTGGATTTCCCCCCTTTGCCCAGTGACCTGGGCAAGCGCATTTTCGAGAACGTTTCCAAGGAGGCCTGGAAAGGCTGGCTCGAGCACCAGAAAATGCTGGTGAACGAGAACCGGCTCAGCCTCGCCGACCCGAAAGCGCGCAAGTATCTTCTGGAGCAGACCGAAAAGTACTTTTTCGGTGCCGGCGCCGACGCTGCTGCGGGTTACGTTCCGCCCTCGAAGGGTTAGCAACTCCGTAGTGCGCCGGCCGGCAGGCGCGGCGTAGTCCTTCCCTGTTCGCTGCCGACCACCGGAGCGCCGAAAAATTAGCAAGGGTGCGCACATCAAGGCCGAGTCCGCCGACCGCGCGGCCACGCTCGCGCCGGAAAAGGCCGCGAGGAAGCGCGCCGCGCTGGTCGCCGACAAGTCGGGCAAGACCAAGCGCTCCAATCCGCAGCTTTACCTGAATCGGGAACTGGCGCAGCTCGAGTTCAACAGGAGAGTGCTGGCGCAGGCCGAAGATGCGGACGTGCCGCTGCTGGAGCGGCTGCGCTTCCTGTGCATCGTCAGCAACAACCTGGACGAATTTTTCGAGATCCGCGTGGCGGGCCTCAAGGCGCAGATCGAACTCGGCGCCGATACCACCGGACCCGACGGCGCGACCCCTTCGCAGGCTTTCAAGGAAGTGTCTTCGCGCACTCAAGAGCTGGTCGCGCGCCAGTACCAACTGTGGAACGAGGAGCTACTGCCGCAACTCGCGCGTGAAGGCATCCGCTTCCTGCGCCGGCGCGACTGGACCGACGCGCAGAAGACCTGGATCAAGGCGTTCTTCCTGAGGGAGATCATGCCGATGATGACGCCAATCGGACTGGACCCGGCGCATCCTTTTCCGCGCATCCTCAACAAGAGCCTCAATTTCGCCGTGCAGCTGTCCGGCAAGGATGCGTTCGGCCGCAATTCCGGATTCGCACTGGTGCAGGCGCCGCGCGTGCTGCCGCGGGTGATCCGGCTTCCTCAGGAGATCGCCGGCTGCGATTTCGGGTTCGTATTCCTGTCCTCGGTCATCCACGCGCACGTCGGCGAGCTGTTCACCGGCATGGCGGTGCAGGGCTGCTACCAGTTCCGCGTAACCCGCAACAGCGATCTGTTCGTGGACGAGGAAGAAGTAAAGAACCTGCGACTGGCGCTGCAGGGCGAACTGCCGCAGCGCCACTTCGGCGACGCCGTGCGGCTCGAAGTCGCGGACCTGTGCTCGCCGGAAATTTCGGACTTTCTGCTGGCCCAGTTCAACCTCAGTCGCGACGATCTGTACCAGGTCAACGGCCCGGTGAATCTGGTACGGCTGATGCAGGTGCCCGACTGGGTGGACCGGCCGGATCTGAACTTCCCGCCTTTCGTTCCCGGCATTCCAGGCGCGCTCACCAGACGTCCGGACATCTTCGCCGCGATCAGACAGGGCGACATTCTGCTGCATCATCCCTTCCAGTCGTTCAAGCCGGTCATCAACTTCATCCAACAGGCCGCCGCCGATCCGCATGTGGTGGCAATCAAGCAGACGGTGTATCGCACCGGCGCCAACTCCGAGCTCATGCAGACGCTGATCGACGCGGCGCGCAGCGGCAAGGAGGTCACCGTGGTGGTGGAGCTGATGGCGCGCTTCGACGAGGAGGCCAACATCAACTGGGCCGCGCGCCTGGAGGAGGTCGGCGCACACGTGGTGTACGGCGTGGTCGGACTCAAGACCCACGCGAAAATGGCGATGGTGGTGCGCCGCGAGGACGACATCCTGCGCCGGTACGTGCACCTCGGCACGGGCAACTACCACGCGCGCACCGCGATGCAGTACACCGATTTCGGCTTGTTCACCTGCCATGAAGAGATCTGCGCGGACGTCAACGACGTGTTCATGCAACTCACCGGCCTGGGCAAAGCGGGGAAGCTCAGGCACCTCTGGCAGTCGCCCTTCACGCTGCATTCGCAGGTGCTGAGCACGATCCGGCGCGAAGCCGAGCAGGCGCGCGCAGGGAAGCCCGCCGGCATCATCGCCAAGATGAACGCGCTGCTCGAGCCCGAGATCATCGCCGCGCTTTACGAGGCTTCGATGGCCGGCGTGCAGGTGGACCTGATCGTGCGAGGCGTCTGCGCGTTGCGCCCCGGTATTCCCGGGCTTTCGGACAATATCCGGGTGCGCTCGATCATCGGCCGCTTTCTCGAGCACCATCGCGTATTCTGCTTCCAGAGCTCGAACGAAGTGTTCCTTTCCAGCGCCGACTGGATGGACCGCAACTTCTTCCGCCGCATCGAGGTGTGCTTTCCGGTGCTCGACGACAAGCTGAAGAAACGCGTGATCGACGAATCGCTGAAGACCTATCTCGCGGACAACGTCCAGGCCTGGGAAATGGACGGCGACGGCCACTTCAAACGCAGAAAACCGGAACGCGGCAAGGGCGTGGCGGCACAGGCCGCGCTGCTGGAGAAACTCGCCTCCAGTGCGAGCTGAGGCGCTCGCGCGGCTGCGTGCTCGCGGCAACGGACGCATTCGCAGCCATGTCCCGGGAAATCGAGATCAAGCTGTCGGTTCCCGAGGAGCACGCGCTGCGGCTCTGGGAAGTGCTCGCGCACCATGCGCATGACAAACCGGTCACGCATCGGCTGTTTTCGGCTTACTACGACACGCCGGAGCGCGCTCTGAAGACAGCCGGCGCGGCATTGCGCCTGCGGCGTGAGGCCGGGCGCTGGATTCAGACCGTGAAGAGCGAAGGGCGGGTCGCAGGCGGGCTGCATCAGCGCGCCGAGCACGAAGTCGAAGTGGCCGCGCAACTGCCGAGCTTCCCGGCCATCGCCGAGGCCGGTCTGGGCGATCTGGTCGCCGACAGGCGGCTGCGCGAAGCGCTCACCGTCGCGTTTACGATCGAGTTCAACCGTACTTCGACGTTGCTCAGGCCTGCGGCCGGCAAGGTTGTCGAGGTGAGTCTCGACCGGGGAGTGATCGCGGCCGGCGACCGGCGCGAGCCGATTTGCGAAATCGAGCTGGAACTCAAGGCCGGAACCCCGCGATGCCTGTTCGATCTTGCGCTGGAAATCGCCGCCGCATTGCCGGTCCGCCTCGACAACCGCAGCAAGGCGGAACGCGGCTACGCGCTCGCCGCGAATTCGAAGCCGGCGCCGGTCAAGGCCGCGCCGGCGGAATTGACGGCGCAGATGAAGATGGAAGAGGCTTTCGTCGCACTCGTCTCGCAGTGTCTCGCGCATATGCAGGCGAACGAAAACGGACTGTTGCAGGGCCGCGACCCCGAGTATCTGCACCAGGCCAGAGTGGGGCTGCGGCGTCTGCGCTCGGTGTTTCGCGTGTTCGGCGCTGCCGTGCCGCGGGAGCCCTTTGCGGCACTGCTGGAACATCTCAAGGCGCTCGGGCAAACGCTGGGCGCTGCGCGGGATTGGGATGTGTTGGTCACCGAGATGCTGATGCGTTCGGCGCGCGGCGTGACCGATCATCCCGGGATTGCCGATCTGAGAAAGCGCGCGCAGGCGGCACGCCGCCGCACGGGCCAGGCGGCACGCACAGCCGTGGCTGCGCCGGCGTATACCGGCATGCTGTTGCGTCTATCGGCAACGCTGAACGCCGGGAGCTGGCGCGGCGACGGCGCACGCACTGCGGGCGCGCTACCGCAGTTCGCCGCGGCCGCGATGGCACGCCAGCATTCGCGCGTTGTGAAGCGGGGCCGCCGCATCGAGAAGCTGGCGTTCCAGGATCTGCACCGGTTGCGCATCGCGGTCAAACGGCTGCGTTACATCACCGAGTTTTTTCTTCCGCTGGCCCCGAAGAAGGCGCGAAACTATGTTCGCGCACTCTCGGAATTGCAGGATTTGCTGGGAAGGCTCAATGACAATGCGGTTGCGTGGCGGCTGCTCGACACCCTGGGCGCGGAGGAATCGTCGCCGGCATACCGGCAGGCGGAGGGATACGTGCGCGGCTGGAGCGCCGCCGAGGCCGAACGCTGCCGCAGCCAGCTTCCCGAAGCGTGGAAGCAGTTCATGAAAACGCAGCCATGGTGGGTGCGGGATTGACGCCCCCGAGGATTCTGTGAGAAAGCCCATATGGATCTGATACTTTGGCGCCACGCCGAAGCCGTGGACGGCCAGCCCGATCTTGCGCGCGAACTCACGCCCAAGGGGGTGAAGCAGGCAAAAGCAATCGCGCAATGGCTGAGTTCGCGCCTGCCCAGGCGGACCCGGATCATCGTCAGCCCGGCCGAGCGCACGCAACAGACCGCCGCGGCGCTTACCGACGATTTCGAAATCGACCGCCGGCTCGCGCCTGGCGCGCCGCCGACCGCGGTGCTGGCCGCAGCCGGCTGGCCCGAGCACAGGGGTGCCGTCGTGGTCGTCGGCCATCAGCCCTCTCTCGGGATGGCGGCGGGGCTGCTAATCGCCGGCGAGCCGATGCCGTGGAGCATCAAGAAAGGCGCGATCTGGTGGTTGAGCCACCGCGTGCGCGGCGAGCATCGGCAAGTCGTGCTGCGCGCGGTGATCTCCCCCGATCTGCTTTAGGTGATCGCGAATCCAAGTCTCAACGCAAAGACGCAAAGAACGCAAAGGCACGCAAAGAGAATCAATGTAGATTCTGTCTTCGTATTTCTTCGCACCCCTCAAGGGCACCCGTCGAGCGGGTATAGAAAGTAAGGTACTGAAAAGAGTGTTCTTCGTGCCTTCGTGGTGAGCCTTACGATTTGAAAGGTGCGTAAGTGTTCGAATCGGCAGAGCTGGGACACTCGATTTCCAAACGTACCTACTCGCGCGAAGTGCCGAAGCTGCGCGAAGCGCTACTGGACTCGCAGTACGACCTGTTCCAGGACGGCCGCTTTCCGGTGATGGTCCTGATCGCCGGCGTGGACGGCGCCGGCAAGGGCGAAACCGTCAATCTGCTAAACGAGTGGATGGACCCGCGCCACATCCGCGTCGCCGCGTTCGGCGAGCCGTCGGACGAGGAACGCGAACGCCCGCCGATGTGGCGCTACTGGCGGGAACTGCCGCCGAAAGGAAAGATCGGCATCCTGTTCGGGCATTGGTACACCGATCCCATCCTCGATCGTGTCTATCGCAAATCCAAACAGCCGCAATTGATCCTGAGCATCGAGGAGATCGTGCGCTTCGAGAAGATGCTCACCGACGAAGGCGCGCTCCTCCTCAAGTTCTGGTTGCATCTGTCGAAGGAGAAACAAAAGAAGCGGCTCAAGGCGCTGGAAAAAGATCCGAAGACGCGTTGGCGGGTGACCGAAACCGACCGGCGGCATTTCAAGCTTTACGACAGGTTTCGCAAGGTCAGTGAGCTGGCGCTGCGCCAAACCAGCTCGGCGTCCGCGCCGTGGATCGTGGTCGAAGGAGAGGATGCCCGTTACCGCAATCTGACCGTCGGCCGCGCGCTGCTGGCGGCAATGCGCGAGCGCCTCGACCAGAAGCCGGCAAAACCGGCCGCGGACCGCATCCCGCCAATTCCGCGTCCGATCGACAACCGCCACGTTCTGGGCGCGCTCGACCTTACGCTGAAACTCGACCGCAAGAAATACACGGAACTGTTCGCGCTGTACCAGGGCCGGCTCAATCTGCTGTCGCGCAACCCCGGGTTTCGCAGACGCTCGGCGATCCTGGTATTCGAGGGCAACGACGCCGCGGGCAAGGGCGGCGCCATCCGCCGCATTGCAGCTGCGCTCGACGCCCGACATTACCGCATCATTCCAGTGGCCGCACCGACCGAAGAGGAGCGTGCCCAGCCCTACCTCTGGCGTTTCTGGCGGCACGTCCCGCAGCTCGGCCGGTTTGCCCTGTTCGACCGCTCATGGTACGGGCGCGTGCTGGTGGAACGGGTCGAGGGCCTGGCCAGCGAGTTCGACTGGGCGCGCGCCTATCCCGAGATCAATGATTTCGAACAGCAGCTCGCCGACAACGGCGCCATCGTGATGAAGTTCTGGCTGGCGATCAGCAAGGACGAGCAATACCGCCGCTTCAAGGAACGCCAGCAGACCGCGTTCAAGCGCTTCAAGATCACGCCCGAAGACTGGCGCAACCGCAAGAAATGGGAAGCCTACGAACAGGCGGTGTGCGACATGGTGGACCGCACCTCGACTGCGGTCGCGCCATGGACGCTGGTGGAAGCCAACGACCAGCTCTACGCCCGCATCAAGGTGCTGAAGACCATCTGCGAGCGCCTCGAATCGTCGCTCAAACGCTGATACCGCGGGAACTTGCCGCGATCGGCGTACTCACAGGTTTGCCCTCTTCACTGCCGGTTGCGTATACTTGAGCGCATCATGAAACGCTGGAAGACAGGATTAGTCGCGTTGATTTCGCTGTGGCTGCCGTTGCAAGGCTACGGCGCGATCGCCATGCCGTTCTGCCAGCAACACGGCTTGGCCGCGGCCGGAACCGGGCTTGCAGACACATCCCAGGAGCACCACGACGCTCACCCGGGCCAGATGGCCCATAACGATTCGCCAACTGACGCTGCAGGAATTTCGCATGCTGAACACGCCAGCGGCGATGCCACCAGCGGTTTGGCCTGCAACAATTGCGGCGCCTGTCATCTGGCATGCTCTCCGGCAATTCCGGCGATTGCGCCTGTCGCACTGTTGATCGGCGGACCCGTTCTCGAGTCGTCGCCCGCCGATTCACCGCGCTTTTTTTACCCCGAGCAACTTCATCGTCCCCCTCTCTCCGCGCTCCTCTGAGCGCGGGTTGAACCACTGACCGGCCGGCACGTCTGCCGGGGCGGTTCTTCCCTCCCGCGAGAAGCACCCGCCGTACCTTTACGGCCCTCACGCGACACGTCGTGTCCAGGCGTCTGCCCCTTTTGTCGGGAGCGGCGCGCCGGACCGCGAACTGATCGAGGAATTCGATGAAGCCCATTTCACGCAGTACGCCCGGCGTACTGGCAGCAACCCTGCTGCTGGCAGCCTGCGCCACGGTGTCCGCGCCCGAATACTCGCGGCAGCACCCGGCAAACCCCGAAGCAACCCAAGCCCCGGCGACGAGTGCTTCGAGCGCGCTCGACGCTTATCAACCCGCCGCCGCACGCAAAGAGCCGTCCGGCCAATCAACCACGCCCAAAGGCCAGGATGGTCACGGAAGTCCGGGACCACAGTCTGCAGGGCAACGGAAGGAGGAGGGCCATGATCCCCATTGAACGCGATCAGGTTCGCGGCATCAGAATCCTCGCCGCCATCTTGTTCGGCGTATCCGTGCTAGGCGGCTGTGCGACGGTGCAGCGCGAGGCAAGTTTCCCGCAGGTGCAGAACGCGGTTGCGAATCATCTGGGCCAGAGGGTCGAATGGAATCGCGATGGCGAGCGCGACGAGCGGGCGCAGCAGGCCACGCGCACGCTGCTGCAGCAAAAACTCTCCGCGGAAGCGGCATTACAAATCGCCCTGTTAAACAACCGCGGGTTGCAGGCAAGGTTCGAGGAGCTCGGCATCGCGCAAGCCGATCTGGTCGAGGCCGGATTGCTGGAGAACCCGGTATTGGGCGCCAGCGCGCTGTTCCAGGATGCCGGCACCGAGATCGACCTGGATATCGTGCAGAACTTCCTCGGCGTGTTCACGCTTTCGGCGCGCAAGAAGATCGGACGGGCGGCCGCCGAGCGGGTGACATTGGAGGTCTCTAAGGATGTGCTGGATCTGGCGTCGGAAGTCCAGGCGCAGTACTACCGGGTGGTGGGCGATGCCGAGGCACTGGTACTGGCACGCCAGGTCGTCATCGCCACCGATGCCGCCGCGGAACTGGCGCAGCGCCAGTACGTGGCCGGCAATCTGAGCAAGCGCGAACAGAGCCTGCAGCAGGCGTTCTACGCGCAGACCTTGCTGGAGGTCGCGCAGGCCGAGGCACAGCTCAACGCCGACCGCGAAAAGCTCAATCGACTCATGGGGCTGTGGGGTGCGAATACGCGCTGGACCGTTCCCGATCGGCTGCCGGAGATCCCCGCTAAGCTTCCAGCGCTCGACGATGTGGAGCGGCAGGCCGTCGAACGCCGGCTCGACCTTGCCGCGGCGAAAAAGGACGCGGAGGGCGTTACCCAGGCGCTCAACCTCGCCCGCCAGTACCGATGGCTCGGCCCGCTCGGTATCGGCGTGCACTTCGAGCGCGGCCCGGCCGAGGTAAAGTCCTACGGACCCAGTGTCGAACTCGGGTTGCCGATTTTCAACCGGGGGCAGGCTCGGATCGCGCGGCTGGAATCCGAACGCAAACGCGCAGAAGAGCGGGTAACCGCGCTCGCAGTGGACATTCGCTCGGAGGCGCGTGAAACCCGCGGCCGTCTCAGCGCACTTCATCAGTCGGTGAGGCATTACGAGAATGAACTGTTGCCTCTACAGCAAACCATCGTGGCCGAGACGCTCAAGTTCTACAACGGCATGTTGCTGGGCGTCTATGACCTGCTGCTCGCCTCGCAAAGCCAGATCCAGACCGGGCGCCAGTACGTCGCTGCCACTCGCGACTTCTGGCTGGCCTGGATCGAACTCGAGCATGCGATTGGCGGGCGGATCAGTTCCCCGGCAGCCACGCCGCCAACCGGGAACGACACGGACGTCCCCGCGGACAACCCTCAACAACATGGAGACAAGCAATCATGATGACTCGTCGCGACATTCTCAGAGGCGGAGCGGCGCTGCTCGCCGGCGGAGCGGTATCCGCAACCTTCCGCAGCGCCAATGCCGCCGAGAAATCGGCCGCGGCCACCAAGCCCCCGATTCCCAGACCGCCGGGCAGTCATTACTCACCGGTGGTCACACTCAACGGCAGCACGCTGCCATGGAAGATCGAAGGCGGCGTCAAGGTGTTTCACCTCACCGCCGAACCGGTAAAGCGCGAATTCGCGCCGGGCATGGTGGTGAACTGCTGGGGTTACAACGGCCAGACGCCCGGGCCGACCATCGAGTGCGTCGAAGGCGACCGGGTGCGCATCCTGGTCACCAACAAACTGCGCGAGCACACCACCATCCACTGGCACGGCATCTTCCTGCCCAACGGTATGGACGGCGTCGGAGGGCTCAACCAGCCGCACATCAAGCCCGGCGAAACCTACGTCTACGAGTTCACGCTGCGCCAGAACGGCACGTTCATGTACCACCCGCACGCCGACGAAATGGTGCAGATGGCGCTGGGAATGATGGGGCTGTTAATCGTGCATCCGAAGACGCCGGAGAACCCGCGAATCGACCGCGACTACGGAATCATCCTGCACAACTTCGACGTCAAGCCTGGCACTGCCCGCCCGGATGCGTCGGTGATGACCGACTTCAACATGTGGACCTTCAACAGCCGCGTGTTTCCCGGAATAGATCCGCTGGTCGCGCGGCTGGGTGAGCGGGTGCGCATTCGCGTCGCCAACCTGTCGATGCACGAGCACCCGATCCACATCCATGGCACTGCCTTCGAGGTCACCGGCACCGATGCGGGCTGGATTCCGCAGACCGCCCGCTACCGCGAAACCACCATGCTGGTGCCGGTCGGCAACGTGCGCGTCGGCGAGTTCATCGCAGATGCTCCCGGAGACTGGGCAATTCATTGCCATAAGTCGCACCACACCATGAATGCGATGGGTCACGGCGTGCCCAACATGGTGGGCGTCAAGCACGACGACATCGCCGAGAAAATCGGCGATCTGGTCCCGGGTTACATGGCGATGGGCGAGCGCGGCATGGCGGAAATGACCGACATGGTGGAAATGGGCATGCCGCTGCCGGAGAACACCCTGCCGATGATGATGGGCAAAGGTCCTTTCGGCCCTGTGGAAATGGGCGGCATGTTCACGGTGATCAAGATCCGTGAAGACCAGACACCCGGCGACTACAGCGACCCGGGGTGGTACCGGCATCCGCCGGGAACCGTGGCTTGGAAGCTGAAGGACGACTCATCCGCGATGCTGGACGAACCGGCCGGACATAAGGGCCACTCGCGATGAATTTTTGAGCTACGCCATCGCCTGACGTATCAAGGCAGATGGCATTTGTTTTTGACTTTGAAAACCAGATGGAGAATCACATGAAAACAGCTTTCCTCGCCGCATCACTTGCTTTGAGCATGACCGCCCTGCCATCGGCAATCGCCACCGAAGACCGCGACGCCTACAAGACGGAGGCAACCGCGGCGGCGACCCACACCGGCCGTGGCAAAGTCGTAGCTGTCGACAGTCAGGCAGGAACGGTGAAGCTTACCCATGATCCGATCAAGAGCCTCAAATGGCCGAAGATGACCATGGACTTCAAAACTCACGATCCGGCGATGTTGAAGGACATCAAGCCCGGCACTCAGGTGGACTTCGAGCTGATGAAGATGGGCGGCGGTTACCTCATCATGAAGATCTCGCCCTCCGCCAACTAGGCAATCCGAGCCGTAGGTCAGGCTGGTGGCCGGCCACAAGCCTGCAACCGGCATTTGAATCGTTTACAACAAATTCAGGAACGCAATCATGAAATCACTAGTTCAAACCGCTCTTGCTGGACTGTTCCTCGCGACGCTCGCAACTGCTTGCTTTGCCGATGAAGGGCATAAAAAACATGGCGACGACGCGACCGCCACCAAGGAATCTAAAAAAACTCACGACAGTGCACATAAGCACGGTGATTCCGCTGCTGGCCGGCCCGGCAATCCCAAGAAGATCAGCCGCACGATCAGGATCACCGCGCTGGACATCAAGTACGACAAGCCCGAATTCAAGGTCAAGGCCGGCGAGACCATCAAGTTCGTCGTCACCAACACTGGCAAATTGCGGCACGAGTTCATGATCGGTGACTTGGACGAGCAACGCGAGCACGCCGAAATGATGAAGCAGATGCCCGACATGGTGCACGAAGACGCGAACACGCTCACCCTCGAGCCAGGGGAAACGAAAAGCCTGGTCTGGCAATTTACCAAGACCGGCGCACTGGAAGCGGCGTGTCACATCCCAGGGCATTACGAGGCAGGGATGGTGAGCAAAGTCATCGTCAGCAAACGAAAGTAACTACCATGAAGGACGGCAAGTCTGCACATCCCGGGACGCAATAGTGAGTTTCTTCGCAAACGTCTCGTTGTGCGCGCGGGTGAACCGATAGAGGAATCGAGGTAAGACGATGGCAACCGATCCGGTATGTGGCATGCAGGTCGACGAACGAACCGCGGTAGGAAGCAGTGTGTTCGAGGGCCGAACGCATTATTTCTGCTCCACCGGTTGCAAGAAGAAATTCAACGCCAACCCGTCCGCGTACGTTGGCGCGCCGCCTGGCGCTGGTGGCGCCGAGCACTCTGGACACGCTCGTCATCACGCCCATACAACTCCGGAATCCCAGAGTAATGCCGGTGATAAGTCTGCCGCTGCCGTTGCTGTGCCGGCGGGTGCTATCTATACCTGTCCGATGCATCCGGAGATCGTGCGCAACGCACCGGGCAGTTGCCCGAAGTGCGGCATGGCGTTGGTACCAGTCGCCGGTACCGGGGCGTCCGACGACACCGAGCTACGCGACCTGGCGCGGCGATTGTGGATGGGAATCGCGCTTTCCGCACCGCTGTTCTTGCTCGCCATGTCGCCGATGGTCGGCATCCATGAACTGTTCGGTCTGCAGCCGCGGGTAAGCGGCTGGATCGAGTTTGTGCTGGCCACGCCGGTCGTGCTGTGGGTCGGCTGGCCGATCTTGCGCAAGTTCTGGCTTTCGCTGGCGCATTGGGCGCTCAACATGTACACGCTGATCGGGCTGGGGGTGGGGCTTGCGTACCTGTTCAGCCTTGCTGCGGTTTTCCTGCCTGACCTGTTCCCGCAGGAATTCCGCGAGCACGACGGTGCGGTGGGGACCTATTTCGAGGCGGCCGCAGTAATCGTAACGCTGGTGATACTCGGCGACTTCCTGCAGTTGCGTGCGATGGGCCAGACCAGCCAGGCAATCCAGCAATTGCTTAAGCTCGCGCCCAACCTCGCCTGGCGCCTGCGCGACGACGGTACCGAGGAACAGGTGCCGCTCGAGACCGTAGCTGTGGGCAACCGGCTGCGTGTGAAGCCGGGCGAGAAGGTGCCGGTGGACGGGACGGTGCTCGAGGGCGCGAGCAGAGTGGACGAATCCATGATGACCGGCGAGCCCGTGCCGGTGGCCAAGGCCGCGGGCGACAAGGTCGCGGGTGCAACCGTGAACGGAAATGGATCGTTGACGATCCGCGCCGAGCGCGTGGGTGCGGACACCCTTCTGGCCCGTATCGTTCACATGGTGGGAGAGGCGCAGCGCACGCGCGCGTCGATCCAAAGGCTGGCCGATATCATTGCGGCGTACTTCGTTCAGATCGTGGTGGTCATCGCCATCGCAACGGCGCTCGCGTGGTGGTTCCTCGGTCCGGACCCGAGACTCGCGTACGCGTTTCTGAACGCCATTGCCGTGTTGATCATTGCCTGCCCCTGTGCCGTCGGTCTCGCCACGCCCATCTCGATGACCGTCGCTATGGGGCAAGGCGCGCGCGCCGGCATTCTGTTCCGCAATGCCGAGGCGATCGAGCGCATGCGTGACATCGACACAGTGGTGGTGGACAAGACCGGCACGCTGACACTGGGGCGTCCAGCGCTTACGGATTTTGTGGTCGAGGGCATTGCGGAGGACGAAGCGCTCGCGCTCGTCGCGGGAGTGGAACAGCTTTCCGAGCACCCGATAGGGCTCGCGATCGTCGAGGGCGCCAAGGCACGCGGCCTGAGGCCGCAGTCGGCTGGAGCATTCGACGCCGTAAACGGTCTCGGCGTACTGGCCGAAGTCGATGGTAAGCGCGTGCTCGTAGGCAGCCGCGGCTTTCTCTCGCAGCGCGGCGTCGATACGCAGCAGTGGGAAGCGCGTGCGGAAGTCTGGCGCGCGCAAGCGAAAACGGTGGTGTTCTTCGCTGTGAACGGTATTGCCACTGGCATCGCTGCGGTGGCCGACCCGATCAAGGAAAGCACTCAGGGAGCGATTGCGGCGCTCAAGCGCTTAGGCGTGCGCATCGTGATGCTGACCGGTGATTCGCGCAGCACGGCTGAAGCGGTCGCCCGGCAACTCGGTATCGCCGAAGTGCTCGCCGAAGTGCTGCCTGAGGACAAAGCGGGCCATGTGAAGCGTTTGCAGGCCGAAGGGCGGAAGGTCGCGATGGCGGGTGACGGAATCAACGACGCGCCGGCGCTGGCTCAAGCCGATGTCGGCATTGCCATGGGCACCGGCACCGACGTGGCAATGGAAAGCGCCGGCGTTACCCTCCTCAAGGGCGACCTGCGCGGAATCGCGCGCGCCGCCGTACTGTCGCGCTCGACGATGCGCAACATCCGCCAGAACCTCGCTTTCGCATTCGGCTACAACGCGCTCGGCATCCCGGTTGCAGCCGGTGTGCTCTACCCGGCGTTCGGCCTGCTGCTGTCGCCGATCTTCGCCGGTGCCGCCATGGCAATGAGCTCGGTGTCCGTGGTTACCAACGCGCTGCGACTTAACCGCACCAAGTTCTGAACGTGGCGCAGCAGCAGCATCTCACCATGAGCTCGATCTTTCCGACGGACTACTATGCACGCTGGTGCACGCGTCGTATGGCCGACGAAGCTGCAAGACACTTCCGGTGAACAGGACAGTAGAGTAAAGATCTTGCGACTCGTACGTTGGTTTGCAAACCTGCCAAGCACTCCAGAATTCAACGTTCTGGTCTTCTCGTTCCTGATCAACCTGGGATGGGAGGTCTGGCAGGTGCCGTTCTTCCGGGGGATGGCCAACCAGCCGCACTGGCTGGGCGTGAAGGCCTGCACACAGGCGACTTTCGGCGATGCGGGGATCGCGCTGGCCGCGTTCTGGGTCACGGCAATTTTCGCGAGGGCCAGGAGCTGGATGCTGCAGCCGCGCAAACTGGACATTGCGATCTTTCTCGGTGTCGGTGTTGCAGCGACCATCGTCCTCGAAGCGCTGGCCACCGGGGTACTCGAGCGCTGGGCGTATAACGATGCATTGCCGCGCCTGCCGATCCTGGGGACCGGATTGCTGCCGCTATTGCAGTGGCTGGCACTTCCGCCGCTCGTCCTGTGGTTCGTTCGCCGACAGATTGCCCCTGGATATCGTGAGCAATCTGACGGGAAAGCAACTACGGAAGGCGCCCGAGATCTCTCGAATGGCGATTAAAACTGAACTTAGCCAACGACACGATCACCCTTTCAAGGGAGGTGGCAGGAAACTGCAACCTCAGGCGGGGTTAAGTATCGGGTGGGTCTCCTCGCCCCAGAACCAGAGGGCGCCGCCGGAAAGCAGCATGGCAATGGTTACGAACCAGAAGCCGGCCTCGATGGCCCCGGTAGCGCTGGCCGCCAGTCCCATTCCCAGCGCGCCAATGGCGTAACCGATGTCGCGCCAGAAACGGTAAATCCCGATAGCGGAGCCGCGCCATTCCGGATGGGAAATATCCGCGACCGCAGCGCTCAGATTCGGGTAGAGCAGCGCCATTCCGAGCCCGCTCAGTCCGGCACACAGCGCCCACCACCATATGTTCTCAAAGGCGAGCATCAGGCCCACGCCGGCCCCGCAGAGCCACATGCCCCAGACATTGAGCCAGTGCCGGCCCACATGGTCGGACAGTTTCCCGGTAAACAACTGCGCCCCACCCCATACGAAACCATAGGCGCCAACCACCCAGCCGATGCCGCTGATGCTAACGCCGTGGCGGTAAAGGAAAACCGGGAAGAGCACCCATACCAGCGCATCGACGAACTTCTCGACCAGACCAGCCTGGCTCAGCGCCATCAATCGTTTGTCACGCCAGGACATGAGGGTAAAGACATCCCAGGTCGACGGCTGGTTCGAGATATTCCTTGGGTACCGTGCCGCGTTTTTGGCCGGGTTGGTCGAATGCCTCGCCGCCTCGGCTCTCGCCCAGGGTCGCGTGTCCTTGACCCACACCAGCGTGAGCACAATGGCCAGCACAATGACGGCCAGCCCGAACCCGGCAACCCCATGGCGGGCGCCGAGCGCACTGGCAAGATAACCGGTAATGATGCCTGCGCCTGCCACTCCGACATAACCGGAGAACTCGTTGAGACCGATGGTGAGTCCGCGCTGTTCAGGGCGGGTGATATCGAGCTTCGCAGTCTGGGTCATCGACCAGGTGAGCCCCTGGTTGACGCCGAGCAGAATCGTCGCCGCCACGATCCAATTCCAGCTTGGCCCCCATAGCAGCATCGGCGGAATCGGTAACGCCACGAGCCAGCCGAGCAGCAGCACCCGCTTGCGCCCGATGCGCTCAGAGAGCCGGCCGGCAACGAAATTCATCACGCCTTTCACGAAACCGAACGCGACCACAAAAGCGCTGAGCAACATGAAGGCGTTGCGGGGTACACCGAACTCGCTCTCCGCGAGTGCCGGCACAACCGTGCGCATCATGCCGATTGTGAAGCCCACCAGCAGTACTTGCAGCAACTGATGAGCGAACTGGTCGAGGTTTTGGCGAATGCCGTGCAGGAGTTCGCCGGCGTGAGACATGAATGGCTGGTTCGTGAGCGTCTTCAGCCGGCGATGTTGGCCGCAACAATCTGGTCCATGTTGGCGGGGCGGACCGGAATCTCGTGCACCACGTAGTCGATGAATTTTTCCCGGTCGTTGATGGACAGGGCCGGATTCCAGCGCTTCTCGAAGCCCAGAGTCGAGGACGGTTTACCCGAGAGCCCGGCGCCACAAACGCTTCCCGCCTGATGGCCGGGAAAGATCTCCAACGTGTCGGGCAGCCGCAGAATCCTTTTCTGCAGAGTATCGAAGAGGATGCCGGCCATTTCGCGCTCCCGCCCCGCCAGGTCCGGCCTGCCGACCGCGCCGACGAACAGCGTATCTCCGGTCAGGACAAACCACGGCTCACCGCCGCGGCGCTTGTCGGTGACTACGAGCGACATGCCGTCCGTGGTATGGCCCGGGGTGTGCATGACCTTGAGTACCGTATTGCCGGCTTCGATGGTCTGGCCGTCACGCAATGGGGTAAACGGGAACTTCACGAAACCCTTATTGCTCTCGTGCAGGCAGTAGGCCGCGCCGGTCATCGCTGCCAGCTTGCGGCCACCTGAATAGTGATCGGCGTGGATATGCGTGTCGATCACATGGGTGATTTCGGAATTGGTTTTGCTCGCCTGCTCGATAAACCAGCCCTCATCCCCGGCCACTACGTCGACCGCGACAGCCTTGCCGAGTGTCCCGCAACCGAAGAAGTAAGAAAGCGACGATTCCTTTGTGGCGAGTTGCTTGAAAAACATCTGTTTCCTCCTTTCAAACTGATTTTGCGAGTGCCTTCCATCCTTTGATTAGCGCCTGGGCCGCATGACGGACTTCTTCCTCGGCGGTGAATATGCCAACCGACAGGCGCACTGCGCCAATGGCTCGGTCGATCCTCATGTCCATGGCCGCCAATAACCCGCTTACTGTTTCACTCCCGGAGTGGCAGGCCGAGCCGACCGAAGCCGCAATGTCGCCCTCGACCACATGCAGAAGTTCCTGCCCGCGTATGCCAGCGAATGATACGTTGAGGGTATTGGGGAGCCGATGTTCCGTGTGACCGTTGAGGGTTAATCCCGGTATTCCTTCCGCAAGCAGTCGATGCAGCAGGTCGCGCATCTGTCGCAAATGCACCTCTGCACGGGGCAGGCGTTCACCAGCGAGCCGGGCCGCCGCCCCCAGGCCGACGATGGCCGGCACATTCTCAGTACCCGGCCGCAGCCCCCGTTCATGGTCAGCGCCAACGATGACCGGAGAGATAGGTGTTCCGCGGCGGACATAAAGCGCGCCAACGCCCTTGGTTGCATAGAACTTGTGACCTGCGATCGTGAGCAAATCCACGCCAGCAGTATCGACGTTAACAGGAAGTTTCCCAACCGACTGCGCGGCGTCCGTGTGCATCAGCGCCCCATGTGCGTGAGCCAGTTTCGCGATCTCGGCGATGTCCTGAAGCGTGCCCACCTCGTTGTTCGCATGCATGATGGTGACAAGCGCCGTGTCTTCGCGAAGCGCGCGGGAAAGAGCATCCAGATCCAATCTCGCGTTCCGATCTACGGGTACGACGGTCACGTCCCAGCCGTCTTCCTTCAGGCGCTCGCAAGGGCGCATTACGGAAGGGTGCTCGATCGTCGAGGTGACGAAGTGCCTTTTCATTTGGCGCAGCGCGCGCGCCACGCCGAAGATGGCCAGATTATTTGCTTCGGTCGCGGAGCCTGTGAACACGATCTCGGATTCCTGCGCGCCGATGAGCGCCGCGACCTGCGCGCGTGCACGGCAGACGGCATCGTGGCCCCGGCTCCCGTAGCCATGAGATGAGGAGGGATTGCCGAACTCCTCGTGCAAGAAAGGCTCGATGGCGTCGGCGACTTCCGGGGCGACCGGCGTGGTCGCATTGTGGTCGAGATAAACCGGCAGTTTCACGACAGGGCTAGGTTGATATTCGCGGAATCAATCCAAAGAGCTCGCACGTTTTCTTTACCCGATGAGGGGCATCAGTCGAGTTTGCCCCTCTGAAGGCATTATCCGCGGGACATCAGATCCTTCCTCGTTTGCTCGTACTGCTCCCGGTCTACTTCGCCGCGCGCGTAGCGTTCCTGCAGAATTTCCAGCGGCGTCTTGTCGCGCGGACTTCTGCCACTTGGAGGTTGTTGCATCAGCCACTTGGCAAGCGCCGCGATTGCGAGAATCACCAGGCCCCAGAACAGGATCATCGATATCCCGCCAAAGCCCATTCCCCACCAACCACCCACGTCACCCATCATGTTGTATCTCCAAGCCTCCTTCAGGCGGCGACGTCCCCGATCAGAAATAATTTCACGTCTTCACCTTCGGCCTTGGACAGGGATCCCGCCAGGCGCAGGCCGTTATAGCTTCGTTCTCTCCCGTACGGCGCATCATTCAGGATGAACAGAGTCTTCATTTTGTAACTCTCCTGACGGCAGCTACTGTTCGACGGCCAACCCGCGGGCCCGCCATTCGGCTACACCGTCGTCCAGCTTGAATGCCTGATACCCGCGCTTTTGCAGAAGCGCTACCGCATCTTTGGCCATCATGCAGAACGGGCCGCGGCAGTAAGCCACCACCGGCTTGTTCTTCGGCAATTCGTCCAGCCGCCTTTTGAGTTCGGTAAGCGGCAGAGACCGCGCGTAGGGAAGGTGTCCAGCCGCGAATTCGTCCTCGGGACGTACATCGATGACGACAATCTCACCGCTCCGCGCCTGCTTGAGAATCGAGCTCCGATCCACGCCGCGGAGGTCATTGCCGTGTGTAACCATGGAGCGCAGTCCCATCTGCAATTCGACAAGGCGCTCTTCGGCCAGCCCCCGCAGGTTCACCCAGAGGTCGGCAACCCCCGGATCGGCCAGCCGATACAGTACGTACTTGCCGTCTTTTCGCGTTTCCACCAACCGGGCTGAACGCAATTCTTTTAAGTGGGCGCTTGCCAGCTTGACGCTGATGTCCGCCTGCTGCGACAGCATTTCGACCGTCTTCTCGCCCTGGCATAGCAACTCGATGAGTTCCAGGCGCTTCGGGCTCGCCAGTGCTTTGCCGATCCGGCTGACCTGTTCATACAAAAGATTCTTCAGTTCGCGCATACGATTTAACGATCTAACGATTGTTAGAATATAGTCCGGAATCGATAGGTGTGTCAACAGGGTCGGTCGAGAACGGCTCCTGTCCCGGTGATTTCGATTACCAGATCGAATCGAGACGAACCCTCGTTCTGGCGTGGGCGACTGTCAGTTGCACCGCTGGACCTCGGGGTAATGCGTTGGCGTATCGGCGCGCGCTGCCTTTGTAACGTCGCTGTTTTCGTCGCCGGGCGCGGGCCAGACGCGCCTTAGAGCACGCGTAGAATGTGTTTTTGACCCTTGAAGACATGTGCCATGAGGCGCTTTATGTGAAACGGAACAAGGCGGATTGCTGCGAAGACAAGGTGTACGCGCTGGACTCGCTCAGGGATCGGCAAAGCTCGACCCTCAAGCAGGTGCTCGCGATCAATGCGGTCATGTTTGTCGTGGAATTGACGGCCGGCGTGGTTTCCGGGTCCACAGCCCTCCTGTCCGATTCGCTCGACAACCTGGGCGATGCGCTGACCTATGGGTTGAGCCTGTACGCAGTGTCGAGAGGCGCGCGGTCAAAAGCCAGGGTCGCGCTTTTCAAGGGAGTGTTGATTTTGACCGCCGGGATGGTGGTTCTCGGGCAGGTCATTTATAGAATGGTCGTCCCCAGTGTGCCGATCTTCGAGGTCATGGGTGCGATCAGCATTCTGGCTCTCGCCGCAAACGGCACTTGCTTGGCGCTTCTTTGGAAACACCGGCAGGAAGATATCAACATGAGTTCAGTGTGGGAATGCTCACGCAACGACATCGCCTCGAACGTCGCGGTATTTGTGGCAGCAGGCGGGGTATGGTTCACACAGTCTGGATGGCCCGACCTGTTGGTAGGCCTGGGTCTAGGCTGCTTGTTCCTGGTCTCGGCAATTCGTGTCCTACGGGGAGCGTTTTCCGGACTACGAGGCCCTTCGCCCAGAACTACTATTCCACGGCAGATGGAAAGCAGCAGGACGATTCCTCCTGTTTAGGCGGGCACGCGTTAGTGCCATAGCTGCAGAACACGCAGCAGTCTCCCGGTTCAGGCCGGAGAAGCGTCCTGCAGTTTGCGCACTCGTAGAAGAACAAACATGCGTCAGTCGGCATGGTTTCTTCCTTCTCAAAGCCGCATTGTGGACAGGTAATCACACTTTCCAGCACAAGCGCCATTAGTGCACCCCTTTGACAGTTGTCGGGTATCCAACCGTTGTTACCGCTTTCGCCAATTCATCCGCACTGGTCTTGCTTGGGTCGTAATTGACCTCGGCAATCCCGGTGTTGTAATCCACTTTGACGTCGGACACACCCGGAACTCTTTTCAACGCCGTTTTGACGGTGATCGGGCAAGCCGCACAGTTCATGCCCTGCACTTCCAGCGTCACTGTTTTGATTACGTCAGCAGCAACGGTGACCGAAGACAGCACCAGGAACACCGCAAACATCAAGGACCGGCTCACAATGGCTTCCTTTCAATAGAACCAGTGCGCGTAGAGGGGGAACAGGAGCATTGCGGCGGCAATGATCAGCAGAATCCAGAACGCGACTTTCTGTCGAACGAGGGTCGCGCGCACCGCACAGGAATCGCCAGGAGCACACCGCCGCGGGACGATATAGAGCCGATTAAACGCGACGCCGAAGAACAGCGTGGCAACCCCAATGAAGATCGGCCGGAACGGCTCCAGCGCGCTCAGACCACCCACCCAGACTCCCCCAATTCCGAGGGTGACCAGTAGTAGCGGACCGAAGCAGCAGGCGGTGGCGCCGAGCGCGGCGAACGCGCCTGCGACCAAAGACGTGCGGGCGGAGGGTATCGTTTGCATCGGAACTTCTCTCCTTCGGACACGATCATAAACCCGTACACAGGTACGGATTCAAGCGCAAAGGGACACACATGAAAGAACCCAAGGAATCGACGATCGGCGGGGTAGCCCGGGCTGCGGGGGTTAACGTGGAAACCGTGAGGTACTACCAGCGGATGGGGCTGGTACCTGTGCCTGAGCGGGACTATGGAAGTTTTCGCGATTACCCGCCGGAGATCGCAACGCGGGTTCGCTTCATCAAGCGCGCACAGCAGCTCGGATTCACCTTGGCGGAAGTGAAGAATCTGCTTGCCCTCGAGGATCGTCAGAGTTGCAGCAAGGCCCAAGGTTTGGCTGCAATGAAACTGGTGGCCATAGAGGCCCGGATTACGGACCTCAACCGCATGCGCCGTACCTTAAAGAATTTGATAGCTCAGTGCGGCGCCGGTGGCGGAAGGGTCAGATGCCCGATCATTGAAACGCTGGCTCACGACGGCATTTGATGGATTCTCCTGGTTAGCGGAGAACATTTAACGGTCGCTGGAGTACTGATGGGCATCGGCGTGTGCTTGCATCTCACCGAGCGGCACGACCATGGACACACCCACGCGTCGCTCGAGCACGAGCATGTGCACGAACATGACGCACACCATCAACATCCACATACAAAGACACGATCGGCAGACATTCCGCATCAACACCCGCACGTTCACGAGCCGTTGACACACTCGCACCCGCACTTCCCCGACGCGCACCGCCGTCACCTGCACTAGGCGCCGTGTACGTGTCTACGAGCACGGCAGGAGAACAATGTTGCGCCTCCTGCGGCCGCCACACATTGATATGCCCGCCGCCGGGCAAATTTGAAATCCGAATCGAACTTGTCGGGAGGCCTCGCTGTCTCAACATCGACAAGCTGTCTTGATTTTCGGGGAAACGCCTTGCTGATCGCCAGAATCCTGATTGTGGTCATGGCCCTGTGGCTGCCGACGCAAAGTATGGCAACAGTTGGCATGGCATTTTGCCAACAAATGCCGCAAGACGGTACGTCGGCAGGCACTCCGGCCGCTGACATCCACTATTGCAGCCAGACGGATCCCGGAGCGCCGCAGACTTGCAAGCTGTGCCACTCCTGCATCGTTTGTCCCACGCCCGCGCTGGGCGATCCCCGCTCCATTCTGTCCTTGTCGCCCCCCTCCTGCTTCGAGCCCGCCGCACTTTGGCAGCCGTATGTCCGCTCCTTGGACGCGGGCGAACACCCTCCTCGTCCAGTCCCTCTTAGTTAGTTCGTAATGAACTGAGCCGGGACTTCGGCCGACCCAGGCCGGGCCTCCGGGTCAATCAGGCTGTCGCACGCCGCAGCAGTAATCCGCGCGCCGGCAGTCGCCACGCAGCGAATAGGAGGACCAATCATGCGTGCCTTAGTAATCGCCGCCTTCGTGGCGGCAATGGGATACGGACCACCGACGTTTGCCCAACAGCAATCGGCAACGTCGTCAAACGCGGCTCAAATGACCGACCGCAGCGGCAAGGAAGTAACCGCAAAAAAGGACGCCAGCATCGTGCGGTCCCGCAGCAGTTCTTCCTCGCCCAATGTTTCCGAAGTCCAGGGTCGCCGGGGATGGTGAGTCGCCCTTAGACCTCGCTTTCAATCTGGTATTTCAAGGAAAAAGTCATGAAGAAACTCGCGTTAGTACTCGTAGTGACCGTTCTTTCAACAGCCGTCTCCGGCGCATTTGCCGGGAGAACGGGCGATCAGTTGATGCAGCAAGAGCAACAAACCAAGCGCGTCATCGCGGAAAAGCAAAAGCTGGCTGAAATGCAGGCGATGATGGACGAGTGCATGAAAATGATGAAGAAGTGAGTCCGATTGTCGCTTGAGTACGACCTGCGGCGGCACCTTTCCTTTGCCCGGCTTCCTGGAAAATGCGAAGGGTGCTGCCGCTCCCCTGAATCCGGAAACCCCGTTTTGACGTATCTTGAGCCATTAAGCCGGCTCGACAGTGCTCCAGTCCTTCCCCTATAATGGGGATGGTTATCCTGTTGACGTGAGGAATTCGTGATATTTGGCCGTCCGCGATTTCGTCGTGCAATCTGCCGTCTTCTTACGGCAGGGATGCTTTTCGCCCAGGCGATCAGCGTTGCACAGGCCTGCATTGAGGCTACGCGATCGCCAACCATGGCCTTTGCCGACGCGAATCACCAAGGCGATTGCGAAAAGACGGTCAACCAGAACGCCTGCCTGCAGCAGTACACCGCCGGCGATCAGAGAACCACTCAAGTCCAGGTCGCGGTTGCCGAAATACCCGTGTTGGCGGTCCTGACCGTGCCGGTTGCACCGGATGCCAACATCGTCGCTGCCCAGGCGACGAGTTGTTTCAACCAATCCCACGACCCACCTCGCACAGTCCGTTTTTGTAGTTTCCAGCTTTAAGCCTTCGCCAGCACTGAATCCGCCGCGCAAGCGGCTGTTCGTGTTTTCTTTGCGGAGGCATCATGAAATCCAAGGTTTTCCCGGTAGCGGCATCAATTGTCGTACCTTTCGAATCTGTGCGGATCCGTTCATTCCACGCGTTTAGTCAAGAGCGCACAGCGATTCGCGCGTTTTACTGCGCGATCGTCCTGGCCACCTTGGCAGGCGCAATTGCTCTCTCCGGTACTGTTTCCGGCGCCGACGCACCGCTGACGCTCGCCGAGGCGCAGCGGCGCGCAGTCGAACGTTCACGTCAGATTTCGGCGCAGGATGCCGCCGTCGCCGGCTCGCGTGATATGGCGGTCGCCGCAGGACAGTTGCCCGACCCCGTGCTCAAACTCGGGATCGAGAACTTGCCCATCGAAGGTCCCGATCAATTCAGCCTCACGCGCGACTTCATGACCATGAGCCGCATCGGCGTCATGCAGGAGTTCACGCGCTCCGAAAAGCGCCAGTTGCGCGCCCGGCGATTCGAGCGCGAGGCCGAAAAGTCCCTCGCCGAGAAAACCGCCACGATCGCCTCGATTCAGCGCGACACCGCGCTGGCCTGGCTCGACCGCTATTACGCGGAAACCAT
>Ga0184637_10000729_pt1 | contig 23696 bp, 19 predicted proteins | sample PLM3_127_b2_FD_133143 | JGI IMG/M metagenome (GOLD analysis project Ga0184637, IMG submission 133143) | Groundwater sediment microbial communities from an aquifer in East River, Colorado, USA - PLM3_127_b2 | ecosystem: Environmental > Terrestrial > Soil > Riparian zone | place: USA: East River... | reverse complement strand
TTCCATGCGCGCGAGCGTGCGCCGGCCGAGGTCGGAGAGGCCGCCCTTCGCGACGCCGTGCGCCGATCCTGCATACGCGTTGTCGGTGAAGTGCGCGAGGCCGATCATGCGCACGCCGAGTGCTGCAGCGCGCTCGAGGTTTTGCGGGTCTGACTCGAGCGCGTGCGCGCCCTCGATGCCGAGGATCGCGCCGATCACGGCCGGGTCTCGAGTGCGCCGCTCGAGCAGCTGCGCGAGATCGGCGGCGGAGCGCACCCAGACCAGACCCGGGTCGCGGGCGATCGTCGCGGCGAGGCCGGAGGCCTGGCTTGCGAGGCGCGCGGAGGGCCCGCCGAAGCAACCCGGCGAGAGCCTCAGGCAGAACAGCACGCCGAGCAGGTCGAGCGCGCCGCTCTCGGTGCGCTCGATGTTCATGCCGGCGGGCGCCACCGTGGCCACTCCGAACACCTGCAGTGCGATGCCGCCGTCGCGCAGGCGCGGGAGATCGACGTGGCCGACGGCGGCGCGGCGCGTCAGGTCGCGGCCGAACAGCAGCGAGTCGGCGTGCAGGTCGACGACGATCGCCGACGCGTGCAGCGCGCGCGCCTGCTCCGAAACTTCCGGCAGCGGCACCGTCGCGACGCGGTTGATGAAGCGCTCGGCGTTCCACGCGAGCGCGCCCCACAGCACGACGGCTGCGCAGACCACCGCGGCGGCAGCGCGCCGGATCTTCAGATCGCGCGCTCCTTCCCTTCCCAGTACGGATCGCGCAGCCGGCGCTTGAAGAGCTTGCCGTTCGGATCGCGCGGAAGCGCTGGGCTGAAGTCGATGCTCTTCGGCAGCTTGAACTTCGCGAGCCGCTCGCGGCAGAAATCGAGCAGCTCGGCGGCGAGCGCGTCGCCGGCCACGACGCCGGGCGCCGGCTCGACCACTGCCTTGATCTCCTCGCCCCACTCCTCGTGCGGGATGCCGAACACCGCCACGTCACCCACCTTCGGGTTCTCGAGGAAGACGTTCTCGATCTCCGCCGGGTAGATGTTTGCGCCGCCAGAGATGATCATGTCGATCTTGCGGTCGCACAGAAAGAGGTAACCCGCTTCGTTCAGGTAGCCGATGTCGCCGACTGTGAAGTAGACGGTGTCGCACTTGACGATCCGGTTCTTCACCGTCTTCTGCGCGTCGCCCTTGTACTCGAACTTCCCGGTTTCGCCGAGCTTCATGTACACGGTGCCCTGGCTGCCGGTGGGCACGTCGTTCTCGTCGTCGTCGAAGATCCGCACCTCGGCGCCGGGCCACGGCCGGCCGACTGTCCCCGGGTACTTCATCCACTCCTGCGGCGTCACCAGCGTCCCGCCACCCTCGGTCGCCGCGTAGTACTCATAGATCGAGTCGCCCCACCACTCGATCATCCGCCGCTTCACGTCGGGCGGGCACGGCGCGGCGGCGTGGATCATGCAGCGCGTTGACGAAACGTCGTACTTAGCCCGGACCCTCTCCGGCAGCAGCAGCATGCGGTGGAACTGGGTCGGCACCATGTGGCTGGTCGTCACGCGGTAGCGCTCGATCAGCTCGAGCGTCTTCTCGGCATCCCATCGGTCCATCAGCACCACCGCGTGGCCGAGGTGGAGCGAGTTGCCCGAGTAGACGAGCACCGCGGTGTGGTAGAGCGGCGAGCCGCATAAGTGGACGTTCCCGTCCTCGGGCTTGATCCCGAACATCTGCCACACGACCGACATCATCTGCATGATCAGGTCGGGCTCAACTTCTTTGGGCGCCAGCGCGCGCTTCACGCCCTTCGGCTTGCCGGTGGTGCCCGAGGTGTAGTTCATCACCGCGCCGGTGGCGCGGTCGGCCGGCATGTCGGAGGACTGGCCGGCGGTGAGCTCTGCGAACGGGCGGAAGCCGGGGACCTCGCCGATCGCGAAGCGGCCGTGCACCGGGAACGCGATCTCGTCCGCCGCGCGCGAGCACTCGCGGGCGACGCGCTCGTGTCCGAGGAACGCCTTCGCTCCGCAATCCGACACGATGTACGCGACCTCGGGTGCCGCGAGGTGGAAGTTGATCGGCGTCAGGTACCAGCCGGCCTTGAGGCAGGCCAGGTAGACGGCGTAGAACTCGGCACAGTTCGGCAGGCAGACCGCGACCGTGTCGCCGTGCGTGAGGCCCTGCGCGCGCAGGCCGTGCACGATGCGGTTGCACTCGGCGAGCAGCTCGCCGCGGGTCCAGCGCCGCTCCTGCGGATCGACCAGCGCGAGCGGACGGGGGTCGCGCTGCGCGAAAGTCCAGAAGCCGTGATCGGCCATCAGCGGGCCTCCTTGGGATGGGCGCGGGCGGCATTCTACCCGAGCGAAGATCAGACGGGCGGCCGCTTCGCCCAGCCGCGGTCGTGGGGCGCCATGAACACCACGTCGAGCTTCATGTGCTCGTGCAGCCAGACGCCGTCCGTGCGCACGTACTGGTCGTCCTCCACGCCCGCCATCCACATCGCGCGCCCTTCGCCGGTGGTGCACGGCGACAGGATGTCCCAGCTGCCGTGCGCGCGATCGCCGTCGACCTCGATGTGGGGCTTCAGGAAGAAGTGCCACGAGAAGGAGAGGGTGGGCTCGCACATGCGGCGGAAGATCTCCTCGCGTCCGTTGCAGACGCCGAGTCCGGTGCCGCCGTCCCAGATGCCGTCGGGAGTGAACAGCAAGGCGATATCGCCCGCGGCCGCCTCGAGCCGGGTCCGGTCCACGACGCCACCGCGCCGCTGGTAACGCGCGTCCACGAGCTGCGCGTAGCGCGCCTTCAGGCGGTGGATCGCCTGGACGTCCTCGGCCGCCCGCAGTCGGGCCTCCAGCGCGTCGACGCGGCGAGCGAGCTCTTCGACGGTGGGCATCGCGCCGCAGGGTAACCCGCGCTTGCGGTGCCAGCGAGGACGTGTTGCAATCCTCGGCCCTTCTGCAGCGAGGAGATTCGATCGATGAAGGCAGCCGTTCTGTGGGAGCTCAACAAGGATCTCGAGGTGCGCGACGACGTCGGGCTTACCGATCTCGGGCCCGGCGAGGTCCACCTCAAGGTCGTGTCGAGCGGCGTGTGCCACTCGGACGTCTCGGCGCAGAACGGCACCATCCCGTCGGGTACACCGTGTGTGCTCGGCCACGAGGGAGCCGGAATCGTGCTGGAAGTGGGTCCGGGCGTCACCGATCTGAAGGCCGGCGACCACGCGATCGTCTCCTTCACGCCAGCCTGCCGCATGTGCAAGAACTGCCTGCGCGGCCAGGCGAACCTGTGCATGACGATGATCCAGATGGCGATCACGCCGCACTTCGTGATCGACGGCAACAAGGTCTCCGGCATGACCGGCTGCGGGACCTTCGCCGAGGAGATGATCCTGCCGCAGGCAGCGGTGATCAAAGTCGAAGACGACATCCCGCTCAACGTCGTGTCGCTGATCGGCTGCGGCGTGATGACCGGCGTCGGCGCGGCGATCAACACCGCGCAGATCAAGCCCGGCAGCTCGGTGATGGTGATCGGCTGCGGCGGTGTCGGAATCTCCGCGATCCAGGGCGCCCGGATCGCCGGCGCGGCCGAGATCGTGGCCGTCGACACGTTGCCGGGGAAGCTCGAGATGGCGAAGAGGTTCGGCGCCACCCACGGCGTCACGCCCGACGACATCGAGGGCGCGAAGCTCGAGGTGACCGGCGGCGAGGGCTTCGATTATGCGCTGGAGTGTGTCGGCCACCCGCAGACGATCCGCGCCACCTACGACGCGATCCGCCGCGGCGGAACCGCCGTGATCGTGGGTGTCGGCCGGAGGGAGCAGAAGATCGAGTTCTCGGCCTTCGAGCTGTTCTTCGCCGAGAAGACGCTCAAGGGTTCGATGTACGGGAGCGCCAACGTGCGCGTCGACTTCCCGCGCCTGCTGCGCCTGTGGAAAGCTGGCAAGCTCGACCTCGAGGGCATGATCAGCCGGCGGATCGAGCTCGACGACGTGAACGATGCCTTCCGCGCGATGCAGGCCGGCGAAGTCATCCGCTCGGTCATCGACTTCGCGTAGGATGCCTCGCGCCCGGCCGCGCGTCTGACTCGTGCCGAACATCCGCTGGCTGCTCGCGCTGATCACCGCCGTGCACCGCTTCGTCTACCAGCAGAGCGGTGGCCGGATCGGCAGCCGCCTGCCGGGCCAGCGCTTCCTGCTGCTGACGACGATCGGACGCCGCACCGGCCGGCCGCGGGTGATGCCGCTGCTCTACATCCGGGACGGCGACCGCTTCGTGGTGGTCGGATCCAACGCGGGTGACGACCGTCCGCCGGCGTGGTGGCGGAACCTCCAGGCCCAGCCCGCGGCGCAGGTGCAGGCGGGCCGCGAGCATCACCTCGTCTCGGCGCACCGGGCGCAGGGCGCGGAGCTCGACGCGCTGTGGCCGCGGCTCGACGCCTCCTATCGATATTATGCGGACTACCGCCGCCGGACTCCACGCGAGATCCCGGTCGTGGTGCTGGAGCCAGTGCCGAACCCAGTCGCATCGGTTTGACGATCCTCGGTTACGGCCATACCCTGAAGAATTATGGCCATACCGAAGATCAAAGCCACCTACGCCCTCGACGCGGAGTCTGTGCGCGCCCTGGAGCGAATGGCGCGGCGCCTGCGCGTCTCGAAATCCGAAGCGTTGCGCCGCGCGATTCACGTCGCTGCGGAGCGCGCAGTCGACGGGCTCGAGGAGGGCGTTGCGGCGCTCGATCGACTGCAGAGCGCCGCGGCGCTGTCTCGGGATGCGGCGCGCCGCTGGTCCCGCGCAACGCGCGCACAGCGAAAAGCCGTGTCCGCCCATCGGGAGACGGGCGGGAAGTGATCCACCTCGACACCAGCTTCCTGGTGCTGGCGCTCGCGCGCGGGTCCGCGGCGGATCGCAAGCTTCGCGCCTGACTCGATCGGCGTGAACCGATCGGTATCAGCGCCATCGGGTGGGCGGAGTTTCTCTGCGGCCCGCTGACGCCAGCGGCCACCGAGCTCGCACATCGCCTCGTTGGCGAACCCGCTGCCCTTACAGGTGCCGACGCCGCGCTTGCAGCGCGCCTGTTCAACGCGAGTGGACGGCGGCGCGGCTCGCTGGCCGATTGCATGATCGCTGCGACGGCGATCGAGGCCGGTGCCTCCCTGGCCACGACCAATCCGCGGGATTTTTCGCGCTTCTCGGGCGCTGGCCTGGCGATCGCGTAGCGCCGGTGTCGATTCCGCACGAGGGCGCCGCGCCGGGGACGCGGCGGTCGACGCCGCGCTCCTCGACGCCGCTACGCTTCGCCCGATGACGCCGACCGGTTCCCCGCCATTGCCGCGCGTCGACCTCGCACGCGTCGTCGATCTGACCGCCGCGCTGGAAGCGGACTCCGGCGTCGATCCCGAGACGCTGCGCCAGCGCGACCGCACGCTCGGGCGTGCGCTCGCGGTGCGCGCCGGCGACGCCACCGCGCGCGTCGCGGCCTGGCTCGACCAGCGCCGCAGCGGCTCTGGACCCTCGCCCGGCGAGCGCGCGGTCGTGGCCCAGCGCGTGCTCCGCGCGCTCGTCGCGGGCGCGGGCGTCGCGACGGGCGTCGCAACGGCGCTTGCGGTGTTCTCCTACGACGGCGCGCATCCGGTGAATGTCGTGCAGGTGCTCGCGGTGTTCGTGGGGCTCCAGGCGCTGCTGCTCGCCGCGACCGCGGTGCTGGCCCTGCCCGAGGCCTGGCGCCGGCGCGTGCCCGGTCTGGCGGCGCTCCAGGACGTGCTCCGACTTGCGAGCCCCGGACGCTGGCAGCTCGCACTGCGCCGCCTGCTCCGTTCGGCCGAGCGCGACGCCTTCGACCGTCTGCTGGGTCTCGCCCGCCGACACCAGCGCCTGTACGGCGACGCACAGAAGTGGGCGCTCCTGGTGGCCTCGCAGATCTTCGCGGTGGCGTTTCACTTCTCTGCCGTCGCCGCGGCGGGGCTGTTGGTGACGTTCAGCGACCTCGCGTTCGGGTGGTCGACCACGCTCTCGATCGACGCCCGCGAACTGCACCGCGCGGCGGAGCTGCTCGCGGCCCCGTGGTCTCGCTGGCTGCCCGAAGCGACGCCGACCCTCGCGCTGATTCAGGAGACCCAGTACTTCCGCGGCGCCGGCGGCTTCAGCGTCGACGCGCCGCGCTCGACGGCGTGGTGGCGCTTCCTGCTCGCTTGCATGGCCAGCTACGGCTTGGCTCCGCGCCTCGCGCTGCTCGCGCTCGCCGCGTGGCGCCAGCGCGTGGCGCTGCGGCGGGTGTTCGCTGCGCTGCCCGGCGTAGCGGATCTGCGCGATCGGCTCGACTCGCAATGGATCGTCACCGGCAGCGACGGAGACGAGGCGGAGCCGCGCGCAGCGCCCGCTCGCGTGCAGGCACAGAACGCGCCGCGACCGGCGCGGGTGCGCGCCGTGCGCTGGTCGGGGGTGACGCTCGCCGATGCCGAGATCCGCGCGCTCGTGTCGGCGGCGCTCGGCAGCGACCTCACGGGCGTCATCGACGGCGGGGCCGGCAGCAGCCGCAGCGACGCAGCGCTGATCGCCGAGCTCGCGGCCGCCGGCGAAGCGCCGGCGCTGCTCGTGAAGGCCTGGGAGCCGCCGCTGGCCGAGCTGCTCGATTGGCTCGGTGAGCTGCGCCTCGCGCTCGGCGCGGGCGTGCCGATCCTCGTGCTGCCGCTCGCGATCGGCGCGGGCGGACGGCTCGCTCTCGCAGCGGGACGCGACGCGCGCATCTGGACCCGGCGCCTCGACACCGCCGGTGACCCGTGGCTGTTCGCGGTGACCGCCGAGGTATCGGCGTGACCGGCGTGCCGGCCTTCGCCGTCGTCGGCCACCCGAACAAGGGAAAGTCGAGCATCGTGTCGACGCTCGCGCACGACGACTCGGTGCGGATCGCACCCGAGCCGGGCACGACGACCGAGTGCCGCGAGTATCCGATGCGCGTGGACGGCGAGGTGCAGTACGTGCTCATCGACACGCCGGGCTTCCAGCGCGCGCGGCGCGCTCTCGACTGGATGCGTGGGCGCGAGACCCACGCCGGCGCGCATCGCGCGGTGGTGGAGGCGTTCGTCGCAGAGCACCGCGGCACCGGCCGCTTCCCCGACGAGTGCGAGCTCCTCGGGCCGGTGCTCGACGGCGCAGGGATCCTCTACGTCGTCGACGGCGCGCGGCCCTATGGCCCCGAGTTCGAGGCCGAGATGGAGATCCTGCGCTGGACCGGGCAGCCGAGCATGGCGCTCGTCAACCCGATCGGCGGCGATGCTCACGTGGAGGAGTGGCGGACGGCGCTCCAGCAGTATTTCAAGATCGTGCGCGTGTTCGACGCTCACGCGGCCTCGTTCCAGGCGCGCCTCGACCTGTTGCGCGGATTCGGCCAGCTGGTGGAGGAGTGGCGCGCACCGCTCGAGGCGGCGGTGCAGGCGATCGCCCTGGAGCGCGGGCGCGTTCACGCGCGAGTCGCGCGCGTGCTGGCGGCGCTGCTCGGGGACGTGCTGGTCCACACCGCAACGCGTCGTCTCGACCCCGACACCGATCCAGCGCTAGTCCGCGAATCGCTCGAGCAGGAATGGCAGGACGCGCTGCGGCAGCGCGAGCGCGATGCGCGGCGCGCGGTCGAGCGCGTGTACCGGCACCGCGCGATCGAGCGCGAGGAGCGCCCGTTCGAGCTGTGCGAGCAGGACCTGTTCTCGACGGACCACTGGTACTTGTGGGGTCTCTCTCGCCGCCAGCTGGTCGCATCGGGTGCGGCGGGCGGCGCCGTGCTGGGCATTGCGGTCGACGCCGCCGCGCACGGCGTATCGCTGTTGATGGGCTCCCTGGTCGGCGCGGCCGTCGGCGGCGCCGGCGCGTGGTGGTCGAGCACGCGGCTCGCCGGGTTCCGCGTGCTGTCGCTGCCGATCAGCGGGCGGCTCCTGCGCTGCGGGCCCGCCGCGAGCCAGAACATCCCGTACGTGGTGCTGGGCCGCGCGCTCTACCACCACGCGCGCGTCGCCGGCCGGACGCACGCCGATCGCGGCGCGCTCGTGCTCGCCGGTGATTCTCCGCGCGAGAACTGGATCGAGCGCCTCGGCACGGGTCGCCGCAAGGAGCTCGAGCGGATCTTCCGCGCGATCCGCGGCGGCGAGGAACGGATCGCGGAGCTCGCCGTCTGCCTCACGCCGATCGTGGCGGGAGGGGATGCTCCGGGGGGCTAGCGGAGGCCGGGACTGCCGCGCCGTCGAGCGCCGGCGCCACCTCGCCCTGCATCCAGCGGAACGGAGGGTTGTCGAGCCAGAGCCCGAAGGTCTCTGGGGGCACTGGCTTGCCGAACAGGTAGCCCTGCATCCGCGTGCAGCCGTAGGAGCCGAGCAGCAAGAGCTGCTCGAGCGTCTCGACCCCCTCCGCGATCGTGGTCAGGTTCAGGCCCGCGGCGAGCTGCACGATCGTCTCGGTGATCGTCGCATCGGCGGGGTCGGTGGTGAGCGTGCGCACGAACGACTGGTCGATCTTGAGCACGTCGATCGGCAGGCGCTTGAGGTAGGCCAGCGCCGAGTAGCCGGTGCCGAAGTCGTCGATCGCCAGGCGCACGCCGAGGTCTTTGAGCGCGCGCAGGGTGTCCACCGTGATGTTCACGTCGCGCAGCAGGCTGCTCTCGGTGATCTCGAGCTCGAGCGACATCGGAGCCAGGCCACTCGCGTCGAGCGCCTTGCGTACGACGCCGGCGAAGTCGGGCTCGAGGAATTGCTGCGACGAGACGTTCACCGACACGCGGAGGCCGCGGTGTCCCTCGCGGCTCCAGCGCGCGCTCTGCTCGCACGCCGTGCGCAGCACCCAGTCGCCGATCGGGACGATCAGGCCGGTCTCCTCGGCGATCGGCAGGAAGTGGGCAGGCGCGACCAGCCCGAGCTCGGGGTGCTGCCAGCGCAACAGCGCCTCGGCCCCGATGATCCGGCCGCGCGTGAGGTCGAACTGCGGCTGGTAGTAGAGCCGGAAGTCGCCGTCGTCGAGTGCGGTGTGCATGCGCACCTCGAGTGCTATGCGCTTCTGGATCGCGGCGTTCATCTCTTCGGTGTAGAACTCGAAGCGGCCACCGCCGGATTCCTTGGCGTGGTACATCGCGGTGTCGGCCCTTTTGAGCAGATCCTCTGGGTCGGCCGTGTCGCGGGGGAAGGTTGCGATTCCGATGCTGCAGCGGATCGCCGTGGACTGGCTGCGGAAGTGGATCGGCTCCGAGAGAACGGCCAGCAGCTTGCGCGCCACGGTAGCGGCGTCGATCTCGCTGGCGAGATGGGTCAGCAGCACCGCGAATTCGTCACCGCCCAGACGCGCGGCGGTGTCGGTCTCGCGCAAGCTCGCCGCGATGCGGCGCGACAGGCTGCGCAGCAGACCGTCGCCCACGGCGTGCCCCAGCGAGTCGTTGATGCTCTTGAAGTCATCGAGGTCGATGAACAGCACCGCGAGGCGCTGGCGCGAGCGGCTGGCTGCGGCGAGCGCCTGAGTCAGCCGGTCGTGGAACAGCGATCGATTCGCGAGCCCGGTGAGCTGATCGTGTGTGGCGAGGTGTCGGGCGCGCTCGCGAGCGGTGTTGAGCTGCAGGATCATGCGGTGGCTCTCGAGCGCCGCCCCCAGTGCCGTCACGAGATTGCGCGTGTTGAGCTCGCTCTTCACGACGAAGCCGCGGGCTCCGGCTTGCAGCGAGCGCAGCGCGGTCGCCTCGTCGCTGACCTCCGAGAACACGACCACCGGAAGCAGCGGCGCGGAGAGCCGCGCCTGGGTGAGCGACGCGAGGCGGGGCAGGTCGGAGGCGTCGACGCGCAGCAGCAGCACGTCGACCGGGGCGGCTTCGGAGCGCGCCAGGCCCTCGGCGAGCCGCGCCGCGTGCGTCACGTCGAAGCGGATCGCGGTCGATCGCGCGAGCAGGTCGCTCACGAACGCGGCGTCCTCCTCGGAGGGGCCGATGAACAGGACGCGTACGCCTTCCCCGGACGGTCCGGGATTCTCGGGCGAGCTGCTCACAACGACCTCGCGGCAGACCGGCGCGGGAGCACGCGGGCGCTAGCGGTACATCGGTTGGCAGCAGCGCGCGCTTGATCGCCCCCGGATCGGGGGGGGCTATCGCCCCTCGCCGCCGACGCGGAACTCAGCCACACGCGGGTCGAACACGCCGAAGACGGCCTGGCCGCGCTGGTGGACCGGGGCTTGCCCCGGAGTCTCCCAGATCAGCTCGTAGCTCGCCCGGTCGGTGCCCGGCGCGCAGCGCACCATGAAGTCCACGCCGATGCGATAGCGACCTGCGGGTGCCGGGGCGAACGTGACGGTCTCGATCCGCGGTGGCGCCGAGTCGCAGCGGCGATCGGCCGTCAGCGCTCCGCCGTCGCGCGAGGTGGCGTTCGCGAAGTACACCGCCTCCTGGGCGGGTCCCGTCACGTAGAGATCGAGATCCACCGATTCGTCGAACACGAGCTGCACGCGGGCGGCGTCGGGCGCCGCGGGCGGCACGCTCGCCGGCCCGGCGATAGCATGCCGCGCGATGGCGACGAGGGAGAAGAGCAGCGTCCGGCGGCTCGCCCGCATCGCGGCCATTCTATCGGCAGCGCTCGCGCCCGTCGTCACCACCGGCTCCGCTGCCGGCGCCGAACGCGTCCGGGGCGTCGTGCTCGGCACGGACGGCCAACCGATCGCCGGAGCGTTCGTGACCTTCGAGCGCGGCGACCCCGCTCACCGCGTCACGGTCATCAGTGGCGAGCGCGGGCGATTCGCGACGCCGCCTCTCACCACGCCCGGCCCGGCGCTCGTCGCGGTGCGGCGGATCGGCTGGAAGGACCTGCGCAAGAGCGACGTCGCGCTCGAAGACGGCCAGTGGCTGCGCCTCGATCTCGAGCGAGAGCGCGATCCCGCTCTGGTCGCGGCGCAGCTGCCGGCGAACCAGTGGTTCGACCTCGTGCTGCGGCGCATCGAGGATCCGGACCAGCGCGAGGAGCTGGTTCGCCAGTGCACGTACTGCCACCAGCAGGGGAGCATCGCCACGCGGCGCGTGCGCGAGCCCGAGGAGTGGCGGAAGGTGCTGTACCTGATGGGAAGGATGGGCGGCATGCTGTCCGCCGACCTGCGCGAGAAGCTGCCGGCGCTGTTCAACGACGCCTATGCACCGGAGACGGCGGTACCCGCGCTCACCGCGAACCTCGGCCGCGCCGACTTCGCACCGCCGCCGTCGCCCGAGGTGCGGCGTGCCGTGGTCGAAGAGTGGGACCTCGGAGGTCGCGCTTCGATGCAGCACGACCTGGTCGTGCACCCCGACGCCCGCATCTACTCGGTGGACATGAGCCAGGACCAGCTCTACCGGCTCGATCCCGCGACCGGCGCGCGCGAGTCGTGGTCGATCCCGCGAGGCGACCTTCCCCTCGGCGGCGTGTTCGCGACCGGCGGCGGCCCGGACGTCCCGACCACGAACGCCCACGTCGGTCCGCACTCGCTGCAGGTGGCGCCCGACGGATCGATCTGGATCACGCTGGCGCTCGGCAACCAGCTCGCGCGCTTCGATCCGGCGACCGAGGCGTTCACCACCGTCGACCTCGAGCACGGCTACTACCCGCACACGCTGCGCTTCGATTCGCGCGGGCGCATCTGGTACACGATCGCCGGGTCCAACCACTTGGGCATGTGGGATCCGACCGCGCAGAAGGGCCGCGAGCTGCGCCTGCCGTCGCGCACGCTGGGCCAGGCGCTCGTGATGCGGATGCTTCCGTTTGCGCTGTGGCTCGGGCGCCATGTCGACCTCCGCGGTGCGGCGGCCGATGGCGATGGCTTCACCGCGCCGATCCCGTACGGTGTAGACGTCGCGGCGGACGGCTCGGTCTGGTTCAGCCAGCTGAACGAGCACCGGATCGGTCGCGTCGATCCCGACGATTTCGAGATCGAGATGATCGACACGCCATTCTCCGGTCCGCGGCGGCTGCGCTTCGACGCGCACGGGAACCTGTGGATCCCCGGCTTCTCGTCCGGCGTGGTGGCGCGCTTCGACCCGAAGACGCGCGAGTTCCGCGAGTACCCGCTGCCGACGCTGCCGCGCGGCAGCGACACGCCCTATGCGCTGCACGTGCACCGCCCGAGCGGCCAGGTCTGGATCTGCGGCACGAACAGCGACACGTTGATCCGCTTCGACCCGGGGAGCGAGCGTTTCACCGTCTACCCGCTGCCCACGCGCGTCACCTACACCCGCGAGATCGACTTCGACGCCGAGGGCCGCGTCTGGACCTCGAACTCGAACTCGCCCGCCTGGCAGATCGAAGGCGGGACGCCGCGCGTGCTGCGGCTCGATCCGAGCGGGGTCGCGGACGAGGAGATCGCGCGCCGCGACGCTGAGCTAGGCGGCACGCGTTAGTCGGTTGCGGTGGCTCCTCGCGATCGCGTCGGCCGTGGCGGCGCTCGCCTGTGGCGACGCCGGCCCGCTCGCGGTAGACATGGGCGGCCCGGTCGCCGAATGGACGCACTACGGGGCCGACGCCGGCGGGTCGCGCTGGTCGCCGCTCACGCAGATCACGCGCGAGAACGTCGGGCACCTGGCACTCGCCTGGGAGTACCACACCGGCGACGTCTCGGCGGGAGTCGGCGGCCGCGGGAAGACCGCGTTCCAGGCGACCCCGATCGCGGTCGGCGACACGCTCTACTTGTGCTCGCCGATGAACCGCGTGTTCGCGCTGGACGCCGAGACCGGTGCGCTGCGCTGGGTCTACGATCCCCGCGTCACCGACACCGGCGCGTGGACGCGCACCTGCCGCGGGGTCGCCTACGGTCGGACGGCGGGAGGCGGCGCGTGCGGCGAGCGGATCCTGACCGCCACGATGGACGCCCGGCTGATCGCGCTCGACGCCCGCAGCGGCCGGCCCTGTCCGGGCTTCGGCTCGGGCGGCGAGGTGGATCTGTCGGTCGGGATCACGGGCTTCACGGCCGAGGAGTACGCGGTGACGTCGGCTCCGACCGTGATCGGGGACGTCGTCGCGGTGGGCTCGCTGGTCGCGGACGGCCGGCGCGTCGCCGCGCCGAGCGGCGTCGTGCGCGGCTTCGACTTGGCAACGGGCGCGCTGCGCTGGGCCTTCGATCCAGTTTCGCCCGGCACACCGCCGCCGCCGGCCGGCCCCGGCGGCGCGGAGCAGTTTCATGCGGGGACGCCGAACGCGTGGTCGACCTTCTCCGCCGACGCCGGGCGCGATCTGCTCTACGTGCCCACCGGGAATCCGAGCCCGGATTTCTTCGGCGGACAGCGCGACGGGATCGACTACTACGGAAGCTCGCTGGTGGCGCTGCGCGGCCGCAGCGGAGAGGTGGCGTGGCGCTTCCAGACGGTGCACCACGACGTCTGGGACTACGACGTCGCGTCGCAGCCGGCCCTGCTCGACGTGCGCGGACCGGATGATCGCGTGACACCGGCGGTCGCGCAGACCACGAAGATGGCGCACGTCTTCCTGCTCGATCGGGTGACGGGGGCGCCGCTCTTTCCGGTGGAGGACCGCGCCGTCCCCGCGTCGGACGTGCCCGGCAAGGCGACCGCGCCGACCCAGCCGTTCCCGACACGGCCGGGGCCGCTCTTGCCCGAGGTGTTGGGCCCCGACGACGCGTGGGGCCTCGTGCCGTGCGAGCGCAGCGCCTGCCGCAAGCGCATCGCCGCGCTGCGCGGCGGCGGCATCTTCACGCCGCCGAGCCTCGAAGGCACGCTGCAGTACCCGGGCGTCGCCGGCGGATCGAACTGGGGCGGGCTCGCGGTCGATCGCGCGCGCGGCTGGATCGTGCTCAACCTGAGCCGCTTGCCGAGCGTCGAGCGCGCGGTGCCGCGTGACGAGGCCGCGTCGGTCGAGGTCGCGCGGCCGTACGCCACGCTGTTTCCGCAGCTCGGCACCCCGTACGCGCAGTTCCAGGGCGCACTGCTCTCGCCGCTGGGCGTGCCGTGTACGGCGCCGCCCTGGGGCACGCTCACGGCGGTGGATCTCGCCACCGGAGCGAAGCGCTGGGAGGTGCCGTTCGGCACCACGCGCGACGTCGCGCCGTTCCCGTTCTGGTTCAACTGGGGCATGCCCAGCATGGGGGGGCCGATCGTCACCGCCAGCGGCCTCGTCTTCATCGGTGCGTCGATGGACGACTTCCTGCGCGCGTTCGATGTGGAGAGCGGCGAGGAGCTGTGGTCGGCGCGGCTGCCAGCGGGTGGCCAGGCGACGCCGCTCACCTACCGGCGCCCGGGAGGCCGCCAGTTCGTCGTGATCGCCGCAGGGGGCCACGGCACGCTCGGAACCACCCTCGGAGACTCGCTCGTGGCCTACGCACTTCCGGTGCACCCGGATCCATCGCGATAGGGCGGATCGTCCGATCCGGGGTGTGTCGGGCGCACCTCAAGGGTGTCGAGCCACGCGCCGAAACGGTCGGGCAGGACAGGGGGCGGCGTGAAGGCGCGTTTGCGGATCTCCGGAGACGGAGGCGTCGAGCTCGACGGTCGCGTCGACGATCGCCACCGCGCGCGATCGTACGCGCTGCTCAGCTCCCCTGCCGCGCTGCTGCTCGGCATGGAGGAGCACCGCGAGCATCCCGAGAGTCACGCGGTCATCCTCGCCGGCGACCTCTCGCGGATCGCGTTTCCGGAGCTCGTGAGCCTGATCGTGCACGGCCGGATCAGCGGTGTGCTGCGCGTCTACGGGCATTTCGCGGCGCGCACGGTGGTGTTCGGCGCCGGCGAAGTGCGCGGGGCGTCCTCGGACCGGGTCAACGAGCGGCTCGGCGAGGTCGCGGTGCGCATGGGGTTGATCAAGCGCGAGGACATGGAGGAGCTCGCGCTCGCGGTCAGCGATCCGCGGCGTGCCGGCCGGCTCGCGGTCGAGCGGCGACTCTTGTCCGAGCGCGATCTGTGGAACGCGGTGCAAGAGCACGTGATCACGGTCTTCCAGGCGATCGTGCTCGAGACGCGCGGCACGTTCGTGCTCACCGACGAGAGCTACGACGAGACGCTCACCGTGCCCGGGCTGTCGGCCGAGGCGCTCTTGATGGAGGGCGTGCGGCGTCTCGACGAGCTGCGCGTGCTGCGCTCGGGCGGCGACGAGCCTGCGCGCGTGCTCGCGGCGTTCAACGCCGCGTTCCGCGACATCTTCGCGACCGCTGACGACGCCGGCGCGGGCGCTGCGCTGCACCGCGCCGCCGAGTCGGTGTTCGAGGACGATCCCACCCACGCGATCTTCCGCGCGCTGCGCTTCTCCCTGGACGGCGAGCTTCCGGCGGACGAAGTGCTCCCGATCCTCGCCGCGCAGGGCGCGTCGCTCGCGCGCGACCCGGGTGAGCTGCTCTCGGACTCGCTGTCGAAGGTGATGCTCTTCCTGCTCTTCGTTGCGGGCGCACACCTCGACACCGCGGTGCACCAGGAGCTGCACTCGCGGGTGAAGGCGCGCGTCAGCCGCGACTAACCCCGCGCGCGGGCGCGCAGCCACGCGGCGGCCAGCGCGGCGCACAAGAGCGCGACCGTCGCGTGGGCCGGCGGCGTATCCCAGTAGTTCGCGGCGACGAACCCCAGCACGGCCGCCGCCACCGCGATGATCGGCGCGGCGATCATCAAGGTGCGGACGTCACGCACGAGGTGCTTGGCGACGAGCGCGGGCAGCACCAGACAGCCGAACGTGTAGAGGGTTCCGGAGACGCGAATCGAGAGGCCCACGGCCAGCCCGAGCCAGATCGCGAGCGCGGCGTGCCACGCGCGATCGCGCAGGCCGACCGCGCTGGCGATCTCTGGGTCGATCGCCAAGAGCCGCAGCACCTCGTGGTGTCGCAGCACGAGCAGCGTCGTCACGACCGCGAGCGCGGCGAAGACCGCGAGGTCGACGGTCGTGGCGCCGAGCAGGGTCGAGAACAGCAGCTGGTGCACTTCCTCCAGCCCGTGCGGGTCGCGCGCGAGCAAGAGCGTCGGCAGACTCGCCGCCACCAGGTAGACCCAACCGGTCACGGCTTCGGCGCTCTCGGTGCCGCCCTCGCGGCGCAGCACCGTGGCCAGCGCGGTGGCGACGGAGGCCACCACGGCGAGCGCCGCTGCCACCGCATCGCTGCCGAAGCTCTCGCCGGCTGCCATGCCTCCGACCCACAGCGCAGCGGCCACGCCCAGCGTCGAAGCCTGGGCCACCGCGACGCCCAGGAAGATCTGATCGCGCGCCACCACCCACACGCCCACCAGCGCGAGCACGAACGCGATCGCCCAACCGGCGAAATACGTGGTCTGGAACAGCGCCCAGGAGTCGACGAACGATTCGATCACAGGCGCAGCTCGTCGAGGCGAGCCAGCGGAACACCGAAGGCGCGCTCGAGATCGCCGGGGAGCAGGATCGCGTCGCGCGGCCCCGCGCGGACGCCGCCCTGCGCAAACAGCGCGACGTGCGTCGCATAACGGGCGGCGATCCGCAGCTTGTGGGTGACGAAGAGCAGCGTCAACCGCTCAGTGCGGTGTAGCTCGTCGATCGTCTCGAGGAAGCTCTCTTCCGATGCGACATCGAGGCCCTCGGTGGGCTCGTCGAGCACGAGCAGCCGCGGCCGCCGCACGAGCGCCCGCGCAACGAGCGCGCGCTGGCGCTGGCCGCCGGAGAGCGCGCGCAGGTCGCGCTTCGCCAAACCGGCGAGCCCCACCTGCGCCAGCGCCCAGTCGAGGGACACTGAATCGCGCGCGGCGCGCGGAAGCCCGACCGCGCCGAGGCCGACGAACTCGCGGATCGTCGTCGGCAGGGTCGGGTTCGTGCGGCTGCGCTGCGGGACGAAGCCCGTGTGTTCGAGGGACGCCGCCGCCGGGTCGCGCCGCAGCGAGCCCGCCAGCGGCGCCAGCAGGCCGAGCACGCCGCGCAGCAGCGTGGTCTTGCCGCTGCCGTTGGGGCCGAGCAGGAACCAGTACTCGCCGTGCTGGACCGTCCACTCGACGCGCGCCAGCACGGTCCGGCCGCCGTAGCCGAGCGAGAGACCGCGGGCGTCGATCACGCTCATCGCGTCCCGAAGACCTCCCGCACGTTGTGGTCGATCGAGGCGATGTAGTCGTCGGTGCCCGGTCGGGAGCCCACCTGGTGCGCCATCTCGGCGATCCGCACGCCGGTATGCTCCGCGATGAAGCGCGCGTGGCGCGGATCGAAATAGGACGTCGCCAGCAGGACCTTCACCCCGTCCGCCCGGATCCGTTCGATCACCTGCTGGAGGTGTGCGGTGGTGGGTGCGATGCCCGGCTTCGGCTCGAGCGTCTCGACCACCGTGAGTCCGAAGCGGTTCGCGAAGTAGGGCCAGTAGCGGTGGTCCTGCACCGCCACGTGCGCCGGCGCGGCCCGCGCCGCGCCGAGCCAGCCCGCGAGGTCCGGCGCTCCGGAGAGCTCGCCCGCCATCGCGCGCGCGGCGATCTGCTCGGGGCTCGCGGTGGCGGCGAGCCGCTCACCCACCAGCGCCATCGCGATGCGCGACGCCAGCTTCGCATAGCCAGCTTCGAAGCGCGCCGCGTCGTTTGGCTGCAGCGCGGCGAAGCGATCGCGCAAGAGGCCCGCCACCGCCAGGCCGTTCAGCGGATCGGTGAGGTAGTGGGGATTGCCGTAGGGGTGGACGTCGCCCATCGAGCGGTCCAGCCGCGCCGTCGGGACCTCGAGCGGCGAGATCGCCTGCGAAGCGTCGACGTAGCCGCGGCCGCCCGAGCTCAAGTTCGGGTTGCGCGCGCTGCGCAGCAGCGCCGGCAGCCAGCCGATCTCGAGGTCCATGCCCACCAGCACCAGCGCGTCCGCGCGGTGCAGGTCGCGCACGAAGCTCGGGCGCGGCTCGACGAAGTGCACGTCTTGCGGGCCCTTGGCGAGGCTCGTCACGTCGACCGCGTCTTCGCCCACCGAGCGAGCCAGGTCCGCGAGATCGGGCGTGGTCGCGACCACCCGCAGCGGGTCCGCAGCGGCGCCGAGCGCGAGCAGGCTGGTGATTCCAAGAACGACGCAAGCTGCGCCGGCCGCGCGGCGTCGGATCGAAGGTCGCATGAGAGACCTCAGATGTTGTGCGCCGGGTGGGCGCCGTAGAGGAATTCGACTCCGAACCACACCGAGTGCGCGGAGTGGTCGCGCGAGAAGGTCAGGTGGTCGTAGTTGTACTGAAGCCGCAGCCGCGCGAAGTGAGACGGGTAGAACGCCAGCAGCGGCGAGATCCGGTGTCGCGTCGAGCGGAACGGATCGAGACTGCGCGACGGCTCCACCACGGACAGGGTGTTTTCTTCGAACGCGGCGTTCGAGCCGGAGCCGCTGCCGTACTCGTAGCGGACGCCGGCGGCCCAGCCCGGCCAGAACCCGTAGAGCGTCTGCACGTAGAAACCGTGGTCGCGCAGGATCTTGCGCGGCAGGAATACCTCCGTGCAGGTCGGGTCGGTCGCGAAGCAGCCGAGGAAGGAGTCTGCGACGTAGCGGCGGTGGAGCACCTCGGCCTCCAGTCTCACGAACGGCCAGCCGCGGGTCGCATCGAGCGGCACCCACTTCACGAGCACGTCCGCGCCGACGATCTGGGTGCGCCCCGAGTTCCCGGTGCCGTTCGGGCCGAACAGCGCCGACCCGCCGAGCTGGGCGGTGATCGTGTCCGAGAGGTCGATGCCGTTCACCAGGCGCACGAGATAGGTGAAATCTTCCAGGCTGCGCGCGCGCCGGTCGGCGAATGGCCGGCCTCCGATCGAGCGCGCCGCGAACACCTCATCGTTGCCGAGGAAGCTGACCTGCGTCTCGCCCTTGGCGTTCTGGATGCCGGCGTGGAGCTCCGCGAACCAGGGCACCGGCACGAGCCAGCCCAGGCGCGCGCCCGGGCCGCGCAGCCCGTCGCCACCGAACAGCCGCGTCAGCACGAAGGGCTGGTCCTGCCAGTCCCAGGCGTGCGGGTGAGTCGGGTTCATGCGCCCGAACTCGGTGAAGAACGTGCCGGCCTCGAGCTGGAAGCCCAGCGCTTCGAGGTCGAACGGCAGCGCGATCGTCGACAGGAACGCCTCCTCGATCTCGAAGCGGGACTCGCCGTCCGGATCGAGGAAGTAGATCAGGTGCGCCTCGCCAGTGACGTAGGGGTCGACCGCGCCCAGGAACGAAAGCTCCGCCTGCTGCAACGTGAAGCCGCGCTGGCGCGGATCATGATCGCCTCCCTGGAGCAACTCGATCTCGTCGTCCCGGGCGGTCGAGCCGCCGCCGGCGGCCAGCACATCGAGCGAGATGTCGATGAGCTGGAGGGTGGCGCCGCCGACCGGACGCGACCACTGCGCCGGTTCGGGCGCCGAGGTCGCCTCCGGTGGAGTGGAAGCCCCCGCGGCATTCACCTGCTGCTGGAGGTCGCGCACCGCCTCCTGGAGCTCCCGATTCTGGTCCTGTACGTCGTCGAGCCGTCGCTCGAGCTCCTCCGGTGTCGCACCGCGCTCCTCGCGCGGCTGTTCCTCGGCGGTCTCGGCGCCAGCTCTGAACGCGAGCGCCAACACGAGCCACGACCCAGCCCAACGGGACGTTCGTCGCATCGATTCCCCTCCTTCAGGCGCAGCGCCGGAAGGTCTGTTGCGGATCGATGATCGACACGTTCCGGTGTCGATCATCGCGCGGCGGCCTACCTGCGCCGCCGTGGATCCGGATCAGGCGGGGAGGGGCGGGGCGCGCGGAGTGCCGGGACGGCTCCGGGGTACGGAGCGATCGGCCTGCGGAAGTGCTTTCGCGGGGCTCGCGGGCAGCGCCGGAACCTCGAGCAGCGGGACGCCGCGCTCGAGCGCGGCGGTAGCGTGCCCGACTGCGAGACACAGCGAGCAGGCGCCGTCGTCGGGTGCATCAGCGCCAGCCGGCAGATGCTCGCCACACAGGCCCTGCGCGACGGCATCGGCCGCTTCGAGGTGGGCGTGGGCCAGCGGCGCGCTGAACGCCAGCGCGGCGGCCAGCGAGACGCACGCGGAGAGCAGCGCGCCGGCGCTTCGCGCCCGCTGGGCGCGCCCGCGGATGCGGTGGGTGCGATGGCGACTTCGCTGCACGCGATCGACAGGCTAGTGGGCCGATCGCCACTGTCAACGGGCGCGCGTCAGAAGCGGACGCGCACGGCCAGGTTTCCCTGGTGCTCGACGCGCTCGCTGTCGAGCAGCGCGTCGTAGTCGAGGAGCACTTGGACCTGCTCGCTCAGCGAGGCGCCCCAACCCACGCCCAGGATCAGCACGTCGCGCGGCAGCTCGGGGCCGCGCACGGCGATCGCGCTCAAACCGGGTGCGCCGGAGAGCCGCGCATCGAGCACCCGTTCGCGATCGCCGAACTCGCGCTGCCAGAACGCGCGCAGCTCGGGCACGAGCGTCCCGGCGTCACCCATGTCGACCCGCCCGAACAGTCGGCCGCCGAAGCGCCCGGTGACGCTCTCCAGCGATTCGGGGTCGATGTCCAGCCCGAGCGCGCCGGCGCCCTTCTCGGTGTAGCTCTCCTCGGTGAGCCGCAGCCAGTCGATGCCCGCGATCGGCTGCAACGCAAAGCTGCCGAGCGAGACCAGCGTCACGCCGGCCTCGCCGCCTGCGCCGTAGTCCTGCGCGGTCCAGCGCGCGCGCGCCCTGCGGCTCAGCTGGGTCGACTCGATCCGGCGCGTCGAGGCCTGGAAGCTGTGCGCATAGCGCCCGTACGCGGACACGAAGCCGCGCGGGTCGGTCCAGCCTGCGTACAGCGCGCCCTGCACCGTGTCGCCCGTCACGTCGGCATCGCGATCGTCTGGATCGATGTCGCTGCGCGCATAGCCTGCGGCCAGACCGAGCAGCAGACGCTCGGCGAGCCAGGCGTCGATGCCCAGCGTGCCGCCGGAGAGGGTCGTGTCGAGCTCCGCCTCGCCGGCGTCGCCCTCGAGGTTCCCGACCAGCCCGAACGCGTCGAGCCAGGCGCCCGCGCGCACCGGGTCGTGGTCGATCGTGTGGTCGCCGCTCGCAGCGACGTCGGATCCGCCCGGATCCGGACCCACGGCGAGGAAGCCTTTGGGTGCGGCGCCGCGACCGGTGAGGGTCGGCCAGGCCGCATCGATGTGCGACGCGTAGAACGCGCGTCCCTCCCCCCACGCCGCGTCGCGTGTGCGGCGATGGAGCGCGCGAGCGGTGCGCTCGGACAGGATCTGGCGCCCGGTTGCGAACGCGGTCAGCGATTCGCCGCCCAGGGCGTCCAGCAGAGCCGTGAGTTCCGTGACGGAAGAGCGGTCGATCGCATCGAGAGCGGTCGCTAGATCACCCGTGGCGCCGGGCGCCGCGGCCTCGAGGTGCTGGACCACGGCGCGCTGATTCGGCGTGAACGCGAAGTCCGCGAGTGAGAGGCCGTTCGGCGCGAGCGTGATCGAGATGGCATTGGGGTTCGACGTGTCGATCGACTCGTCGAGGAAGGCGTAATTGGTGCCCAGCACGAACGAGCCGTTGATCGGGGAGGCGCTCGCCAGCACTTCGACCGTCGATGTGGCGAGATAGTCGCTGGGCTGGGCCAGGAACTCGATTCGCGCACCCGGCGCCACGCGCACCACTCCGTTCGTTCCGCCGATCACGACGTCGACGTGATCGCCGTCAGTCGGCTGCAAGTCCACGTCGAGTACGGAGGAGGTCTCGAAATCGAGTTCGCCGTCGATGGTCAGCCGGCCCGCTGCGGTCGACGGCGCCAGACGGCCCTGGACCGTCACGTTGGACGCGATGAAGCCGTTGGGCGCCGCGTTCCCGGCCAGGGTTGCCGACGGGGCGACCCGAAGGCTCGGAATCAACAAGACCCCGGTGACGTCGAGCGTGCCTTCGGCGACCGTGCCCTCTCCGCCGGCTACCAGGAAGTCGAACCGGTTCGCGACCGTCAGCGTACCCGGACCTGTCTTGACGAAGTTTACGCCGAAGTCGCGTGAGAATACCCTGCCGGTGACCTCCGTGTCGCGGATCGCGTCGAAGGTGAACGTCGCAAAGCTCAAGCTCACCCCGCCGTTCTGGAAATCCACGCCGCGGAGGGTCAGGTCCGCCGCGAACTCGCCGCGGAGAAAAACCTGGTTGGGCCCGTCGATGACGAGACCCGGCGCTGTGCTGGCGTCGAGCAGCAGCGGTGCGAGCACGTTGGCGAGCGGGGACGCGAGTGCGATCGTGGAGTTGGCCGGAAGTGAGAAGACGATCGCGTTCGAGGCATCGCTCGAGGCGTTGGCCAGCGTCACCGCCTGGCGCAGCGAGCCCGCGCCGAAGTCGGCGGTGTTCGTCACAGTGAAGGTCGCGCCGCGCGCCGGCGCGCCGATGCTCAGCCCGAGCGCGCCGATGATCGCCAGAGTCGCCGCCCGGAGCGGCATCCGTTCCCTCCCCAACGACCCGCGGCGGGGCGATCAGGCCATGTTCGGGGGGTAGGGCAGAAGGGCGAGATGGCGCGCGCGCTTCACCGCGACGGCGACCACCCGCTGCTGCTTCGCGGTGTTTCCGGTGATCCGGCGGGGCAGGATCTTGCCGGTCTCGGACAAGAAGCTGCGCAGCAGCTTCGGATCCTTGTAGTCGACCACGACCGTCTTGTCGGTCGTGAGCCGTGAAACCTTCTTGCGCCCGAATGAGCGCTTGCGGCTCTTGCGGTCCTTCTTGCGGGCCTTCGCGCGCAGCCGCGCCTTGACCGACGTGCCACCCTCGCGCCGTTCCCCACGATCGTACCGGTCGCCGCGATCGAATCGGTCACCCCGATCGCCGCGATCGAACCGGTCTCCGCGGTCGTATCGGTCCCCTCGGTCGGGTCGATTCTCGTCGTAGGGCAAGGCAGGTCTCCGTTGGCTGAACCCCGGGTTGACGAACGCGATTGGCGCTCCGCCCACCCGAGCGGGCAGCCAGCATAGACTACGCTCCGCCGCGATGCCCGCCGGACCGATCACCCGCTTCGCCCCGTCGCCGACCGGTCATCTCCACATCGGCGGTGCCCGGACCGCTCTGTACAACTGGGCCCTCGCGCGGCCCGACGGCCGGTTCCTGCTGCGCGTCGAGGACACCGACCAGGCGCGCACCTCCGACGCAGCGGCCCAGGGCATCCTCGAGGATCTCGCCTGGCTGGGGATCGATTGGGACGAAGGGCCCGTGTTCGGGAAGCTCGGCGGGGATCCGCGAGGCGTGGGTCCGTTCCGGCAGGCCGAGCGCCTCGAGCGCTATGCGGTCGCGGTAGCCGCGCTGATCGAACGCGACCTCGCCTATCCCACCTTCGAAACGAATCAGGAACTCGACGCGCTGCGCGCCGCGGCGCGCGCCGAGAAGCGCAACTTCCGATACCGCCGGCCGGCGACCTTCGACCGGGAGGCCGCGCTCGCCCGGATGGCAGGCGAGGAGCACGTCGTCCGCTTCCGGATGCCCGCCGAGCCGGTAGCGGTGGTGGATCGGGTGCTCGGGGCGATCGAGTTCGGCGAGGAGCACCTCGACGACTTCGTGATCCGGAAGCGCGACGGCTTCCCCACCTATCACCTCGCCGTGGTCGTCGACGACGAGCTGATGGGGGTCACGCACGTGCTGCGCGGGCAGGAGCATCTCAACAACACCCCGCGCCACAGAGCACTCCAACGCGCGCTCGGCTATCGCGAGCCCGTCTACGCGCATCTGTCGGTGATCTACAACGCCGACGGCTCGAAGATGTCGAAGCGGGACAAGGACAAGGCGGTGCGCGAGGCGCTGAATGTCGTGGACTCGGACGCGGTGAAGTCGCAGCCAATCGCGGAGCTCATCGCCGACTCCCGAGACGAGATCCGCGCATGGCGCAAGGACAAGCGCGCCCAGCTTCGGCC
>Ga0184637_10000728_pt1 | contig 23753 bp, 21 predicted proteins | sample PLM3_127_b2_FD_133143 | JGI IMG/M metagenome (GOLD analysis project Ga0184637, IMG submission 133143) | Groundwater sediment microbial communities from an aquifer in East River, Colorado, USA - PLM3_127_b2 | ecosystem: Environmental > Terrestrial > Soil > Riparian zone | place: USA: East River... | reverse complement strand
CGCGATGGCCGCCGGATCGCTCGAGACGAACTTCGCGGCGCTGCAACGCGCCGGCGTTCGCTATCTCGTGGTGGGCGGCGTCGCCGTGGTGCTGCACGGTCACCCGGGTTATCACCTTCCGGTTCCACGCTCTCACCGCACCTACTCCTAGCCCTGCCGCTCAATGGAGCGCGAAAAACCCGGAACCTCCGCCGGATCCACCAACTCATGCTGCCGCCAACCTTTACTGAGGAGCCAGGTGCAAGGACGCGCGACCTCCGACAGCCCCCGCTGCTCCGCCATCGGCGGTCGCCGCTTCCACCCGTCGAACCACCTCCCGAACGACGCTATGTCAAGCCGAACCGGTGGCGGAGTGCCATTCCGCTGCCGCCAGTGCTTTCGCACGTTCAAGAGCACGTACGCCAGCGCGTTGCGCACCTCACGCGGGGTCCGCAGCACGCGCAGGTGGTAGCGGCCGAACAGGACCGGCCCCTTTCGCCCGAACACCCGATTCACGGCCCGCGCCAGCCGCGCCGCGACGGACTTCATCCCGCGCGCCAGCGCCTCCTTCCCGGCGGCTTCCACCACCAGGTGCAGGTGGTCGCGCTGGATCGAGTACTGGCAGACGCGGAACTCTCCGCGCTCGCAGGCCTCGCGCAGGCTGGCCTGGAACTCCTGGAGGAACCGGAGATTGCGCAGCGAGGGGACATCCTGACGCACGCGCAACGTCACGTGCGAAGGACAGTGCGCGGGTACGGCCGGCCGCTTCACGTGATGGATCGGCGGGCGTGACGAAGCCGGCTTGCGCCCGGCGCCCGGGCGTGACCCGCCGTGAGTCCGAAACTCTAGAGCCAATTGTCTCGAGGCGCCGCGCACGATCTTGATTGTAGCGGTGTTCTTGAATGAGTCAAGTGAAACTAACTAATAACTAACACGGATATCTCACGAGGGAGCTACGCACCGGCGGACCATTCCTGAGCATATTGCTCGACGACAAATCGTGCACAGGGGACAGCACCCTACAGACAGCCTGTGGTGCCGCGTGGCGCGGTCAACCGCGTGGGCAGACGAAGACGTTTGCCCACCCTACGCTCTTCGGACTGAACGAGTTGAGACACAGAGTGTGAGGTCAGGCGACGTGCGGCTGGCGCTTCCGACGATTTCGGCGCAGGGCAAGGATTGCCAGCCAGAGAGCCAAGATGAACCACCCCCAGACCACAATGAGCGCGAGGCCAAGCGCAAAGAGCGCGACACCGATGAAGGCACATCGCTCCACGGGCAGGCGAGCGGAAGGTGGATGCGGTAACAACGAGTCTCGAATCGAGCGCGCGTCGAGCAGTGCAAGCAGGCCGGCTCCGAACAGCAGCACCACGCCGAGCGCGGCAAGGGAGCCCGGTCCGAACTCCGGGTCGAGAAACTCGCGGTCGAGAGGGAGGCTCACCGCTGCACCGACGAGGTTCAGAGCGACATTGGCAATCGCCGCCCACCACCCCCATACGCGTCGCCTGAACAGACCCGCAGCGGCGGCGACACCAAGGGCGAGCAAGATCGGCGTCGCAGCGAGATCGAGCCCCGTAAGTTCGTAGTCGATCTCGCCGATCGCGGCCGCGAGTGTTCCACCGGCCTCGAGCACCGTGAGCGTCAGGAATACGATCGCTGCCGTAGTGGCCGAGATCCTCCTCGCCAGCCTACCCCTCCAGCGCGCGGCGCAGGCCGCCGTGCGCTTCGATCCGGCGGCGGAAGCGCTCCTTGCAGTAGCCGTTCTCGACGAACCAGAGCGTCGCCTTGGCGAGCGCGACACGGGCGCGGCTGGGCATGTAGCCGAGCTCCTTCTCGGCCTTGCCCGAGTCCGACGGGCGGTTCGCCATTGCGTGCAGCGTCGACTCGACGTCGATCAGCGGCGTGCGGTGCGTGACGTGGTCCGCGATCCATTCGCCCACGTGGCCGAACGCGAGCAAGAGGCGCGGCGGCAGCACCACGCGCGGCGCCGGGATGCCGGTCAGCTGCGACAGGACGCCGCACATCTCGCGCATCGTCAGGTTCTCGCCGCCCAGGATGTACTGGTGACCGATCTGGCCGCGCTCGAGTGCTTGCGCGTGGCCCTCCGCGACGTCGTCGACGTCGACGATGTTCAGCACGGTGTCGGCGTAGGCCTTCATCCGGCCGTTGATGAAGTGCACGATCATGCCGCCGGTCGGAGTCGGGCGGCGGTCGCCCTGCCCGAGCACGGTGGTCGGGTGCACCACCACCACCGGCAGACCGCGCGCCGCACGCCGCATCACGCCGATCTCCGCGATCACCTTCGAGCACTTGTAGTGCCCCTGGAAGCGGCGCAGGTCGAACAGGCTCTCCTCCGTCTCGACCTCGCGGTTGATCGACGGGGTCAGCGTCGCGGTGCTGCTCGTGTAGACGATCTTGCGGTAGCCGTGCTCGGCGGCCGCGTCGAGCACGTGCTGAGTGCCGTCGACGTTGACGCGGTAGATGCGCTCGGGATCCGGCTCCCAGAAGCTGTAGCAGGCGGCGTTGTGCACCAGCAGCTCGCCGCCCTCCAGCGCCGCGCGCACGCCGTCGCGGTCGAGCAGGTCGAACTTGCGCGTCGGGACGCCGAGACCCTCGAGATTGCGGTTGTCGAGGTCGGCGCCGACCAGCGCAGTGACGTCGTATCCGCGCTGCACCAGCTCGCGCACGATCCGCGAGCCCATAAAGCCGTTCCCGCCAGTGACATAGACCCGGGTCATGTGCGTCCCTTCTTCATTCGCTTCGGGGCGGCCCGATGAAGCCGTTGCCCCCGGTCACGTAAACGCGTGTCACGACTTCCCCCCCGCCTTGGTCCGGATCGCGGCGGTTGCGAGCGTCTTGCCGAGATCCCAGATCGCGCCGCCGACGTTCTGGGTGTCCGCCACCACCGCGTCGACCGCGCGCGCGATCCACTGGCGGTCGGCGTCGCCAATCACCAGCGGCGGCAGGAACTTCACCACCGCCAGGTCGTGTCCCGCCGTCTGCGAGAGGATCCGGTGCTTCGCGAACAGCGGGACCGTCACCAGCTGGCTGAACAGGCCCTTCTGCGCGGCGTCGAGCAGCTTGTAGGCCGCCTTGTGCGCGAAGCGCGCGGGCGGCCCGAACTCGATCGCCTGGATCAACCCCTTCCCGCGCACCTCGCGCACGAAGTCGTAGCGGCCGACCAGCCCGCGCAGGTCGGAGAGGATGCCCTCGCCGACCTTCTCGGCGTTCGCGACCAGCCCCTCGCCGGCGATCACGTCGAGCGTTGCGATGCCTGCCGCCATCGCCAGGTTGTTCTTCGCGAACGTCGAGCCGTGGACCGGCGCGCGCACCATGTTGCTGAACAGCGAGTCGTACACGTTCTTCCGCAGCGCGACGGCGCCGACCGGTACGAAGCCGCCCGAGAGCGCCTTCGCCGACAGCAGCATGTCCGGCTCGACGCCCCAATGCTCGATCGCCCAGAAGCGGCCGGTGCGCCCGATTCCGGTCTGGATCTCGTCGGCCACGAACAGCGTGCCGTGCGCGCGGCACAGGCGCGCGGCTTCGCGCAGGTAATCGTCGTCGGGCACGTTCACGCCGTGGCCCTGGATCGGCTCGACGAAGAACGCGGCGACGTCGCGCGCCGCGAGCGCACGCTCGAGTGCTGCGAGATCGTTGAACGGCACGCGGCGGCTGCCGGGCAAGAGTGGCCCGAAGCCCTCGCGGAAGATGTCGTCGCCGTTGAGCGACAGCGCGCCCATCGTGAGGCCGTGGAAGCCGTGATCGCAGTACACGAGCCCCGGCCGTCCGGTGTGGTAGCGCGCAAACTTGATCGCGGCCTCGACCGCCTCGGCGCCCGAATTGGTGAAGAACACCTTGTCGAGACCGCCGGGCACGGTCGCGAGCAGGCGCTCGGCGAGGATCCCCGCCAGCACCGACACGTCCATCTGGACCAGGCTCGGCAGCTCGGCCTCGAGCACGTCGCGCAGCGCCGACACCACCACCGGGTGGTTGCGGCCCACCGCGAACACGCCATAGCCCGACAACAGGTCGAGATACTGCTGGCCGTCGGAGTCGTAGAGGTACGGCCCGCTGGCGCGCACGTACTGGCGATCGAACCCTATCGTCTGGAGGACGCGGACCAGCTGCGTATTCAGATAGCGCTCGTGCAACGCGAAGTTCTCGCGTCCGCGCTCGCGGATCAGGTCCAGGATGCTCTGCGACATGCGCTCTCGATTTCCTTGGTACGGCTAGGTCGTCGTCGCGGTGGTTTGCCGGCGCGCCGTGCGCGGCGACAGCGCGCCGGGACGCGCGGGGGGCTCGATCGTGGTCATCCGCCGCCAAGTCCAGAGCCGCTCGATCGCGTAGACGGCGTGGATGCCGAAGCGGAGCACAGAGCACTTGACCGGCGACCAGCCGAGCGCCTGCGCCATCCGCCCCATCACGGCCAGTGAGACGTCGCGATAGGTGGCGATCTCCGCGTGGGCGTACTCGCGCAGCATCGCGCGGATCCGCTTGCGGTGACCGCGCGCGCTGAAGCGCGCGAGCTCCTCGTGGGTGTAGGAGAGATGGTTCACCTCGTCCTCGGCGATCATGCGTACCGCGCCGCCGAGCTCAGGGTCGTCGGCGAAGATCCGGCGCTGCTCCTCGATCTCTTCGTGAGCGCGCTGCTCGGTGACGCGCGAGTGCACCAGATAGCGGAGTATCTCGTCGTCACTGAGCGGCTCGTCGCTGTGCAATCGCTCATGGGAGAGCCCGATCCCCTGGCGTTCGAGCCGCAGCGTATAGTCGACCTCGAACGGCACCTCGCAGCGCGAGAGACCGCGTTTGCGCAGCAGCGCGTCGAAGATCCGCCCGTGCTTGTCCTCGTCCTCGCCGTGGCGCTCCACCTTCGGTCGCAGGTCTTCGTCCCGCAAGAGCAGTGCGATGCGGCGGTTCTCCCAGCCACCCTGCGCCTCCCCCTTCGCCGCCACGCTGCAGAACAGGCGATAGGTCTCGTCGTTGTTCCGGATCTCCTGGTAGATCGCGCGCGCGGACAGCACCCGGCGTTCCTCCTCGTCTCACCCAACCGATCGGAACCATCCCTCCCCCGCCTCGACCGCGGTCCAGCTCGGAGAGAGGCCGGCTATCGTACCCGCTCGCGCCTTCCGCCTCCAGACTGGGCGGCGTAGTCGGGGCGGCGCGGCGGTCGCGCGATGACGTTCGAAGTATTGTTGCGCGACACTCTCCAGGAGTCTCCCATGCTGTTGCTCGCCGGCGAGATGCGAATCGATCGGCCCCAGCGCGACCAGCTGATCGGGACCGCGATCGAGGTGATGCAGGAAACGCGCGAACAGGCGGGCTGCATCTACTTCGTTCTCTCGGCCGACCTCGAGGATCCGGGCGTGTTTCACATGTTCCAGGAGTGGGAGTCGCACGAGGCGCAGAGCGCGCTCTCGGGACGGCGCGCGACGCGAACCTCTCGGCCAATCGCGACGTCGCGAAAGAGAGTCGCAAGCAACCCGGCTGCATCCGCTTCGTCTTCTCGGAGGACATCGAGCGGCCGGGCTCGTTGCGGATCTTCGAAGCATGGGAATCGTACGAGGCGTTGGCGGCCCACTTCAACAGCGCACACATGAACGTGTTCCGGAGCCGCATCGGCGGTCTGGTCGTGACGCAGCTCACACTCCAGAGGGTTCAGATCGCATCCGAGTGAAGCGGTTCATAACGGCGCCCGGTCGCCCCGGCCGATCCTCCGCTCGTTCCACGAAACGAAGGAGGAAACGACCGATGGACCCGATCCGCGAGACCGAGACCGCGACCCTGCAGGACCGCCCCGCTTCCCACCGCGCCCACGACGAGGCGCTCGCGGCTCGGCTGCGCCAGCGCGACGAGCACGCCTATGCCGAGCTGCATCGCCTCTACCACGTCCGCGTGTTCGCGTTCGCGCAGAAGCGCCTCCGCGATGCGACCGAGGCGGAAGACGTGGTGCAGGACGTCTTCCTGCAGGTCTACCGCTCGATCGAGCGCTACCAAGGGCGCTCGAGCCTGCTCACGTGGATCTTCGGCATCGCGCACCACGAGGTCTGCAATCGCTTCCGGCGCCGCTCGGTGGAGATCAGCTCCTTCGAGGCCGAGGCGAGCGAGATCGCCGCGACGGCGCCGTCGGTCGACGAGGTGATCGACGCCTCACGCGCACTGCGCCGCTGCCAGGAGACGCTCGAGCGCAGCGTCAGCCCGGCGCAGCGGCGCATCTTTGCGCTCCGCTACGGGGGAGCGCGCTCCGTCGACGCGATCGCGCGCGAGACGGGTCGCAGCCCCGGCGCGGTGCGGATCGGCCTCCTGCGCTCGCGCCGCGCGCTCGACGCGTGGGCACCCGAGGTGGAGCAGCTGCTGGCGAGCTGACCCCTGTCGTCCGATCTTCGCCCTTGACGCGGGCGGCCTCCCCGGCGAACAGTTCGCCCGGGAGGAGTCACGAGCATGGGAGACCTGAAGCTCGGGGTGCAGCTGGGGTACTGGCAGCGCGATCCGCACGCGAACACCGTCGCGATCGCGCAGGAAGCCGAGCGGCTCGGCTACGACTCGGTGTGGACGGCCGAGGCGTGGGGATCCGACGCATTCACGCCGCTGGCGTGGATCGGAGCGCACACCTCGCGGATCCGGCTCGGCACGGCGATCGTGCAGATCAGCGCGCGCACGCCGGCGTCGACCGCGATGCACGCGCTGACGCTCGATCACCTCTCCGGCGGACGCATGATCCTCGGCCTGGGCGTCTCCGGGCCGCAGGTGGTCGAGGGCTGGTACGGCCAGCCGTTCGCGAAGCCGATCGCGCGCACGCGTGAGTACGTCGACATCATCCGGCAGGTGCTGCGGCGCGAGAAGCCGGTCGCAAACGCCGGCCCGCACTATCCGCTGCCCTACCGGGGCGAAGGGGCGTGGGGGATGGGCAAGCCGCTGCGTTCGATCACCCACCCGCTGCGCGCCGACCTGCCGATCTTCCTTGGCGCCGAGGGGCCGAAGAACGTCGCACTCGCCGCCGAGATCGCCGATGGCTGGCTGCCGCTCTACTACTCGCCGTTCCGGCCCGAGGTGTACGCCGACTCGCTCGGCACGCTGCGCCCGGGCTTCGAGATCGCGGTGGCGATGTCCGTCAACATCACAGCAGACCTCGCAGCGGCCTACGCTCCGCTGAAGGCGAGCCTCGGCTTCTACATCGGCGGCATGGGCGCGCGCGACCGCAACTTCCACAAGGAGCTGATGGGGCGGATGGGGTTCGAGTCCGAGGCGCAGAAGATCCAGGACCTGTTCTTCGCCGGGAAGCGCGCCGAGGCGATCGCAGCGGTGCCCGACGCGTTCTGCGACGAGATCGCGCTGGTCGGCCCGCGCGAGCGGATCCGCGAGCGGCTGGCGGCGTGGCGCGAGACGCCGGTGACGACGCTGCTCGTTCCCGGCACGAACGTCGAGACGCTGCGCGCGATCGCGGAGCTGGTGCTCGGGTGACGGCGCCGGAGTTGAAGCTCGGCGCGATCTTCCCGACCACCGAGATCGGCAGCGATCCGGCCGCGGTGCGCGACTGGGCCCAGGCGGCCGAGGCGCTCGGCTACGAGCACGTGATCATCTACGACCACGTGCTCGGCGCGGTGCACGAAGGACGCGAGCCGAAGCTGCTGGGGCCCTACACCGAGCGCGACCCGTTCCACGAACCGTTCGTGCTGCTGGCCTATCTCGCCGCGGTGACGGAGCGCCTCGCGCTGACGACCGGCGTGCTGATCCTGCCGCAGCGCCAGACCGCGCTGGTAGCGAAGCAGGCGATCGAGCTCGACCTGCTGTCGGGCGGTCGCCTGCGCCTCGGCGTCGGCACCGGCTGGAACCACGTCGAGTACGAGTCGCTCGGCGTGCCGTTCGCCGACCGCGGCGCGCGGCTCGACGAGCAGGTGGCGCTCTTGCGCCGCCTGTGGAGCGACCCGGTCGTCGATTTCCGCGGCGCGTTCCACCGCGTCGACCGCGCCGGTCTGTTGCCGCTGCCCGGGCGCCGGATCCCGATCTGGTTCGGCGGCTTCACGCCGGTCGCGCTGCGCCGCGCGGCGCGCACCGGCGATGGCTTCCTGTTCGGCACCTCGCCCTCCCGGATGCTCGGCCTGCTGGCGAGCCTGCGCGAACGGCTCGCGGCCGAGGGTCGCGAGCGCGCCGACTTCGGCAGCGGTGCGGTGGTCGACTTCTCGGCTCCACGCGACTCCTGGGGCCGCGAGCTGGAGCGCTGGCGCGAGGGCGGCGGAACCCACGTGTCTCTGCGCGCGATGGACACCGCGGCCGAGTTCAGCGGCGCCAAGCGCGTCGGCTACCGCGGACCGCGCGACTACATCGACGCGCTCGAGACGTTCCGCCGCGAGGTCGCGTGACGCTCTCGGGCATTGACATCCTTGGACATCGATTGTAATCGGCGGACAGGGTTGGTTCGGACTCCGGGGGGACTCCGATGAAGATCAGCGTCCGCGAAGCCGCCCGGATGTTGGAAGTCTCGGAAAAGACAATCTACCGCTGGATCGAGCAGAAGAAGCTCCCGGTCCACCGCATCAACGATCAGTACCGCTTCAACCGCGCGGAGCTGCTCGAGTGGGCCACGACCCGGCGCGTGCCTGTCTCGGTCGAGATCTTCCGTGAGCCCGACGGAGAGCGGCTGCCGTCCCTCTCCGAGGCGCTCGCGGCGGGCGGAATCCACTACCGCGTCACCGGCTCGACCCGCGACGAGGCGCTGCGCCAGGTCGTCTCGCTGATGCGTCTGCCCGAGGAAGTGGACCGCGAGTATCTCTATCAGATGCTGTTGGCGCGCGAGACGCTGGCGTCGACGGGCGTGGGTGACGGCATCGCGATCCCTCACGTGCGCAACCCGGTGGTGCTGCACGTTCGTGCCGCCGCCACGCTGTGCTTCCTCGAGCAACCCGTCGACTTCGGTTCCCTCGACGGGATGCCGGTGCGAGCGCTCTTCCTGCTGGTGAGCCCGACGACCCGCGCCCACCTGCACCTGCTCTCGCGGCTCAGCGCCGCGCTGCACGATCCCGATCTCAAGCGCATGGTCGGCGAGCAGGGCGGACGCGACGAGATCCTGTCCGCGTTCGAGCGGGTCGAGGCCGCCTTCCCCAGCGGCCGCGGGGCCGACCCGCCAGCGCGGAAGGCGCGAACCCGTTGAGCGCGATCGCGGCTGGGCTCGCGCTCCTCGTCCTTGCAGGCCTTACCAGCGCGCTCGCCCGCCCCGGCTCCCGGGCGGCCGCTCGGCGGAACACCGTGCTCGTCGCGGTAGCCGCGATCGCGTGCGGCGTCCCGGCCGTCCACGTGCTCGTCTCCGGAGAGCGTCTCGCGCTGGTGCTCCCGTGGTCGGTTCCGGGCGGCGCGCTGGCGATCGGTCTCGATCCACTCTCCGCGTTCTTCCTGCTTCCGGTCGCCGCGCTGTCCGCCGTCACGGCGTGCTACGGCGTCGAGTACCTGGATCACGTGCCGCGCCCGGCACGCCTGGCGTGGCCGGCCTTCGACGCGCTGGTCCTCGGGATGCTGCTCGTGCTCGTCGCGCGCAACGCCGTGCTGTTCGTGATCGCGTGGGAGGGCATGTCGCTCGCCGCGTGGGCACTGGTGGCGAGCGATCCGAGCAGCGGCGAGGGCCGCCGAGCCGGATGGATCTACCTCGTGGCCGCGCACGTCGGGTCGGCGGCGTTGCTGCTGCTGTTCGCGATCCTCGCTCACGCTTCCGGTGATGCGGCGACCTTCGACGCGATCGGCCGCGGCGCCGCTGCGCTGCCGACGGGCTGGCTGCTGCTGCTCGGCCTGATGGGTTTCGGGGTGAAGGCCGGCGTGATCCCGTTCCACGTCTGGCTGCCCGAGGCCCACGCCGCCGCACCCTCCCACGTCTCCGCGCTGATGTCGGGAGCGATGGTAAAGCTCGGCCTGTACGGCATGCTGCGGCTCGCGGTGCTGCTCGGCCCGCTCCCGGCGGCGGCCGGTCCGTCGCTCGCAGGGCTGGGCCTCGCCGGCGCATGGCTGGGCATCGCGCTCGCGCTCCAGCAGCGCGACCTGAAGCGCGCGCTCGCGTACTCGAGCGTCGAGAACCTCGGCCTGATCGCGCTCGGCCTCGGGCTCGCCGCGTGGGGAAGCGCGCGCGGCAACGCGGCGCTCGCCGTGCTCGGCTTGATGGCCGCGCTGCTGCACATCTGGAGCCATGCCGCGATGAAGGGACTGTTGTTTCTCGCGGCGGGCGCGGTCGTGCATGCGGCTGGAACCCGGGATCTCGAGCGCCTCGGCGGGGTGATGCGCCGGATGCCGTTCACCGGCGCGTGCTTCGTCGCCGGCGCGGTCGCGATCTCCGGCCTGCCGCCGCTCAACGGGTTCAACAGCGAATGGTTGCTGTACCAGGGGCTGTTCGGCATCGCGCTCGACGCGTCGGGATTCGCGCGCGTCGCTGCGTTCCTCGGCGCCGCGCTGCTGGCGCTGGTCGGCGGCCTGGCCGCCGCGTGCACCGTGCGCCTGGTCGGGATCGCGTTCCTCGGCGAGCCTCGCGATCGCGGTGCCGACGCCGCGCACGAGGGCGGCCTCTGGATGCGGGCCCCGCTCGCGCTGCTGACGCTGGCGTGCATCGCGCTCGCCGTGCTGCCTTCGGTCGTCGTGAAGCTGTTGGGTCCGGTCGCACGGCAGGTGCTCGGGCCGGCCGCCGCCACCGCCGATGCGCTGGCCCGCACGGCCGACGCGGTCGCTCCGCTCGGCGCGATCGCCGCCGGAACCTGGCTCGCGCTGGCGCTCGGCTGGCCGGTGGTGTCGCTGCTGCGCGGGCGAAGTCCGGCGCGCGACGCCACCTGGGGCTGCGGCTACGCGGCGCCCAGCGCGCGGATGCAGTACACGGCCCGCTCGTTCTCCGAGCAGTTCGCAGAGCGCCTGCTGCCGCGTTCGCTCGCGCCGCGCATCCGTGTCTCTCCCATTCGCGGGCCGTTCCCCGCGTCGGTGCGCTTCTCGACCGAAGAGGGGGACCCGATCACGCGCGGCAGCTACGAGCCGATCTTCAGCGGGATCGCGAGCCGCTTCGCGCGCCTGCGCGTGCTCCAGCAGGGAAACGCGCATCTCTACCTGACCTACATCCTGGTCGCCGTCCTCGCGTCGCTCTTGTGGACGTCCCTGCGCGCGCGGTGGCTGCCGTGAGCGCCGCGCTGGCGGTCGCAGGGATCACACTGGCCGCGCTGAGCGGATTCCCGGGGCTCGCGGTGCGGCGCGATCACCCGGCCGGCGACCGCGCCGCCGCGCTGCTGCTCGGGCTCGCGGCGATCTGCGCCGCGGCGGCGAGCGCGCTCGTGGTCAGCGGGACGCCCGACGCACCGCTCGCGCTTCCGTGGCTCGTGCTCGGCGAGCGCGTCACTGTGGGCGTCGACGGCCTCTCGGCCTTCTTCCTGCTGCCCGCGCTGGGCTTCCCGTTCCTCGCCAGCGTCTACAGCCTCGCCTACTACTCCGCTGCGGACCGGCCGCGCAGTGCGCGGCGGCTGCGCTTGGCGCTCGGCTTCCTCACCGCCGGACTGGGCACCGTCGTGATCGCGCGGCACGGCTTCGCGTTCCTGGCGGGATGGGAGGTCATGGCACTCGCGGCCTTCTTCTCCATCACGGCGGAAGACGAGCGCGAGGAGGTGCGGCGCGCGGGATTCGTCTACCTGGCCTGTACGCGCGCGAGCACGCTCGCGCTTATCGGGGCCTTCGCCTGGCTCCACGCCGCGACCGGGCGCCTCACGCTGGACGCGGTCCCGGAGATCGAGTCCGCGGCGAGCACGGCGATCTTCGCGCTCGCCGGGATCGGCTTCGCGTTGAAGGCGGGAGCCGTGCCGCTCCACCTCTGGCTCCCGGGGGCCCACGCAAACGCACCGAGCCACGTCTCGGCCGTGCTGTCCGGCGTGCTGATCAAGGTGGGCATCTACGGGATCGTGCGCTTCGCGTCGCTGTTGCCGCCGCTTCCGGTCGCCGGCGGAGCCGGAATCCTCGCGCTCGGAGCCGCGTCCGCCGTGCTCGGCGTCGCGTACGCGCTCGGCCAGCACGAGCTCAAGCGCCTGCTCGCCTATCACAGCATCGAGAACATCGGCATCATCTTGATGGGCGTCGGCGTCGGCCTGGTCGGCCGCTCGCTGGGATATCGCGAGATCGAGATCCTCGGGCTCGGCGGCGCGCTGCTCCACGTGTGGAATCACGCGCTCTTCAAGGGGCTCTTGTTCCTCGCCGCCGGATCGGTGATCCACGCGACCGGAACCGGGGAGATCGACGCGCTCGGCGGTCAGGCGCGTCGCCTCCCGCGCACCGCGCTGTTCTTCTGCGTCGGCGCGGTCGCGATCTGCGGGCTGCCACCGTTGAATGGCTTCGTGAGCGAGCTCCTGGTGTGCCTCGGGCTCCTGCACGCGTCGGTGTCGCTGCACGGTTCGGAGCGACTGATCGCGGTGATCGCAATCCCGACGCTGGCTCTGGTAGGCGGGCTGGCGGCGGCGTGTTTCGCGAAAGTGTTCGGCAGCGTCTTTCTCGGCGAGGCGCGAACGCCGGCGGCGGCTTCCGGTCACGAGGCGCCGCGCGCGATGCTGTGGCCGATGGCCGCACTGGCGCTCGCCTGCATCGCGATCGGCGTCGCGCCGCAGCTCGTGCTGCACTCGCTCGGCGCGGCGCTGCACAGCTTCGATCCCGAGCTCGCCGCGTCGGGACCGGCGCTGGCGGAGGTGGCCCCGTTCGGCCTCGTCTCCGCCGCGGCCGCGGCGCTGCTCGCAGGTGCGGCCGCGGTCGCGGCCCTCGTCGCTCGCCGCCCGGCGCGGCGCGGACCCACCTGGGACTGCGGCTACGCGGCTCCGTCGCCGCGGATGCAATACACCGCGTCGTCCTTCGCGAGCGGACTGGTGGACCTGTTCCGCTGGGCTCTGTGGACAGAGCTCCACGCCACCGGGATCGCCGGGACCTTCCCGGGGCCCGCGCGGCTCTCCACCCATCTGCCCGATCCGGTGCTCGACCGGATGATCCTGCCCGCGGCGCGCTGGCTCGCGCGGGCGTCGATCTGGTTGCGCTGGCTCCAGCGCGGGCATCTGCACTCGTACGTGCTCTACATCCTGATCACGGTCATCGTCGCTCTGCTCGTCGCGCGCGGAGAGTTCCGATGACGCTGCTGAGTGTGATCGCACACCTCGCCGCGGCATTCGTGCTTCCGCCGCTCTTGCTCGGCGTGATCCAGCGCACGAAGGCGCGCGTGGCGGGCCGGCGGGGCGCTCCGCTGCTCCAACCCTGTTACGACCTGGTGAAGCTCTTCCGCAAGGATCGCGTGCTGAGCCGCACGACCACCTGGGTGTTCCTGGCCGGCCCGGCGGTGGCCGTCGCGACCGCAACGCTGGCCGCGCTACTGGTTCCGTTCGGGGAGCCCGCCGCTCCGCTGGCCTTCCAGGGCGACCTCGTGCTCTACGCCTACCTGTTCGGGCTCGGCCGCTTCTTCACGATCGCAGCCGCACTCGACACCGGCTCGTCGTTCGAGGGAATGGGCGGCGCGCGCGAGGCCACGTTCTCGGCACTCGCCGAGCCGGCGCTCTTCCTGGCCCTGTTGGTGCTGGTGAGTCTGCGCGAGGACCTGTCGCTCTCGGGCCTCGTCGGATCCGGGACCGGCACGCTGTGGGCGACGGCCGCCGCTCCGATGGCGCTCGCCTGCGTGGGCCTGTTCATCGTGCTGCTGGCAGAAAATTCCCGGATTCCGTTCGACGACCCGACGACCCATCTCGAGCTCACGATGATCCACGAGGTGATGGTGCTCGACCACGGCGGGCCGCTGCTCGGCGCGGCGCTGCTGGGCGCCGCCCAGAAGCTGTTCGTGCAGGGGGCGCTCTTGGTGCGGATCATCGTCCCGCTCCCGGACGGTCCGCCGCTCTCGAGCTGGGCTGCCTTCCTGGCGTCGATGCTCGCGCTCGGCGTCGGAATCGGCGTCGTCGAGTCGACGATGGCGCGGCTGCGGCTGCGCCAGATTCCGATGCTGCTGATCGCCGCCTCGCTGCTGTCGGCGTTCGGCATCGTGCTCGTGGTGAGGTAGCCGTGTCCGAGGTCCTGAACCTGCTGCTCGTGATCTTCCTGCTGCTCAACTTCTGGATGCTCGGGACGAGTCGCCTGCGCGCGGTGATCCACTGCGCGGGGGCGCAGGGGATGCTGCTCGGCGCTGCGTATCTCGCGATGCACGGCGCGAGCGGGCTGCGCGCCATCGCACTCGGCCTCGCGATCGCCTCGATCAAGGGGGTCCTGATCCCGCGGATCTTGATCGGTGCGCTGCGCAGTCAGCCGATCCGCCGCGAGGTCGAGCCATTCGTGAGCTTCACCGTCTCGCTGTTGCTCGGCGCCCTGGCGACCGGCCTCGCGGTGCTGTTCGCGCGGACGCTGCCGCTGATCGAGGCGGACGCCGGAGCGCTGCTGGTGCCCACGTCGCTCGCGACGGTGCTGACCGGCTTCATCGTGTTGACGACGCGGCGCAAGGCGCTGACCCAGGTCGTCGGCTACCTCACGCTCGAGAACGGGATCTTCATCTTCGGTCTGACCCTGATCGAGGCGATGCCGTTCCTGGTCGAGGCCGGCATCCTGCTCGACGTGCTGGTCGCCGTGTTCGTGATGGGCGTCGTCGTCGAGCACATCGTCCGGGAGTTCTCCAGCCTGGGCGGCGACGAGCTGACGGAGCTGCGCGAATGAGCCCGCTCTTGTTCGCGGTCGCGGTGCCGCTCGCGTTCGCGCTCACAGCACTCGCGATCCCGTCCGAGCGCGTGCGCCCCTGGCTGCTGCCGGTGGCGGCGGTCATCCAGATCCCGCTGCTGGCGCTGCTCGTGAGCTCGCACGGAAGCCCGGCGGCCCCCGGCGACGACTGGGTAGGGCTCGACCCGCTCGGAACGCTGCTGCTCGCCTACCTGACGGTCTTCTTCCTGTGCTGTGCGTGCTACGCACCCGCCTACCTGCGACTGCGCGCGGAACGGCCGAACCGGATCTTCTGCACGATGCTGCTGGTGTTCTTCGCGATGATGAACCTGTTCGGGCTCTCGCAGCACGTAGGCCTCATGTGGGTGGCGATCGAAGCCACGACGCTTTCCACCGGACCGCTCTTGTACTTCAACCACAACCCGCGCTCGATCGAGGCGACCTGGAAGTACCTGCTGATCGGCTCGGTCGGGATCGCGCTCGCGCTGCTGGGATCGTTCTTCCTCGGCTACTCCGCGCTGCACGCGGGGCTCGAGACCTCCCTCGTGCTCAGCGACATCACCGCACACGCGGTCGATCTGTCGCGGCCGTGGCTGCGGGCCGCCGTCGTGCTGCTCCTCGTCGGCTATGGAACCAAGATGGGGCTCGCGCCGATGCACACCTGGAAGCCAGACGCGTACGGCGAGGCGCCGGGCCTGGTCGGAGCGATCCTCGCGGGAGGCGTGACGAGCTGCGCGTTCATCGGCGTGCTGCGCTTCTACAGCATCGCGGTGGCGGCCGGCGACGCCGGGTTCGCGCGCGAGCTGATGCTGGCGTTCGGCCTGCTCTCGATGGCCGTCGGCGGGGTGTTCATGGTGCGGCAGCGCGACTACAAGCGCATGCTCGCGTACTCGAGCGTGGAGCACATGGGCATCCTGATGCTCGGCGCCTCCGTGGGCGGCGCGGGGCTGTTCGGCTCGCTGCTCCACATGCTGAACAACGGGTTCACCAAGGGTGTGCTCTTCCTCTCGGCAGCGAACATCCATCGCCACTTCGGGAGCCGGTCGATCGAGCACGTGCAGGGCGCGCTGCGCGTGTTGCCCGCGTCGGCGACGCTGTTCCTGCTCGGCTTCTTCGCGGTGACCGGCGCTCCGCCGTTCGGACCCTTCCTCAGCGAGTTCACGATCCTGCGGGCTGCTGTCGGCGACGGACGGATCGCCGTGGCGGGCGCCTTCTTGGCGCTGCTCCTGCTCGTGTTCATCGGGATGGGCGCCACGGTGCTCGCGGTGGTGCAGGGCGAGCCCGCGCCGGAGCGCGAGCCGGCGCCCGCCCGAGAGCGGTTCTCCCAGGTCGCGCCGATCATCGCGCTGCTCGCGCTGGTTCTGTTGCTCGGGGTCTGGATTCCGGAGCGGCTCGAGTCGGCGCTGTGGTCGGCCGCGCGCTTCATCGAGGGCACGCGATGACCACCGCGGGCGATTGGCTGGTGCTGCGAAACGCCGCGCGGGCTCCGCTCGTACAGGTCCCGCGTCACGACTTCGCCGGGCTCTCGGATCGGGTGCTCGCGGCGGTCGCGCGCGGCGAACGCGTGTGCGCGCTGCTCGGATGGACGCGACCGGCCGGCGGAGCGGAGATCATGGCCGTGCTGGCGGCCGATCAGGCGGGCCTGCTCCGGGTGGCGATCGGCGTGGTGCCGGGCCGCTCGTTCCGGTCGCTCTCGCCCGAGTGTCCGCAGGTCCACCTGTTCGAGCGCGAGATCGCCGAGACGCTCGACCTCGAACCGGTCGGGCACCCGTGGCCGAAGCCGGTGCGCTTCACAAACGAACTCGGTCCGGCGATCGGCGTGTTGGACTACTACCGCGTGGAAGGCGACGAGGTGCACGAGGTGGCGGTCGGCCCCGTGCACGCGGGCGTGATCGAGCCGGGCCACTTCCGCTTCCAGTGCCACGGCGAGCAGGTGCTGCATCTCGAGATCTCGCTCGGCTACCAGCACCGCGGCGTCGAGCGGGCGCTGGTGGAGGGGGACCCGCGCCGGCGCATCCACTACGCGGAGACGCTGGCCGGCGACACCAGCGTCGGGCATGCGCTCGCCTATGCGCAGGCGCTCGAAGGGCTCGCGGGCGCCGCCCCGTCGCCGCGCGCCGAGATCATCCGCGGAATTGCGCTCGAGCTCGAGCGGCTGGCCAATCACACCGGAGACTTGGGCGCGCTGGCGGGTGACGTCGGATTCCTGCCCACCGCGTCGTTCTGCGGGCGCCTCCGCGGCGATTGGCTGAATCTCTCCGCCGCGATCTGCGGGAGTCGCTTCGGCCGCGGGCTCGTCCGACCCGGTGGCGTCGGATTCGACATCGAAGAGCAGCGCGCGGCCCGGATGGGCGAGCGCGTCGGCACCGCGTTGCGCGACACCGCCGACGCGGTCGACCTGCTCTGGACGACGCCCTCCGTGATGTCGCGTCTGGAGGAAACCGGTCCGCTCGCGCGAAGCGATGCGGAGGAGCTCGGCTTGGTCGGCCCCGTCGCGCGCGCGTGCGGGCTCCAGCGCGACGTCCGGTCGGACTTCCCGAGCGGGATCTATCGCTTTGCGCAGATCGCGCGCGCACACGTCGACAGCGGCGACGTGTTCGGTCGCGCCTACCTGCGCTGGATCGAGATCCAGCGCTCCGCCGCGTTCGTGTCGGAAGAGCTGGACAAGCTTCCGGAGGGACCGCTGCGCAGGCCGCTCCCGTCGCTCGCACCCGGCTCGGTCTGCATCTCGCTGGTCGAAGGGTGGCGGGGAGAGATCTGCCACGTCGTCCGCACCGACGAGACCGGCGCGATCGCCGGCTACAAGGTCGTCGATCCGTCGTTCCACAACTGGATGGGGCTGGCGGTCGCGCTGCGCGGCCAGGCGATCTCGGACTTTCCGCTCTGCAACAAGAGCTTCAATCTCTCGTACTGCGGCTTCGACCTTTAGGAGGCGGAAAGGAGCGGCCGACGATGTGGAAGATCCTGCAAGCGCGCGTCCGGCAGGGCAACCGGACAATCGCGTTCCCCGACGCGCCGCCGGAGCTTCCGGACCGCTTCCGGGGCGCGCCGGCGCTCGACGCGACGCGCTGTCCAGATGGCTGCCGCGCGTGCGCCGACACCTGTCCGACGCAGGCGCTCGCGGCGGACGACTCCGGGCTGCGCATCGACCTGGGCCGGTGTCTGTTCTGCACGGAATGTGTCGAGGCGTGCCCGGAAGGGGCGATCGAGTTCGGCTCGGACTGGCGGCTCGCGACGCGCCGGCGCGAAGACCTGATCACCGACGGCGAGACGCTGCGACTGGCCGAAGCGCTCGATGCGCGCGCGCGCCGGCTGTTCGGCCGGTCGCTCAAGCTGCGGCAGGTGAGCGCCGGGGGCTGCAACGGGTGCGAGTCGGAGGTGAACGTGCTGGGAACCGTGGTCTTCGACCTGGGCCGCTTCGGCATCCAGTTCGTCGCATCCCCGCGCCACGCCGATGGGCTGCTGATCACCGGCGCGGTGAGCCGGAACATGCGCCTCGCGCTCGAGAAGACCTACGCCGCGGTGCCCGATCCGAAGCTCGTGATCGCGGTCGGCGCGTGCGCGATCTCCGGCGGGCCCTACGCCGGCCACCCCGAGGTCCACAACGGCGCCGAAGCCGTCGTCCCGGTCGACCTCTACGTCCCGGGCTGCCCTCCGCACCCGATCACGATCCTCGATGGCCTGCTGCGGCTGCTCGGCCGGATCGATGATTCGCGATTGCGCGAGGGCCTGCGCGCAGACTAACCGGCAACCCCAAGGTCCGCTGAGCGGAACAGGAAGAACACCGCGCCGAGGATGCACGGGCATGGCCTGCCCGGTTCGCGAGCAGCCCCCGACTGCGTCGCGGGCACCCAGCGTGAGCCACCGGGGGCGTGAACGGAGATCGGCGGATTGGCACGGCGGATGCAGCTGCGTTTCGCATCATCATGAGGGGGAATGCCATGGGGCGTATCTGTGCCTGGTGCGGGGCGGTGATCCGGCTGACATCGGGCACCGCGAGGCCCACGAGTCACGGCTTGTGTCATGGATGTCACGAGGACCTGCGCGCCGCGCTCCTGTCCCGAGGATTGCATCCGCCGCAGTCGAGCGGCCTCCGGTCGGGCCCGTAGGCCGCGCGCCGCGTTCGCTCAGCGGCCTCGGCGGCGGCGCGCGCGAGCACTGCGATCGCGCATGATGGCGTCGGGGCCCAGATAGGTCGCCAGCTCGGCTGCACTCGTGACCACGCGCCGCGGCTGTGGATCCGGCTCGCCTGCGCATCCGTCCAGCTCGGGCTCGTCGTCGAACAACGCCGTCAGATCCTCGGTGCTGGGAACCGGGCGTTGGACCGGAGGCAGCGGCGCCGAGACGTCCCGGCCCGCCCGCGCGCGCTCGATGTAGCGCTGCACGACGAGCGCCGCATCCGGCAGGCCGAGCGCCTGCGCCACCTGGCGGACGTACTCGCGCAGGTAGAGGTCGGGCGGCAGCGCGTCGAAGCGCTCCGCCTCGATGCTCTCGAGGTGGCGGTGGCGGATCCGCGTGCGCTCGTGCAGCTCGGCGAGATCGAGGCCCTGTCGCTCGCGGCAGCGGCGCAGGTGGCGTCCGGGCGACGTGCCGTCGAACGCGGGCAGCGGCGGCGCGGCAGGCGCGGGCGCGACGGGCGCGGGCGGGTGCGCGCGCGCCGTCGGCAGCGGCTCGCCGTCCACCAGCCGCGCGACCAGCGCGCCGACGTCGCGACAGAAGCGACTACCGGGGAAGAGCTGCATCACCGGCACGCCGCGCTCGACGGCCGCCGCGACCGACGGGTCGGTCGGCAGCGCAGCCGCCAGGCGCAGGTTCGCGCCGAGCTGTGCGCGACCGTTCGCGGCGATCTCCGCGCCGGGATTGCGCCCGCGCGCCTCGTCGGCGCGGTTCACGACCAGATCGACGTCGAATGCGCGCATCCGCGTGCGCAGCAGCGCGCCGACCCGCAGGTCGGCGCGTGAGGCCGCCTCGACCAGCTCGCGCGGCGTGGCTCCGCTGCGGCGCGCCTCGTCGAGGACGGACGCCAGCACCGCCGCCACCTCGGGCGCGCGCGCCAGTTCGCGCAGCGCGCGGAAGAACGCCGCCTTGAGGAAGTGATAGGCGTTCTCGATCGCAGTCGGCTCTGGCGTCAAGACCAGGATGCGGCGGTCGGCGGCGAGGAACGCGTCGAGCGTGTGGAAGTGGCTGCCCGCGCCGAGATCGAGCACGACGTGGCCCGCGTCGATCCGCTTCAGGCCGCGCAGGATCTTCTGCTTGTGCGCGTGGCTGGCGTTCGCGATGTCGAGCGCGCCGCGCGCGCCCGAGAGCACCCGCACCCCGGGCACCGTGGTGTCGGTGACGGCGTCCCCGAGCGCCTTTACGCGGCCGCGCAGGAAGTCGGTCAGCGTGTGGCGAGCGCGCTCGACGCCGAAGAGCGAATGCAGGTTGGCGCCGCCGAGGTCGAGATCGACCGCCACCGCGCGCGGGCCCGTCTGCGCGAGTCCGATCGCGAGGCTCGAGCACAGCACCGATTTTCCGACCCCGCCCTTCCCGCTCGCCACCGCCCAGATCGTCGGGCCGGGTGCGCGCGCGGAGCAGACGCCTTCGCGGGCGGAACGGCCCGCGGGAGCATGAACGGCCGGGTCCATGGTCCTAGAGTGCCCACGCTGGCCGGATTCGTGTCGCGCGACCGGCAAGCTTCGCGCAGCTGGGAGCCCGAGGACCCCGCCGCCAAAGGGATTGACTCCCGGCTCCCGCGGGTACAGGTTGCCGGCATTCAGAAGGAAGGGGGTTCTCTGTGTGGAGGAAGCTCGCGCTCGGAGCCGCTGTGGCCGGGGTCGCCGCGCTGGCTCTGGTCTACGCGGCCGGCCGCGGGACGTTCGGCTCTCACGACGGACCTGGCGAGATCATCGGCGGGCCGCGCTCGCCCGCGCTGATCGACGCACGCACGCGATCCGATCGCAACGCGGCGAGCGCGATCGGCCCCGCGCGCGCAAAGCAGGTGTTGTTCGGCGACCTGCACGTGCACACCACGTTCTCGTTCGACGCGTTCATGTTCAGCCTGCCGCTGGCCGGCGGCGAAGGTGCCCACCCGCCAGCCGACGCGTGCGACTTCGCGCGCTACTGCTCGGCGCTCGATTTCTGGTCGATCAACGACCACGACTTCTCGATCACGCCACAGCACTGGCGGGAGACGATCGACTCGATCCGGCAGTGCAACGAGGTGGCCGGCGACCCGGCCAGCCCGGACATGGTGTCCTACCTCGGCTGGGAGTGGACCCAGGTCGGCACGACCCCGGCCGAGCACTACGGACACAAGAACGTGGTGCTCGAGCACCTCGACGACGCGCGCATTCCGGCGCGGCCGATCTCTGCGCTCGGCGGCATCGAGGGCGGCGGGCCGCCCGAGCTCCTGCTCGGCCTGTGGGCGCTGCGTTCCGGCGGCCGCACGCACGACCTCGCGCGCTACTTCGCCGAGCTGCGCGCGGTCCCCGTCTGCGATCCCGATGCGAACGTCCGCGACCTGCCGCCCGACTGCCTCGAGCAGGCGGCGACGCCGGCCGATCTGTTCCGCAAGCTCGACGAGTGGGGGTCCGACGCGATCGTGATCCCGCACGGCACCACCTGGGGCTTCTACACGCCGCCGGGCTCGTCGTGGGACAAGCAGCTCGTCGGCGACATGCACGATCCGGAGCGCCAGCGCCTGATCGAGGTCTACTCGGGGCACGGCGACTCGGAGGTGTTCCGCCCGTGGCACGAGGTCGAGTTCGCCCTGGACGGCACGGCCGTCTGTCCGGCGCCGACGCGCGATTACCTTCCGACCTGCTGGCGGGCCGGCGAGATCATCCGCGAGCGCTGCCTGGCCGACGGTGAGGGTCCGGAGGAATGCGAGGAGCGCGCCGTCACCGCGCGAGCAAACGCGGTGGCGGCAGGCGTCGCCGCGCACCGGACCGTGCCCGGCGCGACCGCTGCCGACTGGCTCGACGCAGGCCAGTGTCGCGACTGTCGCGAGCCGTCGTTCAACTACCGCCCGGCCTCGTCGGCGCAGTACATCGCCGCGCTCGGCAACTTCGCCGCGGAAGACGAGCCGCGCCGCTTCCGGTTCGGATTCATCGCATCGAGCGACAATCACTTCGCGCGGCCCGGCACCGGCTACAAGGAGGTGCATCGCCGCGGGATGACCGAGTCGCTCGGCGGCGGACCGGCTGCGGGCGGGACCGCGGCGCTGCTCGGCGTGCGCAGCGAGGCGCCGGCCTCGGTCTCGCGCGCGTTCTCCGTCGACCAGCCGGGCTTCGACGTGTTCGAGGTCGAGCGGCAGGCCTCGTTCCTGATGACCGGCGGCCTGGTCGGCGCCCACGCCACCGGCCGCGACCGCGCGTCGATCTGGTCGGCGCTCGAGCGGCGCGAGGTCTACGGCACCAGCGGGCCGCGCATCCTGCTCTGGTTCGACCTGATGAACCCACCGGGCTCGCGCGGCGAGACGCTGCCGATGGGCAGCGAGACCGCGATGACCGGATCTCCGGTGTTCGCGGTGCGCGCGGTCGGGTCGTTCGAGCAGAAGCCCGGCTGTCCGCCCGACGCCGGCGATGCGCTCGGCGCCGAGCGTCTCGCGCACCTGTGCAAGGGCGAGTGCTACCACCCCGGCGACGCGCGGCGTCCGATCACGCGCATCGAGATCGTGCGGATCGTTCCGCAGGCAGCGCCGAGCGAAGAAGTGGCGCATCTGATCGACGATCCGTGGCGCGTGTTCGAGTGCGAGCCCGACCCGGTGGGCTGCGCGAAGACGTTCATCGACCCGGAGTTCCCGGACCTCGAACGCGACGTCCTCTACTACGCGCGCGCGTTCGAGGCGCCGAAGCCCGGCATCAACGCCGGCAACCTGCGCTGCGAGCGCGACGCCGACGGCAACTGCGTGAGGGTGAACCCGTGCCCGGGACCGGAGGGCAACGCCGACGACTGCCTGGCGCCGCACGAGCCGCGCGCGTGGTCATCGCCGATCTACGTCGACTTCGGCGAATAGCGCCCGAGCGCTAGCGGCGGGTCTTCACGTAGTCGGTCTTCAGCAGGATCGGTTCGCGCGGACGCTCCGGCCAGGCGAGGTCTTCCGCCGAAAGCAGGATCCGGAAGCGATCGAACGGCACCGTGCCGCGCCATTCGGCGCGCCGGTCGTCACCCACGTTGATCTGGCCCAGCAGGACCTGCCGCCCGAACTGGCTCTCGGCCCACACCACGTAGGTGGCCCTCGCCGGATTCAGGCTCGCGGGTGCCGCGAGGTGCTCGAACTCGACCTCCACCGACGAATTGCCGTTGTCGTCGAGCTTCGCCGTGAGGTTCCCGGCGGCCGACGGGATCTGGCTCGACGGCTGGAACGGAATCTGCGTCGCGCAAGCCAGCGCGCCCAGCGAGGCCGCAGCAAACACTGCCCTGACGGCGAATCCGATGCGCTGTGAAGTCCGGTGCACGGTGGCCATGCGGTGCTCCTTGTGGGCGGTTGGACGGCGACTCTATCAACGAGGCCGGAAGGCCGCAGCGGGCGCTCGCGGTCGCCACGACCTCCCGGCTCGATGCACGTCCGTCGAAGTGAGCAAGAGCTCGAGCTCCCAGCGCGCCAGATGCGGCAGCTCGTTCACCATCTCGGTGAACTCGCGCGCGGTCTCGTTGAAACTCTGCACGGCCTGCGCGGTGTCGCTCACACCGGAGAGCGCGCGGAACGGAATCATCGGGGGAGGTCCACCACCCAGCTGAACGTCTTGCGCACCTTCGGGTCCGAGAAGCCCTGAGCCAACGCGTCGGCCGCGAACGCGCCGCGGATCGGGTGCTGCGCGACCAGCCCGTCGACCTGCTTCTGCAGCCGCTCGAGCTGCCGTTCGCTCAGGAAGACGCGGCCCAGATCGATGACGTCCTGCTCGAGCCGGCTCGCGGCATCGACCGCGATCGTCTGTTGCGCTCCGAACAGCGCCCGCCCTTCGGCCGTCGTGAGATAGGCCTGCTGCGCGCTGACCCCCGCGAGCGCCCTCACGTAGGCCTCCTGGGCGTCGGGCCGGAACGCCGCCAGCCGAGCCAGCGGGATCATGCGCAGCTGCCAGAGCGGCGTTTGACGCCGCGTGTCACGCTCGCGCGACTCGGCACGG
>Ga0184637_10000727_pt1 | contig 23790 bp, 19 predicted proteins | sample PLM3_127_b2_FD_133143 | JGI IMG/M metagenome (GOLD analysis project Ga0184637, IMG submission 133143) | Groundwater sediment microbial communities from an aquifer in East River, Colorado, USA - PLM3_127_b2 | ecosystem: Environmental > Terrestrial > Soil > Riparian zone | place: USA: East River... | reverse complement strand
CCAGGCGGTGATCGCCGAAGAATGGCGCGAGCGGCGCGCGCGAGCGCGCGAGCAGCGGGCCGCCCAGGTGGACTCGCTGGTCGAGGCCGGTCGCGCCGCGTTCGGTGAAGAGCAGCTCGAGACAGCGCTCGACCTGTGGCGGCGCGCACTGATCATCGATCCGGAGAACGAGCGCGTCCAGGCGTACATCGCACGGGCCGAGCGGCAGCTCGAGACACTCGAACAGCTGCGGGCTCAACGGGACAGCGGGGCCTAGCCTATGCAGAGGCTTCAACAGCTCGCAGTGCTCTTCACTTGTGCCGTCACCGCCTGTGCGAGCTGGCCAGATCTCCTCGGCGGCGGCGCGCCCGCCAGCGCGCCCGAGCCGGCGCTCTTCTACGATCCGCCCGGCGGGCTCCCGGCGCCCGAGGCGGTACTGGCCACGAGCGGCCAGTACCGGGAGATCCCGCTGCGCTGGGATCCGGTCCTGATCCCAGGCGTCGCCGGATACGTGGTGGAGAGCAGTGTCGCGGCGTTGGGACCCTTTGCGCCGCGCGCCACGCTGCGCGATCGCGGCGTGTTGGCCTGGGTCGATCGCAGCGCGCCGGACTCTCCGCTCGGCGACGGCGCCACCCGCTTCTATCGCCTGCGAACCTTCGCTCACGACGGCCGCGTGTCGGGAAGCGCATCGCTCGTGGCAGCGGCGACCACGGCGCCGCTGCCCGCGCCTCCCGACGGCATGCGCGCCTGGAGTCGCCAGCCGCGCTCGATCCCGCTGACCTGGAACGCATCCCCCGACCCGATCGTGGCCGGCTACACCGTCGAGCGCAGTCCCGGACCCGACGGTCCCTTCCAGGTGGTGGCGGAGCTCGACGGACGCCACTCCACGCACCTGCTCGACACCGGCCTCGGCGACCTGCGCGTCCTCCACTACCGAGTGTCGTCCCGCAACCCGGGCGGCGAGCGGGGTGCGCCGAGCGGGGTGCTGCGCGCGGTGACGAAGCCGGCTCCGCTGCCGCCGATCGCGCTCCGGGTCGCGGAGCGACGCTTGGGTGCGATCGCGCTGGCGTGGGAGCCGAACGTCGAAACCGATCTGCTCGGCTACCGGCTCCGCCGCTGGCGCGACGGGAAGGCGCCGCAGACGATCAGGTATGTGGGCGCATCGCAGACCGGCGCCGAGGACGTGCGCGTCGGCTCGGAGAAGACCTACGACTACGCCGTGGTCGCGGTGGATCGGGACGGCCTCGAGAGTCGGCCGTCGGCGGCGGTGCGCGTGACGAGCCTCGGATACGAGTGGCGGGCCTCGGCCAGCCCGACTGAGGTGTGGCTGACCTGGAATCCGCGATCGGAGGAGGGCTTCGTGCGGGCGCGAGTGACGCGTTCGAGCGCGCTGTGGCGAGAGATCACGTTCCTGACCGAGAGTGCTTCGCTGCGCGATCGCGACGTCTCGCCGGGCCACGCCTACCGCTACCGGATCGTGCTCGAGCACGCGGACGGGCACTCGGCTCCGCCGTCGCGTCCGATCGCCGTGGAAGTACCGCGGATCGGCTTCGTTGAAATCCAGCCCCCAGCCTCTAGACTCCCGCAGCCCGAAGGCAATCCCCGGTAGCTCAGCTGGCAGAGCAAGCGGCTGTTAACCGCTGGGTCGTAGGTTCGAGTCCTACCCGGGGAGCCATGCTGCCGGGTCCGCCGATTGACCGGCGTGAGGGGGATCCCGAGGCATGACTCGTATCGCCGCCGTCGCCGCGCTCTTCGCCGCTGCGGCCGTACTGACCGCGGGTGTGGCGAACGCTGAAACAGCGTGGGTGAAGGACGAGCTGAAGCTCAATCTGCGCACCGGCCCCGGCATCCAGTACCGGATCAAGGGGTTCATCCAGACCGGCGACTCGGTCGCGATCGTCGATCGGCGCGAGGCGTGGGTGCAGGTGCGCACCTCCCTGCTCGGCGACGGCTGGATCGAAGATGGCTTCCTCTCGGCAGAGCCCCCGGCTGCGATGCGGCTGGCCCGGACGGAGGCCGAGACCGCCGAGTTCCGCGGTCAGTTCGCGTCGCTCACCGAGCGGGTGAAGCAGCTCGAGACCCAGAACGGCGAGCTCACGGCGACGGACGGAACCCAGCGCGAGGAGATCGAGACGCTCACCCGCGAGAATCTCGAGCTGCGGGCGGGCGCGCGCTGGCCCGAGTGGATCACCGGTGCGGGTATCCTCTCAGCAGGCATGTTGATGGGTGCGATCCTGCAGAGCGTGAACGGGCGCCGATCGCGTCCGCGGATCCGGCTCTAGCGCTCACACGTACGCGACGGGCTCCGCGTCGCCGCGCAGATAGGCCGACACCACGCAGCAGCCGAAGTCGGCCGCGCGGATCACGGTTTCGGTGTCGAGCTGCTCGGGAAGATCACCGTGGGCGCGGAAGCCGCGCGGAAGGCCGTTCGCCTCGAGCGCGATCAGCGACAGCACGTGCCCACCCCGCTGCGCGGCGACCTGCCCCCCGGTGTCGATCGCGAGATCGGCCGGCGACACCGGACCGTAGCTGGCGCCGGCGGCGACGCGGCGCGCCAGCTCGATCAGCGAGGGTGGATAGGGGGTGCGGGAGAGCGCCCCTTCGCTGCGCACGTAGTGCAAAGCACCCCCGCCGACGCAACTGAAGTTCACGAACGCCGTCGAGTCCGTCCGCCACTCGGGATGGGCCTCGAGCAGCGCGTGCATGCCGCGCGATCCCGTCTGCCCCGCCCCGGTCGCCGCGCACCACAGCTCGACGTCCGGCGGGAGCTGCGCGGCCAGCTGCTCCACCGCGGACAACATCGCCGCCACTCCCGACGCGTTGTCGTTCGCGCCCGCGGATCCGGACGCCCGCGCCCACCGCGCCGCCGCGACCGCGACGACGACGAGCGCGGCGCCGACGAACGCGCGCGCGGTCGCGACGATCGCGCCGTCCGCCCCGAGAGCGGAGGCGGCCGTCACCAGCGCGGCCGCCCCGAGCAGGCGCATCGGCAGCGCGCTGACGCCGCGCGGAGGCCGACCGCCCGGCCGCGGGGACACGAAGCGATCGACGAGCCGGCCCGCGAAAAGCCGGCTCGCCTGCGCGGCGTCGAGATGGGCCGTCAGCACGACGCGCCGGCGCGGCCGGGTCGATCCGACCCGACCCACGACGTTCTGCGAATCGCGCGCGGGCCACCCGCGCGTCAGCAGCGGCGCACCGCCCGAAGCCTCACGCTGGAACGACAGCGCGGCAAACGCCGCGAGCACCGCTCCTGCGATGCCGCCCACCGCACAGCCGAGCGCTGCGAGGCCCAGGTGTACCGCCCACACCCAACCCGGCCGCGGCCGCGACGGCACGGACGCGAACGCGACCTCGTCGAGTCCCAGCTCGCGCAGCCAGGACTCCACCCGCCGTCCCGCCTCGCCCTCCTGATCGGTGCCGGCGAAGCGGCCGGAGAGCTCGGCCTGCAGGCGGATCCAGTGGAACGCGCGGATCTGGCGCTCGAGACTCTTCTCGAGCCGCTCCGGTCGCACCGAATCGCTCACGCGATGCCAACCCCCCCGACAGCGATCTCGCACATCGAACGAGCGAAGTCAATCGGGATCGCCAACCGACACGAAACAACCCGTTCACAGCGGGCGATAGCGGTCGCGGGCCTGCTCGGGCGTGAGGTGCGCCGCGGCGGCGATCGCCGCGAGCGTCGCCGGGTCGGCGAGATCCTCAGCGGTGATCCGTTCCTGAAGGGCGAGCGCGTTGCGGTAGGAGTCGGAGCTCGTGTCCACGCCGCGCACGCGCGACTTCTTCGTCACCGGGTCGATGATGTCCGAGAACGGCACCGGAACGATCCGGCCCGCCTGGCGCGTGATCAGCACACTCGAGCGGCCGGCGAGCAGCGTGTCGACGGCGCCGACGCCCAGGTCGCGGGTGTAATCGCGATCGAAGGCGGTGGGATAGCCGCAGCGCAGCTCGTAGCCGACGTCTTTCTCGCCGATCGTCACCGTCACACCACGCGCCGCGAGCGCGTCGGTGACGGCCGTGCGCAGCACGCGCGCCAGCGGCACCTCGGCCAGCCGGACGTGCCCGTGCTCGTCGCGCGGCACACCGGCAAGCAGCGGGTCGTTCGGATCCATCGCCGAGGCGACCCCCTCGGCGATCACCGCGACGCCGTCGGGGCGCCCGCGGGCCAGGCGCTTCACGATCGCGCCCTCGAGCGTGCGCGCGACGTCGTCGATCGCGATCGGCGGGTTCGGAAACTCCTCAGGGATCAGCGTGACGGGCGCGCCAGCCGCCTTGCCGGCGCCCAGCGCGAGGTGCCCCGCCGAGCGACCCATCATCACGATGAAGAACCAGCGGTTGGTGGTCTCCATGTCGACCAGGATCCGCTCGACGACGGTGGTGCCGTGCTCGCGCGCGGTCTCGAAGCCGAACGTCGGCACGCCTTCGGGCAGCGGCAGGTCGTTGTCGATCGTCTTCGGGACGTGGGCCACCCGGATGCGACCGCTTGCCTGCTCCGCCACGCGGCTCGCGGAAGAGGCGGTGTCGTCGCCGCCGATCGTGATCAGGTGGTCGATGCCGAGCGCGTCGAGCGACTTCACCACGTTCGCCAGGTGCTCCGGCTTCTTGGTGGGGTTCGCGCGCGACGTGTGGAGGATCGAGCCGCCCGCGAGATGGATGCGTGCGACCGCGTCGACTTCGAGCAGCGTCACATGGCTCGTGTCGCTCTGCATGATCCACGAGAAGCCGTCGAGGATCCCGATCACGCGGTGGCCGCGCCGGAGCGCGCGCGTGGCCGCGGCGCCGATCACTCCGTTGATCCCCGGCGCAGGGCCGCCACCCACTGCGATCCCGAACGTGCTCATCGACGCCAGCGCGCGACCCAACGCGCCGCTCCGGTCGCCGCACGGCCCGCGGCGTCGGGCGAGGGAGTGCCCCAGAGCTCATCCACCGCGTCGAACGCGCCGGCCGGCGCGAGCTCCAGCCGGTCGCTGACCCCGAGATCGCCGAGCACCTCGTTCGTCAGCTCGCGGAACTGCGCGTGGATCTCGGTGCCCTTGGCGTGGTGCAGGATCGAGAGCGGTTTACTGCTCCCCGAGTTGAGCGCCTCGACGCGCGGGCTGCGCGACAGCGCCGTCTTGTAGTACGTCCAGCCGCGGCGGCGTACCTCGTCACGCAGCCGCACGAACAGCGTCGGCCCGTCGCTGCCTCCGACCCGACTGCGCCGGTCGACCAGCGTGAACACGACGCGCGCGCGCGCGGTGCCGATCCCCTGCCGTTCGAGCAGGCCGGTGATCTTCTCCGCCTCTTCGAGCGAAGACCAGTCCGCGATCGGGATCAGGATGCGATCGGCCGCGTGGTAGGCGTTCTGGGTCAGCGTCTCGAGATCGCTCTTGGTGTCGAGGATCACGAGGCCCGGCCATTCAGTCTGCTCGAGGATGCGCGCGAGCGTGCGCGGGTCGGTCGCGCGCGCCTTCAACAGCGCGACGTCCGGCGGCGACGGCACGAAGTGCACGCCGTACTGGCCGAGCTGCGCCGCATGGGACAGGCTGCGCTCGGCCCAGGCGTGCTTCAGGTTGCCGTCGCCGGGCCGCGGCTCGCGCAGCGCGAACATCCGGTCGAGCGTGCCCTGATCGTCGAGGCCGACCACCAGCACCGGGAGATCCTCGCGCAGCGCGCGGGTGTAGATCGCCAGGTTGGTGGCGAGCGTCGTCTTGCCGACGCCGCCCTTGTTGGACGAGATGGTGATCACGGGGCCGCGCGGCGGGGCCGAAGGGGAGATCATGTCGGCGGGAAATGTACCCTTCGGTTAGCATCGCGTCATGCGAGCCGTGGGCGTGATTCCGGCGCGTTACCAGGCATCGCGCTTTCCCGGCAAGCCGCTCGCCCCGATCGCCGGCATTCCGATGATCCAGCGCGTCTGGCAGGCTGCGCGCGGAGCGAAATCGCTCGATCGGGTGATCGTCGCCACCGACGACGCGCGGATCGCCGACGTCTGCCGGGGCTTCGGCGCCGAAGTCGTGCTGACGCGCGCCGATCACCCGAGCGGTACCGACCGGATCGCCGAGGTGGCGGCGCGACTTTCCGATGACGTGATCGTGAACGTGCAGGGCGACGAGCCGCTGATCGAGGGCTTCGTGATCGACGCGGCGATCGAGGCGCTCGCCCTGGATCGTCAGGCGGCGATCGCCACCGTCGTCCACGCCGCCGATGCCGGTGCGCTCGCCGACCCGAACCGCGTGAAGGTGGTGCTCGACCGCCGCGGCCGCGCGCTCTACTTCTCGCGCAGCGCGATTCCGTTCACGCGCGAGGGCCGCGAGCCCCCCGTCTGCTGGCAGCACGTGGGGCTCTACGCCTATCGCCGCCCGTTCTTGCTGCGCTTCCCCGCGCTCCCGCCGACCCCCGCCGAGCAGGCCGAGGGGCTCGAGCAGCTGCGCGTGCTGGAGCACGGCTTCGCGATCCGCTGCGCGGTGGTGGAGGGCTGGCGCAGCGCGGCGGTCGACGTGCCGGCGGACGTGGCGCGAGTCGAGGCGCGCCTCGTGGAACGCCGCGCGTGACCGACACTCTCGACGCGCGCGCTGTACGCGAATGGGGCCGGCTCTACTCCAACTGGGGCCGCTGGGGGGCCGACGACGAGCTCGGCACGCTGAACTTCATCACCCGAGACCGGGTGCTCGCCGCGGCGAGCCTGCCGCGCAGCGGTCAGGTCGTCTCGTGCGCGCTGCCGTTCGGCGCAGACGGCGCAGCGCCGCACGGCGCCCGCTGGCAACTGCTCGCGCGCACCGCGCGCGATGGGCTCGCCTACAACGACCGCGAGATCGCCGTGCTCCCGGTGCACGGCGCGCGGGCAGGCTCGATCGATCGGCAGGGCGACGGCGTCGTCGGGCGCGGCGTGCTGCTCGATCTGCCGCGCATGCTGCGCCGGCCGTGGCTCGAAGACGGCACCCGGATCCTGCCCGGCGACCTCGACGCATGCGCCGAGGCTTCCGGCGTGACGATCGACACCGGCGACATCCTGCTCGTGCGCACCGGGCAGATGACGCGTTGCACCGCCGAAGGCTCGTGGCGAGGCTACGCCGGCGGCCCGGCGCCGGGCCTCTCGCTGCGCTGCGCGCGCTGGCTGCACGAGCGCCAGGTCGCCGCGGTCGCGACCGACACCGCGTGCGTCGAGGTGATCCCGCACGAGACCCCGGACTGCCCGATGCCGCTGCACCAGGTCGCGGTGCGCGACATGGGCCTCTGGTTCGGCGACACCTTCCACCTCGACCGCCTCGCGGAGGCGTGCGCCGCCGACGGCCGCTATGCGTTCCTGTTCGCCGCGGCGCCGCTCCCGACCGCCGGCGCGCTCGGCGCGCCGATCAATCCGGTGGCGATCAAGTAGTGGGATCCCGTCCCCGCCGGGCTGTGGCGCACTTCACAGCGTCCGCTGACCTGTTCGCCGATCCTGGCCCTCATGCCGGCTCATGGGTTTGCGCTGGACGAAGACCAGAAACAGCGATTGCGCGCGGACCTGCGGCACGTCCAGCGCGACCTCACCGAGGCCTCGCTCGCCGAAGCGCTGCGCCTGCTCGACTCTCCCCGCTTCGAGGGGGTCACCGAGCAGCACATCCGCGAGGTTTCGGAGTACCGGCCGATCGAGATCGCCGGCGAACGCTTCTTCGAGCGGGCTTTCACCCCCGGCAAGGAGGCGGGCGCGATGCTCGGCTTCGCGCGAGTGCTCGGCGCCGACAGCGTCCGCGCCGACCTCGAACGCCTGCGCGCATCGATCGGCGGTGCCGGGGTTGCGCGGAGCCAACCTTCCCCGGGGTAGAGTGGGCGGGTGAACTGCTCCGCCTGCGGACACGAGAGCCCGGCCGACTCCAGCTTCTGCGAAGCCTGCGGCGCCCGCTTCGAGCGCGTGTGCGGCGCCTGCGGCGCAGCCACCTCGCCCGGCGCCCACTTCTGCCGGAGCTGCGGCGCCGCGCTCGGAGTGATCGACGCCCCTTCCCCGCCGGTCCGCGCGACCGCGACCCTGCGCTCCCCTCGCACCTACACACCCAAGCACCTCGCCGACAAGATCCTGCAATCCAAGTCCGCTCTCGAAGGCGAGCGCAAGCAGGTCACCGTCTTGTTTGCCGACGTGCAGGGCTCGCTGGAGCTGGCCGAGCAGCTCGATCCCGAAGCCTGGCACCGCATCCTCGAGCGCTTCTTCGAGATCCTGACCGACGGCGTGCACCGCTTCGAGGGTACCGTCAACCAGTACACCGGCGACGGCATCATGGCGCTGTTCGGCGCGCCGATCGCGCACGAAGATCATGCGCAGCGCGCCTGCTATGCGGCGCTCGAGCTGCGCACGGAGCTCAGGGCGTACGCCGACGAGGTGCGGCGCACGCACGGTGTCAGCTTCTCGACCCGCGTCGGCATCAACTCGGGCGAGGTGATCGTCGGAAGGATCGGCGACGATCTGCGCATGGACTACACAGCGCAAGGGCACACCGTCGGCCTGGCGCAACGCATGGAAAGCCTCGCCGAGCCGGGTTCGGTCTTCCTGACGGCGCACACCGCGGAGCTGGTGCACGGCTACTTCGCGGTGCGCTCGCTCGGGACGTTCGATCTGAAGGGCGCGACCACGCCAATGGAAGTCTTCGAGCTCGAAGGCGTGGGCGCCTTGCGCACGCGGCTCGACCGCTCGCGGGCGCGTGGCTTCTCGCGCTTCATCGGCCGCGTGCGGGAGGTCGAGACGCTCGAGGGCGCGTTGCAGCGGGCGCTCGACGGCCGCGGCCAGGTGGTCGGGGTGGTGGCCAACGCCGGGGTCGGCAAGAGCCGGCTCTGCCTCGAGTTCGTCGAGAGCTGCCGGTCGCGGGGCATCAAGGTCTACGAGGCGCACTGTCCGGCTCACGGGCCGGGTCTGCACCTGCTCCCCGTCTTCGAGCTCCTGCGCGACGTGTTCGGCATCACCGAAGCGGACGGCGACGAGGTCGCGCGAGAGAAGATCGCCGGGCGCCTGCTCTTGCTCGATCGCAGCTTCGACGAGACGCTGCCGCTCGTCTGGGAGTTTCTCGGCGTGCCGGACCCGGCGCGCCCGGCCCCGCTCGTCGATCCCGCGGTCCGCCAACGTCAGCTCTTCGCGTTCGTGCGCCGGCTGCAAGAGACGCGCAGCGCGCGCGAGCCCGCCGTCCTGCTGTTCGACGACCTGCACTGGATCGATCCCGGCAGCGACGCCTTCGTCGCGCAGATCGTCGAGTGCGCGCAGTCGACGCGGACGCTCCTGGTCCTGAACTTCCGCCCCGAGTACCGCGCCGACTGGATGGCGCGCTCGTATTACCAGCAGCTGCCGCTGGCCGTGCTCGGCCCGGACGACATCCGCGCGCTGGCCGTCGATCTGCTCGGGGCGCACCCGAGCGTCGCCGAGCTTCCCGACACGATCGCCGCGCGCACCGGCGGCAACCCGTTCTTCACCGAAGAGGTGGTGCAATCGCTCGCCGAGTCGGGCCAGCTCGAGGGGCGGCGCGGCAGCTACCGCCTGGTCGCGCCGATCGCGTCGATCGCGGTGCCGGGCACCGTGCAGTCGATCCTGGCGGCGCGCATCGACCGGCTGGCCGAGCGCGAGAAGCGCGTGCTGCAGACGGCCGCCGTGGTCGGCAAGGAGGTGCCCGAGTCGCTGCTGCGGGCGGTCGTCGATCTTCCGGAGGACGACCTGCGCGCCGCGCTCTCGGCGCTCTGCACGGCGGAGCTGCTTCACGAAGCCGCGCTCTATCCGGAGCTCGAGTACGCCTTCAAGCACCCGCTCACGCACCAGGTGGCCTACGAGTCGCAGCTCACCGAGCGGCGCCGCCGGCTGCATGCACGGGTGGCGCGCGCGATCGAGGCCCGGGATCCCGAACGCGCGCACGACAACGCCGCGCTGCTCGCCTACCACTGGGAGGCGGCCGACGAGGTGGCGGCCGCGATCGACTGGCATCGGCAGGCGGCGATCTCCATTGCATCCATGAACGTCGCGGCGGCAATGCGCCACTGGAAGCGCGTGCACGAGCTCGTCGACCGTCTCCCCCCGAGTCCGGGGCAGCGCGCGCGTGGCGCGGAGGCGCTCTCGCGGATCCTGTGGTTCGGGGTCCGGGTGGGGGAGCCGCTCGAGCCGCAGCAGGCGCGGCGTCTGTTCGAGCAGGCGCATGGGCTCGCAGCGGAGAGCGATGATCCGTCGGCCGTCGCCCGCGCCCACCTGGCCTATGCGCTGTACCTCATCTACGGAGGACAGGAGCGCGAGGGGCTGATTCAGGCCGATCGCGCGATCGCCGAGGCGGATCACGTCGGTGATCGCGAGCTGCAGGTGGCGGCGCGCTACGGGGCGTGCTTCGCCCGCTACCACCGCGGCGAGTTCGAGCGCATGCTGGAGGATTCGAGCGACGCGGTCCGGCTGTGCGGCGGCGACCCGAGCGTCGGCAGTCGCGACGTGAGCTTCGGTCCCTACCACCTCCTTCGCGGCTTGCGTCTGAGCGCCCTCGCGCTCACAGGCCGGCGAGCCGAGGCCCAAGCGGAAGCGCATGGCCTGCACGAATCTGACGCACGCGTTCACGCGTATGCCCTGTACGCCGCACGCTTGTTTCTGGTGCATCTGTACTGGCTGACGGGAGACCCGCGGACCGGCCTCGCTCAGGTCCGGCAGGCGATCGAGGGCATGCAGGAGATGGCGCCGGCCGCAGGGCAGATCGTCTACCTCCACGAGCTGGGCGTGGCGTTGGCCCTCGTCGGGGAGTGGGACGAGGCGCACGCGGCGCTCACCCGCTCGCTCGCGATCGCTCGCGACCAGCGAATCCTCCTGCTGCAGGAGGCTGAGACGCTGACCTGGCTGGCGCGCGTCGACGCCGAGCGGGGCCGACCGGATCACTCGCGGGCTCGGCTCGACGAGGCGTTGCACGCGGCCGACCGCATCGGCGCACGCTCCCCGCTTCCGCTCGTCCATTTCGCGCGGGCGCGAATCTTGTGGAATGAACAGGGCTCCGCTGCCGCCGCGGACATCGAGACCGAGCTCGCAGCCGCGCTCGGCCACACCCGGGAGCTCGGGCTGCGGCTGTACGAGCCGTTCATCCATGAAGAGCTCGCCGCGCTCCACGGCGCGCTCGGCAACGACGCCGGACGGCGCGAGCAGCTCGAGCACGCACGCCGCTTGTTCGTCGCGATCGACGCCGATCTCCACGCGGAGCGCGTCGCCCGCGAGCTCGCGCCGTGAGCTTCGTTGCAAAGCTGCAGCGCGCCCCCGTCGGCACCAACGATCGCCCGTGGAGAGGACAGCCCGCCAGCCATCGCAGGGTCGAGCTCTCGGCGTGCACGATCCTCGAGGTCATCGACGGCAAGGTGAAACGGGTCTGGCGCTACCTCGACACGATGAGCTTCCTGAGCCAGCTCGGCTGGCTGCCGGGGGGACGCACATGAACGAAAAGCTCCCGTTTCTGATCAACGACGCCGACACTCACTTCGTCGAGCCGGAGGACATGTACGAGCGGTACATCGATCCCGTGCACCGCGCGAAAGCCGTCCGCTTCGTGCGCGATGACCAAGGGCGCCGGGTACAGCTCTACGGGAGCCGGCCCTCGAAGCTCGCGTTCACGCGGGAATCGGCGCCGCAGACGCCGGAGGAGCTGGAGCGGCTCGCCACCGCGGCGGCTCCTCGGAGCGCCGACGAGAGCGCGCCGAAACCGGGCGACGGAGGCGCGCGCGCGCCCGGCATGTTCCTGAATCGCCTGAACCCGTACCGGGGGCTCGACCCGGCGGAGCGCAAGGCGCTGATGGAGCGCTTCCAGGTGCAGCAGGTCGCGTGGGGCGATCGCGACCTGCGCGTCGCGCTGATGGACGAGCAGGGGATCCACGCGGCGATCATGTTCCCGGGACACGTGCTGAACCTCGAGTACGAGTTCGCCGACGACGTGGACGCGATCTACGCCAACGCGCAGGCCTTCAACCGCTGGATCCACGCGGAGGTCGGTCACAGCCACCAGGGCCGCATCTTTCTGCCTCCCTACATCTCGCTCGCCGACGTCGATCTCGCCGTGGCAGAGCTGGAGCGCGTGATCGAAGAGGGGGCGCGCATCGTCGAGATCATCACCGGCCACGCCCACGGCGGCCGCGCGAACCCGCGCGGAGGCCGCTCGCTCGCCGATCCGGTCTTCGACCCCTTCTGGGCGCGGATCGACGAGGCCGGCGTGCGCGTCGCCACGCACGTCGGGCCGACCGACTATCAGAAGTATGGCGCCGATCTGAGCGAAGACCCCGACGCGGTGCTCCGCGACTTCGACGCGCTGCAATGGGCGCTCTTCTGGGGCGATCGGCCGGCGATGGACACCGTCGCGAGCCTGATCCTGCACAACCTGTTCGGCCGCTTCCCGAACGTCCGGGTGTGCCTGTCGGAGCAGGGCACGGTGTGGCTCCCGTACCTGCTGCGCAAGCTCGACGCCACCTGGTTCCTGGGCCGACCGGCGCGCTGGGGCAAGCTCGATCGGCGGCCGAGCGAGATCTTCCGCGAGCACTTCGTCGTGGCGCCGTTCCCCGAGGAGAACGTGGAGCGCGTCGTCAGCGAGGTCGGGATCGAGCCGATCGTGTTCGGCTCGGATTTTCCGCACGCCGAAGGCCTCGCCTTCCCGTCGCAATACGTCTCCGCCCAGCTCGGCGGCATGGCGCCGGCCCAGGTCGAAGCGATCATGCGCGACAATCTCGCGCGCTTCCTCGGGATCCCGGGCTCGCTCGAGCCATAGTTCGCTGAGGAGGGATCCATGCCAATGGTTCGAGAAAGCTGGCGTGGTGGATACCTATACCGACCCGGAAGCTGAATCGACCGGGTCGGGCTTCACGGACGGCCGCACCGAGCTCGTCGGCCTCTGGGCGACCGGCTTCAAGGCGACGCTTCGCTACCGCTTCGTCGGCATGATCGCCCGTGGCGGGGACGGCCCGCCAGCCATCGCCGGGTCGAGCTCTTGGCCTGCGCCTTCCTCGAGGTCTGGGGCCAAAAATCATCGATACCAGGGCGCGATATACCAAGATCTGGGGATAGCTGATAGTGGGAATGCGAAAGAAACTCCGTCCCGAGGGGGTCTGTACCACGACCCGAGCTGCTTCCCCTCTATGGGAGCGCGACGATGAGACGCGACGGCATGAACGGATCGAAGGCGAACGGATCGAAGGCGCAAACGGGAGGACCGGGGCCAGATGCTCGCATGCTCATGCACGAGGACGAGCATGCGATCGTCACAGAGATCCTCAAGAAGGCATTGGACGACGACGATTATTTCGCGTCTCGCGGTCGATCGGAACCCCAGCGCCTCAGGGAACGTCATGTCCTCGCCACCTTCCTCCAGCGAATCGAGCGTCAGTTTGCGCTGCGTCCGTTGGGAGCGCGCCGCAGCCGGCGCGCATTGTTTGGACCGTCGGATACCCAGCGATGACGGCTGAAGGTTCCGCTCTCCCCGCGCAGTTCGGGATCGCTAGCGGATGCGCCTCGATCCAACCTCCTGGTGCGGCCAGTTCATCAGTGCCAGAGCCCGCTCTACGTCCTCGCCGAGTCGGCGCACGCTGACGCGCTGCGCGTACGCGATCCAGACGCCGCGATCGCGCGCCGCCGCGGGCTCGAGCAGCAGCGGCACCAGCGCGTGGGCCCGCACCCAGGGAGAGCCGCCCTTCGGCGAAGGCCTCGCGTAGCGGCGGGCAGACCCGCGCGGCGCACTCGATGCGCAGGAGCGCCCGCGCGCGGCTCGGCGCGATGCCGAGGCGCTCCCCGGCGTAGGCGTCGACGCTGCGGAAGCCCCGGTCTCGATACGCGCTGAGTGACACATCCCGGCGTTTGCAACCACTCGAAAAGGGGGGGGTCGACCCAACGAGGGGGTTCTCATGCGTCTTCTGATCGCGGGTGGGATCGTCCTATTGGTTGGGGGGGCCGAGCCTGCGGGAGCGGCCACCATGGCCGAGATCGGAGACGCGGGCGATCTCCCGGGCATCGCACAGACGTCGGCGGGGATGCAGCCGTTCGGTACCCCGCTTGATTCGATCACGGGCACCATCGCTTCGGCGTCTGATCAGGACATGTTCGAGATCTTCATCAACGATCCCGCCACCTTCTCCGCCTCGACGAACAACTCCGGCACAAATCTGACCGTCGACGACGACACGATGCTTTTTCTGTTGGACGCGAGCGGTCGTGGTGTCCTCGGGAACGACGACGCCGATGTCACGAGCTTCAAGAGCACGATCCCAATCGGTTCCTTGACCGGGGCTTCGGGAGTCTATTTCATCGCGGTTTCGATCTTTGCCAACACCCCGATTAGTTCCGGCGGAGAAATCTTCGATCTCGCCGCGCTGGTGCCCGGTGCCGCCGTGGGTCCGAACGGCCCTGGCGGGGGTTCCCCGATCACGGGCTGGGATTTGTTTCCGGACCCGTCCCAGACGGGCCCCTATCGCATCGACCTGACGGGTGCCACGTTCGTACCCGAGCCCTCCACGGTCGCCCTCACCGCGCTCGGGCTCGCAGCTCTCGCCTGGCGGCGACGCCTGCACCACTCCTGATCCGCGTACCATCGAGGCGATCAGTGGACCACGAGGAACGAGTTTGGATGCTCAGTTCGAACGGTTTCAACGCCGAGGGGTCGCCTAAGCGCACAGAAGAGACACCATGAGTTCTTCGCGCGCGCCGGGATCGTCCTCGAAGGGGCGCACGGGATCACCGCGGCGCCGCGCGACGGATCGACGCGCGGCATGGGCGACCCGCGGTCGCTTCAGTCCCCGGCAGGATTGGCGACGGAACGGCTCCCGGGCTCGGTCCGTGTTCCGCGCTGTAGGGACACCCCGATCAAGGCGGCTCCGGCAAAGGGCAGCGAGAGCACCAGCGGGCGCAGTCCGAACGGCCCGCTCCCCCCGATGCCGTCGAGCGCGAGCAGCGCGAGGCCCGCGCAGATCATCGACGCTCCGGTCACGAGCCGCGCGGGCCCCGGCGCCGGCCCCGTGCGCGCCTTCGGGCGCTCGAAGCGTCCCACGGCCGCGACGAGCGGGAAGAGCGCCAATCCGAGGACCGCGAACCACACCGGCCGCGAGATCCACCACTCGCGGCTGCCGGGCGCGATGCGCAGCCCGAGCCCGCCGAGCGCGTCGGCGAGCGCGATGACGAGGGCCATCGCGGTCAGGTGCCACAGGTAGATCGTCATGATCATCCCGTTCACGAGCACCGTCGCGGTCCAGGGGGCGCCGCGTGCGAGCCAGCGACGGACGATGGGCTGGATCGAGAGGAAGAGGCCGCACTGCGCCACGGCGAGCGCGAGCAGCGTGATCTTGGGCGGTTGCGTGTTGCTGATGTCCTCCCCCGGCACGCCGACCATGGCGCGCGGGTACGCGCCGAACTCAGTCAGGGCGATCAAGAGGACGAGCCCGACCGCGAAGAGAGGCAGCGTCCGCTTCCCCTCTCCGAGCTTCCCGTCGGACCACGCGTAGCCGAGCTGGTGCACCGCCGACCACACGAACAGATAGTTCGTCCATCCGAGCCAGCGCAGATCGGCGGCGAAGAAGGCCGCGTCGACCAGGGCGGCGGCGGCCGCGAAGGCCCAGAACGAGAGGATCCCCCACCGCTCCCACAGGGCGTGCGTGATCGGGACGAGCACGACCACGCCGACGTACACGGACAGGAACCAGGTGGGGATCAAGGCCATCTGCGAGCCGACGCGGACCATCTCGGGCCGCACGCCGCGCTGGTGCGCGAAGACCCCGATCACGGCCCAGGCGACGAGCAGCGGGAGGACCGGCCACACGAGACGGCGCAGGCGGGACTCCAGCCAGGCCGAGTACGACTGGCCGTCGCGGCGCGCCGCCCGCCACGTGATCCCGTTCGAGAAGCCGCCGACCATGAAGAAGACCGGCATCACCTGGATCGCCCAGGTCAGCCAGTGGGTCCACGACGAGACGGCCAGGATGTGGGTCGCCTGGAGCTTGCCCGCGGAATCGACCCAGGGAGCCGCCGCCAGCCAGTGGCCGAGGACGACGCACAGGATCGACGCCGCGCGCAGGAAGTCGACGTAGCGGTTGCGCGACGGCGGCGTCCTCGCTGCGACCTCCGCGGCGCGGGACCAGGCACTCATCGACGCCGGCCATCCTAGGCAACCCGCACGCGGACCGACACACCGGTCGGATCTCCCCGAGTTGCCCGTCGGCGCGCAGCGCGCAGACCGCCCGCGTTTCGTTGGGCTCCTCCGGGTCAAGCCCGTTCTTTCGGGATGGGGCGAGGGGGCTTCGCCCGAGGCGACCTGTCGCACAGCTGTGGCGGAGCACGGAGAGAGACACCCTCTCTCGCGACTGACTCGATCGAGCTGCGAATAGACTCGCATTCGAGTCACTCGGTGGTACAGCTCGGCGGCCTGGCGCAGGCCCAGGTCGAAGCGATCATGCGCGACAATCTCGCGCGCTTCCTCGGGATCCCGGGCTGATCGCGCCGCAGCGGCAACCGCTAGTGGATCCGACTCTCCCGCCCCGCCCATTCCTTCTCGCGCAGCCGGAACTTCTGGATCTTGCCGGTCGAGGTCTTCGGCAGGTCGCCGAATTCGATCGCCTTCGGGCACTTGAAGTGCGCGAGGCGCTCGCGGCAGAACGCGATCAGCTCTGCTTCGCTCACGTTCTGGCCGGGGCGCAGCGAGACGAACGCCTTCGGCACCTCGCCCCACTTCTCGTGCGGCATCGCGACGACCGCGCACTCGAGCACCGCGGGGTGCTTCACGAGCGTGTGCTCGATCTCGATCGTCGCAATGTTCTCGCCACCGCTGATGATGATGTCCTTCTTGCGGTCGCGCAGCTCGATGTAGCCGTCGGGGTGGACGACGCCGAGGTCGCCCGAGTGAAACCAGCCACCCGCGAACGCCTGCGCCGTGGCTTCGGGATCCTCGAAGTAGCCCGCCATCACGTTGTTCCCGCGCATCACCACTTCGCCGATCGTCTCGGCGTCGGCGGGCACGTCGCGCAGCGCGCCGTCGACGACGCGCAGGTGTGTCGCGACGTGGTACGGAACGCCCTGGCGCGCCATCACCGCCGCGCGCCGTTCGACGTCGAGCCGCTCCCAGCCGGGCTGGAGCTGGCAGTAGACGTGCGGGCCGTAGGTCTCGGTGAGGCCGTAGAGGTGCGTCACGCGGATGCCGAGCTCCTCCATCCGCGCGAGCAGCGTCGGCGACGGCGGCGAGCCGCCGGTCGCGACGCGGATCGGCGGAGCGAAGCGCACGCCCTGCGCCTCCGGCGCCTCGGCGAGCATCAACAGCACCGTCGGCGCGCCGTTGAAGTGCGTAACACCCTCGGACTGGATCAGCCCGATCACGCGGCCGGGGTCGAGCGTGCGCAGCATCACGTGGGTGCCGCCGGCCGCCGTGACCGCCCACGGGAAGCACCAGCCGTTGCAGTGGAACAGCGGCAGCGTCCACAGGTACACCGAGTCGCGCTCGAGGCCGTGCACGATCACCTCGCCGAGCGCGTTGATCGCCGCGCCGCGGTGCGTGTACATCACGCCCTTCGGCCGCCCAGTCGTGCCCGAGGTGTAGTTGATCGACGTGATCCGGTTCTCGTCGTCGATCCCGCCGGTGATCGGCAGCACCGGCGCGCCGTCGAGGAACTCGCCGAAGCTCGGGCCGTCGAGCACGCGCCCGGTGACGCCGGCGACCGGGTCCTCGAGGTTCACCAGCCGCGGCCGCGCGCGCAGGCCGCCCGGCGCGTCGGCGACGCGCGGCGCGAGCTCCGGATCGGCGATCACCACCTTTGCGCCCGAGTGGTCGAGGATGGTGCCGACCTCCGCTTCGTTCAGGCGCGTGTTGATCGCCACCAGCGCGCCGCGCACCAGCAGCACTGCGAAGTGGGCGGCGAGCAGCGCGGGCACGTTCGGCGCCAGCATCGCGACCCGGTCTCCCGGCGCGACACCCGCCCGCACCAGCGCCCCGGCGAAGCGCCCGACGTCTTCACCGAACTCGGCCCAGGTGCGGCGCTCATTCCCGTAGACGACCGCCGTCTTGTCCGGGAACACGCGGACCGTTCGCTCGAGGAAGACCAGCGGCGTCAGCTCGTCGCGTGAGACGGAATGGACCGGATCAGCCATTTCGCGGATTCTATGGGAAATCGGAGGGCAGTTCCTCGTCGTCGCACCGGGTGGTCACGCGGGCATCGGCTCGCCGCTCGGTGACTCGCTGATCGCTTATGCGCTGCCGTGAATCCGAGTGAGCAGCGCGGGGCGCCCGAGGGCCGTTTCGGACGGATATTCCGCGGCCCGGACCGTCCCGGCCGCAGAAGGCTCTCGAGCGTCCCGCGCTCCCTTACCATCGTCCGCCGCGCCGGTCCCGGCCGTGCCCGTCGTCACATCGACCTGTGGTGAGGGAGCCGTGCGTCCGATAGGCTGCGGAGCAGGGGGCTTCACTCGCCCCCGAGTCCCGGTCGGCCGAAGTCGGCCGCAGCGGGGCGTCCGGTAGGGGCGGTAACGGCGACCACCTTGGGAACCGGTCAGGAAGCGGGGTACTGGGCCCCGCTGGGTGTACTCCACGCCGAGACGGAGGTGATTCGGTGAACCAAAGCAGTACTACGGCGAGTGAGGTGGCGGCGTCCTAGCGCCACGAGCCGAATTCTCGATCTCGGCAAAGGGGACGCAGGTTCCCAGCGCCACCGCCCCGAGAGCGCGGATGCCGTAGCCGCTCCGAAGGTCGTCCGGTCCACACACCGGCACCTGCTCTCGGGGCCTCTTTTTGTCTGGATTCCGATACATTCGAACGCGTGAGCGAGTCCTCCACCGCCACGCTGTTGGTGTCCTGCCCCGACCAGCGCGGGATCGTCGCGGCGCTCGCCCAGCTGCTCTACGGGCACGGCGCCAACATCCTCGACGCCGACCAACACACCGACACGGTGGCGGGCATCTTCTTCCAGCGGATCCGCTTCGACACGGCCGAGCTGCGCACCGACCGCACCAGCCTCGAAGCGGCGATCGGCGAGGTGGCCGCGCGCATGCGCATGACCTGGCGCCTGTGCGACGCCGCACGCCCCAAGCGCGTCGCGGTGTTCGTCTCGCGCACCGACCACTGCCTCTACGACCTGTTGCTGCGCCACCGCTCCGGCGAGCTCGCCTGCGAGATCCCGCTGATCGTCAGCAACCACGAGCAGCAGGCAACGGTCGCGGCGCAGTTCGGCGTGCCCTACCGCGTATTCCCGGTCACGCCGGACACCAAGAGCGCGCAGGAGTCGCGGCAGCTCGCGCTGCTCGAGGAGCAGGCGATCGATCTGGTGGTGCTGGCCCGCTACATGCAGATCTTCTCGCCGGAATTCATCGAGCGCTTCCACCACCGCATCATCAACATCCACCACTCGTTCCTGCCCGCGTTCAGCGGCGGGCGTCCCTACCAGCAGGCACACGAGCGCGGCGTGAAGCTGATCGGGGCCACCGCCCACTACGCCACCAAAGACCTCGACGAGGGGCCGATCATCGAGCAGGACGTGATCCGCGCGTCGCACCGCGACACGGTGGCCGAGCTGGTGCGCAAAGGAGCCGACGTCGAGCGCAGCGTGCTGTCGCGCGCAGTGCGCTGGCACCTCGACGACCGCGTGCTGGTGTACGGAAACAAGACGGTCGTCTTCTCGTGAACCTGCGCCTGCTGGGTCTGTGCATCGCGATCGCGGTGGGCGTCGCGAGCTGGCTCTTGACGTGCGCGGCCTGGCGGTACGACCGGGTGACCGCCGGCTTCCTGCCGCTCGCGCCGCGCCGCTTCGAGCAGCTCACCGTCGTGACGCTGGGCACCGCCGGCGCGGCCGAGGATCACAACCGCCGCGGCACCTCGATCGCAGCGGGCGCTGGCGAGGAGATCGTGCTGGTCGACGCCGGACGCGGCGTCGCCGAGGCGCTGCGCGCCGCGTCGATTCCCGTCGGCCAGCCCGCAATCGTGCTGCTGACCAACCTGTTGCCCGAGAACACGGTGGGCCTCGACGACCTGCTCGCCGCGGCCTGGCTGGCGGGCCGGCGCACGCCGGTGCGGCTCGTCGGCCCGCCGGGCACCGCGGCGCTCGCGAAGCGGGTCGCAGCGGAGCTGGTGGAGGGCGTCGTCGCGCGGTCGCGCGCACTGGGCGAAGACCCGACGCCGCCCTCGTTCGACGCGCGCGAAGTCACCGGCGACTGGCACGAGACGCTGGGCGCGCTGGTGCTGCGCGCCGGGGCGCTCTCCGGCGGCCCGCTGCGAGCACTCGCGTGGCGCATCGAGGCGGACGGTCGCAGCGCGGTGGTGGGCGGCACCGGCTGGGACGGGCCGGCGCTCGAAGCGTTCGCGCGCGGTGCGGGGCTCCTGCTCCACGACGCGACCCACGTGCCGACGCCCGACGAGGCGCGCGCGCAGGGCCTCGCGGTGGACGCCGATCGCCTGCGGCGCGAAGCGGCGCTGTACACCGACTTCGCCGAAGCGGGGGCGATCGCGCGGCGCGCCGGAGTCGGCGCGCTGGTGCTGATCCGGCTCCGCCAGCCGCCGGTCTTCGACCTGCAGATCACGAGCCGGGTCGACGACGAGTTCGACGGTCCGATCGCGATCGCGCAGGACGGCGACCAGTTTTCGCCTACACGCTGAGCCCGGGCTCCTCCGGCGGCGCGCCCTCTCCTTCCTCCGGCGGCGCAAACGGACGGTCCTCCGGGTCGCGCTCGCCGAGGAAGCGCCGCCTCTGCTCGTGGTAGTAGTCCTCGCCGGGCTCGCGCTGGATCGCCTCGTCGATCGCCGCCAGCGCCTGGTCGCGGTGCCCGAGCTGGAAGTGCACCTCGGCCAGCGTGTCGAGGATGTGCGCCTTCTGGTGGTCGGTGTCGTCGACGGCGCGCAGCGCGAGCTCGAGCGCGGTCTCCAGCAGCTCGGGCGAAGACTCTCCGTCGATCGCGATCATCCACGCCGCGTTGTTGAGTTCCTCCGCGGTGACCCCGGGTAGGCGCGCGAGGCGCGCCACGTAGCGCGCGGCGAACTCCCCTTCGCGCAAGAGCTCGTAGCCGGCCGCGCCGATCGACGCGGCGACCACTGCGACGCTCGCCGCCGCGACCGCTCGCACCCAGGACCCGCTCGGCCGTTGTCCCAGCGCGCGCCACGCGACGGCGGCCGCGGCCGCGCCGCCGGCTGCGAATCCGCCGGCATGCGCGGCGGCCGCAATGAACGGCAACAGTGAGAGCAGAGCACTCACCGCAAGCATCCAGAAGAGCGCGCGCCGCGGCACCCGCCACCAGGCGGGCAGGGTCTCCGCGAAGCGAAGCTCCAGCCAGCAGAGCGCTCCGAGCAGTCCGAAGACGACACCCGAGACCCCGACCACCGGAGCCGGGGTCGACCATCCGCTCGCGGCCATCGCGCCGAGACCGGAGAACGCCATCACGCACACGGTGCGAGCCGTGCCGATCGAGCGCTCGACCAGCGATCCGATGCCGACCAGGCCGAGCCCGTTGAGGATCAGGTGCAATGCGTTCGCGTGCAGCAGATTGGCAGTCACCCCTCGCCACCAGTCGCCGTCGGCGGCCAGCACGCCGGTGAAATAGCCGACCGCGTAGATGCCGTCGCCGACGATCCACTGCGCGGCATAGAGCGCGACACAGGCCAGCAAGAGACTCCACGTCGCGCGCAAGCTGCCCGGCGTCCGCGCGGTCTCTTCGATCTGGGTCATCCGCGCCAGCCGCTCGCGTCCTCCGGGCTGGCGCGCGATCTGCTCGAGCAGCGCCCGCACCAGGTGCTCGGGGCCCTGCGCGTCGACGAACGTCCGGCGCGCGATCACGTAGACGGAGCGCCGCGCTCCGATCCACAGCGCTCGCGGCGACGTGGCGAGGTGGGTGATGTCCGGGTACGCGGTGTAGACGAGCCCGCCGCCGCGCGCGCCGCTCGGGTGATGGAGCCCGCCGGCCTCCAGCGAGATCGCGCGCGGACGACCCCGCAACGAGAAGGTCGTCGGCGCGTCCGGGAAGCCGCTCTCCACGAGTCGAGCCTAGCGAAAGCGCTGCTACGAGCGCCTGGGAAGCGGCAGCGTCGGGAAGATCCGACTGAAGATCAGGAATGTCAGCACGAATGCACCGAGGAAGCCGAGCGCTACGCCGAACTGGATCGGTCCCGCCCAGGCGAGGCCCTCGCCCGGCACCAGCGACGGCCACACCAGCGCGTTGCGCTCGAGCCAGAAGCCGAAGAGCGAAACGGCGGCCACACTGCCGAGGATCGCCGGCGTCTTCTTCGGCCGCTGGCCCAGCAGCACCCAGAACGGCGCCACCCAGCACCCGACCCACGCCGAGAGCGACAGCTTCACGTAGGGCTGGTCGAGATACTCCCACTTGGAGTACCAGGCGTCCTGCAGGAACTGCGAGCCGAGACGCGCCTGGAAGAACTGGGTCTCCTCGGGCAGGTTGCCGAACCAGATCACGATGTACTGCGCGAAGAACAGGTACATCCAGAAGATCGAGAACGCGAACACCATCTTCCCGAGGTCGTGCATGCGGGCCGGCGTGATCTCGACGTCCCAGCCCGGCGTGGTCGCGCGGAGCAGCACGCAGGCGAGCGTCGTAGCGGTGATCCCCGACAAGAAGCCGCCCCACAGGAAGTACCAGCCGAAGATGTTCGAGAACCAGGTCGGGTTGAGCGACATCACCTGATCGAACGCGACGACGGTGTATCCGAACGCGTAGAAGAGGCAGATGATCGGCGCGAGCATCCGGAGCCGCTCGCCAGACGCGCGCCACTCCTGCTCGTCGCCGCGCCAGCCTGCCGTCCAGCTCTGGAACATTCCCTTCGCCCGCGTCGCGCGCTCGGCGGCGCCGGCGAGCGCCGGGCGGAACGACGTGCGCAGGAACACGAGCGTCAGCGCGGTACCGATCGCGAGCACCGCCGCATCGGTCAGGTAGACGCGGCCGAAGCTGAGCCAGCCCTCCTTGCCGGGCGGCGCTCCGTGCAGCCAGTTGGTGTGGATGTACTCGCGCCCGAACCAGTTGCCGACCAGGAAGAGCACGAACGAGATCGGCACCCATGCCGAGAGCGCTTCGGCGACGTGGCGGATCGGGCCGGCCCAGCGCGCGCCGATGATCACGAACGCGCAAGCGAGGACCAGCGCCGCCTGGGACATGATCCCGAAGTACAGGTAGTTGACGTGGAACGCGCGCCAGGTGGTGCTCGGGTCGCTCGCGAGCCCGCCGGCGAACGCGACGGCGCCGATCGCGATCAGCGCGCCGCACGCCCCCACCAGCACGCGGGGAAGGTCGCGGGGATTCGCCGCGTAGTTGCTGCTCACTGCCCGAGTTCCTTCTGGTCGTTCAGGTACCGGAGGTAGTTCACGACGTCCCAGCGGTCGTCCGACGGGATGCGCTGGTACGAGGGCATACGCCGCCGCCCGTATCGGATCGTCGAGTAGAGGTGACCGTCGCTGCGGATCTTCGCGATGCTCGCCGGGCCGCCGATCGCGAGCACGCCACCGAACGGCCCGCGCAGCGCGCTCATCATGCTGACCGGCCCGTCGCCGGCGCCGCGCTCCCCGTGACAGGTCGAGCAGTAGCGCGCGTACAGCGCGCGGCCGTTCTCGAGCGAGCCGAGCGACATCGGGCGCGGATTGGCCAGCGCGTCCTGCGCCGCGTTGTCGTTCGGGTCCATCGCGGGCGGAGACGTTGCGGCGACCGGGACCGTCCCTTCCGGGGGTGTCAGTCCGGCGACGCGACCGCCGAGCTCGACCGTCTCGAACGCCTGCACCGCCTTCTGCCGCTTCATCTGCGGAAACCAGGTGTCGGACCACTGCTCCCAGCAGCCCACCGTGGTGGTGAGCAAGAGCGCCGTCCCGACGAAGAAGCTCCGGGAGAAGCGCAGCGCGCTACGCCTCGACAAGGCTGACCTCGGTCGCGTGATG
>Ga0184637_10000725_pt1 | contig 23827 bp, 22 predicted proteins | sample PLM3_127_b2_FD_133143 | JGI IMG/M metagenome (GOLD analysis project Ga0184637, IMG submission 133143) | Groundwater sediment microbial communities from an aquifer in East River, Colorado, USA - PLM3_127_b2 | ecosystem: Environmental > Terrestrial > Soil > Riparian zone | place: USA: East River... | reverse complement strand
ACTTCCGACGGCCCCGCCACCATGTCTATGCCGACCACGCCGAACACGCGCCGCTTGGCGGCGGCGACGTAGGCGTTGCCCGGGCCGACGATCTTGTCCACCGCGGGGACCGTTGCCGTGCCGTAAGCGAGCGCCGCCACCGCCTGCGCGCCGCCGATCGTGAACACACGGTCCACGCCGCAGATCGCCGCCGCCGCCAGCACGAGATCGCTGCGCACGCCGCCGGGCGTCGGCACTGCCATGATAATCTCGCGCACGCCGGCGACTTTCGCCGGCACCGCGTTCATGATTACCGACGACGGGTACGCCGCCTTGCCGCCGGGCACGTAGATGCCGACGCGGTCGAGCGCGGTCACGCGCTGGCCGAGTTCGGCGCCGATGGCGTCGCGGTAGCGCCAGGAGGAGGCGATCTGCTTCCGGTGGAAGGCGCGCACGCGCTTCACCGCGGCCTCGAGGGCGGAACGGGTCGCTTTCGAGATGCGCTCGAACGCCTGCTTGAGGTCAACCCGCGGCACTTCGAGCGCGGCGACCGAGGCTGCCTCGACGCGGTCGAAACGCCGCGTGTACTCGAGCAGCGCGGCGTCGCCGCGCGCCTTGACGTCGGCCAGGATCGCCGCAACTGTGGCCTCGACCTGCGGATCCTGCGCGGACTCGAACGCGAGCAATTCCGCGAGCCGCGCGTCGAAGTCCGGCTGCGTGGTGGCAAGGCGGCGGACCTGGATCATCGCGCCGCCCGCGCGAAAGCATCGAGCACGGGCTGGATCGCGGTGCGCTTCAGCTTCAGCGCCGCCTGGTTGACGATCAGCCGCGCGCTCAACGGCGCGATCTCCTCGACTACCTTCAGGTGGTTCGCCTTCAGCGTCTTGCCGGTGCTCACCAGGTCCACGATGGCATCGGCCAGCCCCGTCAGCGGCGCCAGCTCCATCGAGCCGTAGAGCTTGATGAGGTCGACGTGCACGCCCTTGGCGGCGAAGTGCTCGCGCGCCGTCTGCACGTACTTGGTGGCGACCTTGAGACGCGCGCCCTGCCGCACCGCGCGCCGGTAATCGAAGTCCGCCTGCGCCGCCACCACCATGCGGCAGCGCGCGATCTTGAGGTCGAGCGGCTGGTAGAGCCCCTGCCCGCCGTGCTCGTCGAGCACGTCCTTGCCGGCGACGCCGAGGTCGGCCGCCCCATACTGCACGTAGGTCGGCACGTCGGTTGCGCGCACGATGATGAGACGCACGTCGTTGCGGTTGGTGCGCAGAATCAGCTTGCGCGATTTCTCCGGATCGTCGCGCGCGACGATGCCCGCCGCCTTCAGCAGCGGCGTCGTCTCGTCGTAGATGCGGCCCTTGGACAAGGCGATCGTGATCACGTCGGCAACCCGAATGATTCAATAAAAACAGTATTTTACAGCAAAACTCCGAATTAGCCGCCAAGGCGCCAAGAACGCCGAGCACATCCAATACAGGAATAGGAATGAAATCAGAAAACACCACCGAACCGCTGAACCATCCGGAAAGGTTACGATTGGCGTCCCCGCCCTGGTTTCTATTTGCTTCTCATAGCGGTTCAATTTTCTTCTTGTTTTTTTGGCGGTCTTGGCGGTCTTGGCGTGCGGTTCAATTATTGTTTTTGTTTCTCTCTGTGTCTCTGCGGTTCAATTCTTGTTCTTTCTTGGCGGCCCTGGCGTCTTGGCGGTTCGATTGGTGTTCTTGTTTCTCTCTGCGTCTCGGCGGTTCAATTCTGGTCTTGTTTTTCCTTTGTGTCCTTCGTGTCCCAGCTTTTGACCTTCAGCGGACGCGTTTGATCCGCGCGCCGAGGCGCGAGAGCTTCTCCTCGATCTGCTCGTAGCCGCGGTCGAGGTGATAGACGCGGTCCACCGTGGTAGTGCCGCGCGCGACGAGCCCCGCCAGCACCAGGCTCGCCGAGGCGCGCAAGTCCGTCGCCATCACGGTGGCGCCATCGAGATGCCGCACGCCCTTTACCACCGCGGTGTTGCCTTCGACCTCGATATCGGCGCCAAGGCGTTTCAGTTCCTGCACGTGCATGAAGCGGTTCTCGAAGATGGTCTCGGTTACCAGCGCCGAGCCGCGCGCGACGCTGTTCAAGGCCATGAACTGCGCCTGCATGTCGGTGGGAAACGCGGGATAAGGCGAAGTGCGCACGTTGACCGCGTTCAATGCGCCATTGGTTCTCAACGCAATCCAATCCCGGCCGGTTTCGATGCCCGCGCCCGCCTCGCGCAGCTTCTCCAGCACCGAGTCCAGGGTGTCCGGCCGCGCGCCGGTGAGCCGTATGCTGCCGCCGGTCGCAGCGGCGGCGGCGAGGAAAGTGCCGGTCTCGATGCGATCCGGCATCACGCGGTAGCGCGCGCCGTGCAGCCGCTCCACGCCCTCGATCGTGATCACGTCGCTGCCCGCGCCCCGCACGCGCGCGCCCATGGCATTGAGACAATCGGCCAGATCCACCACTTCCGGCTCGCGCGCGGCATTCTCGATTCGCGTCGTGCCTGCGGCCAGCGTGGCGGCCATCATGAGGTTCTCGGTGCCGGTGACGGTAACCAGCTCCATGCAGATATTCGCGCCGCGGAGGCGCGTCGCGCGCGCCGAGATATAGCCGCGCTCGATCGAGACCTCCGCGCCCATCGCCTGCAGCCCCCTGATGTGCTGGTCCACCGGTCGCAAGCCGATGGCGCAGCCGCCGGGGAGCGATACCCGCGCCTCGCCACAGCGCGCGACGAGCGGGCCCAGCACGAGCACCGAAGCGCGCATCGTTTTCACCAGATCGTACGATGCGACGGGGTCCGAGATGCTCGAGGCCGTGAGCTCGACGCCGAGCTTCTCGTCCATCGACACCGCCACCCCCATCTGCGCCAGCAGGTTGAGCATGGTGGTCACGTCCTGCAGGTGCGGCACGTTGACTACGGTCAGCGGCTCTCCGGTAAGCAGCGCGGCGGTAAGAATCGGCAGCGTCGCGTTCTTGGCACCGGAAACGCTGATCTCGCCGGTAAGCGGCGCGCCGCCTTCGATGAGCAGCTTATCCATTTCCTGCCCATTCCTCAGGCGCGTAGGTCTGCATCGACAGCGCGTGGATCTCCGCCCGCATGCGGTCACCGAGCGCCGCGTACACCAGCTGGTGCCGTTGCACGCGCGACTTGCCACTGAAGGCCGGGCTCACGATCACCGCCTCGAAATGCTGCCCGTCACCCCGCACTTCCACGTGCGCGCAGACCAGGCCGTCCTGGATCCAGCTCTTGATTTGGTCGGGGTTGATCATGATGGTCCAAGGTTTGCCCGGCGGACCGGGAAGTCGAATCACGAATCACGCATCACGAATCACACTTCTCGCGCTCAGCGCCTGAGCTTATACCCCGTGCGCAACAGCCACAGGGTGAAAAATGATAAGGCGAAAAAACTCGTCCCGACAATTGCCAGGGAGAGCCAGGGCGAGACGTCGCTCACCCCGAAGAAGCCGTAGCGGAAGCCGTCCACCATGTAAAAGATCGGGTTGAGGTGCGACAGCCACTGCCACAGCGGCGGCAGCGAATAGATGGAGTAGAACACGCCAGAGAGGAAGGTGAGCGGCAGGATGATGAAGTTCTGGAATGCCGAGAGCTCGTCCACCTTGTCGGAATAGATGCCGGCGACGATGCCGAGCACGCCCAGCACGCCACTGCTGGTGGCCGCGAAGGCAAGCGCCCACACCGGGTGCTCGTAGCGCAGGTCCACGAACCACACCGTGGCGGCGAAAACTCCCGCCCCCACCACCAGCCCGCGCGCGACGGCGGCCAGCAGGTAGGCGCCGAAGAATTCCTGGTGCGAGAGCGGCGGCAGTAGCACGAAGACGATGTTGCCGGTCATCTTCGACTGCATCAGGGACGACGAGCTGTTGGCGAACGCGTTCTGCAGCACCGACATCATCGCCAGGCCCGGCACCAGGAATGCCGCGTAGTCCACGCCGGGGAAGATTTCGACGCGCCCGCGCAGCGTATGGGCGAACACAAGCAGGAACAGCAGCGCGGTCAGCACCGGCGCGAGGATGGTCTGCACGCTGACCTTCCAGAAGCGCAGCCATTCCTTGTGGAAGAGGGTGCAGAAGCCATGCAACGGCTGGAAAGTAGGGGGCTCGGTCATATCGGTTCGGTGAACAGTAAACAGTGAACGGTAAACGGTAAAAACACAACTTCCGGCCAGGTATGGATGGTTACAGTTCACCGTTCACGGATCACCGTTCACGCTCCATTCATGATCTGCACGAACACTTCTTCCAGATCCGGGTGCATGACTTCCAGTTCCTGGATGCCGACGTTGTTCGCGCGCAGCTCGGCCACGACGCGCTCGACCTCGTTGTAGTCGCGCAGCGCGAGGCGGTAGCCGCCCTCGTGCCGTTGCGCGACGAGCGCGGCGAGGGATTCGGGCAGCCGGTCCGGCGTGAGCCGCAGTTCGAGGTAGCACCCCGAATGCCGGCGCAGCAGGTTCTGCGTGGTATCGAGCGCAACGACGTGGCCCTGCTTGAGCATGGCGATGCGGCCGCACAGCGCTTCCGCCTCCTCCAGGTAATGGGTGGTGAGCACGATGGTATGGCCGTCCTGGTTGAGGCCGCGGATGAACTTCCACAGCGCCTGCCGCAGCTCGACATCCACGCCCGCGGTCGGCTCGTCGAGCACGATTACCGGCGGCTTGTGCACCAGCGCCTGCGCCACCAACACCCGCCGCTTCATGCCGCCGGACAGCGCGCGCATGTTGGTCTCCGCCTTGCCGGTGAGATCGAGATGGCGCATCACCTCCTCGATCCAGTCGCGGTTGTCGCGCAGGCCGAAGTAGCCGGACTGAAAAGTGAGGGTCTCGCGCACCGTAAAGAAAGGGTCGAACACCAGCTCCTGCGGCACCACGCCGAGCGCCCGCCGCGCCTCGCGGTACGCGTCGACCACGTCGTGGCCCATCACGCGCGCGCTGCCGCCAGTGGCGAGCGTCAGGCCGGCAAGGATGTGGATGAGGGTGGTCTTGCCCGCGCCGTTCGGCCCGAGCAGGCCGAAGAACTCGCCGCGCTCGATCGTCAGGCTCACCGCGTCCAGCGCGCGCAGCGCGCCGTAGTGCTTGGAAACCTGCTCGACCTGGATTGCCGGAACCATTCGGTCAGCGATGGGTGATGGGTGATGAGTGACGGGCAGGTCCGCCTGGGAGCCGCTACCCATGACCCATTGCCGAATGGCTCACGCTTCGCCGAGTAATTCGGTGACGCCGTAGAGTTGGGCAAGGCTCTTGAGATTGGCCGGCAGGTTGAGGTAGCGGATCGCGCGCCGGTTGCGGCCCGCCTCGCGCCGCCACTCCAGCAGCAGGCTGAGAGCGGACGAATCCACATCGGTGACGGCGGAGAGATCGACTGTCACCTGCGCCGCGCTAAACAGCCCGTTGCCCTGGGCCAGCAGCGCCACCACGTTGTCCACGGTGATCGGCCCCTGTACGGTGCAGCGGCCGTCGTTGCAGGCGATCATTTCTTGTCGGCCGCGGCTTGCTGGGTGGAAAGCTGCCGGTTCTTGTCGGCAAGCGTCTTGATCAATCCGTCGATGCCGCCCTTGCGCACCTCGGTCTCGAAACTGCCGCGGTAGTTCTGCACCAGGCTCAGGTCGCCGACCACCACGTCGTAGACCTTCCAGCCCGAGTCGAGCCGGTGCATCCGGTAGTCGACCGTAATGGGCCGGCCTCCCGGCTGCTGGATCTGCGAACGGACCACGACCTCCGTGTCGCTGGGCTGATAGCGCAGCGGCCGGTACTCGATCACCTGATCCTTGTACGCCGTGAACGTGGCGGCATAGGTCTGCACCAGCAGGCCCCGGAACTCGATTACCAGCAGCTTTTGTTGTTCGGGGTTCGACTCCCGCCAGTTTCTGCCCAGCGCGAGCTGCGTCATGCGCACGAAATCGAAATGCGGCAGGACCTTCTTTTCGACCAGGTCCACCACTTTCTTCGTGTTGCCGGATTGGATGTCCTTGTCCGCGCGCAGCACCGTCAGCACGTCGTCCGTCACGCTCTTCGCCAGCACGTCCGGCGCCGTCACGCCCTGCGCCAGCGCCGGCACGGCTGTCGCACAGCAAACCGCCATCAATCCGATCAACAATCTCTTAATCATCGCGTCCCCCGTCGCTCCGTCACTCATCATTCAACACTCATCACTCTGCACTCGATTGCCGCGCGATGAGCGGCAGGCGCACCTGTCCGTTCGATCGCGCGCGGCCTCGGACGCCTTGTTGGCAAGTCACCGACGGCATCGCGTCGGCCGCTTGCGCGCCTTTGCGGTCGCATCCCCAAGTATGGGGCCCCTGCTCCGCGCTACGGCGCGCGCCAACCCGGCGCACTGCGTCCGGGTTTAACACTACTTGGAGCCGCCTTCCGCCGCCTTGCTGTAGAGGAACTGGCCGATCATCTTCTCCAGCACCACGGCGGATTGCGTAAGCTTGATCGTGTCGCCGTCCTTCAGCATGGCGCTGTCGCCGCCGGCTTCGAGGCCGACGTACTGCTCGCCGAGCAGGCCCGAGGTCAGGATAGAGACCGAGGTGTCCTTCGGAAACGGGTAGCGCTTGTCGATTTTCAGCACCACCCGCGCGACGTAGCGCTGGGTCTCGAAATCGATGGACTCCACTCGGCCGATGACCACGCCGGCGCCCTTCACGGGCGCGCGCACCTTGAGGCCGCCGATGTTATCGAAATCGGCCTTGACCGTGTACGTTTCGCCGCCGCTGAACGTGGTGCTGGCGTTGCCCACCTTCAGCGCGAGCATGAACAGCGCCGCAAGGCCGGCGAACACGAAGATGCCGACCCACAAATGTATGGTTTTTTCCATGCGCTCAGGCCCCTCTAAACATGAATGCGGTTAGCACGAAATCCAGCCCCAGTATGGCGAGCGACGAGGTGACGACCGTGCGGGTGGTGGCGCCCGACACGCCTTCCGCGGTGGGCGGCGCATCGTAGCCTTCGAACAGGGCGATCACGGTCACGGCGATGCCGAACACCACGCTCTTGATGATGCCGTTAAAGATGTCCCGCTCGAAATCCACGGCGCCCTGCATCTGCGACCAGAACGCGCCCGCGTCCACCCCGATCAGCACGACCGCTATCAGGTAGCCGCCGAAGACGCCGACCGCGCTGAATATCGCGGCAAGCAGCGGCATGGAAATCACGCCGCCCCAGAAGCGCGGCCCGATCACGCGCGCGATCGGGTCCACCGCCATCATCTCCATCGCCGAAATCTGCTCGGTCGCCTTCATCAGCCCGATCTCCGCGGTCATCGCCGAGCCCGCGCGGCTCGCGAACAGCAGCGCGGCGACGACCGGCCCCAGCTCGCGCACGAGGGACAGCGCGACCAGCGTGCCGACGGCTTCCGCCGAGCCGTACTTCTGCAGCGTCTCGTAGCCCTGCAGGGCGAGCACCATGCCCACGAACAGCCCCGAGACGACGATGATGATGAGCGATAGCACGCCGGCGGTATAGATCTCCTTGATCGTCAGCGACGGGCGGCGAAAGCTCACCCCCGATCGCATCAGGATCATGAGGAAGAACGCGCTCGCGTAGCCCAGCCGCCAGATGCCGTTGAAAACCGCCCGGCCGATGCCGCGCACGTTGTTGACGACGCGCTCAGGCATGCGCTGCCTTCAGCCCCAGATCCGTCGCATAAGGGGCGCCCGGCATATGGAACGGCAGCGGGCCGTCCATCTCGCCCCACACGAACTGGTGCACGAACGGCGCATCAGACTTGCGGATTTCATCCGGCGTGCCGTGCACGACGATTGCCCCGTCCGCCACGAAATAGACGTAGTCGACGATCTTGAGCGTTTCCTGCACGTCGTGCGTGACCACGATCGAGGTCGCCCCCAGCGCGTCGTTGAGCCGCCGCACCAGGTTGCTGATGACGCCCATCGAGATCGGGTCGAGCCCGGTGAACGGCTCGTCGTACATGATGAGCATGGGGTCGAGCGCGATCGCGCGGGCAAGCGCCACGCGCCGCGCCATGCCGCCCGAGAGCTCGGAAGGCATCAGGTGGTGCGCGCCACGCAGTCCCACCGCGTGCAGTTTCATGAGCGCGAGGTCCTGCACCATGTCCTCCGGCAGATCGGTATGCTCGCGGATCTGGAACGCGACGTTCTCGAGCGCGGACAAGTCAGTGAACAGCGCCCCGAACTGGTACAGCATGCCCATCTTGCGGCGCAGCGCGTAGAGCCCGGCGTGGTCGATCCGGTTCATCAGGCGGCCGGCGACCTTCACTTCGCCCTTGCGGGGCCGCAAAGCACCGGCAATCAGGCGCAGCAACGTTGTCTTGCCGCAGCCGGAGAGCCCCATGATGCTCACGACCTTGCCGCGCGGCACCGTCATGCTGATCCCCTTCAGCACCGGGCGAAACCCGTAGGCGAAGCTGACGTCCTTAATTTCAACGAGGTTTTCCATCGCTACCGGGGGCGGGCGAGATGGTGATTCTAACCACTTCGCTGCGGCACAACAATGACGCCTTGGACCCTGACTCGGAACAAAGAATTCAACGTTCCGAGAATTCGTCTTGCATAATGCCGGTATCCAGGGAGTTTGTCCGACCTGAGTCCGACAAACTCCTAGTCTATGAAGGTTTTCGTCACCGGATCGAGCTCGCACCTCGCCGCGGCGTTGCTGCCGCGGCTGTGCGCCTATCCTGCGGTCGATCACGTCACCGGCCTCGACCTCGACCCTCCCCGCTTTCAGCACCGCCGGTTTGGCGCGACCCGGCTCGACATCCGCGACCCGCAGCTGGAACGCCTGCTCGCCGGGCATGATGCCCTGGTGCATCTCGCCTGCAGGGCCCGGCGGGGGAACGGCCCGGAGCAGGAAATGTTCGACATCAACGTCAACGGCGGCCACAAGGTGTTCCATGCCGCGCGGCGGGCGGGCGTCCGGCGGCTCATCCACCTGTCGAGCGCGGCGGTCTACGGCGGCGGCGTTCATCTCGGCGAATCAGCCCCGTTCAATCCCGCACCGGGGCAACCGCACGCGGTCCACCAGGCACACCTGGAACAGCTGCTGGAAATCGAATTCCCGGAGTGCGTCCGGCTGCGGCCCCAGCTGGTGTTCGGCCCCAATGCCCGGCAGGCAATCAAACGGCTGCTGCGCCTGCCGTGCTACGTCCGCCTCCCCACGCCGTATCCGCTGCTGCAGTGCGTGCACGAGGACGACGTGGCGCAGGCGGTGCTGCTCGCGCTCGGCCGGGAGGCGCGCGGTGCGTTCAATCTGGCGGTCGAGGACAATTTCAGCTACCGCGATGCCGTGAGGAGCCGCCACCGCCTCGCCGTGCCGCTGCCGCCCGCTGCGGCGCGTGCCGGTTTGAACGCCGCCCGCCGCTGGTTCGGCTGGGGCGAAGAACTGGAATGGGCAGAAGCGCTCAGCCGGACCCTGCTCGTCAATTGCCGGCGCGCCGCGATCGAACTCGGCTGGCGCAGCAGCCACAGCGCCGCGTCCGCGCTCGCTCAGACCTGAAATTTTTTTCGTCGTTTACTATGCACCGCCTTTTCGGATAACTTACCCGCATGACCGACTTCGCCCTGCGTTTTGCACAAGTCGAGAAAAGCTACGCCGGCGTGCCCGCGCTGAACCGGTTTTCGCTGGAAGTGCGCCGCGGGGAGTTTTTCGGGCTGGTCGGCGTCAACGGCGCGGGCAAGACCACGCTCATCAAATGTCTGCTCGACTTCTGCGATGCCGACGCCGGCGCGATCGAGATCTTCAGCGTCCCCCACAGCGCCACCGCGGCGCGCGCGCGCCTCGCCTACCTGCCGGAGCGCTTCAATCCGCCGTTCTACCTGACGGGGCGCGACTTTCTGCGCTACCTGCTGAAGCTCTACCGCGCCCCCTACGACGAAGGCGAAGTCGGGCGCGTGTTCGGCGCGCTCGACCTGGAGCGGTCCGCGCTCGACCGGCCCGCGCGCACCTACTCGAAAGGCATGACGCAGAAGCTGGGGCTTGCCGCCTGCCTGCTTTCCGGCAAGGAACTCTACGTGTTGGACGAACCGACGGGCGGCCTCGATCCCAAGGCGCGGACGCTGCTGAAAGGCCAGCTGGCGGCGCTCAAGCGCGCCGGGCGCACCGTTTTCTTCACCTCCCACGCGCTGGCGGACGTCGCAGAGATGTGCGACCGCATGGCCGTGCTGCACGCCGGGCAGCTGCGCTTCGCCGGCACGCCGCAGGAGCTCGCCGGACGTTACGGCGCGCCCGACCTGGAACGGGCGTTCCTGACCTGCATAGCGGACTGATCCCGCCCCCGGCGGGCCTGAAAAAGCCTTTGCGATACAATCACTATCAGGCCAGACGTGGTACGCTGGCCTGATACCTCGCGTTGCAGCGGACGACCCAGGGCGCGGGAGCCGCGGCTCCCGTACCCTAATTGCCGCTGATCGCTAGGGAGGGGGTTCACCCAGTGTCGCAAGCAAAACCAGCCGAGGCCAACAAGCCCGACCTGCTGATCGTTGACGACGATCCGCTGATCACGGACACGCTCAATTTCGTCCTGAGCCGGGACTTCGCCGTGTACGTGGCGGACTCGCGGGCCCGTGTCAAGAGCCTGCTGCGCCAGCTCGACAACCCGCCGCAGCTGGCGCTGATCGACCTCGGGCTGCCGCCGTCCCCGCACCGCCCGGACGAGGGGTTCCGCCTGATCAGCGAGCTGATCGCGTATTCCCCCGGCATCAAGATCGTGGTGCTGTCCGGGCAGAGCGACGAGACCAACGCGCGCCATGCCCGCACCCTGGGCGCCATCGAGTTCGTCGCCAAGCCGTGCGAGCCGGAAACGCTGAAAACGCTGCTGATGCGCTCGCTCGAGGTGCGCGAGGCCGAGCTCGGCGCGGCCGCGGAGGGCGGCCTGCTGGGCAAGAACCTGCTCGTGGAAAAGCTGCGCCAGCAGATTGCGCAGTTCGCAAACGCCCCGTTCCCGGTCCTCATCGAGGGCGAATCCGGCAGCGGCAAGGAGCTGGTCGCCTCCTCGCTGCATCGCTTGAGCCAGCGCGCCGCGCGGCCGTCCTTTGCGCTCAACTGCGCGGCGATCTCGCCGACGCTGGTGGAACCGACGCTGTTCGGCTACGCCAAGGGCTCATTCACCGGCGCCACCACCGCGCGCGCGGGCTACTTCGAGGACGCCAAGGACTCCACCCTGTTTCTCGACGAGATCGGGGAGTTGCCGCTGGAATTGCAGGCGAAGTTGCTGCGCGTGCTGGAAAACGGCGAGTACCAGCGCGTCGGCGAAACCCAGAGTCGCGTGTCCAACGCGCGCGTGGTGGCCGCCACCAACCGCGACATGCGCCAGGAGATCCGGGCCGGCCGTTTCCGCGCCGATCTCTATCACCGGCTGTCGGTATTCACGATCAACGTTCCGCCGCTGCGTGATCTCGGCGAAGATAAGCGCATCCTGCTTGACCATTTCCGGGACTTCTACGCGCGCCAGGCGCGGGTAAACCCGTTCGAGCTCGACGCGGCCGCGATGCGGGCGTGGCTCGAGTACAGCTTCCCCGGCAACGTGCGCGAGCTGCGCAACATCGTGATCCGGCTCACCACGAAGCACGCGGGGCAGCAGGTCGGCGTGGAGCCGCTGCAGGGGGAACTCGACATGGAGAGTCTCGACATCGAGCTGCCGGGCCTGGCGGCGGGGCAGGACTTCAAGGCCGTGCTGGACGCGGCAAGACGGCATCTGCAGGTGCACAAGAACTTCAGTCTCGACAATACTCTCGCCCAATGGGAACGCGGCTACGTCGAGGCGGCGCTCATGATCACGCAGGGCAATTTGACCCAGGCCGCCAAGATGCTCGGCATCCACCGCACCACCCTCTACAGCAGGATGCAGAGCTACGGCAACCCGGCTGAAGCGGAAAAAACACCGCGGCCGGCTGCAAAGTAAGATGACCACTCGCCGCCCGTCCTGAGGCGCGCGACCGGGGGAAAGCAGCGATGTACTACAGCCACTTCGGACTGACCCAGGCGCCGTTCAAGATCACGCCCAACACCGAGTTCTTCTTCACCGGCGGCAACCGCGGCCCGATACTGGAAGCGTTGATCTACGCCGTCACCCACGGCGAGGGCATCATCAAGGTGACCGGCGAGGTCGGCAGCGGCAAGACCATGCTGTGCCACATGCTGCCGGCGCGGCTGCCGCCGCACATCGTGACGGTTTACATCCCCAATCCCAGCGTCTCTCCCGCGGAGATCCTGCACGCGATCGCCTTCGAGCTGCAGCTCGACGTCGGTCGCGGCGCCCCGCGCCTGGAGGTCATGCAGGCGCTGCATGACTACCTGATCAAGCGCCATGCCGAGGGCAAGCGCGTGGTGGTATTGGTGGAGGAATCACAGAGCATGCCGCTCGCGACGCTCGAGGAAATCCGGCTGCTGTCGAATCTCGAGACCCGGAACGACAAGCTGCTGCAGATCGTGCTGTTCGGACAGCCCGAGCTCGACGACAACCTGCGGCAGCCCCACATACGGCCGCTGCGCGAGCGGGTCACGCACAGTTTCCGGCTCGAACCCCTGGTCCAGGGCGAGATCCGCGAATACCTGATGTTCCGCATGCGCGCGGCGGGCTACCGCGGGCCCGACCTGTTTTCGAACTCGGTGGTCGGTCACGTTGCGCGCGCGTCCCATGGCCTCACGCGCCGCGTCAACCTGATCGCCGACAAGGCGCTGCTGGCGGCGTTCTCGGAGAACACGCACACCGTCAGGACCAAGCACGTCGAGGCGGCGATCCGCGACAGCGAGTTCAGCCAGCGGCCGGCGCGGCGCGGCGCGGCGCGCTACCTGTGGGGCGCCACGCTGGTCGCGACCGGGGCCGCGCTGGGCATAGCGGCCTACGCGTTGTTGCAGCAGCCTGACCGGAAACCGGCCCGGGTGGCCGCCCCCGCCGGAACGGTACCCGGCAATCCGGACGCGGCCATCCCCGCCCGTCCCACCGACCCTGCGTCATCGACTGCCGCGCCCGCACCGAAGGCAACGCCCGAGGCTACCGCCGAGGCGGGAACAAGGCCGGTAGCTGCCGCTGTCAGCGCCGGCAATGCCCTGCCGGTGGGGGCACTCAACGCGCTCGAGGCCAGGCTTGCCGCCACCCGTGAATGGCTGGCGCAACCGGAACAGACTGCCTACAGCATCCAGGTACTCGGCACCAACGACCCCCAACAGCTCAATAAACACCTTAATGACATTGCCAAATCCATTGAAATAAATAAGCTTTATGTGTATCCTACCTTGGCGAAGGAGAAACCGTACTGGACCGTGCTATACGGTAGTTTCAGCGATCGGCTTGCCGCGCAGGAGGCGCTCGGCCAGTTGCCGCAGGCGCTCATGGGAAACCAGCCGCTTCTGCGTACGGTGCAGGGCATACGCGACGAGATCAGGCGCCATCAGCCGCCGTCGTGATCGCATGCCGCAAACGAGCTCGTGACCTTTTGCGAAGCAAAATCCAGGGAGTAGCGATGAGTGCGATTGCGGAGCCGAATCGTGAGGGGCCTGGGGTAGGCGTTCTGCCGCGCGCAGTCCTGGCGCTGGCGTTCTCCATTGCGGTTACCGTGGCCGGCTGTGCCAACATCAAACCCTACGTGCCGCCCTCGGAAGGCCACATCACCGCGGCGCAGGTAAAAAGCGAGCCGGACAAGGCCATTCCCCCGCCCGCCCGGGCGAGCGAGTTCCTGCCCCCGCCCAAGCCGGCGGTGAAGCCGCAGACTTACAGCGTCGTAGTCAATGAAGTGCCGGCCAAGGACCTGCTGCTGGCGCTGGCGCGCGACACCAAGCAGAACATCGACATCCACTCCGGGCTGTCCGGCCTGGTGAGTCTGAACGCGATCAACGAGACGCTGCCGGCGATCCTCGAGCGGGTCAGCAAGCAGGTCAACATGCGCTATCGCCTCGAGGGCAACACCATCATCGTGTCACCCGATACCCCGCACGTGAAGACTTACCGCGTCAATTACGTAAACATGACGCGCGAGACCAGCTCGACCATCGGCGTCTCGGGCGAGCTCACCGTCGCCGGTAGCGCCGGCGGGGCGGGCGGTGGTGCTGCGGGTGGCACCAGTGGCTCCAATACCGTGGTGCGCACCGTTTCCAAGAACGATTTCTGGGATCAGTTGCGGGACAACATCCGCTCCATCCTCAACTCCACCCGGCTCCAAAGCCTGACCGCCGAGGCCAAAGGCGAGCGCCTCGCGCTGATCAAGCAGGAGCAGGAGATGCGGGTAAAGCAGATGGAAGCGGCGAGCCGCGCCGGGCAGGGCGCTCCCACGCTTGCGGCCTCGGTGGTCTCCTCGAGCGGCGGCGCCCAGCAGCAGGCTTCCCTGCTCCCCGACGACGTGGTGGTGAACGCGATCTCCGGCACGGTGACCGTTAACGCGACCGAGAAGCAGCACCAGCTGGTGCAGTTGCACATTGACAGCATCGTCAACGCCATGCAGCGCCAGGTGCTGATGGAGGCCACCATCGTCGAAGTGGTGCTGTCCCAGAAGTACCAAGGGGGCGTCGACTGGAGCCGGCTGCCGATTACTGGCGGCCCCTCTCTCTCTCAGAGTCTGCTCGGCGGTTTCGGCACCGGCCTCACTCAGGCCGGCGCAAACAACTTCCAGATCGGCTATGTCAATCCGAACTCCCCCGTTGGCAACATCAGCGCGACCATCAAGTTATTGGAGGAGTTCGGCAACACCCGGGTGCTGTCGAGCCCCAAGCTGATGGCGCTCAACAACCAGACCGCGCTGCTCAAGGTGGTGGACAACGTCGTGTACTTCGAGGTCAGTTCATCTACCTCCCAGGGGGTGCAAGGAAGCACGTTGCAATCCTTTTCGACCACGGCGAAGACGGTCGCGGTCGGCGTCGTGATGAGCGTGACGCCGCAGATCAACGAAGACGGCCGGGTCTCGCTGACCGTGCGGCCGACGGTGACCCGTCTGAATCCGGATCAGCCGTTTGTGAACGACCCCAATCCCGCGCTGGCCAATCCGTGCGGCCCGGTGCCGGCCGGCTCCTGCAGCATCCCGGCGATCAACAACCCGGTGCCGCAAGTCCAAGTGCGGGAAATGGAGTCCGTGTTGCAGGTTGGCAGCGGCCAGACGGTGGTATTGGGCGGACTGATGCAGGACGCCGTGCAGCGGAACCGCCAGCAGATTCCAGGAGCCGACGCGCTTTCGGCGGCGGGCGAGCTGTTGCGCTTTCGTGCCGAGAGCGCCGCCAAGTCCGAGCTGATGATATTCCTGCGCCCGATCGTCGTCGCCAATCCGTCCCTTGAGAGCGACGAGCTCAGGTTCTTCCAGCGCTTCCTGCCCAAACCCGAGCCGCAGCCGCAACCCGAGAAGACCGGCGCCGCCCAATGAGCCTGTTGATGAAGGCCTTGGAAAAGGCCGCCAAGGACCGGGTGGACGCGCGCACTGAGCCGGCGGCGGCGCCCATCAGCGAACTTGCGCTTGAACCCCTGGCCGCCGAAGCGCCTGGCGCGCCGCGCCCGGAAACGACGCCGCGTCAGGCCGCCGCGCCGGCGCGTCCCTACGCAGCTCCCGCGATAGAGCGGGCGCAGGCCGCCAGCGTGCTGCAAGCAGAAGCTCCGCGTCCGGCCGCGGGCGGGGCCATCGCGTATGCCCGCACGCACCCGGTGGTGGCGATTGGAACGCTCGCCGGGGTGCTCGCCGTCGGTTTCGGCGTCTATGTGTATCTCCAGATGTTTCACCCATCGCTGCTCGTCGCGCAGCCGCCACTCGCCTCCAGGCCGCCGGTGGCACCGTTGGTGCAGGCGCTACCGGCAGTGGTCGTCCCCAGTCCGCCTGCTCCCGGCGAGGCGTTGCCCTCCGCACCGCTGCTGAATGAGTCTGCCGCCGCCGAAGCATCGGCCGCCGCTGCGCGTGCGCGCCAGAAACCGCGGGCGGCTGCGGCAGCCGAGGCAACGCCCGGCAATGCCATCGTGGTGAGCAGGAGCAGCGCCGAGCCGGCCATGAACCCGTTGCTGCCGCAGGCCTACGCCGCGTTACAGGCGGGACAGCTCGACGACGCGCAGCGCGCCTACCGCCAGCTCGCCGCTGCCGAGCCGGCCAGCATCGATGCGGTGCTCGGCCTCGCCGCCGTGGCCGTCCGGCGCGGCGATAGCAACGACGCGATCCGGCAATATCTGCATATACTGGAACTCGACCCGCGGAACGCGCTGGCGCAAAGCGGGCTGATCGCGCTGCTCGGGCGCGCCGATCCGCTGGCGGCGGAATCGAAGCTGCGGCAGCTGATCGCGCGCGAGCCATCGGCCTATCTCTACTTCACGCTGGGCAACCTCTACGCCGACCAGTCGCAGTGGTCGGCCGCGCAACACTCCTACTTCCAGGCCCATCATCTCGACCCGGCCAACCCCGACTACGCCTACAACCTCGCGGTCGGCCTCGAACACGTCAGCCAGCGCACGCAGGCGCTCGGTTTCTACCGGCGCGCCGTGGAACTGGCGGCCGCCAGGGGCCGCGCCAACTTCAATCTCCCGCAGGCCCAGGAGCGCATCGGCAAACTCGCCGCGCAGGTAGAATAGCCGGCTCCGGGAAGCGGACCGCTCTCGTTCTCATGGCCGAACAAAGGAAGAAACTCCGCCTCGGCGAGTTGCTGGTGCAGCAGGGGCTGATCACCACCGATCAGCTCTCCATCGTGCTCGCCGAGCAGCGCCACAACAACATCCCCATCGGACGCCTGCTGGTACGGCTTGGCTTCGTCACGGAGAGCGCCATCCGTGACGTCATGGCGCGCACCATTGGCCAGGAGGCGATCGACCTGGCGCAGGTGGTGGCCGACCCGGAAGCGCTCAAGCTCGTCTCGCAGGACTTCGCGCGCCGCAACCGCGTGCTGCCGATCGCCTACGACCCCGCGGAGCAGCTGCTCACCATCGCCACCACCGAGATCTTCAACGTGGTGGCCATGGACCAGCTGCGCGCCATGCTGGGGTCGCAGATCGAGATCAAGACCCAGCTCGCGGCCGAGGCGCAACTCGAAGACCGCATCGACCAATTTTACGGCTACGAGCTCTCGGTAGACGGCATCCTCAAGGAAATCGAGACCGGCGAGATCGACTACGAGAGCCTGCAGGCGGTGGGCGGCGGCGACGAGTACACGCAGCCGATGGTGCGGCTGGTCAACGCGCTGCTGGTGGACGCGGTCAAGCGCGGCGCCTCCGACATCCATTTCGAGCCGGAGTACGCCTTCCTGCGCATCCGCTACCGCATCGACGGCGTGCTGGAGACGGTGCGCAGCCTGCACAAGACCTACCTGCCGGGGATCACGGTGCGCGTGAAAGTCGTGAGTGCGATGAACATCGCCGAGACGCGCGCGCCGCAGGACGGCCGGCTGTCGCTGACGCTCAACGGCCGGCCGATCGACTTCCGCGTGTCGACGCAGCCCACCATCTACGGCGAGAACATCGTGCTGCGCGTGCTCGACCGCGAAAAATCCATCATCAGCCTCGACCGCATGCGCCTCGCCAAGGACGCGCTCGACAAGATCCAACTGATGCTGGCGCGGCCGGAGGGCATCCTCATCGTGACCGGACCCACTGGCAGCGGCAAGACGACGACGCTCTACTCGCTGCTGTCGCAGGTCAACGACGAGACCGTCAACATCATGACGCTCGAGGATCCCGTCGAATACCCGCTGACGCTGATGCGGCAGACCTCAGTGGGCGAGGTCGCGCGCATGGATTTTGCGGATGGCATCCGCTCCATCATGCGCCAGGACCCGGACATCATCCTGGTGGGCGAGGTGCGCGACAAGGAAACGGCGGAAATGGCGTTCCGTGCCGCGATGACCGGCCACCAGGTGTTCACGACGCTGCATACCAATTCCGCGTTCGGCGCCTTTCCGCGGCTGCTCGACATCGGCATCCAGCCCGACATCATGGCGGGCAACATCATCGGCATCATCGCGCAGCGCCTGGTGCGCGTGCTGTGCAGCCACTGCAAGGAGGCCCACGCCCCGTCCCGGGACGAGCGGCTGCTGCTCGGCCCGATGGGCGACAAGGTTTCGTACCTGCACCGCTCGGTGGGCTGCAAGAACTGCGACAACAAGGGCTACAAGGGCCGCACCACGGTCATGGAACTGCTGGTCATGGACAGCGACCTCGACGAGCTGGTGGCACGCCGCGCCACCACCAAGGAGCTGCGCACCGCGGCGCTGGCCAAGGGCTTCCGCTCGCTCTCCACGGAGGGGTTGCAGCAGGTGGCGGACGGCGTCACCAGCCTGGCCGAGGTGGCGCGCGAGATCGACCTTACCGGGCGCCACAGCTGATGCGGAATGCTGGATGATGGACGGGATACGACAGATGGCATGGATATTGCCACTCCTTTATCATTTTTGATTCGGCATTCCGCATAATGCTTGCCTACGAATACAAGGCGATAGACAAGACCGGCCGGCCGGCGCGCGGCAGCCTCGACGCGGTCAACGAGGTGGACCTCGAGCTGCGGCTGCGGCGGATGGGGCTCGACCTCATCACCTTCAAGCAGATGGACCGGCGCGCGACGTCCCTCACGGCCGCCGGCAAGATCTCGCGCCAGGACCTCATCAATTTCTGCTTCGACATGGAGCAGATGGCGCGCTCCGGCATTCCGATCATCGACGGCCTGCGCGACATGCGGGACACCCTGGAAAGCCAGCGTTTCCGCGACGTGCTGACCGTGATGACGGAGGACATGGAAGGCGGCAAAGTGCTGTCGCAGTGCATGAGCGGCCACCCCGACGTCTTCGATTCCGTTTTCGTGAGCCTGATCCGGGCGGGCGAGCAGTCCGGGCAGCTGCCGGAAGTTTTCAGGAACCTGGCGGACAACCTCAAGTGGCTGGACGAAATCGTTTCCCAGACGCGCCGGCTGCTGATCCTGCCGCTCATCACGCTCGCCGTCGTGCTCGGCGTGCTGGTCGCGCTGCTGATCTTCCTGGTGCCGCAGATCGCGCAGCTGTTCAAGACCATGGGTTTAGCGCTCCCGCTGCAGACCAGGGTGCTGCTCGCGGTTTCCGATTTCACGACGCATTACTGGCCCGTGGTGTTCGGGTTGCCGGTAGTGGTGGCGGTGACGCTGATCCTGGCGATCCAGCGCAGCCCGCGTATTGCTTACCTGTGGGACTACGCGAAGCTGCGCCTGCCGATCATCGGGCCGACGTTCCAGAAAATCATCCTGTCGCGCTTTGCCAATGTCTTTGCGCTGATGTACCGCTCCGGCATCACGGTACTCGATGCGATCAAGACCAGCGAGGACGTCGTCAACAACCGGGTGATCTCGGACGGCCTGGCGCGGGCCGGGCAGCAGATCGCCGCCGGGGAGAGCCTGACCGAGACCTTCCAGAACCTGGGGGTGTTCCCGCCGCTCGTCATCCGCATGATGCGGGTGGGTGAGAACACGGGCGCGCTGGATACCGCGCTCATGAACATCACTTACTTCTACAACCGCGACGTCAAGGAATCGGTGGACAAGGCGCAGAAGATGCTGGGGCCGGCAATGACGGTGGTGCTGGGCGGAATCCTTGCCTTCGTGGTCTGGGCGGTGCTGGGGCCAGTGTATGATATTCTGGGTAAGATTAAATTCTAAGTCTTTGAATCGTAAATGGTAAATTGGTAAATAGTGATTCGTGACGGTATTCCACTGCACCGGGCAATACACCATTTACCATTCACGATTCACAACTTACGGAATTTGAATGGCTGATAAGCTCCTCATCGGCATCTCGGCGCAAGATGCGACGGTCGCGTACTGGCGTGCGAAGAGGATCGTCGAGTGCCGAACCTTCGCTGACAATGAAGCGGGTCAGGCCGGCTTCAAGGAGCACCTTGCCCAGTTCCCCACCGTGCCCGTCCACATCGTGGTGGACGCGGTTGAGGAGGATTACCGCTTCGAGACCCTGCCGCACGCGACCGGGAGCGACCGCGCGGACATGGTCAACCGCAAGCTCAAGCAGCACTACCGCAACACGCCGTACCTGTCTGCCTGGCTGCTGGGGCGCGACAGCGGCAAGCGGCGCGACGACCGCTACCTGTTCTCCGCGCTGACCAACTCCGAGCTGATCGGGGACTGGCTGCAGGCGGTGATCGCGCGCGGGCTGCCGGTCGCCGGCGTCCATCTCATGCCGATGGTGACCGCGGGGCTGCTGGACAAGCTCGACGTCAAGGCGTCCAACCTGCTGGTTGTGGCGCAGCACGCCGGCGGGCTGCGGCTTACGTTCTTTCGCGACCGCCAGTTCCGGCTCTCCCGGCTTACGCGCGGAGACAGCGGCAAGGCGGAGAGCAACACCCGCTATTTCACCGACGAAATTTCCAACACCCGGCTCTACCTCCACGCGCTGCGCACCATGACGCTCGACGAGCAGCTCACGGTGGCGCTGATCGACCGCGGGGATGCGCTGCAGGAGGCGGCGGCGGGTATTGCTCGCGACAACCCGAGCCTCGAGTGCGTGCGCTTCGGCCGCCGCGACCTGGCCGGCCGCCTCGGCCTCGACGAGGCGCTGCTCGAAGCCTCCCCGTACGCGATCTACCTGCACCTGCTCGGCCTCAAGGAACCGCAAAGCAACCTCGCGCCGGCAAGCGTGACGGTAGGCTACAAACGCTACCAGGCGCGGCGCGGCATCTACGCCGGCTGCGGCGCGCTCGCCGCCGCAGTAGCCATCTGGAGCGGCACCAACCTCTACAACGCCTGGATGCTGCGCGGGGACATCGAGGACGCGGGGCGCCGGACGGCGCAGCTTTCCTCCGAGTATCGCGAAATCACGCGCCAGTTCCCGCGGGCCCCGACCACCGCCGAGAAGCTGAAGAAAGCTGTCGAGATCGGCCAGAGACTGCAGGAGACCACCCATAGCCCGCAGAAAATGATGGCGCTCGTAGGCCGGGCGCTGGACGCAAGCCCCTCCATCATCGTGCGGGAATTCGGGTGGAAATACGGCACCACGGAAATTTCGACCGAAGGCGCCCGCGCCCCCGCCACCAGCGCCGCGCCGGCTCCGGTGGCGGCCACGAGCACGGGGCCGGCATTGTCGCGCAAGGAAAGCGCGCTGATCGAAGGCGAGGTCCGGCCGTTCCGCGGCGACTACCGCAGCGCAATCGCCGCCATCAACGGCTTTGCCGGCCGCCTCGCCGCGCAGCCGGAGGTGGCCGAAGTGCAGGTGGTCAAGCTTCCGCTCAACGTCAATCCCGCACTGTCCCTGTCCGGCAACACGCTTGACAACCCCGAGCAAAGCAGCAGTACCGCCGACTTCAAGCTGCTGCTGGTGTTCAAGCCCAGCATATGAACCGGTCCGATCTCCAGGCGCTGAGAAACCCGCTGCTCGCCCTGCTGGCGGTGCTGGTGGCCGGCACCCTCGCCATTTACACTACGGACCGGCAGATGGAGGCGGCACGCCAGCAGCTCCTGCAGCAGCAGGCCCAGCTCAAGCAGGCGCAGGTACGTCTCCAGAAATCAGGCGACGAGAAGGACATCATCGTGCGCTATCTCGACCGCTACCGCCAGCTGGAGAGCACCGGATTCATCGGCGAGGAACAGCGCATCAACTGGCTCGACGGATTGCGCCTCGCCAATCAGCAGGCGGACCTGTTCGGGGTGGACTACCAGATCGGCGTGCAAAAGCCCTATCCCTTCGCGGCCGAGTTCAATCCGGGGCAGCTCGCGCTCAACCAGTCGCTGATGCAGCTGCGCTTCCGCCTGCTGCACGAAGGCGACTTGCTCCGCTTCTTCGACGTGCTCGCGCGCCAGGGCGCGGGGGTCTTTACCGTCGACCAGTGCCTGCTGCGCCGCATCGACACCCGCGGCGTGATCCGCTTCCAGCCGAATGTCAGCGCGGACTGCGAACTGTCGTGGATCACGGCAAAGATCGGCACGGGCCCGGAGCAGAAGAAACCATGAACGGTGACTCGTGACTCGTGACTGGAAAATCTGCCTGATGGTCTGCTGCTCGCTGGCGGCGGCCGCCACGCCGGTGGCCGCGCCAGCCCAGGAGGAACGGTCCGGGCGGCTGTTCTTCACCCCCGCGCAGCGCGCATCACTCGATGTGGCGCGCAGCCAGCGGGCGCGGGCCGCGCTCACCACCGAGAAGACCGAGCAGGACGCCACGCCGGTGCCGCAGACCATCACCTACGGCGGCATGGTGCGGCGGAGCGACGGCAAGTCCACCGTCTGGATCAACAACCAGCCGGTGAATGATCGCGAGCCGCTCGGTGGCGTCGCCATCGTCGGCCGCGTGCGTCCCGATGGCAGCGTCACGCTGCAGGTGCCGCAATCCGGTCGCAGCGTCAGCCTCAGGCCCGGGCAAAGCGTGGAACTGCTGTCCGGCGCCATCGAGGAAGGCTATTCGCGCAATCCTGCGGCCGAGCCCGAACCCAAATCCAAACCCGCGGCCAAGCCGGCGGCGGGCGCCCCCGCCAAGGCCGTCTCACCCGAGCAGCGCGCCAGGGAGGAACGGGACCGCGACGAGCGGGAGCAACGGCGGCTGGAAGAATCCATCGCGCGGGCATTGCAGGACACGGCAAACGCCAGACCCGGCGCGGCGCCAAGTCCCGCGGCTCCGGTGAAACAATGACCCCGGCGCCTTCTGGTTCACGTCGCACACGCCTTTCGCGCAGTCATTCGCAGCGCGGGCAGGCCGCATTTATCGTCGTCTTCCTGCTCGCCGTGGGTATCGGCCTGTTCGCATATGGCGCCGTGAGCTCCGTTTCGCTGAGCCAGCAACAGGACCTCAGGACCCGGCAGGTGCTGACCATGGCGCGAGACGCCCTGATCGGCTGGTCGGTCGCGCGCACGACGACGGTGCCGCTTCCGAATGCGCGTCCCGGAGAGCTTCCGTGCCCGGACATGGACAACGACGGCCTTGAGGACGGGAGCTGCGTGGCCGGGGCCATCGGGCGCGTACCATGGAAGACGCTCGGGATACCGGAGCCGAAGGACGGTGCGGGCGAAACTCTCTGGTATGCGATTGCGGGCCCCTTCCGGATCTGGAATATGAACGGCACCCGCATCGATAGCGACACCAAGGGCGACCTCACGGTTTATCACGACAGCACCGCGACCGTGTTGACCGCCGAGGCGGTGGCCGTCATCTTCGCACCGGGCCCCGTAGTTGCAGGCCAGAACCGCGATGCCGCCAACGCGAACAACCCGGCGAACTATCTCGATACGACGGGCGGCGTCAATAACGCGATCGCGGGCGGTCCTTTCATATCTACGCAAGGTTCCGCCACCTTCAATGATCGGCTGCTCGCCATCACCACGGCGGACCTGATGCCGGTGGTCGAGATGCGGGTCGCGCGCGAGATGCTCGCGCTTCTGTCGCAATACAAAGCCAACAGCGTGTGTGGTTGTTACCCGTGGGCGGCCAACAATTTCGACGACGACAGTGTTGACGGCAGGAGGCGCGGCGGGGTTCCGATCGAGGTCGCATTGCCGGAGGCCTGGGGGTCAGGGACAATCCCCAGCGTTCCGTCCTGGATCATTGGCACCAACGAATGGGGCAAGAGGTACTACTACGCTGTCGCGCTTAGCGTGGTGGACCCACCCACTTCGAGCAGCTGGCTCACAGTTGACGGCACCAACATGGCCGTGGTGCTGATCACCCCCGGCCCGGCGGGCGCGAGCCGTCCCAGCGCCAATTTGCCCGACTACGTGGACGACGCCGAAAACAGCAATAACGACGACGTTTTTCAAACCCCCTCATCCACTGCGTATGCGCGTGACCGGCTCTACATCATCCCATAGGATTTTGCCGGAATTGAGTCCGGCAAAATCCTTGACTAACCTCGAAGAAACGAATTAAGGGCCGCCGGGACATGAATTCGACCCTGTCCCATCTCCAGCACAGGTCCACGAGGAGCTATTTGGCCGGGATTT
>Ga0184637_10000724_pt1 | contig 23828 bp, 25 predicted proteins | sample PLM3_127_b2_FD_133143 | JGI IMG/M metagenome (GOLD analysis project Ga0184637, IMG submission 133143) | Groundwater sediment microbial communities from an aquifer in East River, Colorado, USA - PLM3_127_b2 | ecosystem: Environmental > Terrestrial > Soil > Riparian zone | place: USA: East River... | reverse complement strand
TGGCCGGTTTATGCCGACTCCCGCGTGGCCGGTTTATGCCGACTCTGTGGTCGCCCTCGCCGGCCTTGAGGTGGCCGGATTACGCCGACTCCGAAGTGGCCTGATTACGCCGGTCGCTGACATCGGTACCTGACGGCTTCGCTGGCGCGGCCGATCCGAGCGCATCTTCAGTCGCCCTGCGGGCTCCCTGCGATGCGGCCGGATCGAGCAAACTGTTCGCTGCGTCCATCGCGGCCTTGGGTTGGGGATTGATCGTCATACCTACCTCGTTGCTCACTAATCTGTCAGGGGTAGGTGTCGCAGGTCATATTGGCACAGGGGGCTGAAGCCAGACCTTCAGCGGTACGCTCGAGTCCCGCCGCAGGTTGCTCTGATGCAATTGATGCCGCGTCCGCCAGCCTGTCCACCGAAACAATCGGGGATCACGCGGCACAGCATGAGCATCACGTCGACGGATCTCGAGGCGGGCTGAATAGAAGGCCGACATCCCGCGCTCGATGCGCAGGCCAGCCTAAACAGGCTACGCGGTCTGGGGCGATTCTTCCCACGAAAGGCGCTCCGCCGAGCGCGCCGAGCGCAACAGCGCCAGATCGCGCCGTATCAACTCACGCACCGCCGCCCGTTGCTCGCGACGGACGTTGCGAATATGTAGGAGCACCCTGAGGGCACTCTCTATTGCGGTAGTGGTCGTCATACCTCTCAAGGTCGAGTTCGCTGTGCTGCGCCGACTGCGCAATTTTCGCGCGCCTTTGGGTGCGTCTGTGCGCTATCGCACGGGACCGATTGCGCCTCGTTGCTTTAAGGCGACGAGACAACGAAGGTCGAGGGCTCGCCTCGAGGTGCGTGAGGTGCCGCAGACCGACGAGGAATTCGCCGCAGCCTCTACAGGCGCTTTTCAGCAACGCGGCCCCAACGGGTCGCCGAGCGGCTGGATCGTTGAACGTGGCTTGATCTGGTGCGGCGGCGGGGGCGTTGCTCGTTGATATGACCGTGGTGTACACCATCACACCAGATGGTCCAGACCTACTCGAATCGCTGCTGCTGCGTGCGGACCAGGTGAGATGAACATCCGTAGGAGAGACGCGCTGTGCTTCGCTCTGGGCTTGTGCTCGGCGCCGCTTCGCGCGCAAGGCCAGCAAGCGGGAAAGGTGTACCGGATCGCGTGGCTTACGAACATGTCGATGGCCGGTAGTCAACCGTGGAAAGAGTTTGTCGGTGGGATGCGTGAGCTGGGCTGGATCGAAGGCCAGAACTTCACCATCGAGAACCTTTACTTCGAGGGGCGCAGCGAGCGACTTCCCGCTCTCGCCGCCGAGGCGGTGCAGCGCAAGGTCGATCTGATCATGTGTGCCTCGTCGTCGGGGTCGAAGCCCGAACCCACTGGACGGCCGCCAAGAACGAGACCACGACGATCCCGATCCTCTTCTACTTTGTCGGCGACCAACCGTGGAAAGAGTGTTCCCGAAGGCGCACGCGTCGCCAAGCTGGCGATCGAGCAACGCTTGCCGGCGATGATCGTTTTCGAAGAAGTCGCCCGGGACGGTGTCCTGATGTCGTACGGCCCGAAAATCATTGACGAGTTTCGGCGACTTCCGCGCCACGTCGACCGCATCCTGAAAGGCGCGAAGCCGGCCGACCTGCCGCTCGAGCAGCCGACCCCGGTTCTACCTCACGATCAACCTGAAGACCGCGAAGGCGCTCGGCATCACGATCCCGCAGTCGTTGCTCTTGCGAAAGCCGACGAGGTGATTCAATAGGGGCTGATCGAAGCGAGGATTCGGATCCGGAAGCGGGATTCCCATGAGGCCGCCCTGGCGACTGGCGGACAGACTGGTGGAGGAAACCGCGAACGCCCTGCAGAGCAAGCAACGGCGCGGGGCTTGACAGACTCCCTTCCGCCAAACGCGGCTAACGCCCGCCGATACCAAGTAGCTCGACCTCGAAGTGAAGCGTGGAGTGGGGTGGGATCACCCCGCCGGCGCCGCGCGCGCCATAGGCGAGCGATGGTGGGCAGGTGAGCTTGGCCTTGCCGCCGATCTTCATTCGCTGCATCCCCTCGGTCCAGCAGGGGACCGTCCGGTCGAGCCGGAAGTCCGCCGGCTCGCCCCGCTTGTGGGAACTGTCGAACTCCTTGCCGGTGGGCAGGGTACCCCGGTAGTGAACTGTCACCCTGTCAGTGGCCTTCGGGGTGGCGCCGGTGCCGTCCTTGAGCGATCGGTAGACAAGTCCGCTCGGGGTGACGACGGCACCCGCTTCCCTGGCTGCATCGGCGGCGGCCTTGGCCGCCTCGGCTTCGGCACTTGACTGCGCCCACGACGCGGGCAGCGATGCGATGGCAAACAGGCCGGCGAACCAGAGGGATTTCATCGAGAGTCTCCGATCGAATGCTGAAATTGCGATGACGCGGGATCCATGATCGATGGACCTTCAGTCGGATCGCATCCACCAAACAAGGGCCACATCAACAGGGGATACCGCGGCGCGCGAAAAGTGGCCCGGTCGTTTACGCGCCGGGCGCGCCAACGACTACCCCGTGAACAGACGAGTGACGGCGTCGCGTGCGACTGGCACGATGCCAGTCGGTTCCAAAGGGGAAGGGATGCGACTCAGAGGGCTTGCTCACGTCGGTCGCCGGGTCTTCCAAAGTATTGCCGGGCGCTTTTGGAGTGCTCCGCGCGCGCTCGGGCACAGGAGATCGCCCGAGGTCAGCAGCGAATGGCTCGACGACTACAAAGGCTTCGGCATCGTCCTCGCATCGCGCCGCACTGAAATCCACTCAGCGTCGTTCAGCGTGACTCGCCGGCACAGCGACGGCACGATCGAAGTCCTAGCGCTCGAGCAGGTCGAGGGCAGATATGCCAGCGAGGAGCAAGCCAAGCGGGCCGCTCGTTTTGCCGCCCGATGGCTGATCGACTCGATCAGCGCGCGCAACTAGCCTCAGGTTCCAAGCGTCCCGAGGTCTCTGGACGCCGGAGTGCCGCCGTTTGTCAGCGTGCGCCCTGACACCGTGTGCCATGCCTTCGGATCGCTGAACGTCATGGAGCAGCCTGTGCACTGGTACAGCCCGTTGGCCGTCAGCCGGCCGGCGGCATCGCGGGCGATCACGCGGCGGTAACTCATGGCGCCGCAGACACGGCAATGGGCGCGCGGGTCTGGAGCGATATCGCGTTTCAGCAGGTTGGACATGGCTGCGCCTCCGAGAGCAATTTAGAGGGATGTCGTTGGCACGGCGCGCTCATTCGCAGCGCCGGATGAATTGCTTTATCCGCTCATGCGCTGGGTGTGTCGACCCCCCGGTTTGGGTCGTGGAAACCCTAGGCGAGGCTGCCCCTTCACAGATCTTTACGCCATCGCCAACGCCCGTTCACCACCGGCGCCGACCATCACGTCCATGGGCCCAGAGCCTGTCCCACAAGGAGTCCTCGATGTCTGATGTTCGCACCCTCGATGCGCCGCCTGCAGTGCAACGCGGCGCCCTCCGGTTCCTGCTTGTTTCGATCGTGATGGCCGTGTTGTCGGCTGTCGCGTTGTCGGCCTGGGCGCAGCCTCATCACCGCGGCATGGGCGGCCACGGCGGATGGATGGGCTCGCCGGAGCGCATGAGCCGCATGATCGACCGCATGCTCGACGGCGTGAACGCGACCGACGAGCAGCGCAGCAAGATCAAGCAGATCGCGCAAGGCGCGGCGACTGACCTGAAGGCGCAGCGTGAAGCGGGGCGGGCACTGCGCGAGCGTTCGATGCAGCTGTTCACGCAGGCCAATGTCGACGCCAACGCGGTCGAGACATTGCGCCAGCAGATGCTGCAGCAGCACGACCAGAGCTCACGGCGCATCACGCAGGCGATGCTCGAGGCGAGCCAGGTGTTGACGCCGGAACAGCGCGTCAAGGTTGCGGAGCGCATGAAGCAACGGCGCGAGATGATGGAACGGCACCGTCGAGAACGCGGCCAGATGGCAGCGCCGAAGAGCTGAGCGGCAGCGCGAAGGCCGGGGCGCCTCGCGTATGCTTGCTTCGTGACCGTCGCTTTCGCCTTGCCATGCCGGCAAGGCGTTCCCCATTGCTCGATTCATGAGTGCAAACCACCTGCTGATCATCGACGACGACAGCCGCCTGACCTCGATGCTGGGCGACTATCTGCGCGACGCCGGTTTCGAAGTGACGACCGCCGGCTCGCTCGCGCAAGGGCGCCAACTGCTGCAATCGACCGTCTTCGACGCGCTGGTGCTCGACCTGATGCTGCCCGATGGCGACGGGCTCGAGCTGTGCCGCGAATTGCGCTCGCACGCGCGCACGCGCCAGTTGCCTTTGCTGATGCTGACTGCGCGCGGCGAGCCGCTGGACCGCATCGTCGGGCTCGAGCTCGGCGCTGACGACTATCTTCCCAAGCCTTTCGAGCCGCGCGAACTGCTTGCGCGCATGAAGGCGCTGTTGCGGCGATCGCAGCCCGCCGCCGCGGGCGATGACGTGCTGCGCTTCGGCCGGCTCGAGATCGACCTGGGCGAGCGCGTCGCGCGCCTGGACGGCAAGCCGTGCGACCTGACCGGGCATCAGTTCGATCTGCTCGTCGTGCTCGCGCAGAGCCCTGGCCGCGTGCTTTCACGAGACCAGATCATGGATTCGCTGAAGGGCCATCCGCTGGAAGCCTTCGACCGCAGCATCGACGTGCACATCTCGCGCATCCGCGCGGTCATCGAAGACGACCCGAAGGCGCCGCGCCGCGTGCTCACCGTGCGCGGCGCCGGCTATGTCTTCGCACGCAAGCAGGACGCCGACGACACCTGATGAGAAGCCTGTACCTGCGCATCTACCTCACCGTGGTGGCGGTGCTGTTGGTGTTCGCATTGGTCGCGGGTTGGCTGTTCCAGCGCAACTTCGAGCGCGAGCGCGAAAACATGCAGGGCGTGTGGAGCGAGCGCGCCGCCGGGTGGGCCTCCCTGCTCGAGAACAGCCTGCCCGCGGGCAACGCATCGATCGACGAGCAACGCGAAGCCTTGCTCGACTGGTCGCGCAAGCTGCGCATGCCGCTGGCGCTGGACGACGCGAACGGCCAGCGCGTGGCGACGTCCGAGCCGTTCGCGCGGCGCGAGGCTGAAATCGGTGGCCCGCCGCCGCGCGCGATCCGGCTACAGTTGTCCGACGGTCGCGCGTTGTGGATCCTGCGGGGCGGGCCCGGAGCGCGGGTGTCCGGCGCGGGAGGCGACAACGTGCCGCGGCGCGGGCCGCCGGCGGCATTCCCGGGCGGTCCTCCGGCGATCCTGCCGGGCAGCGGCGTCGGACTGGCCGTCACGCTGATTGTTCTGTTCATGGCGATCGCGCTCGGCGCTTATCCGGTGGTCAGGCGTTTGACGCGCCGGCTCGAATCGTTGAAGAAGGGTGTGGAAACTTTCGGGGCCGGCAAGCTGAGCCACCGTGTCGATGAGAGCGGCCGCGACGAAGTGGCCGCGGTGGCGGCGAGCTTCAATCAGGCGGCGCAGCGCGTGGAAGCACTCGTGGGTTCGCATCGCAATCTGCTCGCCAACGCGTCACACGAGCTGCGTTCGCCGCTCGCACGCTTGAAGATGGCGGTGTCGCTGCTCGAGAGCGCCGGTCCCGAATCGCGCGACAAGCTGAAGGCCGAGATCGAGCGCAACATCCGTGAGCTCGATGCGCTGGTCGAGGAAGTGCTGCTCGCCAGCCGGCTCGACGCGCCCGAGCAGACCGATCCGCAGGAGCGCGTCGAGCTGCTCGCTCTAGCCGCCGAAGAGGCATCGCGGGTGAACGGCAGCGCCAGCGGCGACGATGTCGCGGTGCGCGGCAACGAGCGCCTGCTGCGCCGCGCGTTGCGCAATCTGCTCGAGAACGCATTGCGCTACGGGAACGGCGAGCCGCCGGAAGTGCGCGTGACGAGCGCCAAGGCCGAGGTGCAGTTGCGCGTCAGCGACCGCGGTCCCGGCGTGCCGCCGGCGCAGCGCGAGCGCATCTTCGACCCGTTCTACCGCCTGCCCGGTCATGCGGAGAAGGCGGGCGGCGTCGGGCTCGGCCTGAGCCTCGTGCGCCAGATCGCGAAAGCGCACAAGGGCAAGGTGTACTGCGAGCCGCGCGAGGGGGGCGGCAGCTGCTTCGTGCTGAGCTTGCCGCGCTAGTGCTGCCTGCGCAACACCACACCAGCTTGCTCGCGCCGGGCAGCACGCCGTAAGCTGCATGCTCACCAGCAGAAGGGGCGACCATGGCCGACAAGCGATTCGATGTGGCGATCCTGGGGGCCAGCGGGTTCACCGGGCAACAGGCGGTGCGCGCCTTGGTGCGCCAGACGGCGAACGCGCCGCTGCGCTGGGCGGTCGCGGGACGCAACCCCGAAAAATTGCGCAAGGTCGTGGCCGACAAGGTGCCCGCCGGCGTCGTGCAACCCGACGTGGTGAGCGTCGATGCGACCGATCTGGATGCGTTGGCGAGCCTCGCCGCCGCGACGCGCGTCTTGCTCAATCTCGCCGGCCCCTACGCATTGACCGGTGAATCGGTCGTGCAGGCCTGCATCGCGAACGGCGCGCACTACCTCGACTTGAGCGGCGAGACCTTCTGGGTGCGTCAGCTGATCGCGCGCCACCATCGCGCCGCCGAGCGTGCAGGCGTCAAGATCATCGCGTGCTGCGGTTATGAATCGCTGCCTTTCGATCTGGCGACGCTGTGGGCGGCACGCGCGCTGCGCGATCGCTACGGCGCACCGGCACGCGAGGTGAAGATCATCGTCAGTTTCACTGGCAAACGCATCACGCGGATCGCCGACGCGCTCAGTGGCGGCACGGTCGCCTCGCTGCAGATGATGCTCGAACACGATCGCACGGACAGCGTGCGCAATGCCGCGTGCCTGCTGCCCGACGCCGACAGCGCGCAGGCCAAGATAACGGCGCGGCGCAATGCGGTGCGCTTCGTTCCGCAGTTCGATGAAGACGTGCGGGCTGTCACGGCGCCGACCGTGCCGGCGCCGTTCGTCAATCCGCCGATCGTGTTGCGCAGCGTGGCATTGATGAACGATGCGACGCTGTTCACCAGCGATTTCAGTTATCACGAAGCCACCAACATGGCCAGCCTCGTGCCTGCCACATCGCTGCTTCCGGGCGTAGCAACGTTGCCGCTGCAGTGGGCCGCGGCGGCTTCGCTGGCGGCACCGCTGGCCAATCTGAGCGCTGCGGTGGCCGGGCCGCTCGGCTTCGAGCGTGAGCCTTTGCGCAAGCTGGTCGACTGGCTCGCGCCGCACTCGGGCGAGGGTCCCACCGAAGCTGCGCTCGCCGGCATGGGCTATGCATTCGACGTGTTCGCGGGCACCGCAAAGGAGCAACGCTGGCGTGGGCGGGTCGAAGCGCAAGGGCATCCCGGCTACCGATCGACGCCCGAAATGGTCGTAGCCGCGGCGTTGGGTCTTGCGAGCGGTACGCTCGGGCAGACGCCGCACCACGGGGTCGTGACACCGGCCACGGGCCTGGGCATCGAGGCGGTCGATGCGTTGGGCGCGGCCGGCGTGCGCTACTTCGAAGCCTGAGTCCACGACCGCGGATTCTCTGGCTGCTCCAAAGGTTCCACGTGCTGGTGGCGCAGCACCCACAGCAGTACCGCGCCCAGGCCGAGCGCCGCGACGACCAGCCCCGCGGTGGCAGCGAACCAGAAGCCGCGAGCGCCCAACAGTGCGGGGGGCGTGAGGCCGAACGAATCGAATGCAATCACATAGCCGCCGGCCAGGCCGACACCCCAGATCGCGCTCGCATAGATCACGAGCGGCACCGTGGCGACGTGATAGGCGCGCAGCACGAACGAAGCGACCGCCTGCGCGGCATCGGCAGTGTGGAAGAGCGCGACCCACGTCACGAGCGGCAACGCCGCGGCGACCACCACCGGATCTCGCGTGTACAAGCCCACCACGCCTTCGCGCGTGAAGTACACCGTCGCGCCGAGCAGTGCCGCGATCAGCACGGCGATCAGCAGGCCATGCCAGCCGAGGCGCCGCGCATCGAGCGCGTCACCCGCGCCGATGCGCTGCGCGACCAGCGTGCTCGTGGCGTTGGCCATCGCCAGCGGCATCATGAACAGCAGCGCCACGAGGTTGGCCGCGATCTGATGTCCCGCCACCGCCGTCGTGCCCAGACGCGCGATGAAGAACGCCATGAAGCTGAATCCCGTCACCTCGATGAGGATCGAGAGTCCCATCGGGATTCCGAGCTTGAGCTGCGCGCGCAGCGACTCTCGATCGGGCGCATGCAGGCCGCGGCCGCGCAGTTCGAAGCGCGCGTAGAAGCTGTCGCGCCGCAGCACGGTCAGCGCGACGAGGGCCTGCAGCCACATCACCATGCAGGTCGCGATGCCGCAGCCGAGCATGCCCAGCGACGGCACGCGCAGCTCGCCCAGCGGTGTGGGCAGCGCGATGCCGTAGACGAGCAGCGCCGACAGCGGCACCTTGAGCGCGAGCCCTCCGAGCTGCAGCGCCATCACCGCCTTCGGTCGCGACACGGCGGTGTTGAAGCCGCGGTAGGCCGTGAAGAGCAGCGCTGCCGGCAGCGACAGTGCGAGCGCGAGCAGGTAGCCGCGCACCTTGTGAGACACCTCCGGCGTGGCCTCGGCGAGCCACAGAAACGGGGCCGGGAAAGCCAGCAGCAGGCTGCCGACGAGCGACAACGCGAGCGCGATCCACACTGCCTGGTGCAGCTCATGCCCGGTGGCGGACCACTGCTGCGCGCCGAACAGCCGGCCGACGATCGGTCCGATGGCAAGCACGACACCCATGAAGCCAATGAACACGGTGATGTAGGCGGCGGAGCCCACGGCAAGGGCCGCCAGGTCGAGCGCCGAGTAGCGAGCGACCAGCACCGTGTCGACCGTGCTGAACGCGAGCACGGCAACCTGTCCGATGAAGACCGGCCATGCGAGAGGGCCGATGCGGCGCGCGCTGTGAACGAGCGCGGGCACGTGCGATGGCGCTGATTCGCCGGCTGCCTCGCTCAAGCCGAGCCCTTGGGCGTCGCTGCTTGCGGCGTCGATGCGAAGGATTGCGGCGGCGGATGGTCAACGCCCGTTGCGGCGCGCGCCCGCTCGGCGTAGCGGTTGAAGCGCCAGGCCGTGGCTTCCATCGTGATGCGACGCCAGGTGGCGCGTTTCTCGCCCGGTGTCATTTCGGTCCAATGCCGAACTTCGGCGAAGGTGCGGCCACAACCCTTGCAGATGCTGTCGCCCTGGCTGGTCGAGCAGATGGCGATGCATGGAGCGTCCGGGGTACTGGCGTACCAGTCGAGCCACGCGCGCTTCGCGTCGGGCGGCATCGCGTCCTCGTCGCAGTGAGGCTCGTGGTAGTAGACGAGCAGCGCGTACACCTCGGCCAGCGCGCGCACCTGCGCGCACGCCGTGATGCCGTCGGGCGACGGCGAGCGCTCACGCCACCAGTTGATGGCGGATTCGATGTCGGTGATGTGAATGCCGGCCATGGCCGCTGCGCGGACCCGTTGGGCTAAGTGCTCAGCCCCATCGCCTGTCGCACCTCGCGCATCGTCTCGCGCGCCACCGTGCGCGCGCGCTCGGTGCCAACCTCGACGATCCAGTGCACCTGCTTCGGGTTGCCAAGGTAGGCCTCGGCGCGTTCACGCCACGGCTCCTGCTCCTTCTTGATCGCGTCGATCACCGGCTGCTTGCACTCCAGGCAGCCGATGCCGGCGGTGGTGCAGCCCTTGACGACCCAGGCCTTCGTCTGGGAGTTCGAATACACCTGATGGAACTGCCACACGGGGCAGTCCTCCGGATTGCCGGGGTCGCTGCGCCGCACGCGTTTCGGATCGGTCGGCATGCGCTTGATCTTGCGTTCGACCTCGGCCGGCTCCTCGCGCATCGCGATGGTGTTGCCGTAGCTCTTGCTCATCTTCTCGCCGTCCAGCCCCGGCAGCTTGCTGACTTCGGTGAGCAGCACTTGCGGTTCGGGCAGGATCGTCTTGCCGGTGCCGCGCAGATAGCCTTCCAGCCGGTCACGGTCCGACTCGCTCAACGCACCGCTGTTCGCGATGAGGGCGCGCCCGGCCTCGAGCGCTTGTTCGCTGCCGGTTTCCTGGAACGCCTTGCGCGCGGCATCGAAGGTCTTCGCATCGGCCTTGGAGAGCTTCTTTACGGTGGCCTGCGCCTTCGCCTCGAAGTCGGGCTCGCGGCCGTAGAGGTGATTGAAGCGGCGCGCCACCTCGCGCGTGATTTCGACGTGCGGCGCCTGATCCTCGCCGACCGGCACGAAGGCCGCCTTGTAGATGAGGATGTCGGCCGCCTGCAGCAGCGGATAGCCGAGAAAGCCGTAGGTGGCGAGATCCTTGTCCCTCAGCTTTTCGATCTGATCCTTGTAGGTCGGCATGCGTTCGAGCCAGCTGAGCGGCGTGCCCATCCCGAGCAACGTGAACAGCTCGGCATGCTCGGGCAGGCGGCTCTGGATGAAGATCGTTGCCTTCTCCGGATCGATGCCCGCGGCCAGCCAATCGACCACCATGTCGTACACGCTCTGCTCGATCACCTCGCGGTCCTGGTAGTGCGTGGTCAGCGCGTGCCAGTCGGCGACGAAGTAGAAGCATTCGTAGTCGTGCTGCAGCCGCACCCAGTTTTTGAGCGCGCCGTGGTAGTGGCCGAGATGCATCGCGCCGGTCGGGCGCATGCCCGACAGCACCCGCTGGCGGGTGCGCACGCTGGAGGGGACGGGTTCGCTCATGAAATGTCGATGCCTGCAGAAGGGCAGGGTCGGATTGTAGGAGGCCCTACACTGCGCGCCGATGAAGCGCATCGTCATCCTCATCTCCGGGCGTGGTTCGAACATGCAGTCAATCGTGCAGGCGGGCGAGAGCGAAGGTTGGGATGTGTCGATCGCGGCCGTCCTCAGCAATCGGCGGGATGCGAAAGGATTGCAGTTCGCCGCCGCACGCGGCATCGCGACCGCGGTCGTGGACCATCGCGAGTTCGCCGACCGGGTGGCCTTCGATTCGGCGCTGGCGAATACGGTCGACTCCTACGCACCGGACTTCGTCGTGCTTGCGGGGTTCATGCGCATTCTCGGTGCCGATTTCGTGAGCCGGTTTGCAGAACGCCTGGTCAACATCCATCCGTCACTGCTGCCAGCGTTCCCGGGCCTGCACACGCACCGCCGCGCGATCGAAGCCGGCTGCAAAGTCGCAGGAGCGACCGTGCACTTCGTGACCAATGATCTCGACCACGGTCCGATCATTGCTCAGGCGGTCGTGCCGATACTGCCCGGCGATACCGAGCAGACGCTCGCGGCACGCGTGCTGGCGCGCGAACACGTGCTGTATCCGCTCTCGCTGCGATGGTTGATCGAGGGTTCTCTGCACCTGCAGGGTGGCATCGTCACGCATGTCCGTGGTGATTCGCAACTGATGCTGTGACGGCGCGCTCGCGCTCGCTTCAAAGATGCATCCTGGCGCCCTGTTGGATCTTGCGACCGAGCTTCTGCGTTCGGTGCTGAAGTTCGACGCGCCGGCCGACGGCGTCGTGTCGAACTTCTTCAGACAAAACCGCGCATTGGGGCCGCGCGAGCGCCACACGCTCGCGGAAACGACGTACGCGGTGTTGCGTCAACGTCTGTTGTTTCAGCACTTCGCGCAGTCGGGCCATGGCGCAACGGAAAGGCGCCTCGCGATCCTGGGATGGCAAGGCAGCCCGACCTATCTGCGGGGCGCGCTCGGTCCGCACGAGATCCAATGGCTCGAGCATGTCGGCTCCATCGACCGTGCAGCGCTTCCGCCGAAGCTGCGGCACAACCTGCCCGACTGGCTTGCGCAGCCTTTGCAGGAAAGCCTCGGCGATGAATTCTGGCCGCTCGTTGCAAGCTTGAACGAACCCGCGCCGCTCGACCTGCGCGTCAATGTCGAGAGGGCCAAGCGCGACGACGTGCAGGCCACGCTCGCTGCGGCGAACATAGACGCGCAGCCCACACCCTATTCGCCCTGGGCCCTGCGCGTGCAAGGCAAACCGGCGATCAACAAGCTCGAAGCGTTCAATCGAGGCGAGATCGAAGTCCAGGATGAGGGCAGTCAATTGCTGGTCCTGCTGACCGATGCGAAGCGCGGCGAGATGGTCGTCGACTTCTGCGCCGGTGGCGGTGGCAAGACACTCGCGCTCGGCGCAGCGATGCGCAACACCGGTCGCCTGTATGCCTTCGACATTTCGGGGCACCGGCTCGACGCGCTCAAGCCTCGTCTTGCGCGCAGCGGCCTGTCCAATGTGTACCCGGCGCAAATCGCGCATGAACGCGACGAGCGCATCAAGCCGCTCGCCGGCAAGATCGACCGGGTGTTGGTCGACGCGCCTTGTTCCGGCCTCGGCACGTTGCGGCGCAACCCGGACCTGAAGTGGCGCCAATCTCCCAAAGCGATCGAGGAACTGCGCGTCAAGCAGGCTGCGATCCTGGCCAGCGCCTCTCGCTTGCTGAAGCCCGGCGGACGATTGGTCTATGCGACTTGCAGCTTGCTGGCGGCGGAAAACGAAGCGATCGCAAAGGATTTCAGCGAAGCGCACCGCGAATTCAGTTCGCTGCCTGCCGCCCAAGCGCTAGCGCGCGCTCACGTCAGTTCGTTTGATGAACTGGTGCAAGGCGATCATCTGCGTTTGTGGCCGCATCGCCACGGAACCGATGGCTTTTTCGCCGCAACATGGGAACGTCGGTGACCTTGTGTTGCATCGGGAATCGACTGGAAACACTAGAAATCGGCCCCAACTGCGCACTCTGGGTCGAGGCGATTCATACGCTGCGAGGGGCCGTCGCTTACAATGACGGGCCCGCAATTCACTGACAACGGGCCTAAGGCAAACAATGAATGAATTTCTGATGGTGCGCGACGCGCTGCTGAGCTTGTTGAGCGAGGGGCTGGTCGGTGCATCATGGTGGCAAGTCGTGCTTGTCATGCTGGCGCTCACGCACATCACGATCGCGTCAGTCACGATCTTCCTGCACCGGGCACAGGCGCACCGCGCGCTCGATCTGCATCCCATCGCTTCGCACTTCTTTCGTGCCTGGCTGTGGCTGACGACCGGCATGGTGACCAAGGAGTGGGTTGCGATCCACCGCAAGCACCACGCCAAGTGCGAAACCGAGGAAGACCCGCACAGCCCGCAGACGCGCGGCATCAAGACTGTTCTGCTGACCGGCGGCGAGCTCTATCGCGCCGAGGCCAAGGTGGTCGAGACGCTGCAGAAGTTCGGCCACAACACGCCCAACGACTGGCTCGAGCGCAATCTCTACAGCCGGTTCAACTGGCAGGGCGTCGGATTGATGCTGATCATCGACGTGCTGTTGTTCGGCGCGCTCGGCCTGACGGTGTGGGCGGTGCAGATGTTGTGGATCCCTGTGACGGCGGCAGGCGTCATCAACGGCATCGGTCACTGGTGGGGCTACCGAAACTTCGAGGCGCCCGATGCGTCGACCAACGTTTCGCCTTGGGGCATCATCATCGGCGGCGAAGAGCTGCACAACAATCACCACACCTATCCGACGTCGGCCAAGTTGTCGGTGAAGAGCTACGAGTTCGACATCGGTTGGGCGTACATCCGCGGGCTCGAGATGCTCGGCCTCGCGAAGCCGCGCAAGACGCCGCCGATGCTCAAGCTCGGCGCCATCAAGCCGGTGGCCGATTCACAGACGCTCGAGGCCATCATCGCCAACCGCTATGAAGTGATGGCGAAGTACGCGGGCGAAATGCGCCGCGCGTGCGCCGCCGAGCTGCAGCGTCTGAAAGCCGAGGGCGCGCAGAACACCGCGAAGTGGGCCGAAATGCATCTGGCGCGTCGCTGGCTGCACCGCGACCACGACAAGATCCCGCATGGCATCAAGGCACAGATCGCGCGCGTCTGCGAGACGAGCCCGGGGCTCGCCAAGCTCGTTGCGATGCGCGAGGAGCTGCGCTCGCTGTGGACACGCACCAACGTGTCGGCCGAGCAGCTCGTGAGCGACCTTCAAGCATGGTGCAAGAAGGCCGAAGAGAGCGGCATCGCCGTGCTGGCCGAGTTCTCGCTGAAGCTCAGAGCTGCGCACGCGTAAAGGCGTTGCGCAAAGACAAGGGGCCGCAATGCGGCCCCTTTCTGTTTGTCCCCTTGAAAGGACTATTTGAGCTTGGTTTCCTTGTACAGCACGTGCTTGCGCGCCTTCGGGTCGAACTTCATGAATTCGAGCTTCTCAGGCGTTGTCTTCTTGTTCTTGTTGGTGGTGTAGAAATGGCCAGTCCCGGCTGACGATTCCAGCTTGATCTTTTCGCGTGCACCTTTGGCCATGGCCAGCTCCCAATATCAGAGTTCACCCTTGGCACGCAGGTCGGCGACGACCTGTTCGATGCCAAGTTTGTCGATCAGGCGCAGCGCGGCGTTGGTCACGCGCAGCCGAACCCAGCGGTTCTCGGTTTCCAGCCAAAAGCGGCGGTACTGCAGATTCGGCAGGAACCGGCGCTTGGTCCTGTTGTTGGCGTGGGAGACATTGTTCCCCACCATCGGGCGCTTGCCCGTGACTTGACAGACGCGTGCCATCGACGCTCTCCCATGCAATTTCGGCAAAGACCGCAATTATAGCCAGGTCCTGGTGCCTCGACCCAAGGGCGGTGCGCTCCGCAATCGTTCAGTCCGCCTGCTCCAGATAGCGCTGCGCGTCGAGTGCCGCCATGCAGCCGGTGCCGGCGCTCGTGATCGCCTGGCGGTACACGTGGTCCTGCACGTCCCCGGAAGCGAACACCCCGGGCATGCTCGTCATCGTCGCCAGCCCGTTCAATCCCCCCTTCGTGATGATGTAGCCATCCTTCATTTCGAGCTGGCCCTTGAAGATGTCGGTGTTGGGCTGGTGGCCGATCGCGATGAAGCAGCCCTTGAGCGCAAGCTCCTTGGTGCTGCCGTCTTGCGTGTGCTTGATGCGCACGCCCGTGACGCCGGAGGCGTCGCCCAGCACTTCGTCGAGCGTGTGCCAAAGGTGGAGGTCGAGCTTGCCGGCCTTCGCTTTGTCCATCATCTTGTCGACGAGGATCGGCTCGGCCCGAAACTTGTCGCGACGGTGGATCAGGCTGACCTTGGATGCGATGTTCGACAGGTACAGCGCCTCTTCGACCGCCGTGTTGCCGCCGCCAACCACACACACCTCCTGGTCGCGGTAGAAGAACCCGTCGCAGGTGGCGCATCCGCTGACACCGCGCCCCATGAACGCCTCTTCGGAGGCCAGGCCCAGGTACTTCGCACTGGCGCCGGTGGCGATGATCAGCGCATTGCAGCTGTACACGCCCGAGTCGCCTTTCAGCGTGAACGGGCGCTGCGACAGGTCGACCTTATTGATGTGGTCGAACACGATGTCGGTGTTGAAGCGCTCGGCGTGCTGCTGGAAGCGCTGCATCAGATCTGGGCCCTGCACCCCCATGGCGTCGGCCGGCCAGTTGTCGACGTCGGTGGTCGTCATCAACTGGCCGCCTTGTGCCAGGCCGGTGATCAGCCGGGGCTTCAGGTTCGCGCGCGCCGCATAGACGGCAGCGCTGTAGCCCGCGGGGCCGGAACCGAGGATCAAAACTTCGCTGTGGCGTACTGCGTTGGTCATGGCTTGGGGTAGATTCGCGGTCACGAGTCTGACATGGGTGCTGTCCCGGTGACATCAATCGTCGTGATCGGCACAATAGCCACATTGTAGGAACGCGCATTCAGCGCGAGACCACAAGCAAAGGGAAAAGGAGACCCCCCGATGGCCATGCTGTCCAATCTCGATCTGATTCGACGAGTGCCGCTGTTCTCGCTCTTGACCAACGAGCAGGCGCAGTCGATCGCCGACAGCGTGGTCAAGCGCCGTTACCGCCGGGGCGAGATCATCGTCGAGCACAATCGAAAGTCGAACGCGCTGTTCATCCTGTTGACCGGCCGCGCGCGCGTGCTGACCTCCGACTCCCGAGGGCGCGAAGTGATCCTCGCGGTGTTGCAGCCCGGCGACTATGTGGGCGAGATGAGCCTGATCGACAACGAGCCGCATTCGGCCACGGTGCGTGCCGAGGTGCAGACCGACATGCTCGTGCTCGGGCGCGCCGAGTTCGCGCGCTGCCTGCCTGAGAACTCGAGCCTGTCGTACGCGATCTTGCGGGGGCTGGTGCAGCGCCTGCGCAACGCCGACCGGCAGATCGAATCGCTCGCGCTGCTCGACGTCTATGGCCGCGTCGCTCGTTCGCTGCTCGACATGGCCGAGCAGACCGGCGACCAGCTGCTGATCCGCAACAAGGTGTCGCGGCAAGACATGGCCAAGATCGTCGGCGCGTCGCGCGAGATGGTGAGCCGCGTGATGAAGGACCTCGAGGAACGCGGCGTGATCCAGACGCAGGAGAACGGCTCGGTGGTCATCAAGGAGCGGCTGCCCGCCGATTGACACGGCGTCACAGTCCGCCGATCGGGACGCGGGCACAATCTCGCCCATGACTTTTCCGCTCGGATCCTTGCGAGCCGAGGCGGGCTCTTCCGCAGGGCCCGCCGACACCGGCACCTACACCCGCAGCGCTCGTAAGCGCAAGGCGCAAGCCCCCCAGCCCGTACGCTGGCGCACGCAGCTCGGCATCGTGCTCGCCGCGGTGGTGTGGCTGCTGGCGCTGCTCGCAATGGCCTCGCACAACGCCGCGGACCCCGCGTGGTCCACGAGCGGAAGCCAGGCCGTCACGCGCAACTGGGCCGGCTACTTCGGCGCACGTTTCTCCGACCTCGTCTTCTTCGCGTTCGGATTCTCTGCGTGGTGGCTGTTGCTCGTGTCGCTGCGCGCATGGCTCGGTGCGCTCGCGCGGCTGTTGCGCGACGATACCGGCAGCCCCGCGGACGACCCGGATCGCCCAAAAGGGCTGTTCTGGCTCGGTCTCGCGCTGCTGCTGGCCGCCAGCTGTTCGCTCGAGTACACGCGGCTGTACCAATGGGAATCGCATCTGCCGGGACATGCCGGCGGCGTGCTCGGCTACCTCCTCGCGCCGCTGAGCATGAAGGCGCTCGGCTTCGCAGGTTCGGGCGTGCTATGGATCGCGGCGCTGCTGGTGGGGCTGTCGCTCACGCTGAAATTCTCATGGCTGGCCGTGTCCGAGCGCATCGGTGCGTGGGTGGACGGTTTGCGCGAATTGCGCCAGGAGCGCATCGATCGCGCCGAAGACCGCCGCATCGGCGAGAGGGCCATGCGCGAACGCGAGCATGTGTTCGAGACCGAGCGGCAGGTCGCGATCGACCAGGTGCCGATCGTCATCGAGCCCACCGTCAGCGAGCTGCCCGAATCGAAGCGCGTCATCAAGGAGCGCCAGAAGCTGTTGTTCAGCGAGTTGAGCGACACCAAGCTGCCGCAGGTGGATTTGCTCGATGCGGCCCCGGCCAAGGTCGAGACGATCACCACCGAATCGCTCGAGATGACCTCGCGGCTGATCGAGAAGAAGCTGAAGGACTTCGGCGTCGACGTGCGCGTCGTTGCAGCGTCGCCCGGCCCGGTGATCACGCGCTACGAGGTCGAGCCGGCCACGGGGGTGAAGGGCGCGCAGATCGTCAACCTCGCGAAGGACCTCGCGCGTTCGCTCAGCCTGGTGTCGATCCGCGTGGTCGAGACGATCCCGGGCCGCACGACGATGGCGCTCGAGTTGCCGAACGCCAAGCGGCAAGTGATCCGCCTGGCGGAGATCCTCGGTTCGCCGACCTACAACGACGCCGCGTCGCAACTAACGCTCGGGCTGGGCAAGGACATCGTCGGCGCGGCGATGGTTGCCGACCTCGCGAAGATGCCGCACTGTCTGGTGGCCGGCACGACGGGCTCGGGCAAGTCGGTCGGCATCAACGCGATGATCCTGAGCCTGCTGTACAAGGCCGAGGCGCGTGACGTGCGCATGATCTTCATCGACCCGAAGATGCTCGAGCTGAGCGTCTACGAGGGTATCCCGCACCTGCTTGCGCCGGTCGTCACCGACATGAAGCAGGCGGCCAACGCGCTCAACTGGTGCGTGGGCGAGATGGAGCGCCGCTACAAGCTGCTCAGCAAGCTCGGCGTGCGCCAGCTTGCCGGCTACAACCGCAAGATTGCCGACGCCGCCGAGCGCGGCGAGATCCTCGCCAATCCGTTCAGCCTGACGCCCGAAACGCCGGAGCCGCTCGAGCGCTTGCCGTCGATCGTGGTCGTCATCGACGAACTCGCCGACCTGATGATGGTGGTGGGCAAGAAGATCGAGGAGTTGATCGCGCGTCTTGCGCAGAAGGCGCGTGCGGCCGGCATCCACTTGATCCTCGCGACGCAACGCCCGAGCGTTGATGTGATCACCGGCCTCATCAAGGCGAACATCCCCGTGCGCCTGAGCTTCCAGGTGTCGAGCAAGATCGACAGCCGCACGATCCTCGATCAGATGGGCGCCGAGGCGCTGCTCGGGCAAGGCGACATGCTGTACCTCCCGCCGGGCGGCGGTTTGCCGATCCGCGTGCACGGCGCCTTTGTCAGCGACGAGGAGGTGCATCGCGTTGTGGAGTATCTGAAGAGCCAGGGCGAGCCCAACTACATCGAAGGCATTCTGGAGGGCGGCGTGCTCGATGGCGATGCGGCGGCGGGCGAAGGCCTCGGGAGTGCCGACGGCGAAGCCGACCCGATGTACGACCAGGCAGTGTCGGTGGTGCTGCAGCATCGGCGCGCCTCGATCTCGCTCGTGCAGCGCCACCTGCGCATCGGCTACAACCGCGCCGCGCGATTGCTGGAACAAATGGAGAAATCCGGGCTCGTATCGAGCATGGCGACCAATGGCAATCGCGACCTGCTGGTGCCTTCGCGCGACGAATAGTCGAATGAAGTCCCTCCTCCTGGCTGCCTTGTTGGCACTGTCCGGCGCCGCGCGCGCCGACGCTGTCGACACCTTGAAAGACTTCGTTCGCGACGTGAAGACCGGCAGCGCGACCTTCACGCAAACCGTCTATTCGCCCGACGGCGCGAAGAAGAAGATTTCGAGCGGCAGCTTCGAGTTCGCGCGGCCGAACCGCTTTCGCTTCGAATACAAGAAGCCCTTCGAGCAGTTGATCGTCGGCGACGGCCAGAAGATCTGGATCTACGACGCCGACCTCAACCAGGCGAGCTCGCGCAAGTTCAGCCAGGCGCTCGGCGCGACGCCGGCGGCGGTGCTCGCCGGCGGATCGCTCGACAAGGACTTCGATCTCGCGGCGCTGCCCGACGACGACGGTCTCTCATGGGCGCAAGCGACGCCCAAGGCGAAGGACGGTCCGGTGCAGTCGATGCGCTTGGGCTTCAAGGGCAAGCAGCTTGCGGCCATCGAGATCCTCGACGGATTCGGGCAACGCTCGCTGCTGCAGTTCAATCAGGTTGTCGCGAATCCGCCGCTGAATCTGGAGAGCTTCCGCTTCAAGCCCCCGCCCGGCGCCGAGGTGATCGAGCAGTAAGAGGCGAGCGGCGCAGAGCGACAATCGACCGATGTCCTCGCAGCTGCCTCTGTACGACGATGCGGCCGCCTCGCATGCGCCGCTCGCCGAGCGGCTGCGTCCGCGCACGCTCGACGAAGTGATCGGCCAGCGCCACCTGCTCGGCGAGGGCAAGCCGTTGCGCGCCGCTTTCGAATCTGGCCGCTTGCACTCGATGATCCTGTGGGGCCCACCTGGCGTGGGCAAGACCACGCTGGCGCGGCTGATGGCCGATGCCTTCGATGCGCAGTTCATTCCGATCTCTGCCGTGCTCGGCGGGGTGAAAGACATCCGCGATGCGGTCGAGCGTGCGCGAGCGGCGCAAACCTCGGGCCGCAAGACTGTCGTGTTCGTTGATGAAGTGCATCGTTTCAACAAGGCGCAGCAGGACGCCTTCCTGCCCCACGTCGAGTCGGGCCTGTTCACCTTCATCGGCGCGACGACCGAGAACCCGTCGTTCGAGGTGATCTCCGCGTTGTTGTCGCGTGCCACGGTGCACGTGCTCAAACCGCTAGCCGATGCCGACCTGCGGACCTTGCTCGAGCGCGCTCGAACCGCGCTGGACGCGCCGTCACTCACCGATGCGGCGCGCGACCGCCTGATCGGCTTCGCCGACGGCGACGCGCGGCGGCTGCTCAACGCCTATGAAAACCTGATCGGCATGGTCGGCGCGGTCGAGGAGATCGACGAAGCGCAACTCGAACGATCGCTCGGTGAGCTCCTGCGCCGCTACGACAAGGGCGGCGATCAGTTCTACGACACCATCTCGGCGCTGCACAAGGCGGTGCGCGGTTCCGACCCGGATGCGGCGCTGTACTGGTTCGTGCGCATGCTCGATGGCGGTGTCGATCCGCGTTATGCGGCACGTCGCCTGGTGCGCATGGCCAGTGAAGACATCGGCCTTGCCGACACGCGTGCGCTAAGCGTCGCACTCGATGCGTCCGAGACTTACGAACGCCTCGGCTCGCCCGAAGGCGAACTGGCGCTCGCCCAGGCGGTGGTCTATCTTGCGGTGGCGCCGAAGTCCAACGCGGTGTACACGGCATTCAACGCCGCGCGTGCCCACATCGCGGCCGATGGCACCCGGCCGGTGCCGCTGCACCTTCGCAATGCGCCGACTGGCTTGATGAAGTCGCTCGACTACGGCCGTGACTATCGCTACGCGCACGACGAAGAAGGCGGATTTGCGGCGGGCGAGAACTATTGGCCCGAAGGCATGCCCGCGCAGCGCTTCTACGAGCCGGTGCCACGCGGCCTGGAGACTCGCATCAGGGAAAGGCTCGAAGAGCTGCGGCGCCTGAACGAAGCGTCGTCGAAAAAGCGCTGACTGGTTGTTGGCTCTGCGCGCAAACGGGTAACTCCGAATCTTTCGCGGCGCGCACCACGCCTACAATCCGCCCGGCGCATGACCGCCGCGTGAACTACAAGCGCGCTTTGCGGATGGCGCGCTTCTTGCCAACCCGGCCTGCGAGAAGACCAGGAGACGCGCAGATGGACATCTTCGTACAACAGATCATCAACGGTCTGGTGCTCGGCAGCGTGTATGCACTCGTGGCGCTCGGCTACACGATGGTGTACGGCATCATCAACCTGATCAACTTCGCGCATGGCGAAGTGCTGATGGTGGGCGCACTGACCAGTTGGACGGTCGTGGTCTTGCTGGTCGACTTCGGCCTGCCGGGCTGGCTGATCCTCCTGATTTCGCTCATCGCGGCCATCATCGTGTGCGCGGTGCTCAACTTCGCGATCGAGAAGATCGCCTACCGTCCGCTGCGCGACGCACCCCGACTCGCCCCGCTGATCACGGCGATGGGCATGAGCCTGCTGCTGCAAACGCTCGCGATGATCATCTGGAAGCCCAACTACAAGCCGTATCCGATCCTGCTGCCGAGCGAGCCGTTCAACGTCTTCGGCGCGGTCATCAACACGACGCAGATCTTGATCCTGGTCTCCACCGCGCTCACGCTCGCAGGACTGATGTACCTGGTCAACCGCACCAAGCTCGGACGCGCGATGCGTGCCACTGCCGAGAACCCGCGTGTCGCGGGGTTGATGGGCGTCAAGCCCGACATGGTGATCTCGGCCACCTTCATCATCGGCGCGGCGCTCGCGGCGCTGGCCGGCGTGATGTACGCGGCCAACTACGGCTCGGTGCAGCACACGATGGGCTTCCTGCCCGGGATCAAGGCCTTCACCGCGGCGGTGTTCGGCGGCATCGGCAACCTCGCCGGCGCGATGGTCGGCGGCGTGCTGCTCGGCTTGATCGAGTCGCTCGGCGCGGGCTACATCGGCGCGCTCACCGGCGGCGTGCTCGGCTCGCACTACCAGGACATCTTCGCCTTCATCGTGCTGATCCTCGTGCTGACGCTGCGCCCGCAGGGCCTGCTCGGCGAGCGTGTGGCCGAGCGCGCCTAGGGCCTACGGAGAGAGACCATGAACTTGAAAGACAACAAGCTCGCCGTGTTCCTGATCGCCGCGGTGGCGCTGCTGATCCTGCCGGTGATCGCGCAGCAGTTCGGCAACGCGTGGGTGCGCATCCTCGACGTGGCGCTGCTCTACATCCTGCTCGCGCTCGGGTTGAACATCGTGGTCGGCTACGCCGGCCTGCTCGACCTCGGCTACGTTGCGTTCTACGCGATCGGTGCCTACATGTTCGGCCTGCTCGCGAGCCCGCATCTGATCGAGACCTTCGCGGCGATCAAGTCGACGTTCCCGCAGGGCTTGCACACGCCGTGGTGGGTCGTCATCCCATTGGGCGCCGCGATCGCCGGCGCCGCCGGCGTGATCCTCGGGGCACCAACGCTCAAACTCAGGGGCGACTACCTCGCGATCGTGACGCTCGGCTTCGGCGAGATCATCCGCGTGTTCATCAACAACCTGGACGCGCCGGTCAACATCACCAACGGCCCGAAGGGCATCGCGCAAATCGATTCGATCAAGATCTTCGGGCTCGACCTCGGCAAGAGGCTCGACCTCGGCTTCATCGAGCTGCCACCCGTCACGCTGTACTACTACCTGTTCCTGGCGCTGGTGGTGGCGAGCGTCGTCCTCTGCTACCGGCTCGAAAATTCGCGCATCGGCCGCGCATGGATGGCGATCCGCGAGGACGAGGTCGCCGCCAAGGCGATGGGCATCAACACGCGCAACCTCAAGCTGATGGCCTTCGGCATGGGTGCCACGTTCGGTGGCGTGTCAGGCGTGATGTTCGCCACGTTCCAGAGCTTCATCTCGCCCGAGTCGTTCGCGCTGCAGGAGTCGATCATGATCGTCGCGATGGTCGTGCTCGGCGGCATCGGGCACATTCCGGGCGTCATCGTCGGCGCGGTGCTGCTGTCGGCGCTGCCCGAAGTGCTGCGCTACGTGGCCGGGCCGTTGCAGGCGATGACCGGTGGGCGGCTCGACGCTGCGATCCTGCGCCAGTTGCTGATCGCGCTCGCGATGATCGCGATCATGCTCGCGCGACCGCGAGGTCTGTGGCCGCAGCCCGAGCACGGCAAGGCCGCGCCGATGCCTGCCGCGGTGAAGTAGGGAGCGGCCACCATGACCGAAACCGTATTGAAGGTGGCCGGCGCGTCCAAGCGCTTTGGCGGCGTGCAGGCGCTGTCCGACGTCGGCATCACGATCACCAAAGGCCAGATCTACGGCCTGATCGGCCCGAACGGCGCGGGCAAGACGACCTTCTTCAACGTGCTCACCGGCCTTTACACGCCGGACTCCGGCACCTTCGAGCTCGGCGGCGCCAGCTACAAGCCGACCGCGGTGCACGAGGTCGCGAAGGCCGGCATCGCGCGCACCTTCCAGAACATCCGCCTGTTCGCCGAGATGACGGCGCTTGAGAACGTGATGGTCGGCCGGCACATCCGCACGCACTCAGGCTTGTTCGGCGCGGTGCTGCGCACCGGTGGCTTCAAGGCCGAGGAAGCCGCGATCGCGAAGCGTTCGCAGGAATTGCTCGACTACGTGGGCATCGGCAAGTACGCCGAATTCAAGGCGCGCACCTTGAGCTATGGCGATCAACGCCGGCTCGAGATCGCGCGCGCGCTCGCCACCGACCCGAAGCTGATCGCGCTCGACGAACCGGCGGCCGGCATGAACGCGACCGAGAAGGTGGTGCTGCGCGAGCTGATCGATCGCATCCGCAATGACGGGCGCACGATCCTGCTGATCGAGCACGACGTGAAGCTGGTGATGGGCCTGTGCGATCGCGTCACCGTGCTCGACTACGGCAAGCAGATCGCCGAGGGCAGCCCCTACGACGTGCAGCGCGACCCGAAGGTCATCGAGGCCTACCTCGGCGCGGGCCACAAGGCGCATTAGCTCGGAAGCACGACATGGCAAACACCCTGCTCAAGGTCAGCGGATTGAAGGTCGCCTACGGCGGCATCCAGGCGGTGAAGGGCATTTCCTTCAACGTCGAC
>Ga0184637_10000723_pt1 | contig 23847 bp, 24 predicted proteins | sample PLM3_127_b2_FD_133143 | JGI IMG/M metagenome (GOLD analysis project Ga0184637, IMG submission 133143) | Groundwater sediment microbial communities from an aquifer in East River, Colorado, USA - PLM3_127_b2 | ecosystem: Environmental > Terrestrial > Soil > Riparian zone | place: USA: East River... | reverse complement strand
GGCGTGCAGGTGAATAGCCTCGGGCTCACCGAGGCCCAGCCCGAGAACAACGTGATCCGGATCGTGCTCGAGGCGCTCGGCGTCACGTTCTCGAAGAAGGCGCGCTGCCGCGCGCTGCAGCTCCCGGCCTGGAACGAGGCGCTCGGCCTGCCGCGGCCGTGGGACCAGCAGTGGTCGCTGCGCATCCAGCAGATCCTCGCCTACGAGACCGATCTGCTCGAGTACGCCGATCTCTTCGACGGCTCCCACGTGGTCGAGGAGAAGACGCGCGAGCTGGTGGTGAGTGCGAAGCAGGAGCTCGACCGCGTGCTGCGCATGGGCGGTGCGGTCGCCGCCGTCGAGAGCGCGTACATGAAGCAGCAGCTGGTGGCTTCGAACACCCGGCGCCTGCGCGCGATCGAGAGCGGCCTCTTGACCGTGGTCGGCGTGAACGCCTACACCGAGACCGAGCCCTCTCCGCTCACCGCCGGCCAGCAGTCGATCCTGCTGGTGGACGAATCGGCGGAGCGCGAGCAGATCGAATCGCTGCGTGCGTTCCGCGCGCGGCGCAGCGCCGCGGAGGCGGCGAGCGCGCTGCGCGAGCTGGACGACGCGATTGCGTCGGGCCGCAACGTGATGCCCGTCTCGATCCGCGCCGCGGAGGCAGGCGTGACGACCGGCGAGTGGGCCGACGCGCTGCGCAAGCGCTTCGGCGAGTATCGCGCACCGACCGGTGTCACGGCCGGCGAGTCGGCCGCCGCGAGCGACGAGACCGCGGCGGTGCGCCGGCGCGTGCGCGCGCTCGCGAGCGACCTCGGTCGCCCGTTGAAGCTCCTGGTCGGAAAGCCCGGCCTCGACGGCCACAGCAACGGCGCCGAGCAGATCGCGGTGAAAGCGCGCGACGTCGGCATCGAGGTCGTGTACGAGGGGATCCGCCTGACTCCCGAGGAGATCGCCAGCTCCGCGCGTGACGAGGGCGTGCACGTGATCGGCCTGTCGATCCTGTCGGGCTCGCACGGCGTGCTCGTGATCGACGTGCTCGAGCGCCTGCGCGAGGCGGGCTGTGGCGACCTGCCGGTGGTGGTGGGCGGGATCATTCCCGAGGAGGACGCCCGGAAGCTGCGCGCCGCCGGCGTGGCGCGCGTCTACACGCCCAAGGACTTCGACCTGACGCGGATCATGAACGAGATCGTCGACGTCGTGGCGGAGTCGCGCGCTGCCGCCTGAACTCGCTGATCGCCTGCGCCGACGCGATCGCGCCGCCGTCGCTCTGGCGCTCAATCTGGCCGATGACCGGCGCCCCGGGCCGCGCGCCGAAGCGCTGTCGCTGCTCGACGCGCTCGAACACGACGAGGTCTTCCCGGGCAGCGCCCGCGTCGGCGTGACCGGAGCGCCTGGCGCCGGCAAATCGACGCTGCTCGACGCGCTGGTGCGCGGGCTGCGCCGGCGCGAGCAGACCGTTGCCGTCGTCGCGGTGGATCCGTCGAGCCAGCGCACCGGCGGCGCGCTGCTCGGCGATCGCATCCGGATCCGTTCGGGCGCCAACGACCCGGGCGTGTTCATCCGCTCGATGGCCGCGCGCGATCGCCTCGGTGGCGTGGCCGAGAGCACCCGGGCGGCGGTGACGATCCTCGCCGCCGCGTTCGACTGCGTGTTCGTCGAGACCGTGGGGGTCGGTCAATCCGAGGGCGAAGTGGCGGAGCTGGTCGACACGCTGCTCTTCGTCGCGAACCCCGGCAGCGGCGACACGCTCCAGTTCATGAAGGCGGGCCTGCTCGAGCTGACCGACGTGTTCGCCGTGAACAAGTCCGACACCGGCGCCGTGGCGCAGCGCACCGCGCGCGATCTCGAAGCGGGCGTGCGCCTCGCCGAGCGCGAAGCCAAGAGCTGGGAGCCGCCGGTGCAGCTCGTGTCGGCGCGCGACGGCACCGGCGTCGAGGCGCTGATCGAGACACTGGCTGCGCACCACCGCTTTGCGCTCGAATCGGGGGCGCTCCGCGCGCGGCGCGCGAGCGGACGCGAGCGCTTCGTGATCGAAGCGCTGGCGCGCCGCTACGGGAGCTTCGGACTCGAGCGGATCGGCGGCGCCGAGTGGGTGATAGAGCAGCTGCGCGGAGATCCGGCGCGGAGCTCGTTCGGCGCGATCGAAGAGCTCTCGCGCGCGATCGAGGTCGCGCTCGGCTCCGCGCGCTAGTCCGTGCAGGGGCCCGCCTTCGCTCGCCATCCCGTCCGATCTCCGCTCGGCTTCGCCTCGCTGCGCGCCCTGCCGATGGTCTTCGCTCGCCTCCGGCTCGCTGCGCGCAACTTGCTGCTTGCGCTCGCTGCGCGTCGGCCGACTCTGTCGAGTCGGCCTCCTTGCGCGCCGTGAGCCAGGCGTTGGACGCGCTGTTCGCGGCGATCCGCTCCGCGTGCTCGGCCGGAGACTGGTCGCAGGGTGTGGAGCTCGCGCGCGCCGGCGCGGTGCAGGGCGAGCGCGACGGCACCGACGCGGTGGTGCTGCGCGTCGCGACGCGCGGCGGGCTCGTGTCGCCGGCGGTGCATCTCTACCTCGACGACCCCGATTGGAACTGCGACTGCGCCAGCCGGGTGGACGCCTGTGAGCACGCCGCCGCGGCGGTGATCGCGCTGCGCCAGGCGCGCCGCGCCGGCGAGTCGCTGCCGGCGGCGCGCGAGGCCTCCGGTCGGATCGGTGTGCGCCTGTTGCGACGCGGCGGCGCGCTGGACTTCGAGCGCGTCGTGGTGACGGGCGGGAAGGAGGAGACGCTCCTCACCACGCTCGCCGCGGTGACCTCCGGTCGCGTCGACGGACCGCCGTTCCTCGCGACCGCCGCCGATCTCGCGGTCGAGCGCGCGCTGGGAACGCGGCTGCGCGGGGAGCTGCCGCGCGGCTTGTGGCCCGGCGTGTTGGCGGCGCTCGCGGACTGCCCCGACGTGACGCTCGACGGCGTCCCGATCCGGGCGAGTGCTGTGCCGATCGGCTTCGTCGGCCGGCTCGAGGACGCGCCCGAAGGCTTTCGCCTGCGCGCGCGGCGCGACCCGCGCGTCGCCGAGGTGTTCGCCGGCGAGGTCGCGCTGCAAGGCGACGGAACGCTGTGCCCGCTCGGCGCTTCGAACCTCTCCGGACGCGAGCTCGAGGAGCTCTCGCGCGGGCGCACGTTCCGCGCCGACGAAGCCGCGGCGCTCGTGACCGAGGTGTTGCCGTCATTGCGCCTGCGGATTCCGCTGGAGATCGCGACCGATCGGCTGCCGCGCACGAGCTCGGACCCGCCGCGCGTAGCACTCGCGATCGAGCGTTCCGGCGACGCGCTCGCGGTGCTTCCGCTCTTGGTCTACGGCGATCCACCGACCGCGCGCGTGGACGCCGGCCGGCTCGTGCCGCTGGGCGGCCCGATCCCGCTGCGCGACGAGGCGGCCGAGCGCGCGCTGCTGCGACGCCTGCAACAGGAGCTCGAGCTCGCGCCGGGCCGGCGGCTGGTCGCGACGGGGCGCGAGGCGCTCGAGCTGGCCGAACGGCTGCGGCGCTGGTCCGACGCCGCGGCACAGCCCGCGCTCGCGCACTTCGCTCGAGTCGGGCCGCTCGCACCGCGCTTCGAGCCCGGTGCGCGCGGCCCAATTTCCTTCGAGGTGGCGGGAAGCGATGGAACGATCCGCAGGGCGGCGGCCGCGCGCGTGCTCGCCGCCTGGCGCGCGGGCGAGAGCTGGGTGGCGCTCGACGGCGGCGGCTTCGCGGCGCTGCCGGCCGACTGGCTCGCGCGCAACGCCTCGCGGGTCGCGGATCTGCTCGCCGCGCGCGGCGAGCGCGGCGACTTGCCGGCCGCCGCGCTGCCGGAGCTGGCGGCGCTCGCCGAGGAGCTGGACGCCCCGGTGCCGGAGGCGGCCGCCGCGCTGCGGCGCTCCCTCGCGGAGCTGGCCGACCCGCGCGCACCGGCGCGGTCCGCGCTGCCGGCCGACCTGACCGCGTCGCTGCGCAGCTACCAGCGCGACGGTGTGCACTGGCTCGGCCGGCTGCGCGACCTCGCGCTGCCCGCGCTGCTCGCCGACGACATGGGGCTCGGCAAGACGCTTCAGGCGCTGTGTGCGGTGTCGGGGCGCACGCTGGTGGTGGCGCCGACGAGCGTCGTCCCGAACTGGGCCGGCGAGGCGGCGCGCTTCCGGCCCGGCCTGCGCGTGTGCGTCTATCAAGGGCCCGCGCGCGCGCTCGATCCTCTCGCCGACCTGACGCTCACCAGCTACGCGCTGCTGCGTCTCGATGCCGACGCCCTGTGCGCCGTCAACTGGGAGAGCGTCGTGCTCGACGAGTCGCAGGCGATCAAGAATGCCGATAGTCAGGTTGCACGGGTGGCCCACCGCCTGCCGGGCCGCTTCCGGCTCGCCCTCACCGGAACCCCGGTCGAGAACCGGCTCGCCGAGCTGTGGAGTCAGTTCCAGTTCCTGTCGCGCGGCTGGCTCGGCAACCGCAGCGACTTCGACGAGCGCTATGCGCGGCCGATCGCCGCCGGCGATCCCGCAGCGGCGGAGCGCCTGCGCGCCCGGGTGCGGCCGTTCGTGTTGCGGCGCCACAAGCGCGACGTCGCGCCGGAGCTGCCGCCGCGCACCGAGGTGGTGCTGCACGTCGAGCTCGCCGAGGACGAGCGCGCGGTGTACGACGCGATCCGCGCCGCGACGCGCCGGGACGTGGCGCTGCGCTTCGCGGCCGGCGGCGGCGCGTTTCACGTGCTCGAGGCGCTCTTGCGCCTGCGCCAGGCCGCCTGCGACGCGAACCTGGTTCCCGGCGCGCAGGTGGAGCGCTCGGCGAAGCTCGAAGTGCTGCGCGAGAACCTCGAGGAATCGGTTGCCGAAGGGCACAAGGCACTCGTCTTCTCCCAGTGGACGTCACTGCTCGACCGCGTCGAGCCGATGCTGCGCAACGCCGGGCTCGAGTTCACCCGGCTCGACGGGTCGACGCGCGACCGCGCCGGCGTCGTCGACCACTTCCAGAGTGAGGGCGGCCCGCCGGTTCTGCTCGTCTCGCTGCGCGCCGGCGGCACCGGAATCAATCTCACCGCCGCGGACAGCGTCTTCATCCTCGATCCGTGGTGGAACCCCGCCGTCGAAGAGCAGGCCGCGGACCGCGCGCACCGCATCGGCCAGAACCGCCCGGTGATGGTCTACCGGCTCGTCGCCACCGACACCGTCGAGGAACGCGTGCTCGCGCTGCAGCAGCGCAAGCGCGCGCTGGCCGAGGCGGCGCTCGGCGCCGCGAGCGCACCGGCGATCACGCGCGACGAGCTACTCGAGCTGCTGAGCTAAGCTGCGCCAGGCAGCCTCGACCGGAGCGTGGAAACCCCGATGGAAACCCATCAGCCGTCCTTGCTGGAACGGCTGCTGATCATCGCGGTGATCCCGCTCGTCCACGCGCTGGGGCTCTCGCTGCGCATCCGCGAAGTGGGCCGCTCGGAATGGGGTCCGCACGGCCGCCCGGGCGAGCCGTTTCTGTATGCGCTGTGGCACGAGACGATCCTGATGAGCGTCTGGTACCACCGCCGCCTGCGCCTTCACGTGATGATCTCGGCCAGCCGCGACGGGGAGCTGATCTCACGCATCGCGCGCTTCTTCGGGTACACACCCGTGCGCGGCTCCACGTCGAAGGGGTCGCTGGAAGCCACGCGCAAGCTGATCACCTATCTCCGGAAGGGTGAGCGCGGCGCGATCACTCCCGACGGTCCGCGCGGACCGCGGCGGCGCGCGCAGCTCGGCATCGTGGCGGTTGCACGCCTCGCCGGCCGCCCGGTGATACCGTTCGCGTTCGAGGCCGAGCGGTGCTGGCGCCTCGGGAGCTGGGATCGATTCATCATTCCGGTGCCGTTCTCCCGCGCGGTGTTCGTGTACGGCGACCCGATCCGTGTGCCGCGCAAGGGCGGGAGCGACGGTGAGTTCCTCGCGCGGATCCAGCGGGAGCTCGATCGGATCACGGAGGTCGCCGAGGGAAGCTTCGCGAGCGAGTCGCTCCCGATCGCGTGATCAGCGCAGCGCGAGATAGTCGCCACCCGGCACGACGCGACAGCGGCTCGTGTCGCCGCGATACGCGTAGAGATACGCCACGGCGGGCCCGTCGGGGCCCGTGACCCGCTGTCGCACGCGCTCGAAGCTCGCTCCCTCGTAGCGGTCGAGCGCGTCGAGCAGCGCGTCGCGGTGATCGGGCGCGAGCGCGTACAGATCACCTCGCACGCGCTCGCCCGCCGCCTGCGCCGGAACGAGGCCGGGGAACGCGCCGAGATCGACGAGCCGCCCCGGGACGCTCGCGGGCCCGAGCCACGTCACGCGGCCGGCGAGCATCCCGTGCATCGGCGCGCCGCGGCGCAGGGTTCCGTACGCGAACAGCCTCGTCACGCGCCCTGCCCTACCCTTACGCACCGTGTGGAACTTCCTGCGCCGCATCGGACTCGCGCTGCTGCTCTCGCTGTTGCTCGGCCTAGCCCTCGGGATCGCGCTGCGCCTGCGCCTCGAGCGGCCGACGGTCTACGTCGGGGATGCGAGCGAGGCATCAGCGAACGATCCCCTCCCACTCGACGTCGGCGACGCCGGCGCGGCGATTGGCGACACGCGCCATCACGAACAGCAGGTCGGATAGCCGGTTCAGCAAGGCGATGCAGCTCGGGCCGACTGCCTCGGCCCGCGCGAGCTCGACGCAGCGCCGTTCGGCGCGCCGGCACACGGTGCGCGCCACATGCAACGCCGCGGCCGCAGGCGTGCCGCCCGGCAGCACGAACCGTTGGAGCGGCGCGAGCTCGGCCTCGAATGCGTCGATCCGGCGCTCGAGCTCGTCGACATCGGCAGGCGTGGGCTCGGGCACGCCGCTCTTCGCCCGGTGTCCCGCGTCGGGGGTGGCGAGCGCCCCGCCGAGCGCGAACGAGAGCGACTGGAGCCGCGCCACCAGCTCGCGCAGATCGCGCTCCTCCGTCGCCGCAGCGACGACGCCGAGCGCGGCGTTCAGCTCGTCGACGGCGCCGTACGCCTCGACGCGCAGTGCATCCTTCGCGACGCGACCGCCGCCGAACAGATCCGTCTGCCCACCGTCGCCGCGGCGGGTGTAGACCTTCACCGCGGATCCACCTCGTCGTCGTCGTCACGTCCGAGGATCTCGTCGAGCTTGCGCTCGACCTCCGGATCGAGATCGCGGATCGGCGGCTCCGGCCGGGTTCCCGCCCGCCGCGTCGAACGGTGCAAGAACCAGCCGACGAGGCCGCCACCCGCGATGAACACCGCCACCGGAATCACGTATGCCGCGGTGCCGAATCCCTCTGCCTTCGGCGCCGAGCGGATCGCCCCGCCATAGCGCGCGTAGAGCTCCTCCTCGACGTCGGCTCGCGTGCGGCCTGCGGAGGCCTGCACGATGATCCACATCCGCAGGCTCGCCGCGTCGGGTGACGGACAATCGGCCAGCGAGCGCCCGGGACAGAACGGGCTCATCAGCTCGTTCGCGAGGTCGTACGCCCAGCTCGGCGGCTCGTCGGCAGCCGGCGGCGGATCGGCGGCAAGCGGCGCGTCGGCGGCGGCCGGCCCGACCGCGGTCAGCAGCAGCAGCGCGGCGGCGAGCGCGCGGGCCGCGCGAGCCACGCGGGTCGATTCGCTCGCGGTCCGGGCTCGAGCCGTCATGCACAGCCCTCCGGCGCGTCAGGGTAACCCAGGATCCGATCGGCCAACGCCGCGAGCGCGCGTCCAGCTTTCGTGCTCGCACCCGGGCCGGAGACGTAGGGCCGGCCCGCATCGGCGGCGCGCGCGAGCGCCGGATCGAACGGGATCTGCGCGATCACCTCGATCCCCATCCCGGCGAAGTACCGCTCGGGCGGGGCCTCGCGAAACAGCGCTCTCTCGGCGCCGCACGCGTCGCAGACAGCGCTCGCGAAGTTCTCCACCAGCCCGACCACCGGCACGCGCGCCTCGAGCGCGCGGCGAAGCGAGCGCTCGACGGCGAGCAGCGCGACCTCGGTGGGGATCGTCACCGCCAGCGCCACGACGCGCGGCGGCAGCCAGCGCACGAGCACGGGCAGCCGGTCGGAGCCCGGCGCGAGGTCGATCACCAGGCAATCGAGGTCGCCCCAGGCGGTGCGCCCGATCAGGTCGGCGAGCGCCGCCTGCTCCATCGCGCTGCGCCAGGTCGCGCCCGAGCCGTCCGGTCCATCCCAGTCGAGCGCCTGATTGCCCTGCAGGAAGAAGTCCATGCTCTGCACCGCGAGACCGGCCGGGCCGGCGATCGGGCGCAGCCGTTCGTCGGCGCCGATCCGCACCGGCTGACCGCGCAGCCCGAGCATCTTCGCCACCGAAGGGCCGTGGAGGTCGGCATCGAGCAGGCCGACGCGGCGACCGCGAAGGCCCAGCGCCACCGCCAGGTTGACGGCGACCGCGCTCTTGCCGACGCCACCCTTGCCGCTCATCACCGCGACGATCCGCGCGACGCCGGCCAGCGCGCGGTGCGCGCGAGCCCGAACCTCGTCCACGTCCTCGAGCAGCCCGGGATCGGGATGCGCGGGTCCGGTCACTTCTCGTCGAGCGGCCAGGTGAGCTGCTCGGCCGCGCTCTCGCTGCGTCGCGGGCTGACGCCGTGGCGCGGCGGCTCGGCGACGACGCGCGAACCCGGCTCGATCGACTGCGTCAGCCACACGTTGCCGCCGATCACGCTGCCGCGACCGATCACGGTGTCACCGCCCAGGATCGTCGCACCCGCGTAGATCGTGACCTCGTCCTCGATCGTGGGATGGCGCTTGCGGCCGCGCAGCGACTCGCCGTGGCGCGGCGAGAGCGCGCCGAGCGTGACGCCCTGGTAGATGCGCACGTCGTCGCCGATTTCGGTCGTCTCGCCGATCACCACGCCGGTGCCGTGGTCGATGAAGAAGCGCCGGCCGATCCGCGCGCCCGGGTGGATGTCGATGCCCGTCTGTTGGTGCGCGTGCTCGGACATCATGCGCGGCAGGATCGGCGCGCGCAGCCGGTAGAGCTCGTGCGCAATCCGGTGGACTGCGATCGCGCGAACCGCCGGATACGCCGCGACGATCTCACCGAAGCCCCGCGCGGCCGGGTCGCCGCGGAAGGCGGCCTCGACGTCCTCGTCGAGCCGGGCGCGGATCTCCGGGAGAAACGGCAGGAACGCCTCGACGATCGCCCGCGGCTCGCACCCTCCGGAAGGACACACAGCGGACAGGAGGTCGTGCAGACGCTGCGCGAGCTGCGGAATCTCGGAGCGCAGCGCCGAGCGCTCGCGTTGCATCAGCACGAGGTGCTTGCAGCGGTCGACCCACTCCGCGACATCGCTCGGCGGAGGCAGGCCTTCGCGGGCCGCCTGGCCGAGCGCGCTCTCTTCGCCACCGGCCAGCCCGGAGACGGCGCGCTCGAGAACATCGGGGTCGATCGTCGGATCGGCGGACATGCGCAGGACCGAAGGCTTCCCGGAGGACAAGGACGGACTCCTGAGGGCGCGAAAAGCCAGTCTAGCGCGCTCTGCGCTTGAGGCCCCCGTGGGTCGGTGGTAGGTTCCGTGGCGGTCGAACCGGCGTGGACCCCTCCTCCGACACGCACCTGTCGTCTGGCTCGATCGCGCGGCGGGATTCGCTCGCCGCGTGAACGTCGCGCGCGCCGGAACGGCGCGCGACGGTGGGGTCCAAAGCGTTGATCGAGCCGAGGGTCGAAGCGCCGGTCGAGACGGTCGAGATCTACAGCCACTCGCGTCTGTCGGCGTTCGAGAGCTGTCCGCAGAAGTTCCAGTATCGCTACCTCTGGAAGATCCCCGCCGAGAGTGAGTCGATCGAGGGCTTCGTCGGCAAGCGCGTGCACGAGGTGCTCGAGCGCCTGTACCGCGCCGCCGAGGGCGGCGGGGTGCCGTCGCTGCCGAAGGTGCTGTGGCGCTTCCAGCAGCTCTTCGAGGCCGCCTACGACTCGAGCCGGGTGCGGATCGTGCGCGACGGAACACCGCTCGGCTTCTACCGCGAGATCGGCGAGAACTGCCTCGCGAACTACTACCAAGAACGGTATCCGTTCGACCGCGACGAGACGCTCGCGCTCGAAGAGCAGGTCCGCTTCGACCTCGATGGCGGCGGACGCTACGCGATCCAGGGCTTCGTCGACCGGATCGCGCGCTCGCGCGACGGCGCGATCGAGATCCAGGACTACAAGACCTCGGCGCGTCTGCCGAGCCAGGCGCAGGTGGACGAGGATCGGCAGCTCGCGCTGTACCAGATCGGCGTCGGCACGCGCTTCGGCGCGGAGCGACCCGTCCGCCTCGTCTGGCACTATCTGCGCCAGCGACGCACGCTCGTGTCGACGCGCACGCCCGAGCAGCTTCGCGCGGTCGGCGGCGAGACGCGGGCGCTGATCGACCGCATCCGCAGCGAGACGGTGTTCGCTCCGAAACCGAGTGCACTCTGCGGCTGGTGCGAGTACCGCGAGGGCTGTCCGGCGAGCCCGGCGCGGCGCGCGGATCGGCCCGCCTACGCAGCGCGCAGCGAGGTGCGCACAGCGCGGCCGCCGCACGCGCGACCCGCGGCTGCGGCCGCTGCGGGTCAGCTCGCGTTCAGCTTCGCTGGAAGCTAGCTTGCGGCGCCATGGGTTTGAGAGTCGAACGCATCCCGACGCTGGGCGACAACTACACCTATCTGCTGGTCTGCGAGGAGTCGGGAGAGGCCGCGGTCGTCGACGCGCCCGAAGAGGCCCCGGTGGTCGCGCGAGCGAGCACCCTCGACGTCCGTGTCACCAAGATCCTGTCGACCCACCACCACTACGATCACTCCCAGGCGAACCCCGGCCTGGCGAAGCGCTACGACGCCCCGGTCTACGGCCACCGCTCTGACGAGGGACGCCTGCCCGGCCAGACTCATGGTCTCGAGGAAGGCGACACGGTGAACGTCGGCCGCCAGCAGGCGCGCATCCTGTTCATCCCGGCCCACACCCGCGGCCACATCGCCTACGTCTTCGACGACGCGGGGGCCGTCTTCTGTGGCGATACGCTGTTCGCCGCCGGCTGCGGGCGCTTGTTCGAGGGCACGCCGGACATGATGTACACGGCGCTGTGCGAGAAGCTCGCCGCGCTGCCCGACGCGACGCGCGTCTTCTGCGGGCACGAGTACACCGCGAGCAACCTGCGCTTCGCCGCTCACGTCGAGCCCGAAAACTCCGCGGTGAAGGCGATGCAGCAGCGGGTCGCCGCGATTCGCGCGAACTCCGCCGCCGACTGGCACGACGCGGTGCCGGACGAGATGACGATCCCGTCGACGATCGGCGACGAACGCGCGACGAACCCGTTCATGCGCAGCGCCAACGCCGCCGAGCTCGGCCGCCGCCGCGCGCAGAAGGACTCGTTCTGAGCCTCGCGCCGGGGCCGCCCGCGGGCGCCGCCGTCACGACGATCCGCCACACGGTTCCGTTCTACGAGACCGATGCGATGGGCATCGTGCACCACTCGAATCACGTGCGGTACTTCGAGCTGGGCCGCATCGGCTGGCTCCAGCAGCACGACCAGCCCTACGAGCGCTACGTGGCGAGCGGTCTCCACTTCGCGACGACGCGCGTCGAGGTCGATTATCACCGCCCGGCGCGCTTCGCGGACGTGGTGGAGATCACGGTCTGGGCCGAGGCCGTGCGCCACGCGTCGCTCCGGATGGCATATGTGCTGCGCGTCGCCGGCGAGATCATCGCGACCGGCGCGACCGACCATGCAGCCGTCGACGACGCGGGCAAGGTGTGCCGGCTGCCAAAGCCCCGCCGCGCGGCGCTTCTCGCGCTCGTGGGAGAAAAGGGGACAGATTTATTTTCGCTTACCGCCGCCGCGCCGCCGCGAAAGAGAAGAAAATAAATCTGTCACCTTTTCTGGTCGTGCTCGTGCCGGTGGTGGAGGTCCGGCCAGTGCGGATGGCGGTGCTCCACGGCACCGTGCTGGTGCCGATGCGTATGCCAGAGCGCCGGCGGCGCTTCCGGATGGCCGTGAGCGTGGTGCCCATCGTCGTGCCGGTGCGCGTGTTCGTGCACGACCTGCCCGTGCTCGTGGACGTGGGCATGGCGCTCCAGTCCGAGCAGGCCGACACCCGCGATGAATAGCAGCGCCGACCCCAGGTGGACGGGACCGAGCGTTTCCCCGAGCAGGAGCATCGACAAGACGGCGCCGAAGAACGGCGCGCTGGCGAACACGGTCTGGGCGCGCGTGGCGCCGAGCGCCTGCGCGGCGGAGATGTAGAGTGCTGTGCTGACGCCGTAGGCGAAGACGCCGACGAGCAATCCGGCGGCGATCACGAGCGCTCTGGCCGCGAGCGGCGCGGTGGCCGATCCGATCGCGAGATTCACGGTGCCCGCCGCGAGCCCCTTCCAGAACGTGCTCTCTCTGGGGGTGAGGCCGTCGAATTCCCGGGTCATCGCGTGCCGTCCACGAGCCTGACACCGCGATCCGGCACGGGTGAGACCTCGGCAACCCGTCCCTGCTGCTGCAGCCGCCACATCTGCTCGTAGCGGCCGCGGGCGACGAGCAGATCGGTGTGGCCGCCGCGCTCGACGATGCGGCCTGCGTCGATCACCAGGATCTCGTCCGCCCCCATCACGGTCGACAGCCGATGCGCGATCACGAGCGTGGTGCGACCGATCCGGATCCGTTCGAGCTCGGTCTGGATCGCCTTCTCCGACTTCGAATCCAGCGCAGAGGTCGCCTCGTCGAAGATCAGAATCGCCGGGTTCTTCAGCAGCGCGCGGGCGATCGCCACCCGCTGCTTCTCGCCGCCGGAGAGCTTTAGACCGCGCTCGCCGACCTCGGTGCGATAGCCGTCGGGCAGACCGGTGATGAAGTCGTGGATGTGGGCGGCCCGCGCGGCGCCTTCGACCTCCTCTCGGCTCGCGTCCGGCCGGCCGTACCGGATGTTGTAGAAGATCGTGTCGTTGAATAGCACCGTGTCCTGCGGAACGATCGCGATCGCCGCGCGCAGCGAGGCCTGCGCGAACTCCCGCAGGTCGTGGCCGTCGATGCGGATCTGACCGGCATCCACGTCGTAGAATCGGTACAAGAGCCGCGCCAGCGTCGACTTGCCGGATCCCGAGTGGCCGACCACCGCGACGGTGCCGCCCGGAGGGATCTCGAAGTCGACGCCGTGCAGGATCTCGCGGCGCGTGTCGTAGCCGAAGCGCACGCCCTCGAAAGAGACCCGCGGCCGGTGGGCCACCAACCGCACCGCGTCGCTCCGGTCCTGCACGTCCTGGCGCTCGTCGAGCAGTCCGAATAGTCGCTCCATGTTGATCACCGCCTGCTTGACCTCGCGGTAGACCATGCCGAGCAGGAACAGCGGCGCCGAGAGCTGCAGCAGATAGGCATTGACCAACACCAGGTCGCCGACGGTGAGCTCGCCGGCGGCGACGCCGGCCGCCGCGCGCCACATCATCGCGGTGACGCCGATCGCAACCGCCACGGTCTGGCCGAGGTTGAGCACGGCCAAGCTCTTCTGCGCCTTGACCCGGGCGTCCTCCAGGTCGCGCAGATTCTCGTCGTAGCGAGCCGCCTCGTGGGACTCGTTGTTGAAGTACTTGACCGTTTCGTAGTTGAGCAGCGAGTCGACGGCGCGCTCGTTGGCGCGGGTGTCGGCCTCGACCGCGGCGCGGAAGAAGCGGGTGCGCCATTCGGTCACGGTGAAGGTCCACACCATGTACGCAGCCAGCGTGCCGAGCGCAATCAGCGCGAAGGTCCAATCATACCCCCAGACCAGCACCGTGGTGACGAGCACCACCTCGAGCGCGGTCGGCACGATCGTGTAGAGCGTCAGGTCGAGCAGATCGGAGATCGCACTTCCGCCGCGCTCGACGTCGCGGGCGACGCCACCGGTGCGGCGGTCGAGATGGAACTTGAGGGAGAGCCCATGCAGATGGCGGAAGACCCTCAGCGTGATCTGCCGCGAAGCGCGCGCCATCACCCGGGCGAACACCACCTGACGTAGCTCGGTGAACAGCGTGACGCCGATCCGCGCGGCGCCGTAGGCGAGCAGCATCGCGACCGGCAGCATCAGCAGGCTGGGCTCGACGTCGAGCCGGTCGACGATCTGCTTCAGCGCGACCGGCACCAGCAGGTTGAAGAGCTTCGCGGTCACGACGAGACCCAGGGCCAACGCGATCCGCCCGAGGTATGGGCGCAGGTAGGGCAGCAGCTCGGCGACCACGGCGAAATCGCCGCGGGCAGCGCGCGCGATCGGGGCGGAGGCATTCATCGGGCGTTGCCCCTCAGCCCACCTCGACGTCTTCCCAGAATCCGAAGCGGTGCGCGACCTGCTTCATTCCGGCGCGAGGCGCCTCGTAGCACCACGCGACGCGCTCGTGGCGCGCGCCGTCGATCACCGAGTCGTAGAACTGGACGCCGTGCGGGCACGCTTGATCCGACTCCGTCTTCTGCGCCTTTTCGAGCCACTCGATGCGCACCGCGGCGCTCGGAAAGTACGAATAACCCCCGCATTCGACGATGTCGTCGCTCTCGGCGATGACGTTCCCCGCCAGAATGGCTTTCATACCCGTTCCTCCGTCTCATCGCGCGCGGTCCGTAGAGGACGATCCGGGGCTGCGACACTCGCCCGGCTACCGCTGCTCGAGGCGCAGCGCGCCGCGCACCAGGCCGCGCAGCCTCCCGCCGACGAAGCGCTCCGACCACGCGGCCGCGCGCTGGATCGCGTCGAGCGCGTCGCCCTGACCGGGCCACGCAGAGCGCACGACGTCGGGGTGAATGTGATTCAGCAGGTGCGACAGCGCGGCGGTGACGACGATCAGGTCGTCGAGCAGGCCGAGCGGGCCGAGCAGCAGCGCCGGCAGCAGATCGATCGGCGAGAGCACATACCCCACGCCGAGCAGCGCGATCCACTTCGAGCGGCGCGGCACGCGCGGGTCGCGCAGCAGACGCCCCAGCAGCACCGTGAGGTCGGGCAGCAAGAGCAGCAGATCGCGCAGCCCGGAGCCCTGGCCCGGTTCCGGAGCATCGACGACGCGCGTGCGCAGTCGGTCGTAGAGGCGGCGCTCGCGCGGGTTCAGCTCGATCAGGACGTGCTCATCCGGCCGCACGCGGCGAGCGTAGCCAAACGACGGGTCAGAGGAAGAACCATCCACTCGGCGCCCGTTTCGCCGCGCTCACCTGCGGACGCTCTCGAAGATCTCCCGGAGCTCGAAGAGACAGCGGAAGTTGGTGGCCTCGATGAAGCGGTCGCCGGCGACGGTGACGGGATACTTCAGGTAGTCGAGCGCACCCGGCGGGATCGCCTGGAGGCCCCAGCGGAACGCGCGGTCGAAGACGGCGCGCAGGATCGGCTCGGGGATCGGAAGCGCGGTGCCACCCGTCTCGCGGATCGCCGTGTGCAGCGGAACCTGGCCGGGGCCCGTCACATTGAATACGCCCTGGAGGCTGTGCTCGAGCGCCAGCGCGATCGCCTCGGACAGATCCTCCTCGTGGATGAACTGCATCATCGGATCGAACCCCATCACGGTCGGAATCCGCGACTGCTTGAGGTACTGCCCGATCATCGAGTGGACGTAGGTCCCGAGGACATTCACCGGCCGCAGCACGCACGTCTGGAGGTGGGGGTAACGCCACAGATAGGCCGACGCGAGCGTGTCCACCTCGACCAGGTCCCGGATCTCGGGATACGACCGGCTCGCTGACAGCGGCGAGTCCTCGTCGAGGAAGTAGGGGTTCTCCGGAAACGCGCCGTAGACATACGAGCTCGACACCACCACCACTTTCTGCACGCCGTGGTTGATGCAGTGATCGAGCAGCTGCTTGGTGCCACGGACGTTCGTGTCGTAGCGCTCGCGATCGGTGCTGCGGAAGTGGCGGATGAAGCCCAGGTGCACCAGCGAGGTGGGCATCTCGGTGCGGATCACGTCTTCGAACTTCTTCTTGCGGATGTCGACGACATGGGCCCGAACACCCCGAGGGGCGCCATCCCAGCCGACACGGTCTACGCCACAGACTTCGTAGTTCTCCCGCAACCGCCGGGCCAACAGGCGTCCCTGGCCGCCGGCGATACCCGTGATCAGAACCTTTTCCATTGCGACCTCGGGCGGTTAACGGTGCAGCGTATCGGTTCTGGAGGGCGCGATCTAGAGGGCTGGACGACCGTGCTAACGTGCGAGCGCTCAAGGCCCCTGAGGGACATTGGTCGAGCCGACTTCCCGCTACGAAGAGATCAAGATTCCGCTCTCGGAGCCTGTTCACGGGCTCGATGCGGTCTCCGGGGTGCTCGGCGTGCCGCGCTGGTGGCCGACCGGGTCGCGAGTCAGCGTCGTGCTGGCTCACGGGGCGGGCAGCGACATGGACAGCGCCGCGATCGAGAGCCTGCACCGGGAGCTGACCGAGCGGCGTTACCTCACGCTGCGCTTCAACTTCCCATTCGCGGAAGCGGGTAAGCGTCGGCCCGATGCGATGCCCGTGCTGCGCCGTACGCTGCGCTCCGCGGTCAGCGCGTTCGGCCGTGATCCCACCGCGAGTCCGGCCCACCTTTTCCTCGGCGGGATCGGCCTCGGCGGCCAAGTCGCGGCCGACCTCGCGAGCGCGCGCGTGCGGGTCGATGGGCTGTTCCTGATGGCGTATCCGCTCCATCCCGCGGACCAGCCCGAGGATCTCCAGCCCGAGCAGCTGTTTCGGATCGTGTCGCCGGCGCTCTTCCTCCAGGGCGATCGCGATCCGACCTGCGACGTCGAGGTGCTGCGCCAGACGCTCGTGCGGGTCGGAGCCCCCACGGTGCTGCACGTGATTCCCGAGGCCGACCGCCATTTCAAGGTGCTCAAGAAATCCGGTCGGACCCAGGAAGAGGTGACCGTGCAGATGACCAACGCGCTGGACGACTGGATCCAGGGCATTCTCGGCGGAGCGACGTGAGCGAGACGAGCGACCTCTACTTCGAGCAGATTCCGGTCGGACGCATGGCGAACTTTGCCTACCTGGTAGGCAGCCGCTCCACCCGGGAGGCGCTGATCGTGGATCCGGCCTGGAGCGTCGATGCGCTGCTCGACCGCGCGGAGGCCGACGGCATGAAGGTGGTCGGAGCGCTCGTGACGCACTACCACCAGGATCACGTCGGCGGATCGATCTTCGGCATGAACATCGAAGGCGTCGGCCGCCTGCTCGAGCGACAGCCGATGCCGCTCTACGTGAACGAGCACGAGGCCGACGGGACCCGGCAGGTGACCGGGGCGTCCGAGTCGGATCTGGTGCGCAAACGCGGCGGCGACGTGATCGAGCTCGGCCCGATCCGGGTGCGCTTCCTGCATACGCCCGGACACACGCCCGGCTCACAATGCTTCCTGGTCGAAGAGGCCGGGCAGCCTGGGCGGCTCGTCTCGGGCGACACGCTGTTCCTCGGCAGCTGTGGACGCGTCGATCTACCCGGGAGCGACCCCGAGGCGATGTACCGGAGCCTCAACGAGACGCTGAAGCGCCTGCCCGACGAGACGCTGCTCTACCCCGGCCATCTCTACTCGGCCGAAGCCTCGGACACGCTGGGGCACGAGAAGCGCACGAACCCATTCCTGCGCGTCGCGAGCCTCGATCAGTTCCTGACGTTCATGGGGGCGTAGACAGGGCCCCACCCCGTTTAGTAGCGTTCGGCCGTTTTCCCGGCCCCGGCGCCGCCCGGCCTCGGGGTCTTCGCTTTTCCCCCTTCCCCCTGCCTTGGAGGCTCGACCCCCGATGAAGATCATGGTGTGTCTGAAGCAGGTGCCGCACCAGGATGCCCGTCTGGACATCAACGGCGACGGCACCTGGATCAAGGAAGACAACATCAAGTTCGAGATCAACAGCTACGACACCTACGCGCTCGAAGAGGCGCTCCGGATCAAGGATGCCGGACAGGCCGAGGTGCTCGTGGTTTCGATCGGGCCCGACCGCGTCACGCAGGCCCTCCGCACCGCGCTCGGGATGGGCGCCGACCGCGCGATCCACGTGAAGGATCCCGAGACCGAGGGCTCGGATCCGCTGGGGATCGCCAAGATCCTCGCCGCGATCGCGAAGCAAGAGCAGCCGGACCTCGTGTTCATGGGCTTCATGGCGGACGACGGCAACTTCGCGTCGGTGCCTCCGATGCTCGCCGAGCTCGCCGGCATCCCCCACACGACGGCCGCCGTCGCGGTGGCGCGCAGCAACGGCACGCTCACCGTCGACCGCGAGATCGAGGGCGGCGCGTGCGAGGTGGTCGAGCTGCGCTCGCCGTGCCTGGTCGCCGTGCAGACGGGCCTCAACCAGGTTCGCTACGCGTCGCTCAAGGGCATCATGGCCGCGAAGAGGAAGCCGCTCGACGTGAAGACCGCCGCCGACCTGGGCCTGGCGGGTCAGGTCGGCGCCAGCGCGGCGAAGATCAAGATCCAGAAGGTGTCTTCGCCCCCGAAGGGCGACCGCGCCGACATCCTGTCCGGCTCCACCGCCGAAGTCGTGGCCGGGCTGGTGGGCAAGATCAAGGAGCTGGGGCTCCTGTAGCCCCGAGGAGTCGAGCCGTGGGAAGCATTCTCATCGTCGCAGAGATCCTGGGTGGACAGATCCGCGAGGCCAGCTACGAGCTGGCGGCGTTCGCCCAGAAGCTGGCGGGCGCCAGTGGCCGGGACGTGAAGAGCCTCGTGATGGGCCAGGGCATCGAGGGCCAGGCCGAGCAGCTGTCGAAGCGGGGCGGAGGAGCCGTCTACGCCGCTGAGCACGAGCTGCTCGAGAACTACAGCGCCGAGACCGCGTACGCCGCGATCCGCGCCGCGATCGCCGCGAGCGGGGCCGACCTCGTGCTGATCTCGAACACGCCGAGCGGCTGGGACGTGGCGCCGCGGGTCGCTGCCGCGCTCGACGCCGGCTTCGTCAGCGATTGCTTCGCGATCGACGTGGTGGACGGCCATCTCATTTTCAAACGCCGTATCTTCAACGGCAAGCTCGACGCGATGATCTCGACCACCGCCGACACGGTGGTGGTCACCGTGCAGCCCGGCGCTACGGCGCCATTCGCCGGCGCCTCGGCGGGCTCGGTCGAGAAGCTGGCGGTGGCGATCGACGCCGCGGCGCTCAAGAGCAAGTTCCTCGCGATCAAGAAGTCCGACGCGAAGGGCGTGGACCTCTCCAAGGCCGACATCATCGTGTCCGGGGGACGCGGCGTCGGCGACCCGGCGAAGTTCCCGGAGGTGATCCAGCCGCTCGCCGACGCGCTCGGCGCCGCGATGGGCGCCAGCCGCCCGGTCGTCGATGCGGGTTGGCTTCCCCACGAGTACCAGGTGGGCTCGTCGGGTCAGGTGGTGACCCCGAAGCTCTACATCGCGTGTGGCATCTCGGGCGCGATCCAACATCTCGTCGGCATGAAGGCCTCCAACTACATCATCGCGATCAACAAGGATCCCGATGCGCCGATCTTCGAGGTCGCCAACCTCGGAGTCGTGGCCGACCTGTTCGAGATCGTGCCGGCGCTGACCGCCGCGGTGAAGCAGGCGAAGGGCTGACGCGGGGCGACGTGGCCCCACCCCGGGTCGAAACGGAAACCACTCGCACGCGGAGCGTATTTCCTCGATAAGATCGTTGACAGGCCGCAGGCGCGGAGTTAGTTAAGGGGATCACCCGCGCCCGGGCCTTCCGCTCCGTCGTTCTTTCTTCGCGGGTGAGCCGTCCCGTCGCCACGAACCTTGGGGGGGTTCGATGCTCGCGCCGCGCCGCATCGCGTTCATCAACGAGAAGGGTGGAAGCTCGAAGACCACCCTGGTCGCGAATCTCGGCGCGTACCTGGCGCTGCGGCGTGGGCGGCGCGTGCTGGGCATCGACATGGATCCCCAGGGCCAGCTCGCGAAGGTCTTAGGCGTCGACCACCGCGCGCCCGCGCGATCGGCGATCGACCTGCTGCTCGACACGCTGCTCGGAGATCCGGGGCTCGATCGCTCGCCGGCGCGGGGTCCCTCGTCGGTGCTGCCGGTGGTGAAGACGCGCATCGAGGGGCTCGACCTGATCGTCGCGAACAAGTCGCTGGGCCTGTTCCCGTCGTGGCAGGACGGCGACGACGCGGACCCGACCGGGCGGCTCGCCGCGTCGCTCGACGCGGCGCCCGAGCTCGCGCGCTACGACTTCGTGCTGTTCGACGCGCCGCCCTCGTTCGGCCCGCTCACACTCAACATCCTGCGCGCGGCGCAAGAGGTGGTCGTCCCGGTGCCGCTCACCTATCTCGGCCTCGACGGCTGTGCCGAGCTGATGCGCACACTGGCCACCGTGCGCGACCGCTACAACCACCCCGGGCTTCGCGTCACGATGGTGGTGCCGACCTTCTACCGGCGCACGAAGCTCGCCCACGACATCCTCGAGCAGTTGAAGCAGCGATTCCCGAAGGAGATCGCGCACGGGGTGATCGGCTACCACGTGCGGATCGACGAGGCGCAGTCGAAGGGGCTCTCGGTGTTCGAGTACGCGCCGCGCGACCGCGGCGCGCGATCGCTCGCCGAGCTCGCCGAAGAGCTCGAGCTGCGCGCGCCGGTCGCGATCGGAGAGATGCGATGACCGAGTCGACCCTGCACGCGATCGCGAGTGGTGCTGCCAAGCGAGGTGAGGTCGCCATATTCCAGCTCGACCGCGATCCGTTCCTGGAGAGCGGCCTGCCGGATCCGCTCGAGCGCCGCCTCGACCAGCTCGAGCGCCGCCGCCCGGTGCGGCTGCGGACGGTGCGCAGCGAGCCCGCTCCGGCCGCCCGACCCGAGCCGCACCGGCGCCCGGCCACGCGCCGGCCCCGGGGCACACCGGCGCTCTCCGAGATCGAGCTTCCCGACGAGCGCGGTGCGTGGGATCGGCTGCTCCCGGAGCGCGCGCGCCGCGCGCTCGCATCGATCGCCCACCTCGTCGAGGGCGAAGGCCCCTACGACCGCTTCGGCTTCTCGCCCGAGGCAGCGCGTCTCGCGCTGCCGTGGTTCCACGCGCTGTACCGCTTCTATTTCCGCGTCGAGAGCCAGGGTCACGAGCACCTGCCCGAGCGCGGCGCCGCGGTGCTCGCGTCCAACCACGCCGGGCTCTTGCCGTTCGACGGCGCGATGAGCATCGTCGACGTGCTGCTCCACACCGACCCGCCGCGGCTGCCGCGCGCGATCGTCGACCGCTGGGCGGGAGAGCTCCCGTTCGTCAACGTCTTCTACGCGCGCGTCGGCCAGGTGATCGGCACGCGCGAGAACTTCGCCGACCTGCTCGACGACGAGCAGCTCGTGCTGGTGTTTCCCGAGGGCATCGAAGGCATCCGCAAGACGGTGACGCAGCGCTACCGGCTCCAGCACTTCCGGGTCGGCTTCATCGAACAGGCGCTGCGCGCGCGTGCGCCGATCGTGCCGATGGCGGTGATCGGCAGCGACGACCAGACGCCGATCCTCTACGACCTGAAGCCGATCGCGCGCGCGCTCGGTCTGCCGGTCGCCCCGATCACGCCGACGTTCCCTTGGCTCGGGCCGCTCGGCCTGCTGCCGTACCCGGTGCGCTACCGGATCGTCTACGGCGAGCCGCTGACGTTCCACGAGCGGTTCGGGCCGGAGGGCGCCGACGACGCGCGGCTGGTGAAGTACCTCGCGCGGCAGGTGCGGCGCGCGGTGCAGCAGCTGATCGACCGGAATCGCGCGTGACGCGCGTCCTCGTCACACACGCCGACGAGCCGATCGGTCGCCGCGTGATGAAGCGGCTGTTCCACGACCCGCGAATCGACGCGATCTTCGCGGTCGGCGACGGGCCGACACCGCGCAGCTTCGACCGCTACCTGGCAGACGACGGCCCGGCGGTGACGTATGCGCGGGTCGATCTGGCGAAGCACCGCGCGGCGAGCGACCTGTTCCACTCGAGCCGCTTCCGGGCCGCGGAGATCGACACCGTCGTGCACCTGCCCCGCCACGGCGCGGCGGCCGACGCGTCGGCGCCGCTCGTCGGAGGGCTGCCCGAGCGCACCGCGGAGACGCGCCTCGTCGTGCAGCATTGCCTCGAGGCCGGCCGCGTGAGCCACCTCGTCGCGCTCGGCAGCGCATTCGTCTACAAGCTCCAGCCCGGCAACGCGAACCGCCTGACCGAGGACAGTGAGCTCGACCTCGACCCCAGCGTGCCGGCCGAGATCCGCTCCTGGATCGACGCAGACATGATCGTGCACGGCGAGGTGCACAACGAACGGGTGCGCGTCGTGCTGTTGCGCGCGCCGACCGTCGTGGCAGACGGCGGCTATGCGTACATGAACCCGGCATTGCCGACCCGCGCGCCGCGCGCGCGCGCGCTCGGCTTCGACCCGATCTGCGCGGTGATCTCGGACAAGGACGTTGCGCACGCGGTGCAGGCCGCGGTGCACGCGCGGCGCTCGGGCATCTACAACGTGGCAGGGCGCGAGGCGGTGCCGCTGTCGGTGCTCGCGCGCTGGACCGGCCGCCGCGCGCTGCCGGTGCCGCACCCGCTGCTCGACTGGGCGGCGTCGGGCGCGCGCCTGCTCGGCCTCGGCGCCGAAGCTCTGCCGTTCGGCGGCCCCGCGCTGCGCTACGGCTTCACGCTCGACACCCGCCGCGCCGAGCGCGACCTCAACTTCCGCGCCAGCGACCGCATCGGCCTCGCGCGCGCCGGCGACGGGTCGCTGCGGCTGGAGACGGCGTCATCGCGCTGAAGCGTACTCCAGCGATCCCCACGGGTTGCCGCTAGACTCCGCGATCCCTTCAGGAGCTCCCGTGGCGGTCGATACCTCGCAATTCCGGAACGGGCTCAAAGTCGAGATCGACGGCGAGCCGTTCGTGATGATCTACTTCCAGCACGTGAAGCCCGGGAAGGGCGGCGCGTTCGTGCGGACCAAGATCAAGAATCTCCGCACCGGCCGCGTGCTCGAGAGGACGTACCGCTCCGGCGAGCGCCTCGACGAGGCCGAGGTCGACGACAAGCGGATGCAGTACCTCTACCAGGACGGCGAGCAGTTCATCTTCATGGACCAGGAGTCGTTCGAGCAGTACCCGTTCACGAGCGAGCAGATCGGCGACGCCCGCAAGTACCTCAAGGAGAACCTCGAGGTCGATGTCGTGTTCTGGCGCGACAAGCCGATCAACGTCGAGCTGCCCGCGTTCATCATCGCGATCGTGGCCCAGTGCGATCCGGGCCTGAAGGGCGACACCGCGTCGGGCGCCACGAAGCCCGCCACTCTCGAGACCGGCGCGGTCATCCAGGTGCCGCTCTTCATCAAGGAAGGGGAGAGCGTCCGGGTGGACACGCGGACCCACGCGTACGTCGAGCGGGTTGGCTGAGGCGCGCGTCGAGCCGCTCCCCAGCGCCGGGCGCCGCCCACGCCGCGCGCTGGTGTTCTCCGGGGGCGGCGCGCGCGGCGCCTACGAGGCGGGCGTCGTGCGCTACCTGGTCGAGGAGCTGCCGCGCCGGATCGGGCGCCCGCCCGCGTTCGACATCCTGTGCGGTACGTCGGTCGGCGCGATCCACGCCTGCTACATGGCGGCCACCGCACAGCAGGGCCCGAGTCGCGGGCAGCAGCTCGTCGACTTCTGGCGTTCGATGAAGATCGAGCAGGTGCTGCCGTTCAGCGGCCGTGACCTGTTCGACCTCGCGCGGCGCATGCTCGGGGTGCGCCGGATGGGCGACCTGATGCGCGGAGCCAGCGTGCCCGACCGCATCTACGGGCTGCTCAACACGCGGGCGCTCGAGCGCATGGTCGTCCGCGCCGTGCCGTGGCGCAGGATCCGCAGCAACGTCAACGAGGGCCACGTCGGCGCGGTGTGCGTCGCTGCCACCGAGCTCGCGACCGGGCGCGTCGTGGTGTTCCTCGAGTCGCGCGACCGCGAGCTGCCGGGCTGGACGCGCGACCCCTCGATCGTCCCGCACCACACCCACCTGCGTCCGACCCACGCGCTCGCCAGCGCGGCGATCCCGCTGCTCTTCCCGGCCGTGCG
>Ga0184637_10000722_pt1 | contig 23854 bp, 23 predicted proteins | sample PLM3_127_b2_FD_133143 | JGI IMG/M metagenome (GOLD analysis project Ga0184637, IMG submission 133143) | Groundwater sediment microbial communities from an aquifer in East River, Colorado, USA - PLM3_127_b2 | ecosystem: Environmental > Terrestrial > Soil > Riparian zone | place: USA: East River... | reverse complement strand
TCCGGACGTTCCTCGAGCTCGCGCGCCTCGTGGCGGAGCACGTCGAGGACGAATCCACGAGAGCCTGCTGGGCGGGACCGGCGATGGGCCAGGGCACGGTGAACGCGTTCGTGAGGCCTGTACGGGGCAGTCTCTCACGTCGAGCATCTGGGGAGAGGCGACGTCCCCCATGCCGAGAGGCACACCATAAGGCGCGAGGCCCAGGTGACGGTCGTCGATCTCCACAACCTCAACGACCGCGCAAAACGCTTCGTGGTGGGCGTGACCTTGAGGCGCGCCTTCGAGGAGAAGGAGCGTTCGGGCCAGGCGAAGCCTCTCCTCTTCATCGTCCTGGACGAGCTCAACAGGTACGCTCCGCGCGAGGGGACGAGCCTGATCAAGGAGACCCTCCTCGACGTCGCCGAGCGGGGTCGCTCGCTCGGGATCATCCTCATCGGGGCGGAGCAGACCTCGAGCGAGGTCGAGCGGCGCATCATCGCGAACTCCGCCATCCGCGTCGTCGGCCGACTCGACACCGCCGAGGCGAGCCGCGACGAGTACGGCTTCCTTCCCGCGGTCCACTCGCAGCGCGCGACGATCGTGAAGCCGGGAACGATGATCCTCTTCCAGCCCGAGCTTCCCGTTCCTTTTGTCACCCAGTTTCCCTTCCCCTCTTGGGCGACCTGGAGGAGCGAGGCGCTCGCTCATTTCCGTGGCCTCCGACGCGAAGAGCGACGGACCCCCGATCCTTTCCGTTCGAAGGATTGACAGAATAGACAATTCGAAATTGCAAACTCCATTTTGAGCGAAGCGAGCCCAGCGCTTCACTGCTTCGGACCCGTGGCCGGGGTGAGCCCCAAGGCGATGAAGCCGGGAGGGGCGGCGCCGGCGTTGGCCTCGCAAAAAGCCTTCGCGGCGCTCATCTGCTGCTGGACCCACTGAAGACTGGCTTTGCTGCCCGAGTGGGGGACGCCGGCGACCGAGCAGGCGAAGCCGGTGTTGCCGCAGGCGTCTGTCGCCGGGAGACGAGGAGGTAGTCCATCGCCGTTTCCGCTCCTTTCGCGGCGAAGGCGAAGGTCGGCGTCGACGTCGGCCGCGTCGGGGGCATGGTGACCATCGCCGGTCGCCTCCTCGGGCTCGTCGCTAAAGACCGCGGTCACCAGAGACTCCGTGACCTGGTCATCGCACCCATCGGTGGCGGTGGCCTGGAATCCTATGGGGACCAGGTCGTGGTTCGGCGGCCACAGCACGTCGAGGACGACCGAGGAGTTCACGTTCGGAGTGATGCTGTCTTCGACAAGGACGACGGCATCGCCGTTCTGCTCGGCGGTGCTCACGACGTTTCCGGAGCAATCAGAAGCGCTCGCGCTCACTTTGACCTCGGCGGGGCAGCTCGTGAGATCCGAAACCATCACCCGGCCGGTTACACGGATATCCCGTTCGCTCAGGATTTGGAGGGGATGGAGCTCGACGGGTCCGAGCTTCGCGTTGCTCGTGGGATTGGTGGCCGATACTTGGAGATTCAGAGCGTCCGCGTCGAGGCAGCAGTTGTCATGGATGTCGATCTGGAACTCCACTTCGGCCTGACAGCTTTCGTCGACCTGAATCGGCTGCTCGACGTTGGTGAACCTGACGTCGATGGTCTGGGGGTCGCTCGCGACGCCGAGATCGTAGGAGGCGTTCTCCGTTCGCGTGGGGTCGACGTTGGTCGCCATCACGTAATAGGGGCCGGGATCGAGCTCGAGGCAGACTCGTTCCGTCGCTCCCGGGGACGTTCCCTGATGGGTCTCGTTGAGGACGCGAAGGTCCTCGGTGAGGACGTATTGCCGGCCTAACGCGTCGGGTTAGAGTGAAGTCGTCCCCCGATGAACTACGAAGCGGTGCAAGAAGTGATGACGGCGCTCGAGCGCGAGAAGGTTCAGTACGTGGAGTTCGGCGCGGTTGCGATCAACCTCCTCGGGCTTGCTCGAGCAAGGGAGGACCTCGATATTTTCGTAGCGCCCGATCGCGAAAACATCGAGCGACTGAAATCCGCGTTGCGGTCCGTTTTCGACGACCCGAGCATCGAGGAAGTTTTCCAAATGAGTCCCGAATTTCCCAAGCCGATTGGAGCGGTTTTCCGAAGATCTTTTTTGCGTTCGCGTCCTCGAACAGCTTCCTGGCGCAAGCGTTCCGACTCAGAGTCTGAAGGTCCTCTCTGGTTGGCGCCGCGGGGCGCGCTGGGATAAGTTTCTCGCGCGTTGAAGTTTCACCACAAGGTCGCGATCGGTCTCGTCGCCGGAATCGGCGTCGGGGTTCTGTTCGGGCCGAAAGCCGCGGTGCTGGAGCCCCTGGGAACGCTCTTCATCAAGGCGATCCGGATGGTGGTTGTGCCGCTCATCGCCTCGACGCTCATCATGGCCATCGCCGGTCTCCCGGGCCGGGCGGTCCTCGGGCGCATGGGTCTCCGGGCTTTCGGGTTTTTTCTCGTGAGCCTCCTCCTGGCCCTCTTGGTGGGTATCGCCTTCGGCCTCATCTTCGAGCCAGGAAGCGGGCTTTCCGCTGAGGTCCGCGAGCGTCTTCTCGAGGGCCAGGACGTCCCGATCGTCGATCCGAGCGCCGCGCGCCCCTCGCTCGTCGACACCCTCCTCGCCGTCGTTCCCGATAATCCCTTTCGGGCGGCGGTCGAGGGGAATGTGCTTCAGGTGCTCCTTTTGTCGATCCTCCTCGGCCTCGCGGCGAGTACCCTTCCCGACGCCCGGAGGAAACCGCTGGTGGAGGTGGCGACGAGCGTCGCCGAGGCGCTCTTCAAGGTCACGCGATGGATCCTGCATCTGGCGCCCTTCGGAGTTTTCGGGATCATGGCGGCGGTCGTCGGACGTTCGGGGCTCTCGGTGCTTTGGATCCTGGGAGCCTACGTTCTGGTGGTGCTCGGAGCACTCGCCGCTCATATCGTTCTCGTCTACGGCTCGGTTCTCTTCGTCGTGGCGCGAGGGAGGATCGGCCGATTCGTTGCGGCCGCGCGTCCGCCCTACCTCATCGCGTTCGCGACCTGCTCCACGGCGGCGGCGCTTCCCGTTTCGCTCAAGAGCATGGAGAGCGAGATGGGAATCTCGCCTCGAGTCGCGAGCTTCGTCCTTCCGCTCGGCGCCGCCATCGGCCGCGATGGAAGCGCGATTTATCAAGCGGTCACCGTCCTCTTCGTGGCGCAGGTCTACGGAGTCGAGCTCGGCTTCTCGTCTCTGGTGACGCTGGTGGTGACGGCGATGCTCGCGGCACTCGCGGTCGCTTCGATTCCCGCGGCGGGCTTCGTGAACCTCGCCATCCTTCTTTCGGCGCTCGGCCTGCCTCTCGAGGGAGCGGCTCTCGTCTTCGGCGTCGAGAGGCCGCTCGACATGTTCCGCTCCTCGACGAACCTCCTCGGTCAGCTCACGAACGCGACGTTCGTCGACGCGGCCGAGAAGCGGGCGGGCGATCCTCTCACGCCAGGTGAATAAAGCGTTCCAATTCAATAAGTTGTCTCTTGTAGCTGGTCTTCACTTCAACGACGTCATGGACCGAGATCGGCTCGTTCGAGAAGGGCTTCCGCTCGTCGCGAGAGTGTCGGGTGCTCTCGGCGCGTGCCTTCCGCGCTCCGTCGAAATGTCGGACATCACGCAGGCGGGTGTCGTCGGTCTTCTCGATGCCGCCGACGAGTTCGACAGGACCAAAGGGCGTGCCCTACAATGCCAACGTGGTGGGTCAAACGTGCTCGAGATCGTTGCCGTAAGGGCTCTCCTCAGCCATCGCTTGTGGCTCAGCTATAAGGATGGCGCCGAGGGTGAGGTCGACCTTTCTGGTATCGTGGGAAAAGGAGTTTTCCGGGCGCTCGAGGACCAGCGGGTTTTCGAAACCGTTCGCGTGACCGAGGGCCGATGGGTCACGTGGGGTGAGGATATGGAGCTTTGTGCGGACGCTCTCTACATGGAGCTGACCGGGAAAACTCCGGACTCCGTGTTTCCAAGACTCAAGACGTCCGACGTCGATGCCTGAGCTGAGCCGCTTCTATGGAATCGTCATTCGGATGTTCCACAAGGAACACCAGCCGGCGCATTTCCACGCAATCTACGCGGAGCATGAGTCCGCATGGAAGCGCGCCGAGGAGCTAAAGTCGATCGGAAAGATTGCACCTCTTCCCTGACTCTGACCGTGACGGCGATGCTCGCGGTGGCCCTATCCCGGCGGCGGGTTTCGTCAACCCGGTTCCTCGCGAAGGCGCGGCGCTCGTCTTCTGCGTCGAGCGGCCGCTCGACATGTTTCGCTCGTCGACGAACCTCCTGGGCCAGCTCGTGAACGCGACTTTCGTCGACGCGGCCGAGAAGCGCGCGGGCGAAGCTTAAAGTTTTAAATTTCGAGCCCGGGGGCCAGGGGAAGTTTCCCCTCACGCAAGTCCATTAAAGCCTTTCCGTTCAACGATTTCCCTCTGGCAGAGGTCTTGCACTTCACGGCGCCGTGGATCGAGACCGCCTCATCCAGGAAACCCTTCCGCTCGTCGCGAGAGTCGCCTCCGCCATCGGTTCGCGGCTTCCGCACTCCGTCGAGATGTCGGATCTCACGCAGGCCGGGGTGCTCGGTCTTCTGGATGCGGCCGAGAAATTCGACCAGGCCAAAGGGGTCCGCTTCCGGACCTATGCCGAGCTCCGCATACGGGGCGCCATTCTCGACAGCTTGAGAAACCTCGACTGGGTCCCCCGCTCCTTGCGTCGACAGCGGCGCGAGCTTCAGCGCGCCGAGTGCCTTCTCGAAGCGAAGCTCGGTCGCAAACCGACGGACGAGGAGCTCGCGCCGGTGATGGAGCTATCAGTCACCGAGCTCGGAGCGGCCCGGGAGCGAGTGCGGCGGGCCGAGGTCGCCTCCTTCGGGACGGAGAGCTTCGACCGCGTCGTCGCGCTCACCGTCGATCCCAGCTCGCCCGATCCGCACGAGCTTCTGGAGCGCCGCGAGATCGAATCGCTGCTCGCACGCACCATCGAGAAGCTTCCCGTGAAGGAGCGTCTCGTTCTCACGCTCTACTACCACGAAGAGCTCACGATGAAGGAAGTGGGAAGGGTCCTCGGCGTCAACGAGTCCCGGGTCTCCCAGATCCACTCCAAGGCCGTCGAAAAGCTCCGGCTTCGCCTGCGCCGGGAGCTTCGGCCAAGCTCCGTCTGCTAACTAACATCGCTCCTATGATTTGCCACGTGGTCTTGCTCCGCCTGTTGACAAAGTAGGCAATTCGGAATTACAAATTCCATTTTGAGACTCAAAATGGAAAAGCTAACGCGCTTTCTGCGTCCCCCGGATCACAGCTTCTTTCTCTTCGGCCCCAGAGGCGCAGGAAAAACCACCTGGTTGCGGCAGACGTTCCCAGACGCTCTCGTGGTCGACCTTCTGAAACCCGTGGACTTCCGAACGCTGAGCGCCAGGCCGGAGAGACTGGCCGAGCTGGTTCTCGGCTCTCCGGGCGACGTCGTGGTTCTCGACGAGGTCCAGCGAGCTCCGGAGCTCCTGAACGTCGTGCACGATCTGATCGAAAGTGGACGGGCCCGGCGCTTCGTGCTGACTGCCTCCAGCGCGCGAAAACTGAGAAGAGGCGGAGTCGATCTGTTGGCCGGGCGTGCCGCAATAGGGGTCGTTCGGGCCCTCCATCCTTTCATGGCCGCCGAGTATCCCTCATTCGCTCTCGACTTAGCGCTGGAGCGGGGTCTCATACCCCTGGTCGTCGACGCTTCCGACCCGGTGGACGTCTTGAGCGCCTACGCATCGCTCTATATCGATCAGGAAGTGCGGGTCGAAGGGTGGGTTAGAGACATCGGAGATTTCTCGCGCTTCCTCGAAGCCATCAGCTTCTCCCATGGCCAAGCGCTGAATCTGGCGAACGTCGCGCGCGAGTGCGAGGTCGAGCGGCGGACGGTGGCGGGCTACCTGGAGATTCTCGAAGATCTCCTTCTGTGCTTTCGGGTACCGGTCTTCACCAAGAGAGCCCGGCGGACGACGGCCGCCCATCCAAAGTTCTACTTCTTCGACACCGGAGTCTTCCGATCGTTGCGCCCCAAGGGTCCTCTCGATCGGCCCCAGGAGATCGACGGCGCCGCGCTCGAAGGCCTGGTCGCTCAGCACCTGAGGGCCTTCTGCGCGTACTCCTCGAAGAAATTCGAACTGTTCTACTGGCGGACCCGATCGGGAGTCGAAGTGGACTTCGTGCTCTATGGAGAAGCCGGGTTCTGGGCCGTGGAAGTCAAAAACGCCCGGGACGTCAGGCGAGAGGACCTGCGAGGGCTAAAGGCGTTCCGGCAGGACTACCCCGAGAGCGAAGCTCTACTTCTTTATCGCGGCCGGGATCACTTGAGGATGGATGATGTTCTGTGCCTCCCCGTGGAGGATTTCCTGCGAGGTCTGGCGCCGGGAGGGGGACTTACCGCGAGCGGGTGAAGGTAACAACTCCGTCTGCTCTATGGCGAAGTTGTTATTCCGCCTGATAGCATCGCTCCCATGATTTGCCACGTAGTATTGATCCGCCTGAAGAGTGGCGTCGGCGATGCCGCGGGGGCGGAGCTCTTGGAGCAGGCGAGGAAGCTCCTTGCGCCCATCCCGGGAGTTCACAACCTCCGGCTCGGACGAGGGCTGGGAAAGAAATCCGAGGTCGACTATCCCTGCGCCCTGTTCATGGAGTTCGAGGACGAGAACGCCCTCCAGGGCTATCAGGTGCATCCCGATCACCAGCGATTCGTGCGGGAAGTGGTCGATCCGATTCAGGACGAAAAGAAGGTCTTCGACTACTGGTGTTGAAGGTCGAGGATCTCGAGCCCGAGGCGTCGAAGGAGGCTTCGGGCGACGAGCTCGGCGGGAACGAAGTAGCTGCCGGAGGCTACTGCCTCCTTCAGCCAGGCAATGCGGATGGCCCGTTCGGCACAGGACTCTGATTTCTGGGCCGCGGCTTCCATCGAACGATCTATCGGCATTTCGGGCTCGGAGATTTAGGTGTAAAGCAGGAGGTGGGTCTTCACCGCCGGGTCGGCTCCGTCCTCGACCATCCGCGAGAAGTGCCACCCGTGCTTGTTGAGAAAGACCAGGGGGGAAAGCTTCCGCTCCTGCAATTCGAATCCGGGGAAAAGCGCGGTGCGGGTCGCGAGGAACTGACCGTGCACCGTTTCGTTCTTTCGCTTGACCGCCCGATGGGCTTTCGATTCCAGCTCCTTCAGATGGTGAAGGAGCTTCCCCCGGGTGGAGGCGACGGTCGGGACCAGCGTCGGGTCGACTTCGGCGAGGTCGCGCTCGAGAGCGGATGTGATCTCCTGGATGCAGCTAGTGGCGCGGGCCAGATCCTCCTCGAGCCGCGGCGGAGAGTGACGGCGCAGGATCTCGTTGAGGAGCGACTCGTCGTCGGAGTTGAGGCGAACGAGGTCGACTCCGTAGCGCTCCAGAAAACGCGCCTGGGGGCGCTCGACAACGGTGAAGCTCGCGCGGGGCGCGACGAGCGGCATGGTGACTCCGAAGTGAGCGTAGAGGCCTCTGAGCTGAGCGAAGTACGCGAGCTCGCTCGGGCCCGCGATGTAGGCGAGCGTCGGAAGAAGCGTGTCCTGGTAGAGGGGTCGGAGGAGGACGTTCGGACTGAAACATTCCGGCTCTTCGTCCAGAAGCCGCTCGACTTCCTCTCGCGAGAGCGCGACCCCCTCGGGAGCGAGGCGGAAGCCGCTCCCTTCGACCGAGATCGGGTGGCGCTCGGGCCTCGCGTAAGAGAGGTTGAGGTGCGAATCCACGACACTCGCCTGGGCGTGGTAGCCCGCGGCCACGAGCTTCCGGGTCGCCGCCCGAACGCTCTCTCGCGACGCCTGGCCCTCCGAGAGCTCCCGCCGGAACAGATCGACGGCGAGGCGTTTCAGGGCGGGAATCGACGGGTCGACGATCGCGAGGCCGGTTCCGCGGGTGAGCCGGAGAAGGAAGCTGCCAAAGGCTTCGGCGAGAGAACTTCCCGGAGAGTACGCGTCGAGTGCTTGAAGGAGCTCAGCCTTGAACTCCGAGGCGGGGAGCGTTTGGGACGCTTCCTCGAGGACTTTCTCGATCGCGGGCCCGAGCCTGCGCCCGCCGACGGGGATACGACTCTCGCCGTCCTCTGACTCGTAGCGAACGGAGACGAGCTCGCCCGAAGGGTTGAGGAGGTGGGCGCGCCTCACCTCGTCGAAATCATGGTCGTCGGCGTCCATCCAGAACAGGGGCACGACCGGCCGTCCCAGGAGCGCCGAGGCCGAGCGAGCGACGCGCACCGCGGAGAGGGCCTTGTAGAGGGTGTAGAGCGGGCCTCCGAGGATCCCGACCTGCTGGCCGGTGACGACGGCGAGAGCGCCCTCTTCGAGAGCGGTGACGCTGGAAATCGCCGCTTCGTCCGCTCCCAGATCGCGGTTGAGATCCAGGAGGGCGCGGGAGACGGCGGCTCTCGGATGTGTCACCGCATCGAGCTCCCGCGCGACCTTCGCCCACGATTCGTTCTCGAAGGGGTCGCCGGGGAAGAACTCGGAAAGCGCTCGATATCGATGAAGGTAATCGAGGAAGAGCGGCTTGTAAGCGAGCTTGCGGTAGTCTAGCGGTACGGTGTCAGTCATTAGCCTCGGACCCAGGACCTAAGGGGGGGGAAAACATGAGCGGGCCCATTCTAGCGTACGCGTTGACATCCCAAAAAACGTTGTGCTAGCGTAACTTAACAGAAATTTGCGCAGTGAGTTCCAACCGCCGCAGGGCTTTGGCCCCTCGACCATGGCGAGAGGCCAAGGACCCATCGAATCCGACCGAAACGTGATGAGGTCTCTTTGACGCAACAGGGCGGTGAAATTCCCCAGAAGATCGATCGCTTCGAGATCATCGCGCCGATCGGGTACGGGGCCATGGGAGCGGTCTACAAGGCGCTCGATCCCATCATCAATCGTCCGGTCGCGGTCAAGACCATTCGCCTCGACGTGCCCCCGAACAGTCCCGACTATCGCGCCTTTCTCGAGCGGTTCAAGATCGAAGCCAAGACCGCGGGCCGGCTCTCCCATCCGAACATCGTGACTCTCTATAACGTCGGTCATACCGAGGAGAACGTCCCCTGGCTCGCCATGGAGTACGTCGATGGGGAAACCGTCGCCGAGCTCCTTCAGGGAGAGAAGCTCAAGCCCGAGGTCGCGATCAGTCTCATCTCTCAGATCGCGGCCGCCATCGACTACGCTCACACCGAGGGGGTGGTGCACCGGGACATCAAGCCCTCGAACGTAATCGTCTACGCGGGCGAGAAGGTCAAGGTCACGGACTTCGGGATCGCGAAGCTGATGGACGCCGACGCCACCCACTCCGGGCTGATGATGGGGACGCCGAGCTATATGTCGCCCGAGCAGGCGATGGGCGAGGATCTCGACGGCTCGACCGACATCTTCTCTCTCGGCGTCGTTGCCTTCGAGATGCTGAGCGGCCAGCAGCCGTTTCCCGGCAACAACGTGACTTCGATCCTCTACAAGCTCGTTCACTCGGACCCGGTCCACCCCGACAACCTCGAGGTCCTCGGGCTTCTCCCCGACAAATGGCACGAGGTGTTCTCGCGCGTCCTCGCGAAGTCCCCTTTGGAGAGATATCCCAGCGCCGCCGCCTTCGTTCAGAGTCTCGAGCTTTGCCTCGGCTCCTGGTTCGGAGCTCTCGAAGGCGAGACGGTCGTTCTCCGCGAGCCCGTGCTCACCCGCGCGGAGCTCGCGCGAGCTTCGAGCCTGGATTCCGATGAGACGGTCATGGTTCCGCCTCCCGTCCCACCGCCGCGTGGGGTCGAAGGCAACGAAACGCTCGTCGCGTCCGGACCGCCATTAGGGTTGGTGCCATTGGAACCGTTGGAACCGTTGGAATTGGACTCGATCGAAACGATGACCGCTCCCATGCCCGCCGCCCCCCTTCTGAGCTCGCGCGACTCGTCGTCGAGTGGGGCCGAGCTCGACGAGACCATCGCGGCCCCGGCGCCCGACATCGAGAGGACGCTCTACGCCGGTCCCGGAATCGAGCCGGAAGCGTCCACCGCGGCGCTGGACGAGACCGTCGTCGAGGCGCCGCCGAAACGCCCGGCGATGACGGTCACGATCCGCAAGCCGGCCGGTCTGAAGCCGCTCGTGGTCCCGCTCGCTGCCGGTGCCCTTCTGCTCGTTGGTCTCGTGGCGTTTCTCTTGAGCCGGTCCACCTCCGAGGAGCCTCCGCCGGCCGACGTGGCCGATACGGCGCCTCCGCTTCCTTCGACGGGAAGCCTGCGCGTCGCGACCCAGCCGGACGGAGCCCGGGTCCTCGTCAACGGAAAAGAACGAGGGTCGAGCCCGGTTCTTATCGAGGCTCTTCCGCTCGGAACGTATCGGGTTCGAATCGAGCGCAGTGGCTTCGAAGCGGAGGAGCTCGAAGCCGCGATCACCGCCGAGGCGCCCGCGGCGTCGCTCGACGTTACCCTCAGGCGTCAGGCTCAGGCCGCGCCGGCGGCGCCGAAGCCCGCCCTCCTCCGCATACGGAGCGTTCCCCCAGGAGCGCAAGTCGCGGTCGACGGGCGCGCCGTCGGAGTGACGCCGATCGAACGCCTGCAAGTGGACGCTGGCTCGCGCGTGGTGCGGGTTCTTCGCGACGGGTATCTCCCGTGGGAGGACACGTTCCGCGCCCGGGCGGGGAGGACGGAGAACATCGACGCGGTTCTCACCGCTCGAGCGGCGGAGCCCGAGCCGGCTCCCGCGCCCGAGCTTGCGGCGCCCGAGCCGCCTCGGATCGTCGAAGGGGCGCTGGTTTCGCGGGGCGAACCGGGCGTCACGAATCCGAAATGCGTTCGCTGTCCGGCCGTCGCCTATCCCGAAGAGGCGCGCAAGGCCCGACTGCAGGGGGTGGTAGAGTTGAGCTTCCTCATCGATGAGGATGGGGAGGTCTCCGAGCTCAAGGTCCTGGTGTCGGGGGGCAAGGTGTTCGACGACGCCGTCCTCGAGACCGTGAAGGGCTGGCGATACGATCCGGCGACGAAGCACGGGGTTCGGGTCCAGATGCGCTGGGTCCAGAGGTTCCGCTTCCAGCAAGGACGGTAGGTCCGCTTGGCGAAGCTCGTCATCAACCCCACGTCGGCGACGAAGAAGGAGATCCCGATCGTGACACGAGTGATCTCGATCGGGCGCGATCCGTCGAACGACCTGGTGCTGTCGGATTCCATGGTTTCGCGACGCCACGCTATCCTGGAGCACCGTGACGACCAGTACATCCTCAGGGACAACAACAGCTCGAACGGCACGCTGGTGAACGGGGACCGGGTCGATAGCGAAAAACCCCTTCGTGACGGCGACCTGGTTGGGATCGGATCGGCGCGGCTTCTCTTTCAGCTCGACGAGACGGCCGAAGCTTCGATTCCGGCCGCTGCCGTGGGGAAGGGCAACGCTTCCCCCGCTCATCGCCCGGGGCCTCCGGAGGTGGCGCAAACGCCCGCTCGAGCTCCGGGGGACGGCGAGGTCCGGTGCGGCCACTGCGGCAAGACGGCGGTCGCCGGGGATCGCTTCTGCAGGGGGTGCGGCCGCGAGCTTGCGGCGGAGAAGAAGATCGCCGTCTGCACCCAGTGTGGAAACGAAGTGCGGCTTCCTGCCGACTTCTGCGGACGCTGCGGGAAGCCCCTCTCCGGCCGCGAGAAGCCATCGTTTGTCTCGACGCGCCCTCATCGGCGCGCCGACCTCGAGCTCGAGCTCGTGAAGGGCGGAAGCGATGAGGTACCGGCGTCAACTCCTCCCGCGGCCTTGCCGAGACCCCGTCCGCGGGCGGCCGCCCGTTCCGAGACGAAGGGCGGCGAGGCGGCGGGCTTCGGAATCCGTTTTCTCGCGTTTCTCGTCGACGAGATGGTCCTCGTGATCCCGCTTCTCCTCGGAGGGCTAGCGTGGATGACGTCGTCATTCGCCGCGGGTCCGTCGACCTCCTTCGCGAGCGCGGCGTCTTCGCTCTATAGCCTGTTCTGCATCTTCTACTACGTATACTTCTGGGGAGCCCGGGGGGCGACGCCGGGGAAGAGTCTTCTCGGTTTGACGGTGGTCACCGAATCCGGCGAAACCCCGATCGGCTACGGCCGGGCCCTTCTTCGCCTCGTGGGCTACGCGGCGAGCTCTTTGCCTCTGGGCTTCGGCTTTTTACTGATTGCCTTTTCCCCGGATGGCCGCGGGCTCCACGATCGCATCGCCGGCACCCGGGTCGAGAGGAGATCGTGAGCTCATCTTCTACTGGTACTTCCGAGAATCTCGAACCGGAGATCGTCACCGAGGTTTCGGCGGACGCCGGTGCCTCGGTCGCGGGGTCGGCCGAGGCCGGTCCGTTCGAGGACGCCTCGACCGTGAAGACCGGCCGCTTTCAATCTGTCGTCGATCTCCTCCACGACCTGGCGATCGCGGTCGTGGTTTGTATCCTCCTCATCACTTACGTGGTCCAGGCGTTCAAGGTCCAGGGGACGAGCATGTCTCCGGAGCTCAAGGACGGCGAGCGCATCCTGGTGAACAAGTTTCTCTACTACTTCGGTGATATCGAGAGGGGCGACGTCGTCGTGTTCTGGTACCCGGAAGACCCCAAGCTGTCCTTCATCAAGCGCGTGGTGGCTCTTCCGGGAGAGACCGTCGAGATCCGCTCGGGCGAGGTGTTCGTGAACGGAAGGCTCATCGAAGAGCCCTACGTCTCGGGGGCGAATGCCGATCTTCGAAGCTTCCCTCCCCACGAGGTTCGCCCCGGCCACTTTTTCGTCCTGGGCGACAATCGCAAGGGAAGTAACGACAGCCGAAGCTGGGGGCTGGTGCCCGAGCGTTACGTTTACGGCAAAGCATTTCTCTGCATCTGGCCGCCTCGCGAGGCCGGCGTCGTAGATTAGCCGCCGGCTTGGGCGCCGAAGCTTCATGCGAAGGCGGCTCCCGTTTGTTGGACTCGGCCCGACATCATAGAATCATCTCGTGGCAAGCCCGGACTTTCAGGGTCTCATCGAGGCGCTCACCTCGAACCTCGACACCATCAAGTACTTCTACGACTCCTCGACCGGCGAAGTCGTGGCCCTCTCCGAGGAGTTCGGAACCGGCGAGCTCGAGGGTCCCCGGCAGCGCTACACGGAGGTCCACTCCTTTTCGGTGAGCGAGCGTTATCAGATCATGGAGGACTTCGTCGAGACGATCGGCAACCAGTCCCTCCAGGACGAGCTCAACGAGGCGCTGATCGAGATGGGAGCGTTCCAGAAGTTCGAAGAGGTGCTGAACAAATACCCCACGCGCTACCGGCAGTGGCAGGTGTTCCGCTCGGACAAGGTCATGGCGCGGGCCAAGAGCTGGCTCCGCGACCACAAGCTGGCACAGCCCTGAGCCCGAGCGCCCCGCCTTCGCGCGAAGCGCTTCGGCGGGTCCCGCCGTAGCCCGGAGGGCGGAGGCGGAAAGCGCGAGCCTTGGGTCCCGACTACATCCTCTCGGGCACGGGAACTCCCATGAGGCCCAGGGTCTTCACGTGCTGGCGGTAGAAGATCTCGACCGCGAGAAGCCTGAGCGCCCGCCGGCCTTCATCGGGCTCGTTGAGGACCCGGTAGCGATGGTAGAAAGCGTTGAAGGCCTGCGCCTGCGTGAGCGCGTGCCGCGCGAGATGCGCCGGCTCTTCGGTTCGAACGACCGTCGAAGCGATGTCTGCGAGATCCGTCGCGCCCAGGAGCAGGGACCAGAGATCCTGGGCCTCCTCGGGAGCGAGCGCGGCAAAGTGTGTTCCGATGTCTTGTGGTAACTCCACAGGCTGGTCCTTCGCTCTTCCAAGCTTCAGCAGGATCTTCGCCGCCCGCACCGCCGCGTACTGCACGTACGGCCCGCTGTCTCCCTCGAACGAGAGCGCTTCGTTGAAATCGAAGGCGATGACCTTGTTCTTCGTGAACTTGATCATGAAGTAGCGGAGCGCACCGACAGCGATAGCCGAAGCGACGGCTGTTCGCTCCTCCGGCCCAAGCTCCGGATTTCTCTTCGCGACCTCGGCGCCGGCTTTCTGTTGGAGGGCGTCGAGAAGGTCGTCCGCCTTCACCCCCAATCCCCTCCGGCCCGAGACCTCGATGTACGGTTTCTTCTCCTCCTCGGGGCTGACGGGAAAGCCGAGCTCGCGGCACGTGGCGGGCGTCAAGGCCACCATCTCGTAAGAGAAATGATGCGAGCGCTCGCGCGCCTCCTCCGAAGCCAGGAGCAGCACTCCCCTCTGCACCACGTGCTGGAGGTACGACTGGCGGACATCGATGACGTTGAAAACCCGCTCGCCCTTGCCGAAGTCGGGGGCGCCCGGGGTCGACTCGGCGGCGGTCGACCAGACGGTGGCGCCGTCGGGATAGCGATGGAACGGGCGGAAGCCGAATTGCCGGTCGAGAAGCCCGAGCTTCCACATCTGATAGGCGATGTCCTTACCGACATAGGTGACCGTCCCGTTCGAGCGCACGATGACTTTCTCGTCGCCTTGGTCGGGCTGGTCGGGATCGCTTTCGGTCTCGGCCCCCTCGCCGAGATCCATCACCCAGCAGCCCTGATTCTTTCCCGCGGTCGCGAGCCGAATCGCCTTGCGCTCCTTGAGAAGCTCGTAGGCCCTCTGCCAGAACTTCAGCCGGAGGATGTCGCTTTCCCAGGGAAGGAGGTCGTAGCGCACGTCGATTCTGTCCATGGTCGTCAAGTGGCAGCGCACGATCTTGTCGGCGATGAGCGCTCCGATAGGACCCTCGGGAGCCTCGCCCTCCTCGATGGCCTTCAGCGTGTGCTCGCGGAGTCGAAGGCGCTCTTTGTCCCCCTGAAAGAACTGCGAGACCCGGGCGTACAGATCCCAGCAGTAATAGTCGAACCGCTCCGATGCGGCGAGAGCTTCGACCTCGGCCCGGGTCTTCTTCTCGAGGTGCAGGAACCCGACGACCACGTCCGCCACCTGGACTCCGGTGTCGTCGATGTAGTTCTGGACCTCGACGGTCTCGCCGCAGAAGCGCAGCGTCTGGACGAAGCTGTCGCCGAGGGCGGCGTTTCGCAGGTGACCGATGTGAGCGGCCTTGTTGGGGTTGATATTGGTGTGCTCGACGATGACCTTGCCTCGCGCGGCCTTCTTCTCCGCGGGAGCCAGAAAGCTCTCGAGGTAGCGCGAACGATCGAAGAACACGTTCAGGTACCCCGCCCCGGCCACGTCCACCCGCGAAACTCCTTCGACGCGGGAGAGCGCTTCCTTGAGCTCCTCCGCGATCTTTCGCGGAGCTTTCTTGAGCGTGCGCGCGAGCTCGAAGGCGACGGGGAAGGCGAGGTCTCCGAGCTCCGTCCGGGGCGGCCTCTCGCTCGCGATCTGGGCGAGCTCGGCGCCGAACTGGGACCGCACCGCGTCCGCGAGTGCTTCTTCGACTCTCGCGCGAACTCCTTCACTCATGAGCGCGATTATACAAAAGCGCCCCACACGAAGAGTGTAAGAAGGGGGATAGGGAGATAGGAGGGGATAGGGGGATAAGACCGTTCGAATGGATCCCAGACCCCCTTATCCCTCCTATCCCCTTTATCCCCCTTGTATTGTATTGGTCTTCGTTACCGAATTTATGAACGCCTAAAAAGGTAAGATAACGCATGGGCGCTGGATCTCGTGGGGTGCACTTCAGCCCGAGGCGGCGCACCGCCGTTGTGCTCGTGGGAGAGGGGACGGGCGCCGCCTATCTCGCCGGGGCCATGAGGGCTCTCGACGCCGCCGGGGTTCGCGTCGACGTCGTCCTCGGACGGGGCGCTGGAGCTCTGGTCGCGGCGTTCTCCGGTTTGAGCGCCGAAGACAAGTTCGACGGCGAGGGAGGGCTTCTCGCCGCGGCCGCCCGCGTCAGGCCGTTTCGGATCGCTCCTCTTTATCGTTTCGCCGCTCTCTGCCTCGCGGCGTCCTTCGCATGTTTCGCCGCCCCGGCGCTCCTGGGGCTGGTGTCGGTGGTGTTGGTCCCGTTCCAGGCGCTGGTTCGCGCCTTCGTCCCCGCGGCCGCCGCCTCGAGCCCGAGCTGGCTTTCGGGCATGGTCTCCCTCGCCGAGCCGTACTACTTGCCCGCGGTAGCGCTCCCGGTGATCGTTCTCTTCCTCCTGTACTCGGCGCGTTCTCTTCGTCTGTTGTGGCGAGCGAAAGGCCGCCGCCCGGGTTTCTCAGAGCTGTTTCCGCCTCCCTTCGATCTCGAGCCTCTCGAGCGGCTCTTGTCGAAACGCTTGTGGCAGCTCGCGAGGGGCACCGCGACCGAAGAGCGGCCGCGCTCTCGAGAAGCGCTCTCGGAGGCTTACGTCCAGCTGCTGGCCTCCGGGTTCGGCCAGCACGGGTTTCGCGAGATCGTCCTCTACGCGCTCGACACCGACACGGGCGAGGAAATCCCGTTCATCGCGCTGAAGGAAAGATTCGCGAAAAAAATGCAGGCGGATCTGGATTCGGGCCGGAAGGAGCCCATCGATCTCTCGGGAGCGGGGGCCTCGGTGCTGTTCGACGCCTTGATCGCCGCTCTGACTCCTCCCGGGCTCGCGCCCGAGGTGGGCATACGGCTTCCCCGGGGATCGAAGCTCGGAGGAGAAGTCCACAGGTTCGCCTCGAGCCTTTCGACCGGTTCTGAAGCGCTCCCCGATGCCGTCGCCTCCGGAGCCGAGCAAATCTTCTACATCACCTCGGCTGCCGCGGGAAGCCGGGTCTCGGGGACACTATGGGAGCGGATTTCCGCAGGCGCCGTCAAAACGAGTCTCGAGCGCGATCTGCTCTGGGCGGCTTCGATTCCCGCGGTTCCGGTCTTCGTCATCCGGCCCGATTCGGAGAGGCTTGCTCCCTACGAGCTCGAAGGCCGCCCCCAGCTCGGAGGCGGAAGGCTCACTCCGAGCGCTCTCGTCGATCAAGGGGCGCGCGACGTGGAGCGGCTCTTCCTTCGGCCGGTTCTCGGCGAGGAGCTCTCCCCGCTTCCCCATGAGGCCCAGGAGGCGACGGTGCCCGTGGACCGAGAGTGGAAGGCCGGCCCGAAGGAGCTCTAGAACGGTACAATAGGCTCAAGAGACTTTCGGGACCTCGACCGGGATCCAATGGACGATTTGCTGGGCCTTTCCTTCATAGCGCTCGCGGCGCTGTTCGCGATCTGGAACTCGATCTGCCTCATTCATTACTTCACCTACCGTCGCGTCGCGCCGTCCGCCGAGCTCACCTGGCTTCCCGCGAAGCCCTGGTTCTACAACTTGTGCCTGGTGATCGGGTTCTTCATGGTGAGTCTTACCGCGATCTCCCTCTTCCAGCAGGATCGCCCGAGCCTGACGATCGTGGCTCAAGCTCTCATGTCGCTCTACTACGTCGTTCTCTTTCCGCTGTCGTTCCAGATTCGGCGCGGGCTCTACACCGGCGGCATCTGGGCGGAAGGCGGCTTCGTGCCCTACTCGAAAGTCCGGGCGCTGAGCTGGATCGATAAGCCCGAGGTGGTCCTGGTGATGAGGACCGAAGGCGGTTTCACCGGCGCGGGCCAGGCGAGGCTCATCGTTCCCGGCGAGCTCTACGGACAAGCAAGGCGCATCCTGGCCGGGCACATCGAGGACCACTCGCTCACGGTCGATACCAGCATCCTCGGCCTCAGCGAAACAGAGAGCTCGCCGCAGGAGCAAGTGTGAGGCGGGAAGAGCTCCGCGACCGTCTCGGCCGCTCGCCCCTGGTATGCGACGGGGCGATGGGAACGAGCCTCTACGCGAAGGGCGTCATGGTGAATCGGTGCTTCGACGAGCTGAACCTCTCGAACCCGAAGCTCGTGCAGTCGGTGCACCGCGACTACCTTCAGGTGGGCTCGGACATGATCGAGACCAACACCTACGGAGCGAACCGGTTCAAGCTCCAGCCCCACGGGTTCGGCGACGTCGTCGGCGAGATCAACCGCCGCGGGGCCGAGATCGCGCGTGAGTGCGCGGAGTCGGTCTCGCGCTCCGTCCTGGTTGCGGGATCGATCGGTCCCCTGGGAAAGCCCATCGCGCCCATCGGAACGGTCTCCGAGGAGCGCGCCTTCGAGGCATTCCGCGAACAGGCGGAAGGCCTCATCGAGGGAGGCGTCGATCTCATCCTGCTCGAAACGTTCTCCGACTTGAGGGAGCTCTCGCACGCCGTTCGCGCCGTGCGGGCGGCGGCCCAGGACGTGCCGCTCGTCGCTCAGATGACCTTCGGCGACGACGGCGCGACGCCTCTCGGGGCGAAGCCGGAGCACGTGGCCCGGACCCTGAGCGGTCTCGACGTGGACGTGGTCGGGGCGAACTGCAGCGTCGGCCCGGAGCTCATGCTCCAGGTGATGGAGCGGATGAGGGCCGCCACGGAGCTTCCGCTCGCGGTGCAGCCGAACGCGGGCCTTCCCGAGGTGGTGGAGGGACGAGTCCTCTATCTCTGCTCGCCGGAGTACATGGCGCACTACGCCAAACGCTTTCTCGCGTCCGGCGTCGCCATCATCGGCGGTTGCTGCGGGACGACTCCGGCGCACATCGGCGCCATCGTCGGAGTCGTGAGAGCGCTCGGACCCTCGCGGACCGTGATCGAGGTATTGAAGGTATCGGAGCCCCACCCCGAGCAGCGGCCGCTCCCGCGAGAGGAGAAGTCCCGCCTCGCGCAAAGCCTCGGGCGCAAGTTCGTGGTGTCGGTCGAGATGGATCCTCCGAAGGGCGCCGACCCGGGGCCGCTTCTCGACCGGGCGCAGTGGCTGAAGGAGAACGAGGTCGATTTCCTGAACGTCGGCGACGGGCCACGGGCGAGCCCACGCATGAGCGCCTTGAGCTTCGCGGTGCTCCTCGAGCAGCGGGTGGGAGTCGAGACTATCCTTCATTATCAATGCCGCGACCGGAACCTCATCGGGATCCAGTCGGACCTCCTCGGCGCGTACGCTCTCGGGCTCCGGAACATCCTCGCGGTGACCGGCGACCCTCCGAAGCTCGGCGACTACCCCTATGCGACGGCCGTCTTCGACGTGGACTCCGTGGGTCTGGTGAAGATCCTGTCTCATCTGAATCGCGGGCTCGACCTCGCGGGAAATCCGCTGGGCCCCGCGATGCCGCTCCATATCGGTGTCGGCGCGAATCCCGGCGCCACCGACTTCGAGGCCGAGATCCGCAAGTTCGAGAGGAAGGTCGAGGCGGGCGCGGAGTTCTGCCTGACCCAGCCGGTCTACGAGCCGAAGTACCTCGAGCGGTTTCTCTCGGCGGTGAAGAGCTCGCGAATCCCGGTTCTCGTCGGGGTCCTGCCGCTCACGAGCTATCGGAACGCGGAGTTCCTTCACAACGAGGTGCCGGGGATGGCGGTGCCGGCGGCGGTGCGCGAGCTTCTGAAGAAGGCCCCGGGGAAGGAGGCGGCGCAGAGTGTCGGGATCGACATCGCTCGCGACTCCCTCCGGGCCGCGCGCGATCTCGCCGAAGGCGCCTATCTCATGCCGCCGTTCAACCGTTTCGAGCTCGCGGTGCGGGTCATCGAGGGAATCATCTAATGAGGCCCCACGCAAAGGAAGACCAATACAAGGGGGATAAGGGGACAGGAGGGGATAAGGGGATGGGATCCGGCATTCATTCGACCGGTCTTATCCCCATATCTCCTCCATCTCCCCATCCCCCTTCTTACACTCTTTTCGTGGCTATGGGGGTGGCGATTCTCTTTGGCACTTCGCCGGTCTCGGGGCAGGATCCCGAGCAGCAGGTTCCTTATGTCTTCGAGGCGCGGGTCGACATGGTGTCGGTCGCGGTCGCCGTGACCGATAAGGAAGGGAACTTCGTCACCGATCTCGAGATTTCGGACTTTACCGTTCTCGAGGACGGCGTTCGCCAGGAGATTCGGCTTTTCGCCGCCGGCTTGAAGGAATCCTGGGTCGACCTTCCTCCCGAGATGAAGGACGAGCTCTCGGGCCGGCAGGTGATAGGCCTGATGCTCGATGCCAGCGGCAGCATGGAGGAGGACATACGACTCGTGCGCGAAGCGGCGCTCAAGTTTCTCATCAACCTTCCGAAGACCGAGAACCTCTTCGTGATGGACTTCGACGAGAACATCCGCATCTCGCAGTACTCGACCGATGACCAGCGTCTCCTCAGCGAACGAATCTACGACGTGAAGGCCGAGGGCTGGACGGCGCTCTACGATGCGGTGGCGACGTTTCTCGAGCGCATCTACGCCCTCGACGGAAAAAAGACCCTGGTGGTTTTCAGCGACGGCGTCGATTCGCGGAGCACGCTCTCCGTGGGCGAGGTCCTGGACATGGTGAAGCTCTCCGACGCCACCATCCACACCATCCACTTCGGAGCATCGCAGGCCCGAAACTCCAGGACGTTCGAGGACGGACGCTTCCTCCGGCAGCTCTCGGGTGAAACCGGCGGCTCCTACGCGTTCGGCGACAGTCTCGAGCAGATGGACGCGCTCTACGACAAGCTCCTCGAGGAGCTCTTCAGCCAGTACACCCTCGGCTACGTCTCGAGCAACACCAAACAGGATGGGAAGTACCGGAAGATCAAAGTGGAGGTCGACCGCGAGGACGTGAAGATCCGCGCGCGGCGCGGATACTTCGGCCCCGCTGCCGAAGAGCCCACCCCCAAGCGCTGACTGCGCCGCGCTGTGCTATAAATTCCGCCGTTATGAGAACGACGTTCACGGTCAGAAGCAAAAAGTACGAGCTGGTTCTCGAGAAGCGCGAGCCGGGCGAGGGCGAGAAAAATCACCCCTACACCGCGACGGCGTCGGGTGAGAACGGAAGCCCCGTCCGCGGCACGCTTCAATTCACGCCGGGAGCTCTCGATGCGGCGCCGAAATTGGCCGCGGCGAAGGGCGTTTCCTTCGACGACCTCCTGGCTTCCGCCGGCGGGCGGGCGCTCGCCGCGGAAGTCCTCATCCGCAAGCTGAAGCCGGACTTCTCCCTGGTCGTCGATCACCGCTGGTTGAGTCCATAAAAAAGGCGGCCCCCTTTGGGAGAGGCCGCCTTCAAGACGGTTGGCCTATTTCCCCTACTGGGCGGGCGGCTGTGGCAGGGTCGGTGCCTCGAGCGGGCAGGGGCACTCCAGAGCCTTCAGGAACTCGATCAAATCCGCCTTTTCTTCCTCGCCGAGGTTCGTGTTCTTCAGGTTCACGCGGTCGATGTTGGGATTGTCGATCCCGCCCGAAACCATGAGGTCCACCGCCTCTTTCAAAGTCGCGACGCTCCCGTTATGGAAGTACGGGGCGCTTCTCGTGATGTCGCGCAGGCTCGGAGTCTTGAACGCTCCCTTGTCGGCGTCGGCACTCGTCACCCGATGGCGTCCGAGGTCGGGCTCGGGCTTGTCGAGTCCGATGCCGACGTTGTGGTACTTCATGTCGGTGAAGAGCGCGCCCGAGTGGCAGCTGCCGCAGCCCGCCTTGGCCACGAACAACTCCGCGCCCCTCTTCCCGGCGTCGCTCACGGCGTTCTGGTCACCCGCCTGCCAGCGGTCGTAGGGAGTGTCCGAGCAGAAGAGGTACGTGCGCTCGTAAGACGCGATGGCCTGTACCACGTTGTCGGGCGTCGCATCCGAACCAAACACCTGCTGGAACTGCGAGCGGTAGCCCTCGATGGCGTTTATTTTCACCACCGCCTCCTCGGCTTTCGCGCCCATGTTGCCTCCGGTCCAGGCGGCGAGCGCCTGCTTTTCGAGCGAGGGGCTCCTTCCGTCCCAGTAGAGCTCGGTGTGGTACGCGATGTTCCAGAGGCTCGGGCTGCTGCGGGTGAGCGCTTTGCCGAGCGCTCCCTCGGCTACCGGCTTTCCGTCGGTGAGGCCGTTCTCGCACACGTGGCACGAGTAGCAGGAGCGACTGTCGTCGACAGATAGGCGGCTGTCGTAGTAGAGCTGTCGTCCGAGCGCGACCTTCTCCGGTGTCGCCGGGTTGTCGGCGGGCACCGGGACCACACCGAAAGCAACGGGCGGCGTGGGCATGTCGGATGAGGCCTCTGGCGAAGTTTCCGCTGTCGCTGCGGGAGTCTCCTCGTGGAGCGGAGCGCACGTCCCGAAGAGGCCGATGAGAGCGGTGACGATACTCGAGACAAAAATGGTTCTCGAAATTCTCGGTCGATTCATGGAATGGGGCCCTCCTGCCTTTCGCAAGGAGCCGATTCTAGGGGAAAGCGCTCTCGAAACCAAGCCCTACCTGTGGTGAAAATCCTAGGTTCGACGGATCCATGACGTATAATTGAGGTAGAGTTAAAAAAGAAGCTCGCAGGTCCGCTGCGATCCCGCTAAACGCGCCCGGCCTGGCCCCGCGGGGTCGTTGCAGGAGGGGGCGTAGTGCATCGCAGAACGCACAACTTGGCGTACCGATGGGTCGCCTTTGCGGCGCTGACCCTCGCACTCGCTGCGCCCGCGGGAATCGCGGTCCGTCGAATCCTCGCCGCACCGGAGGAGCCGGTTCTCGCGAAAGCGGCGCCGCCCGCTCCCCAGTCCCCGATTCTGTCCCTTCCCGACGCGTTCGCGCCCGGACAGCAAGACGATTTCATCCCGCAACCCTCGGCGGGCCCGAGGCAGTTCTATTTCACGCGCGCCGCGTACACCGGCTACTACCGGTTTCGTGACTTCCGCAGCTGGAGCGTCGACTTTCCCAAGGCGGATCGGCAGTTCCTCATCGGACTCAGGCGCCTCACCAACCTCGACGCGTACGAGCTCGAAAACCCCGTAAGGCTCACCGACCCCGAGCTCGGAAAGTACCCTTTCCTCTACACCGTCGAGGTAGGCTACATGGCATTGACCGAAGGTGAGGTCGAGGGTCTGCGGCGCTACCTTCAGGCGGGAGGATTCCTGGTGGTCGATGATTTCTGGGGAACGATGGAGTGGGAGAACTTCCAGGCTCAGTTCGCCCGCATCCTACCCGGCTATCCCATCGTGGATCTTCCGCTCACTCATCCCATCTTCAACTGCTTCTACGACGTCAAGGAGATCGTTCAGGTGCCGAACGTGTGGCAAGGCATGCAGGGCGGTCCCACGTGGGAGGCCGATGGCTACTACCCGGAGGTCAAAGGCATCTTCGACGAAGAGGGCCGTCTCATGGTGGTGATCAATTGGAACACCGATCTGGGCGACGCCTGGGAATGGGCGGAGAACCCGTACTACCCGCTTCGGTTCTCGACCTACGCCTACCAGATGGGCGTGAATTACATCATCTACGCGATGAGCCACTAATGCCCTCTTGGTTCGAGAGTCTCTTCGAATTTCTGTTCAAGTACCGCCCGCTCCTCTACGAAAGGGGAGAGCTCGGCCTCGGCGTGTCCTGGCCGCTCATCACCCTCAGCGTCGCCGGCGTCGCCATCGCGGTTCCGACGCTCCTTCGCTACCGCGCGATCCAGGGAAAGGCGTCGGCGCGAGACCGCCTGGTGTTGACCGGGCTTCGCGTGGCCATTCTCCTCCTCGTGGTTTTCTGTCTCTTTCGGCCCTCGCTCGTGCTCTCGACCGTGGTGCCGCAGCGAAGCTTCGTCGGGATCCTCCTCGACGATTCGCGGAGCATGCAGATTGCCGACGTGGAAGGAAAGCCCCGGGGGGCCTTCATCCAGGAGACCTTCGGACCCGAAGGCAGCGCTCTCGTCGAGGCGCTGTCCGAAAAGTTCATGCTGCGGTTCTTCCGCTTCTCCGACTCGGCGGACCGGCTCACCGATCCGGCAAGCCTCGGCTTCGCCGGCACGAGCACTCACCTCGCGCGGGCGCTCGAACGAAGCGTCGCCGAGCTTTCGAACGTCCCTCTCGCCGGGATGGTGCTGGTGAGCGATGGCGCCGACAACTCGACCGACGCCATCAGCGACACGCTTCTGGATCTCCAGGCGCGGAAGGTTCCCATCCATACCGTGGGTCTCGGGCGGGAGCGTTTCACCAGGGACATCGAGGTCTCTCGCGTCGAGGCGCCGCGGACGGTGCTCGAGGGGTCCTCCCTCATCGTG
>Ga0184637_10000721_pt1 | contig 23866 bp, 23 predicted proteins | sample PLM3_127_b2_FD_133143 | JGI IMG/M metagenome (GOLD analysis project Ga0184637, IMG submission 133143) | Groundwater sediment microbial communities from an aquifer in East River, Colorado, USA - PLM3_127_b2 | ecosystem: Environmental > Terrestrial > Soil > Riparian zone | place: USA: East River... | reverse complement strand
TCGAATCCCACGCAGACCGCGTCCTCGACCTCGAGGCCGACCGTCGCGAGCTCGGTGAACGCTCCGTCCATCGAACGGATCCTCGCACGAGGGTCTGACACTGACCGTCGATCCGTCGCGCGAGCCACATTGACCACCCGTCACTGTCGCCAGCGATCGCAGGCTCACCCGCTCGGGGCCCGGCACGAAGAAGCAAGCTCGCGCGACCACCCGATCCTCGCGCTCCGCGGCGTCGCCGCCGCACGAGAGGCGTCCCGCCACGCGCTCCCCACGCGCAGCCCACCCGATGGATCCGCCCACGCCGCCGCGGCCACGCGCAAGCCGCCGCACGGCAACGCCTCCCCGCGCGCGGTCACGTCCCGCCAGCCGCCCCCTTCGTTGCCGTTCCCCGTCCGCTCTTCGCGGGGACGGTTCGGACTCGCGGTCACGTTCGAGGTCGCGCTCGCGTTCGCAGTCACGTTAGAGGCCACGTTCGAGGTCGCGCTCACGCTCGCGGTCGAGGTCACGTTCGCGTTCGCGGTCGAGGCGTCCGACGCAGAAGTCGCGCCCGATGCACGGTCAAGGCCAGGGCGGCCGAGCAACTGTCACCCAACCCCCCGGTCTGACCTGTTACCGAGAACGAGCTCCGCAACGGTCCCGGTCGCGCCCCCGTTCCCGTTCCCGTCTCACGGAATCCGGTACCTGAGCAGGTGCGCCTCGAGCGGCCCGTTCCACAGGCGGTGATCCACCTCGGGCCTCAGCGGGATGGCCTTCTCGAGCAGCGGATTCCCGGACAGCACGACGGCGGTCCACCCATGCTGCCGCGCCAGCATCTCCGCAAACCCGCGGTAGAAGCCCGTGAGCTTCTTCTCGAGCACCCGCGGGCTCTCGGCCGCGGCGGCCGTGGCGCGCGCGCGGCGCGGGGGCGCGCCGGCCCGCTCGAGCGTCGCGCCGCGCCGCTCCTCGCCGGCCGCGCCGCTCATGAGCCGCTCCCCGAAGGGCGGGTTCACGACGAGCGTGCCCTCCGGCGCGATGGGCTCGAGGTCCCGCGCCTCCGCCCGCTCGATCCGGAGGTCGCCGAGCACGCCGGCGGCGCGCGCGTTGCGGTCGAGCGCCTCGATCGCCTTGGTGTGCAGGTCGCGCGCGACGATCGGCGCGGGCGCATGGGGGAGCACCTCGGCGCGCGCCTCGGCCTTCATCCGGTCCCACGCCGACTGCGGCCCGCCGCGGTACGACGGCCAGCGCTGGAAGCCGAAGGCGCGGCCGAGGCCGGGGGCGATGCGGCGGGCGCGCAGCGCGTGCTCGATGGCGAGCGTGCCCGAGCCGGCCATGGGGTCCACGAAGGGGAGCGCGGGCTCGACGCCGCCGAGGAGCAGGATCGCCGCCGCGAGGGTCTCCTTGAGCGGGGCGATCCCGGTCGCCGCGCGGTAGCCGCGCTTGTGGAGCGGCTCGCCGGCGAGGTCGAGCAGCACGGTGGCCTCGTCGCGGGCCAGGTGGAGGACGATCGCGACGTCCGGATCCTTCGGGTCCACGTCCGGTCGCGCGCCGAGCCGGTCGCGCAGCACGTCCACCGCGGCGTCCTTCACCTTGAGCCCGGCGAACATCGAGTGCGTGATGGCCGACGACGAGACGTTGGCCTCGACCGCGAGGGTCGTCCGGACGGTCAGCCACTCGGTCCAGTCGATCGCGCGGGCGCCCTCGTAGAGCGCCTCCGGCGTCGGGGCCGGGAAGCGGGCGAGCTCGAGCAGCACGCGCATCGCGGTGCGGGCGTGCAGGCAGACCTTCATGCCCGCCTCGAGCTTCCCCTCGAACGCGACGCCGCCGCGCTCGCCGCGGACCGCGTGGAGGCGCAGCGCGGACAGCTCGCGGCGCAGGGCGCCCTCGGTCCCCTTGGCGCAGGTGGCGAAGAACCTCATGGGACCGGGTGTCTACCCCGGAACGGCCGCGGGCGCAGCCGCCGTCGTGCCCGGCACGCCGAACACGCCGAGCCGGAGCGCGCCCTTCTCGTGGCGCTTCGCGGCATACATCAGCTCGTCGGCGCGCGCGGTCATCTCGTCGACGGTGGCGGCCGGCGCGACGAAGACCGCCGCGCCCATGCTGAACCCGACGTTCCAGCCGTGCCGGGCCATGGCCGCGATGAGCGCGGCCCGGACGCGCTCGAGCAGCGCGCGCGCCTCGGCGGCGTCGGTCTCGGGGAGGAGCAGGCCGAACTCGTCGCCGCCGAGCCGCGCCACGGCGTCCACCGCGCGCGTGCCGGCGCGGAGCGTCTGGGCGGCGGCGACGAGCAGGGCGTCGCCGTCGCGGTGGCCGAGCTGGTCGTTCACGTCCTTGAAGTCGTCGCAGTCGAGGTAGACGACCGTGAGCGGGCGGCCGTGGCGGCGCGCGCGCTCGAGCTCCAGCGAGGCCGCCTCGAAGAACGCGCGGCGGTTCGGGATCTGCGTGAGCGCGTCGGTGCGCGCGAGCTTCTCCTGGTCCTCGAGCCGCGAGCGGAGCGCGTCGAGCACCAGCACGAGGGCGAGCGCGGTGCCGAGCTGGACCACGGCGTTCCAGGTGAGGACGCCGAAGGAAGGCGGCGGAGGAGAGCCCGCGGGCCGGCCCAGCGCGTCGGCGACGAAGGACACGAGGGCGCTCGTGACCGAGAGCATCACCCCCGCGCGCAGCGCGATGTGCCAGGTCGCGAGCCCGATGGGCGCCAGGTAGAACAGCCCGAGCGCGACCCGCGAGCCGGTGAAGTGGTCGGCGAACCCGACGGCCAAGACGGTCGCGACGGTGGCGACCGCACACGCAGTGGAGCCGAACGGGGGCGTCGGGCGCCGTCCGTAGGTGCCGGCGGGCGGGCGGGCCGCGCCGGGCGGGGGAGGGTTGGGGGCGGCCACGCTCACGGGACCCCCGCCACCTCGACGCGGCGGTTGGCGGCGCGGCCGCGCGCCGTGAAGTTGGGCAGGAGCGGCCGGTCGCCGCCGAGCCCCGCCGCGGTGAGGCGGGCCCGGTCGACGCCGAGCTGGACGAGCCGGTCGGCCGCGGCGTGCGCCATCTCGAGCGAGAGCTTCGCGTCGGCCCCGGGGTCGCTCGTCGAGTCGACGAACGCCTCGACGCGGACGCACACGCCCGGCTCCGCCGCGAGCGCCACCGCGAGGTCGGCGAGCCCGCCGTCCCGCAGCAACGTCGCGGTGCGCCCCTCGAAGGCGAGGTCCTCCACGAGGACCCGGCCACCGTCACCGAGCGTGTGGGCCCAGGAGGCCTGGCGCGGCGTGCGCGGCTGCGGCCGGGCAGCAGGCGCGGCCACGTCGCGCGGCGGGGTCGCGGTCGGCGCGGGCGGGCTCGGCGCCGGAGCCGGCGCGGCTCCGCGCGCCTCCGCGAGCGCGAGCTCCCGCAGCGCGCGCGTCCGGTCCGCCTCGAAGCAGCGCTTCCGCCCGGGGTCGCCGAGCTGCTGGAGCGCCGGCGCGGCGAGCGCCATCGCGGTCCGCCGCACCGCCTCGTCGCTCCGCTCGCCGGGCGCGGTCTTCACCGCCGCCGTGCCGGCGAACAGGAGCCGCCGCTCGCCCGCGAGCGCGAGCCGCACCGTCACGAGCAGCTCGCCCGCGCCCGCGTCCCCCCCCCGCCCCTCGACGGCGCCGTAGAGCGCGGCGTCCGCGCCGAGCAGCTCGGCGAGCTCGAGCGCCAGGCTCGGCGAGATGCCGACCGGCAGCTCGAGCGGCGTGTCGCGGAACAGCGTGCGCAGCTCGGGCACCGGGAAGACCCGCGCCCGCGCCGGATCGATCGACGCGAGCAGGCCGTCGGTGGCGGCGTCTGCCGCGAGGGCCGTGTCGGATGCGTTCTCGAACGGGGCGACGATCAGGCAGCGGACCGCGGCGAGCTCCGGTGTGTGCAGCACGTCGGCGGCCCCGCGGGCAGGTCCCCCTGCCTGGGGAGCCGCGCACGCGGAGAGAACCACCGGGAGCGCGAGGAGGAGGGACCGCGGTCGCATCGGAACGCTCATCGTACCCCGGGATCGGACCCCGGGGGGGAGACCCGGCTCGCGCCGGCCTCCGGGTGTCGACTTCACCGCACCGTCGCAGGTTGGCCCCGAGCCTGTCACAATGCCGTGAGTTAAGGGTGTCCCGTGACGTCCGTACTCCTCGTGGATGACGAGCGAGACCTGCTCTCGCTCCTCGACTTCAACCTCCGCGCCGCCGGCTTCGAGACGCTGCTCGCCACCACCGGCGAGCAGGCCCTCGCGCACCTGCGGCGCCGGATTCCCGACCTCGTCCTCCTCGACCTCATGTTGCCCGACATCCCGGGCACCGAGGTCTGCCGGCAGATCAAGGCCGACCCGCGCACGAAGCACGTGCCGGTGGTCATGCTCACCGCCAAGGGCGAGGAGGTCGACCGGGTGGTCGGCTTCGAGATCGGCGCCGACGACTACGTGACGAAGCCGTTCAGCGTCCGGGAGCTGGTGCTCCGGCTCAAGGCCGTGGTCCGGCGCGCGGGACCGGGCCGGACCGCCGAGCGGCCGCCCGAGTCGGTCGGGCCGATCCGCGTGGACGTGGACGCCCACCGCGCTTACGTGGACGGCGCGGAGATCGCGCTCACGCCGCTCGAGTTCAAGCTGCTCATCACGCTCATGACGCGGCTCGGCCGCGTGCAGTCGCGCGAGCAGCTCCTCGAGGACGTGTGGGAGATGTCCTCGGAGGTCGAGACGCGCACCGTCGACACGCACGTGAAGCGGCTGCGCGAGAAGCTCGGCTCGGGGCGCGACCTCCTCGAGACCGTGCGCGGCGTCGGCTACCGGCTCATCGAGCCGGGCGAGCGGAGGTGAGGGGTGCTCGGACGCACGCCGCTCGCCGCCGCCATCCGGGCGCTGCGCAACGAGCTCTCGGGCGGCCCGCGCGCGGACCTCGGGCGCGACGTGCGCGACCTCGCGGAGCTGCTCGCGGCGCGCGAGCGGCGCGGCCCCGGCTGGATCGCCGGGGATCCGCCCGAGCAGGAGCTCCTCTCCGCGCTGCCCGACGCCGCCGCCCTCGTCTCGCGCGACGGCTGGGTGCGGGTCTCGAACGCCGCGTTCGACACGCTGGCGGCGACGGGCCGCGCCGCCGGGCTGACGCCGCTCGAGATCACCCGCAGCGCCGAGCTCTCCGAGGCGGTGCGCCGCGCGCTCGAGGGGACGGCCCGCCGCCTCGAGCTCGCCCTCGGCCGGCGCACGTTCCTCGTGCACCTGGCGCCGCTCCTGCGCGGCGAGGTGCTGATGTTGCTGCGCGACGTCTCGGAGGCGAAGCGGGCCGAGGCCACCCGGCGCGACTTCGTCGCCAACGCGAGCCACGAGCTGCGCACGCCGATCGCGGCGATCCGGGCGGCCGCCGAGACGCTGCTCGGGGGCGCGATGGACGACCCCGCCTCCGCCCGCACGTTCGTGGACATCGTCTCCCGCCACGCCGAGCGGCTCTCGCGGCTCACGCAGGACCTGCTCGACCTCTCCCGCATCGAGTCGCGCCAGTGGGAGCTCGGCATCGCGCCGGTGCCGCTCGCGCCGCTCGCCCGCCAGGTGGTGGAGCTCCTCGCCGGCGGCGCCCGCGACAAGGGGCTCGCGCTCGGCGCGGAGGTGCCGGACGCGGCCGTGGTCAAGGCCGACGCGCGCGCGCTCGAGCAGGTGCTCGTGAACCTCGTCGAGAACGGCGTGAAGTACACGGCCCAGGGGAGCGTCGAGCTGCGCGCCGAGCGCGACGGCGACGCGTGGATCCTGTGGGTCGTCGACACCGGCCCCGGCATCGAGCGCCACCACCTGCCGCGCATCTTCGAGCGGTTCTACCGGGTGGACGCGGGGCGCTCGCGCGAGCAGGGCGGCACCGGGCTCGGCCTCGCCATCGCGAAGCACCTCGTGCAGGCGATGCACGGCGAGATCGGCGTCGAGAGCGGCGCCGAGGGCAGCCGCTTCTGGGTCCGGCTCCCCACGGCGTAGCGCCGCGCGGCCGGACGGTCTGTGTCCGTTTCGCGCAATCGTCACCGGGCCGCCGCGGGCGCGCCACGCCCCCTCTCTAGAAACACACCCGAACCGAGCCGCAGCGCTCGCCAGATCACCCACGAGAGAGGGATCGAACCCGTATGAACCGTCTCATCGCAGCTCTCGCCGCCCTCGCGCTCGCGCCGGCGGCCCTCGCGCAGGAGGAGGTCGACACGGCCGCCCTCGCCGGCAAGGTCGCCTCCATCGAGGAGCAGCTCATCGAGCTGAAGGGCGACGTCGCCTCCGCGAAGAAGCTCAAGTTCTCCGGTTACGTCCAGGCCCGCTGGGAGTGGCAGGAGTCCGCCGCCAACGCGTACAACCTCACCCCCGAGGCCGCCCCGAGCCAGCAGGGCTTCCACATCCGCCGCGGCCGCTTCAAGGCGGCCTACGACGCCGACTGGTCGCAGTACGTCGTGCAGATCGACGTGACGCCCTCCGGCGTCGGCATCAAGGAGGGCTACGCGACGATCAAGCTGCCGAAGGGCTTCGCGATCGACGCCGGCCTCCAGCTCTTCCCGTTCGGCTACGAGGTCTACTCGCGGTCGTCCTCCGACCTCGACACGCTCGAGCGCGCGGCGGTGACGCGCGCGTTCCTCGCCGGTGAATACGACCTCGGCGTGGCGCTCCGGGGCAAGCTCGACATCGTCAACTTCAAGGTCGGCGTGTTCAACGGCAACGGCATCGACTCGGGTCAGTCCGGCCGGGACAACGATCAGCTGAAGGACGTCATCGGCCGGGCCACCATCGACATGGGCATGTTCACGGCGGGCGCCTCGGGCTGGTACGGCAAGACCATCAACTACGCCCGCGCCGACGACAAGGAGTACGACCGCCTCCGCTACGGCGCCGACCTGCAGGTCTTCCTCGATCTCCTCCCCTTCGGTGGCACCGCGGTGAAGGGCGAGTACATCTGGGGCCGGACCACCATCGGCACCGCGGGGAGCGCCACGGCGGTCCCGCGCACGGACAACGGCGGCGCGGGCGGCAACCTCCCCGGCCTGACCTCGAGCGACCCCGTCCCGACCGGCTCGGGCTGGTACGCCCTCGTCACCCAGAACGTCGGCCCGTACAACCAGCTCGCCGCCCGTTACGAGTCGTACCGCCGTGACCACACCGTGGATACCGGCTCGGCCTCCACGGCCGTCAAGGAGGCGCGCGAGGTCCAGCTCGCCCTGCACACCTTCATCGGCGGGAACACGAAGCTCAGCGCCGCCTGGTTCCACCCGATGAACGGCGAGAAGGGCGGCGCAGCCCCGAGCGACCCCGAGACGGATCGCTTCATCGTCCAGGCCCAGGCCAAGTTCTAGCCCGCCAGCCACCCACCAAGCAACGCAAGGAGATCGATCCATGAAGCGCTTCTTCCTCGCCCTCGCCGTGACCGTCCTGCCCGCCCTCGCGAGCGCCCAGGCCGTCACCGTCAAGGGCTCCGACACGATGGTGATCCTCTCGCAGCGCTGGGCCGAGAACTACATGAAGGCCAACCCGGGCAAGCGCGTGCAGGTCACGGGCGGCGGCTCGGGCGTCGGCATCGCGGCGCTCATCAACGGCACGACCGACGTGGCCAACGCCTCCCGCGCCATGAAGGAGGCCGAGAAGGCCCGGGTGCGCGACCGCTACAACGTGCTCCCCACCGAGATCCCGGTGGCGAAGGACGGCCTCGCGGTCTACGTCAACGAGTCGAACCCCATCGAGCAGCTCACCCTCGACCAGCTCCGGAAGATCTACGCGGGCGACGTGACCAACTGGAAGGACGTGGGCGGGCCGGACGCGAAGATCGTCCTCTACTCCCGCGAGAACTCCTCCGGCACCTACGTCTTCTTCAAGGACAACGTGCTGAAGGGCGACGACTTCGCCGCGGCCGCCCAGACGCTGCCCGGCACCGCCGCGGTGGTGAACGCCACGGCCAAGGAGAAGTTCGGCATCGGCTACGGCGGCGCCGCCTACGCCAAGGGGGTCAAGGAGGTGAAGCTCGTCGGCAAGGACGGCCAGGCGTACCTCCCGAGCGCGGAGAACGTCGCCTCCGGCAAGTACCCGCTCGCCCGGGACCTCTTCGTGTACACGCGCGGCAAGCCCTCGGGCGAGGCCAAGGCCTTCATCGAGTTCTGCCTCTCCCCGGAGGGGCAGGCCGTCGTGACGACCGTCGGTTACTTCCCGGTGAAGTAGTCACGGCCGCGCCGCGGGCCCGTCACCGTCCCGTCACACGGCCATGATTGAACCCGCGTCCGTGCCCCCCGACACCACAGCAGCGGCCGCGGCGGGGGAGGGGGATCGCCCCCTCCTCGCCATCCGCCGCCGGCAGCTCCGCGAGACGGCCATCGAGGTGGCCGTCACCGCCGTCGCGCTCACCGGCATCGCCGCCGTCGTCCTCATCTTCGTGTTCGTCGGCCGCGAGGCCCTGCCGCTCTTCACCTCCGAGGAGGCCCGGCAGGAGACCGACCTCGCCCGGATGTTCCTCGCGCAGACCTGGCGCGAGGGGCGCGCGGCGACCTTCACCTGGCAGCCCGTCTCCGACGTCCCGAAGTACTCGATGATCCCGCTCTTCGTCGGGACGCTGAAGGTCACGTTCGTCGCGATGGCGGTGGCAGCGCCCGTCGGGATCGCCGCCGCGGTCTTCGCGTCCGAGTTCGCGCCGCGCCGGCTGCGCGAGGTGCTGAAGCCCACCATCGAGCTGCTGGCCGGCATCCCCTCCGTCGTCATCGGCTTCTTCGCCCTCCTCGTGATGGCGACGTTCCTCCAGGACACCTTCGGCTTCTCCTTCCGCCTGAACGCGGTGGTGGCCGGGGTGGCGCTGGCGCTGACCGTGGTTCCGGTCATCTTCACGGTGAGCGAGGACGCCCTCACCGCGGTGCCGCGCGCCTACCGCGAGGCCTCGCTCGCCCTGGGCGCGACGCGCTGGGAGACCGCCTTCCGGGTGGTGCTGCCCGCGGCGGCGCCGGGGGTGCTCGCCGCGGTGGTGCTCGGCTTCGGCCGCTCGATCGGCGAGACGATGATCGTGCTCATGGCTTCCGGCAACGCCGCCATCACGAGCCTCAGCCTGGGAGACTCGGTCCGCACGCTGCCGGCCACCATCGCCGCCGAGATGGGCGAGGTGGTCTTCGGCGGGGCGCACTACTCGGTGCTCTTCTTCATCGGCGTGGAGCTCTTCCTCTTCACCTTCGTGCTCAACACGCTCGCCACGACGTTCGTGCGGCGGCTCGTGCGCCGGATGTCGGGGACCGCGGCGTGAGCGTCGCGACCCGCAAGGCCGCCGGCGCGGGGCTCTCGGCGATCACCGGCGCCGCCGCGCTCGTCGTCGTGCTGATGCTCGCCATCATCCTCGTGGACGTGGTCCGCGGCGGCGCCGCGCGCGTCTCCTGGGAGTTCCTCAGCGCCGCGCCCGAGGAGGGCATGATGGCCGGGGGGATCTTCCCCGCCATCTACGGCACCTTCGTCATGACGCTCATGATGACGGTGGCCGTGCTGCCGGTGGGCGTCCTCACGGCCGTCTACCTGCACGAGTACGCCCCGCCCGCGTCGCGGATGGCCGCCGCGGTCCGGGTCGCCGTCGCGAACCTCGCCGGCGTGCCCTCCATCGTCTTCGGCCTCTTCGGCCTCGGCTTCTTCATCCAGTTCGTGGGGGCCGGGCTCGACGGGGCCTTCTCGGAGCCCGGGACGATCACCTACGGCAAGCCCGCCCTGATCTGGGCCGCCCTCACCCTCGCCATCCTGACGCTCCCCGTCGTGATCGTGGCGACGGAGGAGGCGCTGCGCGCGGTCCCGAGGGAGCACCGCGACGCGAGCCTCGCGCTCGGCGCCACGAGGTCCCAGACGCTCGGCCGCGTGATCCTGCCCCAGGCGCTCCCCGGCATCCTGACCGGCGCGATCCTCGCGGTGGCGCGCGGCGCGGGCGAGGTGGCGCCGATCCTCTTCACCGGCGTCGCCTACTTCCTGCCCGACCTGCCCGACGGCCCCTGGTCGCAGTTCATGCACCTCGGCTACCACGTCTACGTGCTCGCCACGCAGTCGCCGGACGTCGAGGCGACCCGCCCGCTCCTCTACGCGACCGTCTTCGTGCTGCTCGCGCTCACCTTCGCCTTGAACCTCGTCGCCATCGCCATCCGGACCCGCACCCGCCAGAAGGCGGCCGCCGGGCACTGACCATGACCACCCCCGTGCCCCAGGCCTTCCCGGCCAAGATGGAGACGCGCAAGCTCGAGGTCCGCTACGGCGCGAAGCCGGCGGTGAGGGACGTGAGCCTCCGCCTCCCCGAGCGCCAGGTGACCGCCCTCATCGGCCCCTCCGGCTGCGGGAAGTCGACGTTCCTGCGGGCGCTCAACCGCATGAACGACCTCATCCCGGGCGCGAGCGCCGGGGGCGAGATCCTGCTCGACGACCGGAGCATCTACGCGAGCCACCTCGACGCGGTGGAGCTCCGCCGGCGGGTCGGCATGGTGTTCCAGAAGTCGAACCCGTTTCCGAAGTCGATCTTCGAGAACGTCGCCTACGGGCTGCGCGTCGGGGGGATGAAGGGCCGGGCCGCGCTCGCCGAGCGGGTGGAGCGCTCGCTCCGCGGGGCGGCGCTCTGGGACGAGGTGAGGGACCGGCTCGACGAGAGCGCGATGGGGCTCTCGGGCGGCCAGCAGCAGCGGCTCTGCATCGCCCGCGCGCTCGCGGTGGAGCCGGAGGTGGTGCTGATGGACGAGCCGGCGAGCGCGCTCGACCCGATCGCGACCGCCAAGATCGAGGACCTGATCCACGAGCTCAAGGCGCGCTACACGATCGTGATCGTCACCCACAACATGCAGCAGGCCGCCCGCGTCTCCGACCAGACCGCCTTCTTCTACATGGGCGAGCTCGTCGAGGTCGGCCCGACCGAGCGGATCTTCACGAACCCCTCCCAGCAGCGGACGGAGGATTACGTAACGGGGAAGTTCGGCTAACGTCCCCCGGGAGCTCACGATGCCCACGCACACCGACAAGGCCTACGAGGCGGAGCTGCGGTCGCTCCGCGAGAAGCTGCTCGAGATGGGCGGGCTCGTCGAGACCGCCATCGCGTCGTCGGTGCGCGCCATCACCGAGCGCGACGACGCGCTCGCCGAGGAGGTGAAGGACCGGGATCGCGAGATCAACCGCATGGAGGTCGCGATCGACGGCGCCTGCCGGCGCATCCTCGCGCTCCGCCAGCCGGCGGCGTCCGACCTGCGCTTCATCACCACCGCCCTCAAGATCGTGGTGGACCTCGAGCGGATGGGCGACCTCGCGGTGAACGTCGCCGAGCGCGCGCTCGACCTCAGCCGCGCGCCGCCGCTCGCGCCGAACCACGACCTCGTCAAGCTCGCCGATCTCTCCGAGGCCCAGCTCAAGAAGGCGCTCGACGCCTTCGTGACCGGCGACGTCGCCAAGGCGGAGGAGGTGATGAAGGGCGACGAGGTGCTCGACACGCTCTACCTCAAGATGTTCAACGACCTCATCGTCCTCATGATGGAGGACGGCAAGAACATCCGGCGCGCGACGTCGCTCATGTTCGCGGCGAAGCACCTCGAGCGCTTCGGCGACCACGCGACGAACCTCGCGGAGATGGTCGTCTACATGGTGCGGGGGACGGACATCCGGCACCCGCGCAGCCGCGCGGGGGGGTAGGAGCACGCGGGTCCGGGAGGGCTGCGCGGGCGTGAAACGCTCAGTGCGGTGAGCAGGGGTCGTCCGCGCGCGCCGATGTAAGCTGGGACATGGACCCGCTGGACCATCCGCGCCCCGCCCTTCCGATGGCCGATCTCGAGCGCGTCCGGCGACCTGCGCGGCGAGTGCTGCGCCTGGGCGTCGTGTCAGCCGGTCTCCTCGCGCTCGTTGTCGGACTCCTCGCTTGGTCGTTTCACTCGCGCGTGCAATGCACCCCCGATCGGCCGGACGGATGCGACCGCTCCTGCGAGCGCGGTGATGCGTCGGCGTGCGTGAACCTGGGAATCCTCCTCGAACTCGGAGAGCGAGTCGACAGGGACCTCGGCCGGGCCGAGGTGCTGTACGCCCGCGCGTGCGACCTCAGACAGCCCGCTGGCTGTTACAACCAGGGCCGCCTCCAGGCGGCCGTCGGAGATCCCGCCGCGGCCGAGCGCGCCCTGGCGCTGTACGAGCGCGCCTGCGATGGGAGCGTCGGCGTCGGCTGCGGCGAAGCGGGCCGGCTGCTTCCCAGGAAGGACCGCGTCTCCCTCGAGCGCGTCGCGACGCACTTCACTCGCGGGTGCGATCTCGGAGACGACACGAGCTGCTTCGACCTCGGTGAGCTGAGGCGCGACCGGCCGAGCCTCGGGGGCGAGGCGGCGGCTCGTCCCCTCTTCCAGCGGGCGTGCGGTCGGAGCCACGCGGACGCGTGTGAGCGCGTGGGACGCCTAACGATCGGGTACGGGACCAGTGCGGAGCTCGCCGCCGCCTTCCCTTCGCTCGACAAGGCGTGCAGCCTCGGCAGCACGTCCGGGTGCTCCAGTCTGGCTTGGGTCATGGCGCGCAGCCCCGTGCCTGCAGAGCTTCCCGACGCGGGAGCCATGCGTCAGGCCCGGCTCACGGCGGCCTATCTCGCAGCGGCTGCAGGCCGCGCAGGTCAAGCCCGTGCCCTGGCGGAACCGTTCCTGCGCGAGGAGGGTCCGGCCGCGGCTCGCGTCATCCTCGCGTGTGTCGCGCTGGACCAGGGCCGGCTGGACGAGGCGAAGGCTCTCCTCGTTCCGCTCAGGGCCGCTTCCCCGCCGGACTCCGCGGTGTCGGTCCTCACACGCCTCATCGACCGACGGGTTCAGAAGGACGAGGCGTGGCCCGACGCGATGGTGGAAGCGTGGGCGGCTGCCGGGAAACCCGACGTTCGCGCGTCACGCCTGCTCGGGGGCGCGGAGGCACTCGGGACGGTTCCTCCGTCCCCTCGCCTTCGTCGCCCTCAGGGCGGGGGTACGAACGCGTTCGTCATCGCGTACCTCGAGGACCTTCCCCCCGACGCTGCCGGACTGTCGGCTGTCGCCGAGCCGGTGCCCGCGGCCCTGGTGGAGCAGGCGCTCGACCTCCACGACGACGCTCGCGACGAGATACGCCTCCTCGCGTTGAGCGTTCTCACGAAGCCAGGCATTCCCGAGGCGCTGCGCCCGCGAGCTCGCGCCGCTGCCCGAGGTTCACTGGGAAAGCTCGCCGACCGCCACCCGGACGAAGCAGCGTGGCTCCTCTGGGATCTCGTCCTGGACGCGCGGCTGGATACGCCCATGTCCGACGCCGAGGTTGCGCGCCTCGAGTCGGCGGCCAGCCGACGGCGCTGGGGCGTTCGGTTCGGCGCGCTATATGGCGCGTACCGCGCGCACCTCGTGCCGCTGGACCCGAGCGGCGCGCGAGAACGCGCGTTCGGGCTCGCGGTGGATCTGCTCGGCACCGAGCTCGCGTCCACTCTGAGTCGGCGGGTTCGTGCGACAGCAGACGGTGCGACGGCCGACGCTCGCCAACGACTCGCGCGAGCATCCCGAACGCTTGGAGACCTGCTCGCGCGGAACGGAACGCTGCTCGAGGCAGCGGTTGCGGGCCGGTTGCTCCGCACAGCCGCGGATGTCTCGGGATCGGACGACGACGCCGAGCACGCGGACGAGGTGCGGGCCGGATTCCGGCAGAACTTCGACGAGTGGGGAAGCACGCGCTCCGCGATCGGGTCGTGGCCGCTGCGCAGGTACACCGAGGAGTGGATGGATGCCGCAGCCGAAGGCGAGCTGGCGTTCTTCGAGCACCTGCGCCGCGTCGCAGACCGACGGTGAACGCGCGGTCGGGCGCGCCGCCCGCGGCTACGCCACGAGCAGGCGCGAGGCGAGGCCCGCGCAGACGCCGAGCAGCGCGCCCGCGGCGACGTCGAGCGGGTAGTGCGCGCCGAGGTAGACGCGCGAGAGCCCGATGCCGACCGCCAGCAGCAGGGACAGCGGCCCGAGGCCGTACGGCTCGCCCGCGAACGCCAGCGAGACGCCGAACGCGGCGGCGGTGTGGCCCGACGGGAACGAGAACCGGTCCGGGTTCTGGGCGAGCGCCTCGAAGCCGATGATGGAGACGTCGGGGCGGGCGCGCGTGAGGCTCCGCTTCAGGGCCTGGGAGAGGACCGTCGCAATGCCGGTCGCCGCGCCGAGCCGGAGCCCGAGGTGGATCCCCTGCGCCGTGTAGGTGGAGAGGCACGCGAGGCCCACCACGGCCCAGCTCGTCCCGTCCCCGAGCCGCGTGAGCGTGCGGGCGAGGGTGGTGCGCCAGGGCCGGTGGTGGCGCCGGAAGGCGAGCAGCAGCGCCTCGTCGAAGGAGAGGAGCCGGGCCAGCCGACCGTGGCCGCGCACCACCACGCCGCCGGTGCCGGTCTCGAGCTGGATCGCTCCTGCCGCCTGGAGCGCGAACGGGACGGCGTCGTCGGCTTCGTTCATCGGGTCGCAGGTTGGCGCGCGCCGGTCACGGAGGCGCGGCCCACCTGCAACATCTGGGTGAACTCGTCCGGCAGCAACGCCCCGAACGCAGCGAACAGCTCACCGGCGAGCGTGCGGACGCCGGGTGCGTCCCGTCGCTTCCGGACACGGATGGGGTCGTTCAGGTCGCGGTCGTCCGGGCGGGCGAGGTCCATGCGTACCCGCTCGACGCGGCGGCCGCCGCGGTGCAGGAGCACCACCGCGCTCCCGTCCACCGACTCGACCAGCGCGACGTGGGTGAAGCGGTCGTTGGCGCGGCCGTCGCGGTTCCGGTCGTAGGTGTCGTGGAAGAAGGCCAGATCTCCGGGGCGCGGCGTCTCGACCGGGCGGCTGGCGAGGAAGAGCGACTCGGAGCGCGAGCCCGCGCGCGGCAGCGCGGGCGGCCTCAAGCGCGCGTCGCGCAGCGTCGCCAGCACGAAGCCCGAGCAGTCGCCGCGGAACGGCCTTCCGGCGCGCGCGCCGGCGGAGCGGACGACCGCGTCGCGCAGCGCCGCGAGCGCCGGGTCCTCGGGAGGCTCGGCGAGCGCGGGGGGCGCGAGCGGCTCGGGAGGCGGGTGCGGGCCGGCCTCCGCGGGCGCGGGCGCCACCTCCTCCCACGCCTCCGGCGCGCGCGGCGGCGGCGCGTACGCCACCCGCGCCGGCGAGCCCGAGCACGCCGCGAGCGCCGCGGCGGCGGCGAGCGCGGCGGTGCGGAGGGGGCGTGAGCTCATCGGTGCGCGATCTCCTGGAGGAGCGACAGGTCCGTGATGGACGCGACGTCGCCCTCCGGAGCATAGCCCAGCGCCTGGGCGTGCTTCGCGAGCTCCCGGAGCTGCCATGCGAGCGGCTCCGACACCGGCTCCAGGCGCGAGAAGGCGTCGGCGAGCACCGCGTCCGGCAGCGGCTTGCCGACCCGGCGGCCGTAGCCGGCATTGGCGAGCTTCGCGAAGGCGCGCGGGTCGGAGCGCCAGCGCTCGGTGAGCGCGACGTGCGCGCGGACGAGCGCGGCGACGTCGGAGCGCCGCTCCGCGAGCGCGCGGGCCGACACGACGAGGAGCGCGCTCGGGAACTTCCCCTCGGGCCAGAGCGTCCGCTCGTCGAGCAGGATCCGCGCGCCGCCCTCGGCGACGAGCCGCGCGCCCCACGGCTCGGGCACCCACGCGCCGGCGAGGTCGCCCCGCACGAAGAGCGTGAGGATGTCGGCGTTCGCGATGGGGGTCACCTCGACCGCGCCGGGCCCGCGCCCCTCGGGGAGCCCCTGCCCCCGCAGCCAGGTGCGGAGCGCCACGTCCTGCGTGTTGCCGAGCTGGGGCGACGCGACGCGCTTGCCGGCGAGGTCCCTCGGCCCGGCCACGCCGCGCGCCACGACGAGGACCGCGCCGCCGGACGCCGCGCCCGCGACGACCCGCAGCCCCGTCCCCTTCGAGCGCAGGAAGGCCGTGATGGCCGGGCCTGGACCGACGTAGGACGCGTCGAGGTCGCCGGCGAGGAGCGCCTCCATCGCGGTCGGCCCCGCGTTGAACGACCTCGCCTCGAGCTTGCCCCCGAGCGCGGTCGAGAAGGTGCCGTCGTCCAGCCCGACCAGCGCCTGCGCGTGGGTGACGTTGGGGAAATACCCGACCCGGAGCGGTCCGCCGGGGGCCTGCGTACGCGAGCAGGCGAGCCCGAGCGTCACCACGAGGGCCACTGCGAACGGGCGGGCGAAGGGGCTGGGCATGCTGGACTGAAGCTCGTTCGAGCGTCACGCCTCCGCGAGACCCCAGAGGCGCCTGATCCGGAGCTCCGCCAGCCTGAAGAGCACCCGGTCGACGATCACGCCGATGGCCACGATGGCGACCATCACGCCCATGACGAGCGCGGCGTCGAGCAGCTCGCGCCCCGTCTGCAGGAGCTGCCCGAGGCCGCCCGCCACGAAGAGGAGCTCGCCCGCCATGAGCGCCCGCCAGGCGAAGCTCCACCCGAGCTTCAGCCCGGTGAGGATGCCGGGGAGCGCGGCCGGGAGCAGGACCCCCGCGTGGAAGCGCGCCCCGCGGATGCCGAGCGTCCCCGCGGCGCGCAGGAGCACGGGGTCCACGCCGGACACGGCGTCCTCGGCGGCGATGGAGATGGCGAGGAGCGAGCCCATCACCACCACGAACACGATCGCCTTCTCGGATAGGCCGAACCAGAGCATCGAGAGCGGGAGCCAGCAGACGGAGGGGAGCGCCTGCAGCCCCATCACCAGCGGGCGCAGGGTGGCTCGGAGCGCGGCGCTGCGCGCCATGCCGATGCCGAGCGGGACGCCGATCGCGGCCGAGAGCGCGTACCCCTGGCCCAGCCGCGCGAGCGAGCGAGCCACCGCCGCGCCGAGCCGCCCGTCGCGCGCGATCGCCACGAGCCGCGCTGCGACCTCGACGGGGCCGGGGAACAGCCAGGGCGGCCACGGGCCGAGCCTAGAGAGGAGCTCCCATGCGAGGAGCATCCCCGCGAGGAACGTCACCGTGCGAAGCCGCTGCATCCCGCCTCTCCCCTTCGCCGCCCGCCGGATCCGACGCCGCCCCTGCTCCCTCCGCCCGCTGGAGCTCCTGGCGGATCCGCCGCGAGAGCTCCACGAGCACCGCGTCGTCGGGATCGCGCGGGCGCGGGATCCGGACGTCGAGGTCCCGCAGCACGCGGCCCGGACGGGCAGCCATCACCACCACCCGGTCGCCCAGCACGAGCGCCTCGCGCACGTCGTGGGTGACGAAGACCACCGTCTTGCGGTCGCGCGTCCAGATCCGCTGCAGGAGCTGGTGCATGGCCCCTCGCGTCTGCGCGTCGAGCGCCGCGAAGGGCTCGTCCATGAGCAGCACCGCCGGATCCACCGCCAGGGCCCGCGCGAGCTGCACCCGCATCCGCATCCCGCCGGACAGCTCGTGTGGCCGCGCGTCCTCGAACCCCTGGAGCTGGACGCGGGCGATGAACTCGCCGGCGCGGGTGCGGGCGGCCTCGCGGGAGAGCCCTCGCGCGCGCAGCGCGAAGACGATGTTCCCGCGCACCGTGAGCCAGGGGAAGAGCGCCGGCTCCTGGAAGACGAGGAGCCGGTCCGGCCCGGGGCCCTTCACCTGGACCCCGTCGATGGAGATCCGGCCGCCGCTCGGCTCGATGTGGCCGGCGAGCGCGTAGAGGAGCGTGGTCTTCCCGCAGCCCGACGGGCCGAGCAGGCAGACGAACTCGCCCGCGTGGACCTCGATGTTCACGTCGTGGAGGGCGATCACCTCGTTGCGGAAGCGGTGGCCGACGCGGTGGACGTCGATCTTGGGCGGCCCCGCGCGGGCGGCTCGCGGGACGAGCAGGCCGGCCCCAAGGCGGCCGCCCCGCCCGGCCCTCGTCAGTTGCGCGAGGCGCTCGGTCACCTGCTTCCACATGACGGGTCAATGTGCGCCGCCGCCCGCGCCATGGCCTGCTCGCCTGGCCGCTCGCAGCGCTCCGGGGCCCGGGACGGCATTCACGTATTGTAACGAAGCAGGCGGCAGCGGATCCCGCCGTTCGAGACCGGCAGCGCCGCGGCCGGTTGCCCTGGAAGGAGCCGCTCGAGGCCGGGCTCGACGCCGGGCGCGAGCACCGCGAGCTGCCACCCCGCGAGGCGCGGCCAGAGCGCCGCGAGCGCCCGCCACGATCCCTCCGCGTCCTCGTCGAGCCGGATGCCGTACGGCGGGTTGACCGCGCAGAGCCCCGGACCGGGCGGGGGGATCACCCGCGCGGCGTCCTCGCGCGCGAAGCGGATGAGCTCCGCGACCCCCGCCGCGGCCGCGTTCTTCATCGCGAGCCGCAGGGCGCCCCCGTTCCGGTCGGAGGCGTGGATCGGGGCGGGCGGGGTGCGCGCCGCCGCGGAGAGGTGGGCGCGGAGCCGCGCCGTGCGGGCCGCATCGTGGCCCGGCAGCGCCTCGAAGGCGAACGCGCGGCCGAGCCCGGGCGCGCGCCGCCCCGCGGCGAGCGCGGCCTCGATCGCGAGCGTGCCCGAGCCGCACATGGGATCGAGGAAGGGGCGCTCGCCGTCGTACCCGGCGACGCGCAGGATGCCGGCCGCGAGGGTCTCGCGCAGCGGCGCAGCCCCGATGCGCGCGCGCCACCCGCGGCGGTAGAGCGGCGCGCCGGCCGCGTCGAGGGAGAGCGTCGCGACCTCGCCCTCGATGCGGGCGCGGAGCTCGGGCCCGGGCCCCGCGCGCCGTCGCGCCTCGCGCCTGCCGCGCGCGAGGTCGCGCGCCGGCCCGTGCCAGAGCCGGAGCAGCACCGCGTCGGCGAGCCTTGCGCCGAGGCAGGCGAGCGCGGCGGCGTCCTCGCCCGTCGCGTCGGCGCCGCCGGGCGTCGCGTGCGCCTCGAGGCCGAGCGCGGCGAGCTCCGCGGCGAGCGCGGGCTCGAGCCCGGGCGCGCACGCGCAGAAGATCGTCTCGACGTCCACGGCGCGGCGCTAGGGGCTCGCCCGGAGCGTCAGCTTCACGAGCGTGTCGGGCCGGCAGGTGGTGAAGCGCCGGAGCGGCGCGCGCCCCGGGAGCGCGGCGACGATCTCGACGGCCTGCCCCGGTGCGCACGGGACGCCGGCGAGGACCGGCGCCTCGCCGCGCGCCTCCCCCGCCACCGTCACGAGCCCGCCCGGCGGCTCCGTCTCGATCGACACGGCGAACCCGTCGAACGGCGCGGTCAGCTCGTCACCCTCGGCGCGCACGTCGAGCGGAGGGAGGAGCTGCGAGCGCTCCACGGCCTCGGCCGGCTCGACGCGGGCCGGCGGCGCGTCGCGGCGCGCCGGGCGGAGCACGAGGAGCGCGGTCCAGCCTAGGCCGGCCACGACGAGCAGGGCGGCGACGACGGGGACGATCTTCGTCCACGGCACGCCGCCGCGGCCGGCGGCGAGCAGGGCGTGCACGTCGGCGCGGGCGGCGCCGAGGCGCGTGTCGAGGTCGGAGCCGGGGTCGCGGGCCATGCCCGCATCCTACCAGCGCTTGCGCGAGGGGCCGCGGGCGGGCGATACACGCGGGCGTCCACGCGCGGGAGGCGGACGGTGCGGCTCGGCGGCTTCGTCATCCACGGCAACAGCGCCGAGACCCTCGGCCGCTGCCTCGACGCGCTCGCCGCCGTCTCCGACGAGGTCGTGGCGGTGGACTCGACCTCGACCGACGGCTCCGCCGACCTCGTGCGCGCGCGCGGCGCCCGCCACGTGGTCCACCCGTGGGAGGGCTACGGCGCCGCCCGGGCGGTGGCGGTCCGGGCGCTCGAGGGCTGCAGCCACGTCTTCTTCCTCGACTCCGACGAGTGGCTCGAGCCCGATGCGGTCGCCGCGCTGCGCGCCTGGAAGGCGGCGCCGACGGACGCCCCGTACGCGAGCCTGGTGCGCCGCGACTGGGCGGAGCTCCCGGGGCGGCGGTTCCTGTTCCGGACGGAGCGGCACGTCCGGCTCGTCCGGCGCGAGGCGGCCCTCTGGTCGCCGCGCATGATCGTGCACGAGGCCCTCCCGCCGGCGCCCACTGCCCGCCTGCCGATCGCGCTCGAGCACCGCTTCGCGACGGACGCGGGGCTCATGCGGACGAAGGTCGATCGCTACGCGCTCCTCTGGGCGATCCGCTTCGCGGCCGAGGGGCGCCGCGGAAAGCCGCCCGCGCTCCAGAAGGCGGCGCACGTGGCGCGCGAGGCGCTCCTCAAGGGCGCGCTCCTGCGCGGCGGGCTCGACGCGTTGCGGCTCGCGGAGGCGGTCGCGCACTACCACGCCCGCAAGTACGCGCTGCTGCGCGAGGTGAAGGCGGGGGGCTTCCCCGAGCTCGTCCGCGCCTACGGCGAGGGGCGGCTCGCGGACCTGTACCGGCTCCTGCCGGCGTAGCCCGCGGCGGCGAAGGCGAGCGCGGCGGCGAGCGCCGCGAGCGGCACCGCGAGGAACGCCCAGTAGAGGTTCCAGAGCTCGGAGAGCACGCCCACCGCGACCGGCGCGGCGGCGTCGCCGGCGACGAGCGCGCAGCTCGCGGCGAGCGCCGCGGCGGGGCGGACCGGCCCCCGTGCGCGCGCGATCGCGGCCGCGGCGGGCGCCAGCGCGGCGAAGAGCAGGAGGAGCGCGAGCGTGAGCGCCGCGAGGTAGACCTCGGGGCCCGGGTAGACGATGGCGGTCCAGGCGAGGGCGGCGGAGGCGAGGCAGGCGATCGCGGCGGCCCAGGGCTCGGGCGCCCCGAGGCGGCGGCCCGGCCAGGCCGCGAGGAGGCGGGCGGCCACCGGCGCGCCGAGCCCGGCCATCACGGCGATCGCCGCGAGCTGGAAGGCGGCCACCGCGGGCGGCACGCCGCGGGCCCGCTCGAGGAAGGCAGGCGCCCAGAAGAGGATCCCCGCGAGGGCGAAGGCGAGGAGCAGGTGCCCGCAGAGCGCGAGCGCGTGGACGCCGCCGGCGACCGGCGGGCGCCCGGCGGCGTCGGGCAGCGGCCCGGCGAGGGGCGGCAGCGCGCCTGCGGCGGGGAGGGGCTCGCGCAGCCGCAGCACGCCGAGCGCGAGGAGGAGGACGAGCCCTCCGGCGGCCGCGAGCGCGCCGCGCCAGCCGAGCCACGGGCCGATCGCGCCCGCCAGCGCGTACCCGAGCGCCGCGCCGGCCGGGAGCGCTGCGGCCGCGAGGGCGGCGGCGCGTCCCCTGCGGCGGCCGAGCTCCACGTCCTCGAGCAGGGGCCGCGCCAGCGCGGCGGGCGCGGCCTGGGCCGCGCCGGCGGCGGCGCGCGCGGCGAGGAGCGCCGCGAAGAACGGCGCGGCGGCCGCGAGGAGCGTGGCGCTCCCGAGGAGCGCGAGGCCCCGGGGCAGGACCCGGACGCGGCCGAGGCGGGCGGCGAGCCGCGGCATCGCGCCGAGCGCGAGCGCCTGCGCGAGGGCGAACGCCGCGGCGAGCGACCCGAGCTGCACGTCGTCGATCCAGAGGTCCGCGCGGATGCCGCCGACGAGCGCCCCGAGCAGCGGGCGGTCGGCGGCTCCGAGCAGCGTCGCGCCCGCGAGGGCGCCCGCGGCCCACGCCCAGCGCCGGCCGGCGGCGCGGGCGTTCGGGTCGGGCTCGGCGGGCGCGCTCACGCGGCGGCAGCCTAACCGCGCCCCCGCCCGAGGTCGAGGGGCAACCGCGAGGGCTCCGCGGCCTGCCGCGCGCCGGCGGCGTTCCTGCGAGAGGCGCTCCTTCGAGCGGGCGAGCCGCCCGGCCGGGGGCCAGGATCCGCCGCTCCTGAGCCCGATGGGCACGCGTTCGGAGAGCCCATCCCGGGCCGCGCGGCTGGCCCGGCCACCCGACCTCTCGCCTCAGAAGGACCAGGCCGGCCCGCGCGGCCGCAGCCACCACGCGACGGCGCCCGCGGCGACCCCGGCCGCGAGGTACCAGCCGAACGCCATCGCCGCCGTGCGCCCCGAGCGGCGGGTCGGCCGGACGCCGAGCCCGAGCCTCGGCGGCAGCAGGACCGCGCCGGCCCCCGCGAGCGCGCCGAGGACGGCGCCTGCCGCGAGCGGCCGGGGGTAGAGCCCCGCGAGCGCATAGAACGCGCCGTTCGAGAGCACCTCGCCGGCCATCGCCCAGCGGAACGCCTCCCTTCGCCCGAGTCGCCGGCCCGCGCGCCGCGCGAGCGCCCGTACGCCGCGGACCCCCAGCCTCTCGGCGCGCGGCGCGCCCGGGATGGTCCTCCGCCCGAGCTCGCTCAGCGCCGTCACGGTCGCCATGCCCGCCAGACCCGCCATCGCCGCGCGCCGCGCGCGCCCCCCGCCGCCGACCGCCTGCGGACCCCAGTCCCCGGTCTCCATCGAAGCCCCTCCCGCTCCAACGGTGCGCCGCGTGGCGCCGCCGCGCCCGCCCGCCCGGCGGGAGCCCGCCCGGCTCGCGGAAAGTGGCGACTTCCGCTAAAAGGCCCGGTCCATGATCTCCGTCCAGGACGTCTCCAAGGCCTTCGGCCCGAAGAAGCTCTTCGAGGACGTGAACGTCTCGTTCGCGCCCGGGAACCGCTACGGCCTCACCGGCCCGAACGGCGCCGGCAAGACGACGTTCATGAAGATCCTCTCGGGCGACGAGGACTCGGACGCTGGGTCGATCCACCGCCCGAAGAAGCTCGGCGTCCTCAGGCAGGACCACTTCCGGTTCGAGGACAACCGCGTCCTCGACGTCGTGCTCATGGGGAACCGCGTCCTATGGGAGGCGATGTCGGAGAAGGAGACCCTGCTCGCCAAGGCCGAGATCAGCGACGACGACGGCGTGCGGCTCGCCGAGCTCGAGGCGCTGATCGGCGAGGAGGACGGCTACTCGGCGGAGGCGGACGCGGCCGAGCTGCTGCAGGGGCTCGGCGTGGACGAGCCGTGGCACGACCAGCCGATGCGGGCGCTCGCCGGCGGCTACAAGCTGCGCGTGCTGCTCGCGCAGGCGCTCTTCGGCAGGCCCCAGGGGCTGCTGCTCGACGAGCCCACCAACCACCTCGACATCGACTCGATCCGCTGGCTCGAGGCGTTCCTGCACGCGTACGAGGGCGTGCTCGTCACCATCTCGCACGACCGCCACTTCCTGAACGCGATCTGCACCCACATCGCCGACATCGACTACGAGGCGATCATCCTCTACCCGGGCGGCTACGACGACATGGTCCGGCAGAAGGGCCAGGTCCGCTCGCGCGTCGAGTCGGAGAACGCGGAGAAGAAGAAGAAGGTCGCCCAGCTCCAGGACTTCGTGGCCCGCTTCCACGCCGGCACGCGCGCGTCGCAGGTGCAGAGCCGCATCCGCGCGATGCAGAAGCTCAAGCTCGAGGACATGAAGCGGTCGAACATCGCCGCGCCGTTCATCAAGTTCGAGCAGAAGGGGCCGTCGGGGCGGCAGACGCTCACGGTGGAGGGCATCTCGAAGAGCTACGGCCCGGGCCTGTACGTGGTGCAGCCCTTCTCCGCGCTCGTCACGCGCGGCGAGAAGGTGTGCGTCATCGGCAAGAACGGCGTCGGCAAGTCCACGCTCGTGAAGATGATCGCCGGCGAGCTCCAGCCCGACGCCGGCCACGTGCGCTGGGGCCACCAGGCGCAGGTCGGCTACCTGCCGCAGGACCAGGCCGGCGTGATCCGCCCCGGCACGACCGCCTTCGGCTGGCTGCGCGAGCTCGAGGACAAGCTCTCGAACGAGGAGATCTCCGGCCTGCTCGGCCGGATGCTCTTCTCGGGCGAGGAGCGCATGAAGCCGACGACGACCCTGTCCGGCGGCGAGACCGTGCGCCTCTTGCTCGCGAAGCTGATGCTGTTCAAGGACAACGTGCTCGTGCTCGACGAGCCCACGAACCACCTCGACCTGCAGTCGATCGCCGCGCTGTCGGAGGGGCTGCAGCGCTACGAGGGGACCGTCATCGTCGTCACGCACGACCAGGAGCTCATCCGCGAGGTTGGCTCGCGCATCTGGGCGATGCACAAGGGCGAGCCCGTGCTCGACTTCCCCGGCTCGTTCGACGACTTCGTGGAGAAGCACCCGGACCTCGCGAACGCGCACCGGTAGCGGGCGGGGTCGGGGTCGGGGTCGTGG
>Ga0184637_10000720_pt1 | contig 23867 bp, 26 predicted proteins | sample PLM3_127_b2_FD_133143 | JGI IMG/M metagenome (GOLD analysis project Ga0184637, IMG submission 133143) | Groundwater sediment microbial communities from an aquifer in East River, Colorado, USA - PLM3_127_b2 | ecosystem: Environmental > Terrestrial > Soil > Riparian zone | place: USA: East River... | reverse complement strand
GGCCAGCCCTCCACCCCGACCCCTTCTGATCGTGCGCGTTCCGGGAGCACAGGGATCGTCCCAGCCGCCCCCTTCCCCCCTCACTGCGCCGTCATCCCCCCGTCAATGGTGAACGTGCTCCCGGTCACCCAGGCGGAGTCGTCGGACGCCAGATAGAGCACCAGCTTGGCCACTTCGTCCGGCGTCCCAGGGCGACCGAGCGGATAGGCAGCCATCACCTGGGCCAGTCTGGTCTGATCCTCGATCAAATCGGCCGCCATCGGCGTCTCCACCAGCCCTGGGCAGACGACGTTGCAGCGGATACCCTGCTTCGCATAGTCCATCGCCACACAGCGAGTGAGCGCATTGAGCGCTCCCTTGGTCGCGCTGTAGGCGGCAGTCAATGGAATCCCGACCAAGGCGGCGATCGAGGAGATGTTGACAATCGAGCCCCCACCGGCTTTGATCATCTCCGGGACGGCCGCCCTGGTCATTCGAAAGACGCCGGTCAGATTGATGGCCAGCAATTCATCCCACGTCGCGTCGTCGGTTTCGTGCAGCACCTTGCCGAACGAACCGATCCCGGCGTTGTTGACGAGAATATTCAACTTGCCGAAGGTCCGGACCGCCTGCGAGACGGCCGATCGCACGTGCGTCTCATCCGCGACGCTGCCGGCCACCGCGAGCGCACGGCCCTTGCTTTGTTGTATCTCCCCGACGGCAAGCTCCAACACCTCCTTACGGCGACTGGTGATGACAACTGCGGCTCCTTCCTGCGAAAAGAGCCTCGCGATGGCTTCTCCGATCCCGACTCCACCTCCCGTGATGAGCGCCACTTTCCCGTCCAGCCGCTTCATTCAGTCGTCCTCCTCCTCTCCAGATCCTTGGTCTGCAAGATCCGCCCAGTTGGCTCTCGGCCGACTGCCCCAGAGCCCAGGCTCGACTTTCCGGGCGACTGTGATGAATCCGGAATGGGCCACCATCCGGTGGGCCGGCCGCACGCTCCGCCCCTCGATATTCCAGGGCCGCAGCAGCGTCTCGAAGGTCTCGATCAGTCCGAATACGGCCGCGCGCTCCAGAGCCTCTACCGTCTGCTGGGCTTGGGGCACCGTCGGCACATAGCTCAGATAGACTCCCCCAGAGCGAAGCGCCTTGACCGCGTGCGGCACCACCCGCCAGGGCTCCGGAAGATCCAGGACAATGCGGTCAAACAAGCCTGTTTCTCTATCAGTGTCAATGCCTTCATACGCATCCTGTCTGCGTACCGTCAGGGTTGAGACGGGACCCAGATAGCGCTCAATGTTCTTCACCGCGGTCCCGGCGAAATCTTCCCGGGCCTCATAGCTGATCACCTCGCCGCGCTCGCCCACGGCTCGGAGCAGCGCCATTGTCAGGGCTCCTGAGCCGGTGCCGGCCTCAAAGACGCGAGCCCCGGGATAGATGTCCGCCCAGATGTTGATCATCGCGAGATCTTTGGGGTAGATCACCTGAGCGCCCCGCGGCATCTTCAGGACGTATTCGCCCAAGGTCGGCAACAACGCCACCATGCGCTTCCCACGGGACAAGGTGACCAGCGACCCGTCTTCCTTGCCGATCAGGTCGTCGTGGGCGATCGTGTCACCACTATGCTGAAACCGATCCCCGGCCTTCAGCGTCAGCGCGTACTGCCGTCCCTTGTGGTCCACCAAATGGATGCGCTCACCGTTCTGCAATCGCCGCATAGTGGGGCCATTCTAGCTCGGACTGTTCATAAATCTCTACTGCGGCGTCCGATCCTCTCGTGGGGTACCCGTTGCTCTGCACAAATGCAACGGGTCATGGGCTTTTCTCGTTCGCCAAGAACCGGCCGCCTCACCAATCTCGGCGGCGCGCACAAACATGGCGCCGGGTACCTGTTGCTCCTTGGTTGCAACGGGTGAATCATCGCGCCGTGCGCCCTCGACGGACTACCAGTACGCCTGCATCGTCCTCACGTGCGAGAAGCCCCGGCGGACTTCGGTCTCGACCGCCTCGCTACGACATTCATGAATAGTCCGAGCTGGAGACTGCTGCAGGGTTTTCAACATGGCTGCTGCTCGCTCCGTTTCTTGACAGGGCTGAAGCGTGGCCGTATGATCGGTGAGCCTTTCCGGCACGTTGACCTCACGTATCAGTCCTTCCTGCGAAGGAGAGGAAGTCCTTACGAACATTGCTCAGCCAACAGGCTCCCGCACGATGGGCTTACGCGACTCCCCGAGGGAGTTGCCGGCGCCTGGCTTCGCTGACCACCTCCGCGTTTCCTCGCTACCGGGTTTTGCTCTTGCGCTGTGTCTGACAGCGCTCCTGTTGGCAACCCCTTCTGCCTGGGCAGACTCGGCCATCGTCGTGGCAACCTATGAGGGCGTCATTAACCCAGTCACAGCCGAGTATTTCCACGACGCCCTCGCCTTCGCCGAAGCCAACAGGGCTCAGGCGCTTGTCTGGCAACTCGACACGCCCGGTGGCCTCGACACCTCGATGCGGCTCATTATTAAAGACATCACAGGCTCCGCGATCCCCGTGGTGGTCTATGTCGCTCCCTCAGGAGGCCGCGCGGCTTCAGCCGGCGTGTTCATCACGCTCTCGGCGCAGATTGCCGCCATGGCGCCAGGCACGAACATCGGCGCGGCGCACCCAGTGGCCATGGGCGGGGGAGAAATGGACAAGACCATGAAGGAAAAGGTTGAGAACGATGCCGTCGCCTACGCGAAATCCATCGCCGAGCAGCGAGGCCGGAACGTGGCCTGGGCGGAAGATGCCGTGCGGAAGAGGGTGTCCGTGACCGAGAGGGAAGCGCTTCAGCTCAAGATCATCGATCTGGTGGCGGAGGATCTCCAGGGGTTACTTGAAAAGTTGGATGGTCGAACGGTCACGATGAGCGCCGGCACGACCACGTTGAAGACCAAAGGAGCGGCGATTCTCACTTTCTCCATGGGGTGGCGCCTTGAGATGCTGAAGGCGCTCAGCGATCCCAATATCGCCTATGTGTTGATGACGATCGGCATGATCGGCATTTTGGCCGAATTGTACAACCCCGGCGCGATTCTTCCTGGGATCGTGGGGGCGATCAGCCTGATCCTCGCCTTTTACTCGCTGCAGTCGCTGCCGGTGAACTACGCAGGAGTCCTCTTGGTTCTGCTCGGGGTGATCCTGTTCATCCTCGAAGCCACCGTGACCAGTTATGGTCTGTTGGCGATCGGCGGAGTGGCTTCGATGATCCTCGGTGGCTTAATGCTGGTGAAGACCGACGCGCCGTTCCTGCAGATCTCCTGGTCGGTGATCCTGCCCGTGGTCACGCTGGCCGCCGGACTCTCCTTGTTTGTGGTCGGTATGGGCGTTCGAGCCATGCGGCGACAGCCGACCACAGGAAGCGAGGGCATGGTCGGCCTGGTGGGAATCGCCAAAACTACCTTGGCCCCGCAGGGAAAGCTTCTCGTGCGCGGTGAACTCTGGGATGCGATCAGCGACCAAGCCCTACAGGCGGGCGATCCCGCCGAAGTCACGCGCGTGGATGGCTTGAAACTCCACGTCAAACCCGCATCGAAAAAGGGAGAGGCCTGACATGAACCTGCTGATCAGCCCGATGGCGATTCTGATCCTGCTGGGCCTGCTCGTGGCCATGGGATTCCATGTGCTTCGCGAGTATGAACGCGCGGTCGTGTTCCGATTCGGGCGGATTGCGCGAGGCATCGTCGGCGGAAACGGGCCCGGCGTCGTGGTGATTATTCCCCTGGTTGACAAACTGGTAAGAGTCAGCTTGAGGACCGTCACGATGGACGTGCCGCCGCAAGACGTCATCACCAAGGATAACGTGTCGGTGAAGGTGAATGCGGTCATCTATTTCCGGGTGGTGGACCAGCAACGGGCCATCGTCGAAGTGGAGGATTACCTGTACGCCACCTCGATGATGGCCCAGACGACACTGCGTAGTGTGTTGGGCCAAAGTCAACTTGACGACCTGCTGGCCAAGCGCGAAGACATCAACTCCCAATTGCAGCGAATCATTGATCAGCAGACGGAGCCCTGGGGAGTCAAGGTCTCGGCGGTAGAGGTGAAAAACGTCGACCTCCCGCAGGAAATGCAGCGAGCCATCGCCAGGCAGGCCGAAGCAGAGCGCGAACGACGGGCAAAGGTGATCCATGCAGAAGGCGAATACCAGGCGTCCCAGCGGTTGGCGGATGCGGCCAATATCCTCAGCCAGAACCCGGCCGCGCTCCAATTGCGGTATCTCCAGACCCTGGTCGAGATTGCCGCCGAGAAGAATTCGACCACGATCTTCCCCGTTCCCATTGATGTCCTGGCCCCTTTTATCAAGAGCTTGGAGAAGAGTTAAGGCGGCACTTTCGACGCCGATAGGAGGTGGCTCCGCCGATTAAGACGGTAATCCTTTATCTATCAATCGGTTGCGCGATCGTTGTGCCCTAGATTTTGAGTCCCCCCCGTGCTTCCATCCAAAGCAGTGCCCCGTCCGTAACGGATTATAGGGGTCATTTCCATATCCCGGCGCTTTGGCTGTGTGAATCCTTTTCCCTAGGGCCAGTCTCTATAGAGGTAGGCAGGAAATAGCGCTGTGAGACAACCAGGAAAAGGTAGCAGGAGGGAGTAGGCACCGACATGAAGCAAGACAATCTGTTCGATGATCGTCGAGAGCAAGAGCAGCCGGCGGCGTTGGACCCGGAGGCTGACGACCCGGAAGCGAGCGATCTCCTGGAAATGATCGAACGTGATTCGACTGCGTCCAGCGTTGCCGAGGGCCGGCCTGATCAGGAAAAAGCGTCCGACCGGAAGTCAGAAGGCCCGGTTGCGCTGGAATCGCTCTACTTCCGTTCGTTCGGACGACGAACGCTTCTCAACAGGGAAGAAGAGGTGGCGCTGGCCAAGCGGATTGACCAGGGAGACAGGGCCATCCGCAGCGCGCTCCGGGAAGCGATCCGGATCGCCGCTCGCATGCGCAAGACGGATAAACTCCAGGCAGCCCTGCGCACCCTCCAGGAAGTGAAAGGGCTCAGCGGTCTCTCTGCGATCGCCCTCAATAAGGCTGACGAGGCCCTTGTCGAACTGTTGCAAGAAGCGAAGGCCTCGGGCAGGGTGGCGGCCTACAGACTCAAGCACTTGGGGCATCGCCGGCGCCTCGTGCGCGAGTCTCGCGCTCTTCTCGAGAGGGCCAAGGACGAACTGGTGCGGTGCAATTTGCGGCTGGTCGTTGACATCGCCAAGCGCTACAACGGCCGAGGACTCGCTCTCCTCGATTTGGTTCAGGAAGGCAACATGGGCTTGATGAAAGCGGCCGAACGGTTCCAGTACCGAAAGGGCTTCAAGTTCAGCACCTATGCGACCTGGTGGGTCCGCCAGGGTATCACGCGGGCGCTGGCTGACCAGTCCCGGACCATCAGAGTACCTGTGCACCTCACCGAGGCCTCTCACCGAATCACCAGAACGTCGCGACGGCTGGTTCAGCAATTTGGCCGTGAACCGAGGACCGCCGAGCTGGCAAAGGAACTGCGCGTCGGTCCGGACAAAATCCAGGAGACTCTGCAGGTCTTCCAGCCGCCCATCTCCTTGGAGACTCCGATCGGAGATGGAGAAACGTCCTTCGGAGAACTGCTCCCGGACCGCCAAGCAGTCTCGCCGGCCGCTCACGTCCAACGATCCGAACTGACTCGCCAACTGGGCCGGATTCTGGAGGCGCTCACCCCGCGAGAGCAAATGGTCATCCGGCTACGGTTCGGCATCGGGCAGGACGAACCTTACACGCTTGAGCAGGTCGGACAAAACCTCTCTGTGACCCGCGAGCGCATCCGCCAGATCGAGGCGAAGGCCCTCAAGAAACTGAAGACCCCAGAAGTTAAGCGGATGTTTGCCGAAATTCGGTAAACGCGCCCTCGCCTTCCGCTTCGGGCGAGGTCCACGCCTCGCCCGTTTCACTCCCAAAAACCTCCGGTCTCTTTTGACTTGGCTCCAGTTGTGAGACAATGGAGCAGGCGCCTCACAGAGCCTTTCCGCATCGGCTATCAGAGGGGTGAGACCATGGTGCTTCAGAAGAGCGCGAGGACAATTGTGCTCGTCACGGTCTGCGTCGCCACGGTCTGCTTACTGCCAGATCGCGTACGCTCCGACAGCACCACCGAGGCGGCCGCACCCAAGCAGATGACGATCCCCGCAGTCGTCGCGGCGGTCAGGCCCTCCGTGGTCTCGATTTTGACTCGTGGGGTTCCCTCCGCTCCGTTTCAATATCCCTCGCCGTCCGGGTCCGGTTCCGGCCTGATCATTGATGAAAAGGGCTACATCCTGACGAACAATCATTTGGTCGAGGGCACCAAAAGCCTGGTCGTGGGACTCCCGTCCGGAAGATTGACGCCAGGACGTGTGGTCGGCCGTGATTTTCTCCTAGACCTCGCCCTTGTCAAGATTGAGGCGAAGGACCTCGTCGCAGCCCGCCTTGGTCAGTCCTCGACCCTGCAGATCGGCGAGACCGTGGTCGCGATCGGCAATCCGTTCGCTCTGAAAGGCGGCTCAACAGTGACGGTTGGGGTCGTCAGTGCGCTGGATCGCTCGATTCTGGCTCCGAATGGGGAAACACTCTACGACCTCGTTCAGACCGACGCGGCCATCAACCCTGGCAACAGCGGCGGCCCGCTGGTGGACTTGTCCGGGCGCGTCGTGGGCATCAATGTGGCCATCGCTCCCTCAGCGCAAGCCATCAGCTATGTGATTTCCATCGATGCAGCCTATGCCAACATTCAATCGATGCTGGTGCGCGGGTCGGTGCTCAGACCGGAGCTGGGATTTATCCCGGTCACGGTGACCCCCAGCATCGTGGCCAGCTTCAATCTTGACGTGGACCGAGGCATCCTGGCCGCTCAGGTGGAGCCCCTGAGAGCAGCGGCCCAGGCAGGACTTCAAGTTGGCGATGTCATCACCGCCGTCGATGACTCGCAAATCTACAACCTGGGCGATTTCTGGCACGCTTTCCTTCGATCAGGCGAACAGGCACCTGCGAAGCTGACCGTCTATGGGAAGAACGGTCAGTACATTGCCTCGCTCCCTCGCATCTCGCCTCCGCGCGCTTCTCGTTGACCCCCGGCCCCTCAGCGAGTGAAAGAACCAACCAGGACCGACATTCACGTTGCTGGCTTCACCGAGCGGCTCCGTGGTAGGCTCGTAGCGGGAGACTGGCGGTAGGGAGGACAACCGCGAATGACTATCGTGAACCGTCCCGGCGCTCTCATGAGCTTCGACCGTCTTCCCTATGAAGAGGCCTGGGAGCTGCAGCGCACATTGGTAGAAGAGAGGGTTGCGGATCGCCGTTGTGACACGCTGGTCCTGCTTGAACATGAGCCGGTCTTCACGATAGGGCGGAGCGGCCAGCCGGCCCATTGGGGGGGCGACGAGAACAATCTGCAGGCTGCCGGCTACCCGGTGTATCGTGTGGAACGCGGAGGATCGGTGACCTATCACGGACCCGGCCAGATTGTTGGGTATCCGATTCTCCGTCTCAATCATTTTTCCCCGGGACCCAAGGGGTACATGCGGTTACTGGAAGAAGTCATGATCCGGACGCTGGCGGATTGGGGCATTACAGGCCGGCGGATGGATAAGTTGCCCGGCGTGTGGGTCGGCGAGGAGGCGAGGGAGAAAGTCGCGGCGATGGGAGTGCGGGTCGCCGGAGGCGTCACGATGCATGGCTTCGCGTTGAACGTGAACGTCGATTTAGAACCGTTCCGTCGCATTGTTCCTTGCGGGATCACCGGATGTCGAGCGACATCGATGGAGGCTGTCCTCGGCAGACCCGTTGACGTCTCCATGGTCCGTCGGCGTATTGCGGAGGTGTTTGCCCAAGTCTTTGGGCTGGTATGGACCCACTGGGTCCCTTGCCGTATAGCCGACTCAGCTCCAGTAGGGACCGAGCGTATCGTGAACAGCAGCCGTGATCTTGTTGAACAACCCACAGCAACGAGGGGATGACAGGGGACCGGATATCCGCACGGGCAACGACGAAGGGATACCTATGAGCGATGACATGAATGAACTGGATACTCCCACGTTTCGACTCGCGGTCGCGCAGTTCGACCAAGCAGCCGAACGGATGAATCTGGATCCGAACCTTTGGCAGCGACTGAAGATACCGGAACGTTCGCTGATCGTCAGCGTTCCCGTTCGGATGGACAACGGTACCGTCAAGGTCTTCATGGGGTACCGTGTTCAGCACGATTCATCCAGAGGCCCCTCCAAAGGCGGAATCCGCTACCATCCTGACGTCAACCTCGGGGAAGTTGCCGCTCTGGCCATGTGGATGACCTGGAAGTGCGCGCTGGCCGGGCTGCCTTACGGTGGGGCAAAGGGGGGGGTTCGGGTTGCTCCGAAAGAACTATCGAGGGGCGAGCTGCAGCGGTTGACCCGCCGCTATGCCGCGGACATCTTTCCGGTCATTGGACCTGACAAGGACGTTCCCGCGCCTGATGTGGGGACCAACTCACAGGTGATGGCCTGGATCATGGACACCTACAGCCAACAGGTGGGCTTTGCCGTGCCGGGCGTGGTGACGGGCAAACCCCTGTCCATCGGTGGTAGCCTCGGGCGCGAAGAGGCCACAGGCCGTGGAGTGGTCTATGTGACCCTGGAGGCGATGCGGCATCTCAGCTTGGACATCGATAAGGCGTCGGTGGTCATACAGGGATTTGGGAATGTCGGCTCGCACACGGCGAGGATCATGCGTGAATCCGGCATCCGCGTCATCGCCGTCAGTGATGCGTCTGGGGGACTCTACAATGCCAACGGTCTGGATATCCCCGAATTGCTGCGACGCTACCATGAGGAGGGTCAGCCGCTTCGTGACCCCAAGCTCGGTGACTGGATCACCAATGAAGAATTGCTGGCGTTGGATTGCACGGTGCTGGTGCCTGCCGCACTCTCCGAGCAAATTACGCACAAGAACGCGGACAAGGTACGGTGCAGAATTCTGGCCGAGGGTGCGAATGGACCCACGACCATGGAAGCGGATCAGATTCTCACTGACAAAGGCATCTTCATTATTCCGGATATCCTGGCCAATTCAGGAGGAGTGATTGTGTCCTACTTTGAATGGGTGCAGGACGCGCAGCGTTTCTTCTGGAAGGCCAAGGACATTCAGGATCGGCTGCAGGAGATCATCACAGCCGCCTTCCATCGCACCCTGCAATTCTCAATGGCGCAGCGAGCAACCATGCGAATGGCCGCACTGATGAGCGGCATTGACAAAGTCGCCCAGGCGCACCTGGCTCGCGGGTTGTTTCCCTGACCCCATGCAGTGCTTGTTCTCCGCTGCCAAATAATTCCTAGCCTCTCTGGTAGCCGGATTGATCACGCAACACGGTCGACGAACACAGCCAAGCTAGCGTCATGAGGTACGTGCTGGTAGCGATCGCGGGAATCTGGATGGCTGACGGAGTCTCGCTGCTCGTAGCGCCTCGGCTGGTGATCAGCCGAGTGCGGGAGGTGTTGGTGCTCTCGCCGGCGATGCTCCGGTGGGAAGGTATCGCCGCCTGCCTGGGCATCCTGTTGCTGATCGGGGCCCAAGGGCTCCCCTACCAGCCCCTTTGGACCATCACTGGCACCGTGATGATCCTCAAAGGCATGTTCCTCGCCGCAGGGCCCGATCAGTGGCGACACTCACTGTTGGACTGGTGCTTGGGCAGGGAGGACGTAGATTATCGCTTTTGGGGACTGGGACTCTGCGCCCTGGCGTTTTTGCTGCTGCACGCCCTGGGTTGGTTGAGAGCCAACTGAGGCCATGGTGACCCTGTTCTTATTCGGCCTGATCAGTCTGATCTGGGTCGCGGCGGGGGCTGCGATGATGGCAATGCCATCGTGGTCGAGCGGATGGGTCAGGCGCGCGCTGGGCGATCCCTTTCGCCGATTTCTCCTGACTCAGGGCATGATCCTGGGCGGCCTTATCCTCGTGCTGGGAGCCGCCACGCACCGGGGCCATTGGCTGTGGGTGACCGTCGGCTTGCTTGGAGTCGGAAAGTCCCTTGTCCTCCTCGGAGCACCGGAATCACTCTGTGATCGCATTCTCAACCTGTGGGACCGAAGTCCGCTCTGGGCGCACCGGCTGACCGGGCTGATGCTGGTTGTTCTCGCCACGCTCTTGACGATCGACACGATACGAGGCGGGCCGTGAGTCTGAACGATCTCGTCTCGCTCTGGCACACCCACCAAAACGACGGATGGCCAAGATTCTCAAGCCCCAATGAAGGAGAATTGATGACGCTGGACACTGTCATCAGCGGATGTGTCACCTACTACTTGGAGTCTGAAGATGGCCTGGACCCCCAGCGCTTTGACATGCTGGAGAGCTGTTTGGGGGATCTGAACGGGCTTTTGCCTGAGCTGGCTGATGATGCCAGTGAATACTTTGAACGGCTACGGATGCTCGCCTCGTTGCTTTTGGAAGCCCACCAGCGTCAATAGCTAGTGGTATCTTGAAGGGAAGCCAATATGCGACGCTCTGAAGTTACGTGCTCACGAGAAGGCGGCGGCGGCGCGGTATTTGGCGAAACAAATCAAGTCCAGCTTGTGGTAATGGTCGGGCAGGAGCGATTCTGGGCGGTACCCCAGGCTGAGGAACAGGTTAATGTTGCGCGATGTCCGCAGCATCGTGCAGACATAAAACTTGTGCGCGTCGGTGGCCGTTCGTTCCACTTCCCTCATCAGTGCTTTCCCAACCCCACGGCCTTGATGAGCGGGACTGACTGACAGGAGGCGGATCACGCAGACTCCTGCGACAGTCCAGAAGCGCACAGACCCCACGATCACGCCCTCCTCTTGGGCTACGAAGATGATTTTGTCGTTCGCATCGAGCGTGAGGTTTTCAAGCGTTTCCTTTGTCCAGGGACTTACCTCGTACAGGTTGAGATATTCGGAGAAGGCCTCTCGTTGAATCCTCAGAATGTCGGGAAAGTCTCGTTCGGTGGCTCGTCTGATGTTGACCATGTCCGCTCGGGCTTATGTTCGTCCCAGACCAGGCTGGCAGTCATACCGCCGCACGGGGCATTTTGCAAGTCAAGCTCAATGCCCTGTATACTTATCTTGTTAAGAGAGCGGGCAACGCCTCAGAGCTGCCTTGCAAGATCTCGTGGCGTCCGCTAGAATGCCTCGATTTTTCGATGGTACTTTCGACAGAGCTTCTGCCGTGAGACGCCCGAATTTGGTCAAGGAGGATTCGATGGAAGTGAGATCGTGGCCGATCGTGCTTGCCTCGCTGGGGCTCATCGTGATGGTCGGGGCGATGGAAGTCGCCGCAGCGGAACCCTACGAGCTCAGCAAGAATGATGTGATGGACCCCAAAACTTTCAAGAGCATGGACATCTCGTTGTTCGGAGTGAAGCTTGGCGACCCAGAAAACAAGGCCCTCGATACCTTGGTCAACGAAAAGATCCCGGGGGTGAAAGCCGAACAGGAAGCGACCTTCATTCTCCTCTTAGATCAACGCAAACCGACGGGCCCCATGGCAGGAATCCGACTGCTTGATGGGAAGGTTGACCTCATCTTTATCAATAACCGCTTCGCCTACAAGACGCGAGGCGTCTTTCGGAGCGTTCTCAACAGCGAGAGTCCAGATGAGATTCGCAAACTGCTGGGCAAGGAAGACTCCGGGGATGAAAATGTGTTTGGCGCCGTGCTGACCTACGAAAAACAGGGACCATACTTGGTCAATTACCTGGGCAAGGATGTGAACGTCGAGTTCACTTTGCCACAGTAGAGAGGGCAGCACACGGTGCGCTTGTCCCAGGCACCGCCATCCTGCGTGTGGATCTGGCTCGCGATGCTGTCGGTATCCTCTGTCTCGGCGCAGATCCAACCGGCTCAAGAAATCCTGCCGCCTGACCAACTCCCTTTCGATTCAGCCATCCAACTGCTGGACTTCACCAACCCTACCACCATCCAGGGACAGCTTCGATTAGTCGATCCCTCTCAGCAAGCGATCTGGCTCGACTGGGATTGGCGCCTGGAGAGTCAGTCACCGGGGCACAACGCCTGGAGGAGACTGGAGGGGGACTTCATGCTGCTGGTCTATGCAAGGGACTTAGGCCAGTTCGACGCTTTGAAGAGCCTCACACCGGGTACCAGGCTCGAGCTGGTCATCCAGTCGAATGAAAAGGGACACCGCGTCATCTTGTCCTACGTGGACCTGTCGCGTCCTCCCCAGACGCCGCTTTAACGCTACGGCATTACGCCGGACCCGTTTTCAAGCGCCTGGAGCCCATAGGTGATCAAGCTGGCGGCGGTGTTCCAGCGACGGCTGGTGTGAAGCAGGACCAACAGCAGCTCGTTACCATTCTGGGACACCTTGGCAATCAGACATCGTCCTGCCTTTGAAGTAAACCCTGTCTTCACCCCCTCAACGCCCGGCAGCCGGCCCAGCAACCGATTCGTGTTTCTCAGCAAATAGTAGCGGCCCCCGTTCACCGCGTAGATGACGTCCCTTTCTTCGCGCACGAAGGCTTTGAAGATCGGATGTTGTAGGGCAATCTCGCTCAGCGTGGCTAAGTCTTCAGCAGTCGTGTAATGAGCGGGGCCGTCGAAGCCGCAGGCATTTGAGAAGTGGGTATCGACCAGACCCAGCGCACTGGCCTTGGTGTTCATCAACAGGACGAACTGTTCTTCAGACCCGGCCACATGCTCGACGGCCGCCAAGCAGGCGTCGTTGGCCGACGTAATCAGCATGGCTTTCAGTAGATCTCCCAGGCGGAAGACTTGTCCGGCTCGAAGCCTCAAACGGATCTTGGGGGCAGCCGCTGCTGCGCGGCTTACCGTGACCGTGTCTTCCAGATTTCCATAGTCGAGGATCACCAGGGCCGACATGATTTTGGTCAGGCTGGCAGGCGACAACCGCCGGTCTGCCTGAAATTCATAGAGCGTCCGTCCTGTCGTCAGGTCTTTCAGCAGAATGCCGTGAGCCGGGGAACGGTGCCGGCGGATCGGGCTGAAGGGCTTGATGGCGCCTGAGAAGCCAGCAGGGGAGGCCGAGGACATGGCCGGCACACCGGTCGAGGCGAATGCCGGCTCGAACACCCCCAGAAGAGCTACCAGCACCGCTATTCCAGTAAGCGGCAGTAACCCCAGACGGTCCACACGTAGACGTGCCCCCTGGCAAGGGGGACGGACCTGGTGGGAGTCCATCAGATGAGGGTTAGAGCGTGAGGGTCTCACGAACCTTGGAGCCGCGGAACCCGTTGTCGAGGACCTTGTGGAAAAACCTCAAGAGATCCGCCAGGTCCAGCCAGAATCCGCAATTGAGGCATCGCAAATACAGACGACGATTGACCAGCGTGTAGTGCCGTTCAACCATCATGAATCCTTTGCACTTCAGGCAATGCATACCGGTGTCGATTCAGTGGCCCCCACCTGCACCTGCCTCATTGGGGTTTCTCCGAACTCGTGAACGCCTGCGTGGCTTCTACCGCAAGCCTCCTGGTGCTGTCAAGCGGATTGTGCCGGCTCAACGAAGGCGGACCATGATCAAGGCCAAACAGCCGGCCAACAGGCCTCCGCCCAGGATCGTGATCGCAAAACTCAAGAACGCACTCGCGCTGCCGGCTGGGTGGGTTCCGTACAGGAGATCCCGAACTCCTCCCTGCACCATCAGCACTGAGAGGGTTGTCAGGGATCCCATGCCAAACCACCAGATAAACGTTCTCACCAGCTTCCACCCTCGCCTGCAGCCAGGAACCACGAGCACGGGAACGGCCGCACGCAGCCTACTGGCAATCTAGCCGACCATCTGAGCACAGTCAAGGACGAGGGACTAATCACGCAGGGCCTGTCAGCAGCAGCGGTACGGTCGAGACGGCAAGACAACGGTGAGAGCTGGATCACGACGCGGCTTGCGCCGCTTGAGGAGCGTGGGATTTCAGTCCTCTGTGTAGAAAGATGGAGACACTGCTGGCTCCGTTGTTTGCGGTGACCAATCCCGGTTCTTCCTCTGCCCGTTTGGTGGTGAGGCTGAGCGTGGCGATGGCAAAAGGTCCGCCTTTCGTCTTGTAGTTCATCGGCGGATATTGAAACGTGCCGTCCCCGCGTCCATAGAGAATCGACAAGTCGTTCGATTGGATGTTGACAATCGCGACATCGGCAAATTCGTCGCCATTGAAGTCCCTGGCCAACCCGTAGACCGGACCAGCGTCCGCACCGGCTTCCTTTCCCTTTTGGAAGGTGCCGTTGCCGTTTCCAAGGAAAATGGTAAACGTATCCATTTCTCCGTTGATGACCAAGAGGTCGGTCATCCGGTCATTATTGAAGTCGGCAAACCCGACGGCCAGCGGCCGCTTGCCGGTTCGGTAGTCGGTCGGGTCCCGGAACGTGCCGTCGCCGTTCCCCAACCAGATCGAGACGGCGCTGCTCATGGGGCCCCCATTGGAGACTGCCAGATCCAGTTTCCCGTCCTGGTTCAGATCAGCGACGGCCAGCGAGGTCGGTGTGTCGCCATGTTCATACTGGGGACCCTCCGAAAACGAGCCGTCTCCATGACCCAGCAGGACTTTCACCTTGTCGTTGCGCAACGCAACGACAAGGTCCGGTTTCTGATCCCCGTTCAAATCGCCGCTGGCGATGGACACGGGAGTCTTGTGAATCGTATAGCGCTGTCCTGCTCCAAACGCTCCGTTCGCGAGGCCGAAGAAAATGGCGATCTGATCGCTGCCAGAGCATGCGACCGCGACATCCATCCACCCGTCTCCATTGTAGTCATTGAGCGCGAGGGCACGAGGTTCCCTGGCAGCCTCGATCTGGACCTGATCCTTGAAGGTCCCGTCGCCGTTGCCCAACAGCACGGACAAGGAATTATTGCCGATGTTGGTCGTAATCAGATCGGTGAAGCCATCCTGGTTGAAATCGGCTGTGGTGACCGATGTGGGATTCTTCCCGACCTGATAACTCGCAAAGAGATAGAGGAGATCCGGCGGCACATACGCGCCTTCCAAAAAGCATCCACCACTCACCGTCGTCAGCCCCACGAAGAGCGCCAATCTCAGGACGAGCTGAACGGCACGCACCAACGGGCCTGGGATGGGAGGAGGCAACATCTGGTCGCGCACAGTACCTCTGAGCGTTCCAGACCAAAGAGTCAAGATCCGCGCACCCCACGGTAACGGCACAGTCGCGCGGGACTGGTCACAGGATCTGGAACGCGGGGAGAGTATACAAAGCCCTTCCACCGTTCGCAACGGGCATGCAAGCGATCTCTGCCCCGCTCCAGGGAGATCTGCCACTCCCCTGGGCTACCAATCCCTGGCATAGGACCCCTCTGGAATACCAACTGGTGTTTGGGATAGAATGGACACTTGCTGAGGAGGAGCCAATGGAACCGACAGCCAAGATCGAAATGACCATGTACGGCATCGCCGAGATCATTAAATGGTGCATTGACAAGAACAAGGGCCGGATCCCTGGGGTGGACACCAACGGGTTTAAGAAGATGCAAGCGCTGCTTGCAGAGCGACCGCAGTCTGCCGATTACTTCACGCTGGACCAGTTCTGGAAGAAGAAGGTCGTCCTGGAACTGACGGAACAGGAGGTCGAAACCATCGACCGGTGTCTCTATGACATCCCGAATTTCGAGAACGTTCAGCTTCCACAGATCCGCCACAAATTCTGGCCGAAGCAACCCACCTCACCTTAGCATAGAAAAGTTCCCTGCCTGGAGTCTGGCTCCGAGACGAGGAAACGCTCTGCCAGACTGGACAGGCAGGGCCCTTGCAAAACGCCCTCCCAGGTGTTTTATTGAATATGGTGGAGGTCGCGTGCTTCGGTTGTGCCCCGAAGTACCTGATGTCTCTTCTCCTCCTGTGGAGATGTCCCTCCACCGCTTTTCCCCTCTCACTTCTCCCGCAGGTCTCCACCCCGTCGCACCACTAGTCATTCCGTCTCCACGGAAATCGGTTCCGGCAAGGCGGCCACATTCACGAGTCGATCAGTGCAATAGAGGGTGATGGAATCCGAATCGGCATCCGGGTCAGAGCCATCCCACATCACGGAGTGGATATTCCACCGGATGATCGGGTAAAAGAGCAGGCCTGGCCCCGTAAGCAGAACCAATTGGACGTCAGAGAGAATCTGCTCTTCCTCCAGGCGCGTCTGCAACCGGTCATAGACCCTTCCGTACCAATCCAGCGTGGGCTGGTGGCGAAGCCTTGCCTCGAACAACCGTGCGTACGCCTCCAGGGCGGCGTGACGCGCCTCCTTGTGGCGATTCGTTGAACCCGACTTCAGAGTATCGGAGTCTGATAGAAACGGGCGGGCGGATATTCCGGGTCCATCCAGCTCTGCAAGGTGCCGGGGCTTGGATGCCGGGAATGAGTCCTCGCTCTTGAGGAGCGACCTACGCCAGGCAGCCTCCAGGTTTGCCAATTCCTCGGTCGCGTGTAAAAAATCAGGCGTAAGACTGGCCAGACACCGCCCTTCTCGCTTGAGCGAGGTGGCGCAGCCGGGGAAGGAGACAACCAGCAGCGCTAGACACCAGACCTTGATAACCCGCGTGTCCGCACGCATGGGAAAGACCTCTGCCTCCGCACTCCCCAACAGTTTTACTCTACACCCAGGGTGAGGCCCATTCAACTGCAGAGCCCGGTGGACAAGGCACAGAAAAGGAAGCGACAGGTGAGGAAAGGGAACGGCGGACGCCTTGTATGCAGGAAGGCCCGGGAGCGACGAGAGAGCGCGCCTGGGTCACAGCGAGAAAGAGGTTCAACGAAGGATCGATCGAACTGCGGGTTTGACCGAATGGCTAGAGCGTGCCCTCTCCTTTCAGGTACTTCCTGAACCGTTCCATCAGCTCTTCTCCCAGCACGCCCACTTCCGGTTTCTTCTTCATGTACTCACGGATCTCGGCGAGACGTTTCTCCGCCTGCTCGTTGCCCTGCAGTCGTTTGACCTTTTCTAACGCATCCTCAAAGGCGTCGAAAGTGAGCTCCCGGTAGCCGAAGCTCCGGATCCGTTTCACGGCCTTCATCATGGCCTCGTTGCGGAACTTCGTGAGATGCTCAGAATCAATTTCTTTCAGACCCATCTTCCGAGCCCGGCGTTCCGCAGCTTTGCGGATCCCGCTCCGCACGAAATCCGGAGAGGTGAGAAGGCGTGCCCACGCCTCGTCACTCCAGAGAATACGTTCCTGAGGCGCATCCCAGATCTGGATCAAGGCCGCCTCATCGATTCTGGCGACCCCCTTCTCGCGGGCTAAATCCTCGGTGTCCCGCTTGAGCATGTCCGTGACGAAGTCCATCGCCATCGGCGGCGTGCTCTTGATCTTCTCCTGCAGCCGGGCCAGAGCCCCCTCACTCCATTCCATCGGTGGCCCACCCTGCTCCTGGTGATCACCCAGCGCTTCCACCTTCTCGAACAGCTCAATGTTCACCTCCAGGTGTCCTCGCTCTAGCGCGAGCTCCTCGGCGATCTGTTTGATCATATGCCGCATGAACTCGGGCACCGCCTCCAATCGCTCCTGTGCCGCGGCAGTCCAGGGCACACGGCCTTTCTCGATCTGAACAGCGGCGGCAGCCAGACCTGCCTCACCCCCCATGCGACCCATCATCTGATTCTTGAACCGGTCCAGGATCTCTGCAGTGATCTCTGCGTACCCCAGCTCGCGAGCCTTCTTCTCGGCCAGGCGTTTGACCATCCCGCGGAGGAACACCGGCGCGCGCTCCATACGCTTGAGCGCCTCATCGGTCCAGATCACCTCCGACACTGCTGCTTCTTCTTTGGAATCAAACATTCCCACCCAGCGTTCCCAGCTTGGCCGTTACTTGTTCAGGAGCTCCTTTAATTCCTTCCCGGCTTTGAAGAACGGGACCCGTTTTGCCGGAACGGACACGGTCGCCCCAGTCTTGGGATTGCGCCCCTCCTTCATGCGGCGGGCACGCGACCGGAAACTTCCGAATCCTCGAATCTCGGTCTTATCCCCCCTCTGGAGGGAATCGCGGATGCTATTGAAGATCGTATTGACCACGATCTCCGCCTGCCGTTTTGTGAGGGTCGTCACCTTCTCAGAAACCTTCTCGATGATCTGCGCTTTCGTCATACTCGTCCTCCTGCCGAGCTTGCCATTGACCCACTTCGCCCGGAGTCCTCTGGTACCAGGGACCCCGAGGGGTGGGCGTGAGGGATGTCGTTTAGAAGGCCATCAGGTACTTGAGGCTCACGCCTGCCTGGAAATCGAGTCTGGGCAGCGCGCCGAGCAGACGGCTCTCGAGCAACTCACGGATCGAAAACCGCTTCCGGGGCTCCACCACTTTGGGCTCCCCTTCAATACCGGCTAAATCGGCTGCGAGTCGGATCGCATCTTCTAAGTCGCCCAGTTCGTCTACGAGCTTCATCTCCCTGGCCTGCCGCCCGGTGAAGATGCGCCCGTCGGCCAGCGGCTGCACCTCCGCCACGTCAAGCGAGCGACCTTCTGCCACCGCCTGGATGAACTGACGGTGCACGTCGTCCATGACCGACTGAAGGATCCGGCGATCGTCTTCCCTCATCTTCCTCAGGGGAGACCCGATATCCTTGTACCGGCCGCTTTTCACGACCAGGCTCTCCACCCCGATTTTCTTCAGCAGCCCTTCCAGGTTGGCCAATTCCATGATGACGCCGATGCTCCCGGTGAGGGTACCGGGATTGGCGATGATGCGATCGGCTGCGGCCGCGATGTAGTAGCCGCCCGAGGCCGCGACGGTCCCCATGGACGCGATGACCATCTTGTTATTCTTATTCCGGACCCGCTTGACCGCGTCATAGATCTCTTGGGACGGCACGACGCCTCCACCGGGGCTGTCGATGCGAAGCACGATCGCTTTCACCGACGGGCTATCCGCAAACCGCTTCAGCTCGCCCACCGTTTGCTGCGCGTCCAGAATCACGCCCTCAACTCGCACCAAGGCGATGCGATCTTCGTCGGAAAGATCCCAGTCGGGGAACAGGGTGTTGACCAGAACCACCAGGAGAAGCCCGGCAAGCAGCATCCACAGAAGGAACCGCAATGGCTTCCAGCGTTTCACGGGATGGGGGGAGGTCTCATCAGTCATTGGCCTTGAACCTGCTGCCCGCGTTTCTCGCCCGACGCCTCTTCCTCAGACGTCCTCTGAGTCCGGGCTCTCCTTCTTGTTCTTCTTGGCTGCGCGACCCAAACTCTCGTCCACGGCGCCTTGTGTCGCATGAAACTCGTCGACCTGTTTCCGTTCAGCGTCCAATCGATGCTCTCGCAGGCTCAGCGCGATCTTTCGTTCCTCGCGGTCCACCTTGATAATCTTCATCGTGAGCGTATCCTGAACCTTAAACTTCTCCTCCAATCTCGCTGGCGGCTCGAGGCCGGACTCGCTGATATGGACGAGCCCTTCCACGCCGCCTTCGATCTCGACGAACACACCAAAGTCCGTGATCTTTGTCACCTTGCCGACCGTCGTCTCGCCCAACTTGTACTGCTGAGGGATCTCCTCCTCCCACGGATCGCGTGTCAACTGCTTATAGCCGAGCGAGAGGCGCTCCTTCTCCTTGTCAATTCTAAGGACCACCGCTTCCACCCTCTGTCCCTTCTTAAACAGCTCCGAGGGGTGCTTGATATGTCTGGTCCAGGACATATCGGAGATGTGGATCAGGCCATCAATCCCTTCGTCCAGCCCGATGAAGGCGCCGAAGTCGGTCAGGCTCTTCACTTTGCCTTCAATGCGGGTGCCGCTCGGATACTTCGTCTCCACCATGTCCCAAGGGTTAGGCGCAGTCTGTTTCATCCCCAAGGAGATCTTGCGGCTGGCTGGATCCACGTTCAGCACCGCGGCTTCAACCTGATCCCCGACCGACACCACGCGCGAGGGATGTCTCACCTCGTGAGTCCATGACATCTCCGACACGTGCACCAGACCTTCGATCCCAGGTTCCAATTCGACGAAGGCACCGTAGTCGGTGAGACTGACGACCTTGCCACGGACCCGCGAGGTCACCGGGTACCTGGCGGCCACGTTGGTCCAGGGGTCGGTCGTTTTCTGCTTGAGACCAAGGGAGATCCTGCCGGTCTCCCGGTCATACTTCAGAACGACCACCTCCACTTTATCTCCGACAACGCACAGCTCCGATGGATGGCCGACCCGTCCCCACGACATATCCGTGATATGAAGCAGGCCGTCGATTCCGCCCAGGTCGATGAAGGCTCCGTAGTCGGTGATGTTCTTTACCGTCCCCTGGATCGTCTGCCCTTCCTTGAGGGACGAGAGCGTCGTCTGCCGCTTCTTGTCCCGGGACTCTTCCAGCAAAACCCGTCGAGACACCACGACATTCCCTCGGCGGTGGTTGATCTTGATAATTTTCAAGGGGAACGACCTGCCCACCAACGAGTCCAGATCACGCACCGGATGCAGATCGATCTGTGAGCCGGGAAGGAACGCCTTGACACCGATATCGACCATCATCCCGCCCTTGATGCGTGAAAGAATCCGTCCCTCGACGACCTTCTCCTCCTTGTACGACTTCTCCAGCTCCTCCCAGACCTGCATTTTATCGGCTTTTTCTTTGGACAGGATCAGGTTGCCCTCGGCGTCCTCTCGCTCTTCGATATACACCTGCAGCCGGTCGTCGACCTTGAGGGCCTGCAGCTGCTCGCTCGAAAACTGGTCGGTCGGGATGCTCCCTTCCGACTTATACCCAATATCCACCACCACCTTGTCCTTGCTGATCGCGACGACCCGGCCCTCGACGATGCTGCCCTCCTCAAAATTCCTGAACGTCTCCTCGTAGAGGGCGGCCAGGGTCCCGCGGTCCAACTGTTCTTCGCTTTGTTTCGACGCCATGTTCATTCGCGCTATCCCAATCCTCCGACGACGGTCGGTGCTGATGGTTGACTCAACTCAGCCTTCACTCAGCGTTGTGAGGATGAGCCGCCGGGCTTGGTTCGGGCTATTCAGCCCGTCCCGATGGCTCCGCCGGAGGGGCGACGGGCCCCAGCTCGGCAATCTTCGCCATCACGGTCCGGCTCACATGTCGATAAAACTCCTTGCCTGCGTATCGTTGTGCATCAGCCGTGAAGTTGATCGGTTTCCCATACGTGATCTGCACCGGACGACACCGAATCCAGGACGCTCCAATGGGCAAGGCCTCGTGCGTTCCAGCGATATAGGCAGGGATCACCGGGCAGGCGGTTTCAGCCACAATGACACCGATCCCTGGTCGTCCTGGCCGCAGCCTGCCGTCTGGTGTTCGGCTACCCTCTGGATAGATCACCACCACCTTGCCGCCCTTGATGAGGCGAATCGCTTTGCCAAATCCTTCTCGGTCCAGCCGGTCCGGCCGGATCGGAATCCACCCAAGCCATTGAAAGAGCCACCGAAACCCGGGAAAGAGGTCCTGACGTCCTAGAAACGCGACTCGCCGCGGAATGCCACAGCCGAGGAGTGGGATATCAAGATAGCTCGCATGGTTCGCTGCCACCAGGACCCCACCTCGTCTGGGGATGTGCTCGCGTCCAATGACTCGGTACCGGAAGAAGAGCCGGCCCAGCGCATTGAACAGAAGCCATAGAAGCCCATACACAGCCGCGGTCACAGCTTAGACGCGATCACCGCCATCATTTGCTCGACAACCGCCTCGACCCCCAGGGCAGACGTATTGATCAGACGCGCATCCGCAGCCGCCACCAAGGGCGCAACTGCTCGAGCCTGGTCTCGCAGGTCGCGGGCCTTGATCTGTTCCTGCGTCTGGGTCAGCGACACGACATGGCCGGCTGCCTGCAATTGGTCGCGTCGCCTTACCGCGCGGACATCCACATCGGCTTCGAGAAAAAACTTCACGTCGGCTTCCGGAAACACATGCGTCCCGAGATCACGCCCTTCCGCCACCACGCCTCCGGACGCACCAGCCTGACGCTGGATAGGGAGCAGCCACTGACGCACTGCCGGGATGGCCGAGACGACGGAGGCAATCTCGCTGACCTCCTGTGTCCGAATCTCTCGTGTCACATCCTGGTCGTCCACGAGCACGCGCACACCATCCCCGCTCTGCTCCAAAGTAATATTGGTCTCTGGCAGCAGCTTCGTCACGGTCCGGTGATCTGCCGGATCAACGTCCGATGCGCGAACCTTCCAGGACACGGCACGGTACAATGCGCCAGTATCGAGGTACTGATATCCAAGACGCGACGCAAGCTGCCTGGCGATCGTGCTCTTCCCCACTCCGGCCGGACCGTCAATCGTAATGATTGGCCCCTGCGCTCGCCTCTGGCCGACTGAGTGACCAGCCTGCTGGCCGGTTATTATAGTCCTTGAACTCATGTTGTCAATAATTTCAATAGCTTGTCGTAAAATCCTGGAAAGGAGGTCTCGATACAGGCTGTATCATCAATAGTGGTTGGTGTGTCAGCGGTCAGTCCCGCAATGGCGAGGGCCATAGCGACACGATGATCACCATGGCTGATGCAGGAAGCGCCGCGCAGCCGGTTACCAGATTTTCCAAGACCTTGCACGATGAGCCCATCCGGTGTCTCAATCACTCTTGCTCCCATCTTCCTGAGTTCAGAGACCATGGCTGCGATCCGATCGCTTTCCTTGACTCGCAACTCTTCTGCGCCAGTGATGACGGTTTCGCCCTCCGCCAGGGCCGCCGCCACGCACAAGATCGGAAACTCATCGATCATCCGAGGAATCCACTCGGCGCCGATGCGGATTCCGTGCAAGGGAGCGGAGCGGACAAGGAGGTCTGCGATTGGCTCGCCGGCTTCTTCCCGCTCATTGACCACCTGGATGCCAGCTCCCATCTCGGTCAAAATCTCCAGGACGCCGGTGCGAGTAGGGTTCACCCCAACCCCCAGAATGGTCACCTCAGATTCTGGTACGATGCAGGCGCCCACCACGAAAAAGGCAGCGGCGGAGAGGTCGCCCGGCACTAAGAGATCTTTTGCCGGCCATCCGACAGCCGGCCGGCCTTGCAGGACCACCGCGTGGCCGTCTTCTTGGACCGGAATCCCGAAATACCGGAACAGACGCTCAGTGTGATCACGGGACCGCCGCGGTTCGGTTATCCGCGTCACGCCCTCGGCATATAACCCGGCCAGGAGCAGGGACGACTTCACCTGTGCGCTGGCGATGGGGGACGTATAGGTGATGCCTCGCAACCGGCGGCCAGTGACAGCCAGTGGAGCCAGTTCTCCTCCCTTGCGGCCTGAGATCACAGCACCCATCTCCCGGAGTGGCTTGACGACACGGCCCATCGGGCGGTGCCTGACAGATTCATCACCAGTCAGTACGGTAAAGAAGTCCTGCCCGGCCAGGAGCCCTGTGAGCAGACGGATACCAGTCCCCGAGTTCCCGCAGTCGAGCGGGTGCTCCGGCTCCGACAGGCCCCACAGGCCCTTCCCATGGACCTCCAAGCGGTCCGGACTCTCGTCGTTCCGAATGCCCAGAGCCCGAAAGGACCGAGCCGTGTTCAGGCAATCCTCACCGCGGCAATAGCCTGTGATGGTGCTCCGCCCTTCAGCCAGAGCGCTGAGGATAATGGCCCGATGCGTGATGGACTTGTCGCCAGGAATCGACAAGGCTCCTTTCAGGGGCCCCCGGGGAGTGATGGTGAGTGAGGTCATCAACGTCTGGCGGGTCCTATGAGTTGAGCTGCTCGCGAATTTGTTTGCCTCGCTCGAGCTCCCTTTCGATACCAGGTCCGTCCCCGGCCTGGATGAGCTGTTTGAGCGTCGCGAGGTGACGTTCGTAGACCGTGATCATCGTGATCAGGTTTTCTCGGTTCCAGAGACAGATATCGCGCCACATCTCGGGGGAACTGGCAGCAATGCGCGTCGTGTCGCGCAGCCCGCTGCCGGCATAAGCCAGGAGGTCCAGTCCTGGCACCGTCCGTTCCCGGATTTCGACCAGTGC
>Ga0184637_10000719_pt1 | contig 23880 bp, 18 predicted proteins | sample PLM3_127_b2_FD_133143 | JGI IMG/M metagenome (GOLD analysis project Ga0184637, IMG submission 133143) | Groundwater sediment microbial communities from an aquifer in East River, Colorado, USA - PLM3_127_b2 | ecosystem: Environmental > Terrestrial > Soil > Riparian zone | place: USA: East River... | reverse complement strand
AGGAAGAGAATCAGGACGGGCTCCATCAGAACCATCAGGTTCGCGACCGCGGTGTCCACCTCGTCCTCGTAGAAGTCCGCGATCTTGGAGAGCATGGTGTCGAGAGCGCCGGTCTGTTCTCCGACGGCGATCATCTGGACCACCATCGGAGGGAACACATCCGTCTGCTTCAGGGGAGCGGCGATTGACTGACCGCCCTCGACGCTCTTCCTCGTCTCCATGATGGCGTCTTCCACGATGGCGTTTCCCGAGGTCCTGGCGGTGATCTCGAGTCCGTCGAGGATGGGAACGCCGCTCGAGATGAGCGTCGCCAGCGTTCGGCAGAAGCGGGCGACCGCGATCTTCCGAAGGATCATGCCGATGATCGGAATCTTGAGCGTGATCTTGTCGAGAACCCGCCGCCCCCTGTGGGTCGCGTAGTAGCGCTTCAGGAAGTAGACGCCGACGACGGCGCCGATCGCCCCGGGAAGCAGCAGGCGCACTGTCCAGTTCGAAAGCCCAATCACGATCCGGGTGGGAAGCGGGAGCTGCGCGCCGAGACCGGCGAAAAGAGAGGCGAACGTCGGGATCACTTTCCACAGGATGACGCCCACCACCAGGCCGGCGATGGAGATGACCGCCGCGGGATAGACCATCGCCGACTTGACCTGCGACTTCAGCTTGACCGACTTCTCGATGTACTGGGCGAGCCGCTTCAGGATGGTGTCGAGAATACCGCCGGCCTCTCCGGCCGCGATCATGTTGGTGAAGAGGTCGTCGAAGACCTTGGGGTGCTTCTTCATCGCGTCCGCGAGAGACGAGCCCCCTTCCACGTCCTGGCGCACCTGCAGGAGGACCTTCTGAAAGTTGGGGTTGTCCTGCTGAGTCCCCAGGATCTCGAGACACTGCACCAGAGGCAGACCGGCATCGATCATGACCGAGAATTGCCGGGTGAAGATGGCAACGGCCTTGGGGGTAATGCCGGTCCCGAACTTGGGAAAGGCGAACTCTTTGCCCTTCTCCTTGACGCTGGTGACGAGGATCTGCTCCCGGCGGAGCATGGCGATGACCGCGTCCTTGGATTCCGCGTTTCTTTCCCCCGACGTCGCCGCGCCACTTCGCGTCTTGCCTTTGAAAACGTAGGCCGGCATGAATTTCTCCTCCTTGTCGCTAGGAGATAGCGCGCTCTGCCATTAATGCTTCGAAAATTCTCGCCGTATGGGCCATCGGGGCATCCTGTCAGCGCTTGACGACACCCGGGCGGGTCGTCGTCGTCTGCGTTCCCGCGGGCATCGGCCGCTGCTGGACCGCCGTAGGCAATCCGGTGCCGCGGTTGATCATGTCCTGAAGCTCGTCGGGAATCGAAGACATCGCGAGCGCGAGCTGTAGAGTGATCTGCTTTTTGAAGTAGAGGGTCGCGAGCGCCTGGTTGAACGTCTGCATTCCGTGCTTTTCCTGCCCGGTCTGCATCGACGAGTAGAGTTGATGGATCTTGTCCTCGCGGATCAGGTTCCGGATCGCGGCGTTCGGAATCATGATCTCCATCGCCAAAACTCTTCCTGAGCCGCTCGCTTTGGGAAGAAGCGACTGGCACATGATGCCTTCGAGAACGAACGAGAGCTGCGCCCGAATCTGCGACTGCTGGTGGGCGGGGAACACGTCCACGATTCGGTTGATTGTCTGGGCGGCGGAGTTGGTGTGGAGCGTCGCGAACGTCAAGTGACCCGTCTCCGCGATGCGAAGGGCCGACTCGATGGTCTCGAGGTCGCGCATCTCTCCGATGAGCACCACGTCGGGGTCTTCGCGCAGGGCGGCGCGCAGCGCGTTGGTGAAACTATGGGTGTCGGAGTGCACCTCGCGCTGGTTCACGAGGCACCCCTGGTGATTGTGCAGATACTCGATGGGATCCTCGATGGTGATGATGTGCTCGCGCCGCTCCTTGTTGATCTTGTCGAGCATCGCCGCGAGGGTGGTGGACTTTCCGCTGCCCGTCGGGCCGGTGACCAGTACCAGTCCTCGGGGCTTCTCGCAGACCTGGGCGATGACCGTGGGTAAGCCCAGGTCCTTGAAGCTCTTGATCTCGTAGGGAATCGTCCGGTAGACGGCGGCGACCGCGCCTCGCTGCATGAAGTTGTTCGCCCTGAATCGGGCGAGGTTCTTGATGCCGAAGGAAAAGTCGAGCTCGAGGCTTTCCTCGAAGCGATGCTTCTGATTGTCGGTGAGAACGCTGTAGGAAAGCTGTTTGGTCTCGACGGTCGTGAGCGGAGGCATGTCGAGAGCGCGCAGCTTTCCGTCCACTCGAATCTGCGGCGGCGAATTATTGGTGATGTGAAGATCGGAGCCGCCCATCTCGAGCATCGTCTTCAGCAACTGGTGCAGGCTAACCGCCATGTAAAATCCTCGCTTCCGCCTTCGCCCTTCCGCCTTCGCCCTTCGGGCTTCGGCGGACCCGCCGTAGCCTTGCGAAGGCGGGTCGGGCTTCGGCGGACCCGCCGAAGCATCGCGAAGGCGGGACGCTCGCGCTGCGCTCGGGTTGAGGACTCACTATTTCACTGTCTCGCGCACGACCTCTTCCAGGGTCGTAAGTCCGTCGCGCACCTTGGTGAGCCCGCTCTTCCGGAGGGAAATCATGCCTTCGTCGACCGCTCGCTGCTTGAGCTCGATCGCGGAAGCGCCCTCGAGGACGAGCTGCCGGACGTCGTCGGTGAGCTCGAGAACCTCGTAGAGGCCGACACGGCCCTTGTACCCGGTGTTGTTGCAGGTGCTGCACCCGCGGCCCTTGTAGGCGGTGATGTCCTTCGCCTCATCCGGAGTGAAGCCGGCGTCGATGAAGCCCTGGGCGGGCACTTCGATCGGACTCTTGCACTCCTTGCAGATCCGGCGGACTAGACGCTGGGCGCAGATGAGATGGACGGAGGTAGCGACCAGGAACGGCTCGATGCCCATGTTCATCAAACGGTTGATGGTCGAGGGCGCGTCGTTGGTATGGAGGGTCGAGAGGACCAGGTGGCCGGTAAGCGCGGCCTTCACCGCGACCTCCGCCGTCTCGAAGTCTCGAATCTCTCCCACCAGGATGATGTTCGGGTCCTGCCGCAGGAAGGACCGGAGCGCCGCCGCGAAGTTGAGACCGATCGACTCCTTCATCTGCACCTGGTTCACCCCGGCGAGGTTGAACTCCACCGGGTCTTCCGCGGTCATGATGTTGGTCTCGGGAGTGTTCAGCTGGCTGATGGCCGAGTACAGGGTGTTGGTCTTGCCGCTTCCCGTGGGACCGGTCACCAGGGCCATTCCCCAGGGCTTGAAGATCGCTTCCTCGAACTTCTTGAGCGACGCCAACTCGAACCCGAGCTTGGTCATGTCGAGCATCAGGTTCTCTTTGTCGAGGAGCCGCAAGACCACCTTCTCTCCGAAGAGAGTGGGAAGCGTCGAGACGCGATAGTCGAGCTCGCGGAGCTTCCCCTGGTTGTTCATCCGGATCTTGATACGGCCGTCCTGGGGGAGCCGGCGCTCGGAGATGTCGAGCTTCGCCATGATCTTGAGGCGCGAGATGATCGCGTCGCGAAGCTTCATCGGCGGGTTCATGACCACGTAGAGGATACCGTCGATCCGGAACCGTACCCGGAACTCTCGCTCGTAGGGCTCGATGTGGATGTCGCTCGCGCCACGGCGGAGAGCATCGGTCAAGACGAGGTTGCAGAGCTTGACGACCGGAGCATCCTCGCTCCCCTTCTCGAGCTCGGCGAGATCGATTTCGTCGCCCTCTTCCAGGACCTCGACGTCCTCGTTGAAGTCGTCGGTATCGACGAGCTTGTCCATCTCTTCCTTGATCTGGAGAGAGTGGACGGAGCCGTAGTACTTCTCGATCGACTCCATGATGGCCGTCTCGGACGCCACCACCGGCTCCACGTTGTAGCCCGTCATGAACTTGATGTCGTCCATTGCGAACACGTTGGTCGGGTCGACCATGGCGATTGTGAGGTTGGCGCCGGCCCTCGAGAGGGGGATGATCTGATACTTCTGCGCCGTCTCCGCGGGGACGAGCTTGATCACCGATGGATCGATCTCGAACCGGGCGAGGTTGATCGAGGGAACTCCGTACTGCCGCGACAGCAGCTGGGTGATCTCCTCGTCCTTCACAAACCCCAGCTTGACGAGATTGAACCCTAGCTTCCCGCCATGCTGCTTCTGATACTGCAACGATTCCTGGAGCTGCTGGGGAGTGATGAGATTCTCTTTCACCAGCAGCTCGCCGAGCTTTATTGGCATCCAACCACTCCGCGGGCTGTTACACTCGACAGGGCTTAAATCTGAGCGATCACAGTGGATTTCCGTGTTCAACAACTGTACCGGGAACCCCCCAAAGTTGTCAAGGGTCAGTTCTCAGGGTCTCAGGGGGAGACGGTTACCCCGAACCAAAGGGCTTCGTCTCGAGAGCCGGTCGAGCCCTGGTAGGCAACTTCTGCGACCACGAAACGGACCCTGATGCCGAGTCCGGCGCTGAACGCGGGCCTCGCGCCGCGACCCGACCCCGTTTCCGCCCGAAGACCGGCGCGAAGCGAGAGCGCGTCGTCGACAAGGCGCTTGTCGACCCCGAGCGAGACTTCTCGAAAGCTCTCGTCGGCGCCTCCCTGAGACGAGAGATCGAAATCGAAAGAGAGGGTGGTCGCTCGCGGGAGGAAGAAAGCGACACCGGCGCGCCCGTGTCGCGGGAGAACGATCTCTTCTCCCGACGGTAGGCGGAAACCGGGCTCGAAGAGCCGGCGCCACATGACTCCGAGGCGCAGCCAGTCGCGCGGCTGGTAGAGCGCTCCGAGATCCAGGCTCGCCGTCGAGGTGCCTTCGCCTTCGGTTCGAAGCACGCGGTCACGAATGGCGGACGGCGTTTGCTCGCCGGGCGAGAGCGAGACTTTGGACTCGAAGAGCTCGTGGCTCTCCCCTCTCAAGTAGTGAACGTTTCCCGCTACGACCAGATCGTCGATCGGAAGCGACTGCAGGATCGAGACCGAGAGGTCGAAGGTCTCGAGACCCCGGCTCGAGAGAACGTCGCTCTCGAGGCGCGACCAGCTCTCCTTCGAGAACGTTCCCGCGACCCCCATGAACGTCAATCCGAGAGAGAAACCGGCGGCTTCATCTCCGAACGTGACCCCGTCGCCGCGATTCATGTCGGACTCGCCCCATTGGACGCCGGCGTGGACGATGGGTCCGAAGGCATATCCCGCCGGGTTCCAGTAGAACGCTGTGGTGTCGTTCGCGACCGCGGTGAAAGCGCCTCCCATGGCCGCGGCTTTCGTTCCGAAGTGCAGGAATCGTTCTTGCGACAGGGCGGAGCCCGCGAAGGCGAAAGCGATCGCCGTCGTGACGAGAAAACGCAGCACGGGCGCCTACTATAGCATCCGAGCTTTGAGCGAGGGGACGGCTGAGGGCTCCAGATTGACAGAGCCTCGAGGGAGGACTATTCTCTCTCGTACCGTTCTTGAAGAACATGGGAATGAACGGCTGAATGCGGACGATCGCGGTCATCCCGGCCCGCTACCGCTCGAAGCGTCTCCCCGGAAAACCCCTCGCAGAGATTCATGGGAAGACCATGATCCAGAGGGTGTACGAGCGCGTCACCCGCGCGAACCGTCTCGACGAGGTCTTGGTCGCGACCGATGACGAAAGAATCCGCGGCGCCGTCGTCGGATTCGGGGGAAAGGCGGTGATGACGTCTTCGGCCCATGCCAGCGGAAGCGATCGAATCGCCGAAGCGGTGCGGCACCTGAATTTCGACCTCGTAGTGAACGTCCAGGGTGACCTGCCTCTTCTCTCCCCCGCGGACATCGACGCCGTGGTCGGCCTCGCCGAGAGGAATCCGGGGGCGATCGCCACTCTCCGGCATCCCATTTCCGACCGAGCGATGGTGCTGAATCCGAGCGTGGTCAAGGTTGTCACCGACCTTCGCGGATTCGCGCTCTACTTCTCGCGCTCGCCCATTCCCTGGCCAGGCCCCCCGCCCATCCACGAAGCGCCGCTTCCGCCGGGCGTCTATTTCAAACACATCGGTCTTTATGTCTATCCTAAGGAGAGGCTCCTATCGCTTTCGGCTCTAGAGCCGACCGCCCTCGAGCTGCAGGAGGGCCTCGAGCAGCTTCGGGCGATGGCGCACGGGGTGCCGATTCGTCTGGAAGACACCGAGGAGGAGTCCGTTACCGTGGATACGGAAGCGGATCTGGAGCTCGCGCGAGAGATCGTGGGAGCGAGCGAGTAAGAAATACAAGGGGGATGGGGAGATGGGAGGAGATGGGGAGATGAAATCAGGACCTATTGGACCAAATTTATCTCCCTATCTCCTCCTGTCCCGGTATCCCCCTTGTATTGGATTTCCTTCTTTGCGCCCTTGCGAAGTACTAGCTATGGAGTTTAAAGAATAATGCCGTCACCCAAGGCCAAGTTCATCTTCGTCACCGGAGGTGTGGTGTCGTCGCTCGGGAAGGGAGTCGCCTCGGCGTCCGTCGGGCGTCTGCTCGAGTCCCGCGGCTACCGGGTCAACTTCCTGAAGTTCGACCCCTACATCAACGTCGATCCGGGGACGATGAGCCCCTACCAGCACGGAGAGGTCTTCGTCACCGACGACGGGGCCGAGACCGATCTCGATCTCGGGCACTACGAGCGTTTCGCCGGTGTTGCGCTCTCCCGGACCTCGAACGTCACCACGGGACAGATCTACGAATCCGTCATCGCCAAGGAGCGCCGCGGGGACTACCTCGGCGGCACCGTCCAGGTCATTCCTCACGTCACCAACGAGATCAAGTCTCGGCTTCAGCCGGTCGCCGAGAACGCGGACATCGTAATCGTCGAGATCGGAGGGACCGTTGGAGATATCGAGAGCCTCCCGTTCCTCGAAGCGGTGCGGCAGTTCCGTATGGACGCCGGGCGCGCGGGCGCGGTCTTCATCCACCTGACTCTCGTGCCCTTCATCGGGAGCGCCGGGGAGCAGAAGACGAAGCCGACGCAGCACAGTGTCCGCGAGCTCAGGGCCATCGGTATCCAGCCAGACATCCTCCTCTGCCGCGCCGACCGGCCGTTGTCGCGCGATCTGAAGTCCAAGATCGCGCTCTTCTGCAACGTGGACGAGAAGGCGGTCATCACCGCAGAGGACGTGGACTCGATCTACGAGGTTCCGCTCCTCCTCGGCGAAGAGCGCATCGACGAGATCCTCCTCGAGATGCTTCAGCTTCCGGTGCGGGCTCCCGAAATCCCTGACATGGAAGACTGGCGCGAGCTGGTGCGCCGCATCAAGAACCCGAAGGGCGAAGTGAACATCGGAGTCGTGGGCAAGTACGTGAGCCTCACCGACGCCTACAAGAGCTTGAACGAGGCGCTCGCCCATGGAGGCGTCGCGCACAACCTCCGCGTGCGCCTCACCTGGATCGAAGCCGAGGACCTCGAACAAGGCTCTCTCTCCGCTCTCGAGGGAATGGACGGGATTCTCGTGCCCGGGGGCTTCGGCCCGCGGGGAACGGAAGGAATGGCGGCGGCGGCCGGATGGGCGCGACGGAACCGGATTCCCTACTTCGGGATCTGCTACGGCTTCCAGTGGGCCGTCGTGGAGTACGCCCGCTCGGTCTGCGGGCTCTCGCAGGCGAGCTCGACGGAATGCCATCCCGATTCGCCCGACAAGGTGATCCTCAAGCTCCGTGAGCTCCTGGGGGTGGAGGAGATGGGAGGCACTATGCGCCTCGGGGCCTACGAGTGCGTGATCGAAGAGGGCTCTCTGGCCCACCAGGTCTACGGCAATACGAGGATCTCCGAGCGCCACCGCCACCGCTACGAGTTCAACCAGGAGTACGAGCGCGTCCTCTCCGAGCACGGGCTCCGTTTCTCCGGTCGCACCCCCGACGGCAAGTTCGTCGAGATTGCGGAGATCCCCGATCATCCGTGGTTTCTCGCGGTGCAGTTCCACCCGGAGTTCAAATCGCGCCCGCTCTCCCCTCACCCTCTGTTCCGCGAGTTCATCGGCGCCGCCTGGAGGCAGAACAACGGCCAGCTCACCGCAGGCAGCCGCGAGACCCGCGAGGAGTCTTCGGTCGCAGGACGTCGCTGAGTCGATCCGCTCGGTACCATGCCGACCGAAACCGTTCCCGTGGGCGACGTCCTCTTCGGAGGCGGACGCCGCTTCGCTCTCATCGCGGGCCCGTGTATCATCGAGAACGACGAGCACCCGTTCTTCATGGCGGAGAAGATCCGAGACATCGCCGCCTCGCTCGGCATTCCCTATGTTTTCAAAGCCTCCTTCGACAAAGCGAACCGCACCTCGATCGAGGGGTTCCGGGGGCCGGGGCTCGAGAAGGGCCTCGCCATCCTGCGCGCCGTTCGAGAGCGCTTCGGCGTTCCCGTGACCACCGACGTCCACGAGCCTCACCAGGCGGCGGCGGTGGCGGAGTCGGTGGACTTGCTCCAGATTCCGGCGTTTCTCTGCCGGCAGACGGACCTCCTTCTCGCCTGCGCCCACACCGGCAAGCCGGTGAACGTGAAGAAGGGCCAGTTTCTCGCGCCCTGGGACATGCAGAACGCGGTCGAGAAGATCCGCAGCGCCGGAAACCCCAAGGTGATCGTGACCGAGCGAGGCACGAGCTTCGGTTACAACAATCTGGTGGTGGACCTCCGGGGCTTCCCCATACTGCGCGAGACGGGAGCACCGCTGGTCTTCGACGTCACCCACAGCCTTCAGCTTCCGGGAGGAGCCGGGAAATCCTCCTCGGGGCAATCGCGCTTCATCCTCGAGCTCGCTTCAGGTGGCGTTGCCTGCGGTGTCGACGGCGTCTTCATGGAAGTGCACGACCGCCCGGCGGAGGCGCTCTCCGATGGTCCCAACAGCTGTCCCTTGAGCTCACTCCCCTCCGTCCTGAAGAGACTCGTCGCCATCGAGCGGGCAATCGCGGAAGACGGGACTCCATGACCCGGGAGCTCGCCCGGCGCGTCCTCGAAATCGAGGCCGAGTCCATCAAGAAACTGATCGAACGTCTCGACGAGAGCTTCGATCGCGCCGTCGACCTGGTCTCGAGCTGCCGGGGCCGCGTGGTGGTGACGGGCATGGGCAAGTCCGGCATCATCGGCCGAAAGATCGCCGCGACTCTGAACAGCACCGGCACTCCCTCGCTCTACCTGAATCCCGCGGAGGCCCTCCACGGCGATCTAGGGATGGTGGTCTCGGGCGACGTGGTGATTCTTCTCTCGAACAGCGGAAGGACCCGCGAGCTCATCGCCCTCGTCGAGCCCATCAAAAGGCTCTCGGTCCCGCTCATCGCCCTTCTCGGGAACCGCGACTCGACGCTCGGGGAAGCCGCGGACGTGGTCCTCGACGTCTCCGTTGCGGAAGAGGCCTGTCCCATGGGCCTCGCGCCGACGGCGTCCACCACGGCGTCTCTCGCTCTCGGGGACGCGCTCGCGATGGCGGTCCTGGAGAAAAAGGGATTCAGCCCCGACGATTTCCGGACGCTGCACCCGAACGGGCAGCTCGGATTCAAGCTCATGCGGGTCGAGGACGCGATGCACCGCGGCGACGAGATCCCCAGGGTCCGAACCGACGCCCTCATGCGCGACGTGATCTACGAGATGTCGCGGAAGGGTCTCGGGGTCACGAGCGTCGTCGACGGTGACGGCCGGCTACTGGGCGTCATCTCCGATGGCGACTTGAGGCGCCAACTGGAAAGAGACGATCGTCTTCTAACGCGGACCGCCTCCGACTGCATGACGAAGAACCCGGTGACGGTGTCGGCCAAAGAAGCCGCGACGGCCGCGCTCGCGCTCATGGAGAAGCGCCGCATCACGGCCCTCATGGTGCCGGACGAGCAGGGCCGAATCGCGGGAGTCCTGCACCTCCACGACCTCTGGCGCCTGAGTGAGTACTTCTAAGCATCCAACCAGCGGGGCCATCAGCCCGAGCGTAGGGCGAGCGAAGCGAGTCCCGAAGCGAGAAGCGCTGGGGGTGGGGCCCCAGCGGGCGGCGCCCGGAGGGCGCCTTGATTTTATTGCGCTGGGGGTGGGGCCCCAGCGCACTGAATGAAGAGCGCGCACTAACGAAAAGACAGCACCTGCTCTCTTGCCGCGTCCACCAGGGCCTGGATCCTCCGATCCGAGTACCCCAGAAATTGAAATTGCTCGAGCAAACGAGCGGTGCGCTCTTCGTCGTGGATCTCGACAAGAGCGCGGAGGAGCGGCTGCATGATGCTCTCGTTCGCTGGCTCCAGTCGGTTGGCATTCCATAGCGTGTCCGCCGCCTGCTGAAACCGTCCCTCGTGCCCCGCGGCATTACCGGCCTCCAGGAGCCGGTTCGCGAGCGCCGACGTCAAGCCTCGGCGCTGGCGGTTAAAGGTCTCGGCCTGCTCCAGGAGCTCCTGATCCCGGCAAAAGTCCTCAGCGGCTCGAAGGACGCCCATTCGTGACATTCGGCCGAGCCTCGGGCCGACTCGGTTTAGAAAAACGGCTCGGTCCTCCTCCGTGAGCCCGCCCTCCGCAGTCGTGGCTGCCTTCCAGAGAAACCAGCCGAGAGGGTCATCCTCGGCAACGACCGGTCTTCTCGGTCGACGCTCGAGCGCTCGCTCCCCCTCAGCATCCAGCAGCTCGAGGAAGACGTCGGACGAGGGCTCGAGCAACAGCAGCGCCTCGAGTCGTTCCCGACTTCCGCTATCATAGGTGAGTGCTTCGAACTTCGCGGCGCGTTCGGCCAGGTTGCCTCCGCCGGCGAGCGCTTTGACAAACAAGGTCCGAGCCCCCTCGCGCTCTCCCGAAGCGAGCGCGATCCGGCCGCGGAAGTAATGTATTTCCTCGCGCGTAAGCAGCTCCTGCGCAGCATCCAGAGTCCGCGCCGCTCGTTCTGGCTCGCTCCAACTCTCGTTCTCCGGGAATCGACCGCCTGGGGTGCCGAGGAGTCGCTCCAGGACCTCGACGAGAAACTCCTTGCGGCCCGCTTCGGCCACCAGTGATGGGTGGAGGTATTCTTGGGGTAGAAAACCCGAGAGCTTCGGCGGCCTTGTCCCCGCGCGGGGTGAGTGAACCTCGACAAAAGCGCTGTCATCGGTATTGACGATGCCCTTCGGAGGAGGGGGGGTTTCGGCTTGCCCAGTGGCGAATACCCGCACGGGAAGGAAGAACGCATCTTTGAGTGCGGGCTCGTCCGCAAGTGCTTCAAGGCCCACTAGCCTCTCGATCCGATCTGGATCGATCGACAACGGGTGGTCGGCGCCCACCAAATAGTAACTCCCCGCCTCGGGCACGAAGTAAATCACGTAGTGAGGGAAAACGCCGCAGAAAGCGCGGAAGAGACTCTCCACCGCGGGCGCGTCCATCTTGAGGACCCCGAACCACGTCGAGAACACACCTTTCGGGCTCAAGTTCGCTTTCGCCAGCTCGAAGAACTCCCGCGTGAAAAGATTCGACGAGACCCAAGGATGCGCCGGCATCGAGCTGATGATGTCGAAGCGCTCGCCGCCCTCGTAGGCCCCGGCGAGGAGCAAGTGGCGCGCGTCGTCGATTTTGACTTCGACGCCGTCATCGTCGACCGGACTCTCGCCCATGAAAATGGCCTTGACCGCCCCGATCACGCGAGGCTCGATCTCGGCCACCTTCACTCTAGGCACGCCCAACTGCGTCAGCCATTCGACGGTGACGCCAGCACCGAGACCGATCAATAGCGCGTTTTCAGGCTCCTCCACGTGAACGACGGGAACGAGTCCGACGAGCGTGGACTCGAGATAATAGTGAGGCGGAAGCTTCAAGCGGCCTCCTTGTCCCAATCCATTGATTATCAGAAACCTCCCGGGTCCTCTATCCGACACCGCCACGGTTCCGTCTCGCCCCTCGGCAAAATAGATCAGCATGCGGCTTGCGCTTTGGTATCGCCGCTGGTAGTCGTCGAAGAGTTCCTTCGAGGCCGCGGGCTCGACCGACATCAATCGGTTCTCGAAATCCGGGGAAACGGCAATGACGAGGAGAGCACCGATGGCGACGCCGCGTCCGGCCCATCGATTCCTCGGACTGACCATCAGCGTCCCGCCCACGGCGGCGGCGAGCACCAAGCAAACGAGCGCAAGTAAGACAGCCCCCCTCGATCCGAACTCCGGAAGCATGACGAACCCGGTGACGAGCGAGCCGAGAATGCTTCCTACCGTGTTCGACGCGTACATCGTCCCGAGAGCTTTTCCCGTCTCGCGGGCTCGGGATTCCACGATTCTCACCAGGAGCGGAAAGCAGGCACCCGACGCTGCGGTGGGGAGCGAAAGAGCCAAGACCAGCACCACGAGCTGATAGTGCTGCGGCATGAGGCTACCGTCGGCATCAACCCCGAGATTCGCCAGGAGGTTGGCGATCCTCGGCAACTCTCGAAACATGAGCCATATCCATCCGAGGCTCGCGGCCAGAAGAGTGGCGAACCACAAGCCGAGATCGGAATCCGGGGTGACCCGGTTCGCGATGAAGAGGCTGCCGGCGGCGATCCCAACCAGAAAGCAAATGAGGACCGCCCCGACACCGTAGACCGTCCCACCTAGCAATGCCGAGAACAGCCGGGACCAAACGACTTCGAGACAGATGAAGGAGAAGCCGGTCAGAAAGGTCATGGCGACTGCCAGGACCAGGTTCTTACGCCGGGCCACGCTGGTTCTCGTCTCGTCAACGACTTCGAACACAGGGTCGCCGGCAGAAACGTGCAGGGCAAAGTCGGGCTCGATGGTGCAGATGGATCGGTAGTCAGCCACCAAAGCGACGAAACCAGCAACGAGATTCAGTAAGGCGGTTACGAGCAAAGACGAGAAAACGCCCAGAGCCGGCAGCAGGTGGTAGGTGAGTACGTAGACCCCCAGAAAAGCTCCAAGGGTGTTGAACCCGTAGATGAGCGCCACCCCCCGAGTGCCTTCTCGATCCCGACGTATCATGGCCCGACAAACGATGGGAAGGGTTGCCCCCATGAGCACCGTTGGAACCAGCAACAAGGGTGCAGCTACCGCGAGCCTCGCGACCGCCCCCCCGAGACCCGAGCCCGGCTCCAAATAGACGAACACCGCGCCCAAGCGCGTCATCAGTGGGTAGAGCGCGAGGCCTGAGATGGCGGTCAAAATCTCGATGACGCCGTAAGCCATTACCGGCCTTCGCATGACATCTAAGGCCCGTCCCGAAAGCCAAGAGCCGATCGCGAGCCCACCGAAAAAAACAGCCACCACCGTGGAGAAGGAGAGTGTGGTGGAGCCGAAGGTGAGCGAAAGCAGACGGGTCCAGAGGAGCTCGTAGGCCAGGCCGCTGAAGCCCGACAGCAGCAAGCAACCGAGCAGAAACCTGTGTCGCATCGAGAGCTACTCCTCTTTTTTCTATCGCAGACTGAAGGATAGAGAGTGAAGGCCACCCACTTCGTAGCCGGTTTTTGATGCCGTATATGGCTATTCTCTCACCGGTGGCAGAGGAGTGCGACCGACTCTGGTCGCTTGAGTGACGGCAAAGCGCGTTTCCGAACGGTTTTGTCTCCCCACCGCTCCCCAGAGTGCTAGTGTAGGTGGTCGTGTGCCTGTATCCCTGCACCCCGAACGTCGTATACCTGCACCTTCCGCAGGCGGAGGGTTTCTGCCATTGCCGAAGCGGGCAAGAACCTTGAACGACGAGTTGCGCCTCAAGGCCGCCGCCGTTCGGATGATCCTCTTCGACGTCGACGGCGTCCTCACCGATGGAACGTTCTGGCGCGTGGGAGAGGAGGAAGTGAAGCGCTTCCATTCCCGCGACGGAGTCGGGCTCGTGCTTGCGCGACGTACCGGGCTCAAGCTCGGTCTCATTTCTGGAAGACGCTCCGCGGCGGTCGCCGCGAGGGCCGAGGAGCTCCAGATGCACTTCGTGCGCCTCGGCGCCGTTGAAAAAATGTCCGCGGTCGAAGAGGCGATGTCGCAGGAGTCGCTCACCGCATCCGAGGTGGCTTTCATGGGCGACGATCTCCCCGACCTTCGGGTGCTGCTCAAGGTCGGCCTCTCCGCCACCGTCGCCGACGCCCCCCTGGAGGTTCGTTCTCGGGTAGACTATGTGACGCGCGCCAAGGGCGGCCACGGGGCGGTGCGAGAGCTGATCGAGCAGATTCTCATGGCCCAGGGCCGATTCGACGAGCTCGTGAAAACCTATCTGGAGTGATCGTGGGGATCATCAAGTCGCTCTTCATCCTCCTCGCCGGCGCCGCGCTCGCGACCTTTCTCTGGTCGAACTACGAGCAGAAGGTCGTCGTCTACTTCACCCAGCAGTTCCGGACCGTGGAGCTTCCGCTGGCGGCGGCGCTGGTGGTCGCCCTTCTCACCGGGCTCCTCCTGGCGGTGGCGCTTTCCCTTCCCAACCAGTTCCGGCTCCGGGCCCGCATTCGCGAGCTCACCCGGAAGCTCGATCGCGTCGAGAACGAGAACGCCGAGCTCCGGAAGCTGCCCCTCGAGGATTCGATCCCCGAGAGCTCCTCCTCGTTTCGCGAATCCCGGGATGGAGTCAAGTCGCAGCGGCGCGACCCCGGTCTCCCGGCAACCAAGCTTCCTGGAGCCTGAAGCCGGTCTCGGCCGGCTTTGAGCATGAACCTCCCGGACGAGACTCTCCTCTTCGTCCTCGTGGCGTTCGCGGCGGGGGTCGCTCTCGGACGCCTCTGGACGGCGATCCGAACGACGCGGGGCGCGAAGGCCGATGCCCGGCGCGCGTCCTCCATCCACTACATCCTCGGTCTCGACTTCCTCGCCTCCCGTCAAATCGATCGCGCCGTTTCCGAGCTCACCAAGGCCGCCCGCGAGAATACCGAGGCGACGGAGATTTACCTCATCCTGGGAAACCTCCTGCGAGAGAAAGGGCAGCTCGAGCGGGCGATCCAGATCCATCAGAGCGTCCTCCACCGGCCGGGACTGCCTTCGAATGAGAGGGCGCACGCGCTTCTCTGCCTCGGGATGGACTTCAAGAAGGCGGGGTTTCGCTATCGAGCGATGGATACCTTCCGTGAAGTGGTGGCGCTCGAGCCCAAGAACGCCTACGCCCTCACGAACCTGGTGAAGATCCACGAGGAGGAGCAGGAATGGGAGAAGGCGCTTTCCCTCCAGGAGGAGCTGGCAAAAGTCACCGGGAACGAGGATTCGACGCTGCGCGCGTTCCTCTACGACCAGATCGGCCAGGCCGCCGCGGGCGCGGGCGACGAGCCCAAAGCGATCCGCGCTTTCGAGGAGTCGATGAGGGTCGCACCAAGGGTTCCCGCCGCCTGCCTTCATTATGGAGATTTGCTCGAGAGCGGCGGACATCCGGAAGAGGCGGAAGCGCAATGGAGCCGGCTCGCGAGAGAGAACCCGCCGCACGCCCACCTCGCTTTCGAGAGACTTCAGCGGGTGAGGGCGAAGCTCGGGCGGAGCGAGAGAATGGAAAGGCTTTACGAGGACGTGGTCCGGGAGGACGAGCCGGACTGGCGGGCCCGGCTCGCTCTCGCCCGTCTGAGACGGAGCCAAGGGCGCGGCGAGGAAGCTTTCGATCGGCTGCTCGAAGCGGTGAGAAGAAACCCCCACGCGCTCGCGGTGCACATCGAGGTCTGGGGTTTCCTCGGAACCGAGGCCTCGGCCGATCCCACCCCGGGAGCGCGGCTGACGCGCTACCTCGACGAAGTCTCGAAGGCGGTGTTCTTCATCGACCCCTACGTCTGCATCAAATGCAACTACCGGGCGAACGGAATCCTGTGGCGGTGCCCGCACTGCCAGGAGTGGAACACCTTCGTCGAGGAGCGGCTCGAGACCGTGGAGGAGTCCTAGCTTGGCTTGGCTTGGCTTGGTTTAGCGGCAGAAAGTCTCCGCATCCCGCTCCGCATCTCGTGGCGAGCCGATCGCGGTGACGCGTGCCTCACAGCGGATTTGTCCCGCTCTTCCGCGACCTGTAGAATCAATAATTAGATGGCGTGCCTCCGCCTCTCCCACCGGGCCGACGCGAACCTTCGCGCGGGCGGTCGGTTTCACCACTGACGGGCGACGGGGACGCATGCACAGAATCCTTGGTCTCACGTTCTTTCTGTCCGGAGTCGCTAGCCTCGTCTTCGAGACCCTGTGGTTCCGCATGGCCGGCTTGACATTTGGCGGCGGCGTCTGGGCCACGACTCTGGTTCTCGCCAGCTTCATGGGCGGGCTCGCCCTCGGAAACGCCATCGCTGCTCGATTCGGGTTTCGATTTCGCCGCCCGCTCGTCGCCTTTTCCCTCCTCGAGATCATGGTGGGTTTGACCGGTTTCGGTCTGGTGATTGCGTTTCCTCACCTGCCTCGATTCTTCGCGCCGGTGTTCGGACCCCTCCTCGGCGCGCCTCTGACGCTGAACCTGCTGAGATTCGGGATTTCTTTCTTTCTCCTGCTGATACCGACCACCTCGATGGGTCTCACCCTTCCTTTGGTGGTCAAGGCGCTCAATCGTTCGAGGCCTGATTTCGGCAAGTCGCTCGGACACCTCTACGGGTGGAATACCCTGGGAGCGATGTTGGGCGCGGTTCTAGGCGAGGAGGTCCTCATCGGACTCCTGGGAATCCGCGGGAGCGCCGCGGCCGCAACCACCCTCAACTGCACGGCGGCACTCCTCGCCCTCATTGCCTCGCGGCGCTTCGTGGTGGAGCCACCCGCCGAGGAGCCCGTCCTTAACCGCCCGCCGATGGGCTGGGTGCAATGGCGTATCCTCGCGGCGGCGTTTCTCTCCGGTTTAGTGTTCCTCGCGCTCGAGGTGGTCTGGTTCCGATTCCTGCAGCTGTTCGTGCTATCCACGACTAGGAGCTTCGCTTTCATGCTGCTGATGGTCCTCCTCGGGATTGGAGCGGGCGCGTTTCTGAGCTCGCTCCTCCTCCGCTATTACCCGAGTGCCTACCGGTTGGGCCGCCACCTCGCGCTTTCAGCGGCACTACTGGTCCTGTGGTCTTACATCCTTTTCGAGGGTATGCCCGGCCGGGAGCCGGGGGGGCTCTCCGGGCCGCTGCCTCAGCTTATCGAGCTTTCCGCGCACCTCGTGCTACCCGTCTCTCTCGTCTCGGGTTTTCTGTTCACGTTTCTGGGAAGAGCTTTCTTCGAAACCTGGAAGGAAGAAACCCGGGCGGTGGGGCTTACGACGCTGGCCAACACCTTGGGAGCGACGCTCGGAGCTCCCCTCGGTGCCTTCTTCTTGTTGCCCAGTCTCGGCATCGAACGATCGCTTTTCGCGCTCGCCATCGCTTACGCGGTCGTGGCCGTCCTTATGCCCTCCGGGGCCTTCCATTCCGGGCGGCGAGCCTTTCGAGTAAGCCTTGTCGCCGCCGGAGTTCTCCTTCTGGGATCCCTCGCCCTCTACCCGTTCGGTCTCATGAAGAATCATTTCGTCCCCCTGGTGGCCGGGCGGTTCGCTTATGGCGAGACCTCGATCCTCGGCTATCGGGAAGGCCGGAGCGAGACCATCATCTTCACCCAGGAGTTCATGCTCGGCGAGCCCTACGCCAAGCGCCTGCTCACGAACTCCTATACGATGTCGGGAGTCGATCTGCCGCCGCTTCGCTACATGAAGTTCTTCGTCTACTGGCCTCTCGCCTTTCACCCCAAAGTGGAAAAAGCACTGCTGATCAGCTACGGCGTCGGCTCCACCGCCAAGGCGCTGACCGATTCACAAGAGATCGAGCAGATCGACATCGTCGACATCTCGCGCGAGATCCTGGAAGCGGACATCGTGGTTTACCCGGGGCTCGCGGAGTCTCCGCTTTCGGATCCTCGGGTCACGGTTTACGTCGAGGATGGCCGCTTCTACCTCCTCACCACCGAAGAGAGCTACGACCTGATCACCGCCGAGCCTCCTCCACCGGCGGTCTCCGGTGTGGTGAACCTCTACACCCTCGAGTACTTTCAGTTGCTCTTCGACCGGCTCAACGAGGGTGGCTACGCCACGTACTGGCTGCCGCTCGGGAGTCTCTCCGTCGGCGATGCGGAAGCAATCGTTCAGTCCTTCTGCGCGGTTTTCGGTGACTGCTCCCTCTGGCGAGGGGCCCAGCTGGAGATGGTCCTCGTCGGCTCCCGCAATGCCCGCGGGATCCTGGATCGAGAGAAGTTCGAACGGCAGTGGAGGGACGTGAGAGTCGCGCGAGAGCTCGAGATCCTCGGCTTCGAGACTCCCGAGCTCCTCCTGGCTACGTTCGTCGGAGACTCGGCATTCCTGAAGAGGTGGGCGATGGATCGTCCTCCGCTCGTCGACGATTTTCCCCAGCGGCTCCGGGGCGACACGGCGCCCGAGCCCGAAGTCTACCTTCGCGAGCTCGGGCACCCTTCTTCACGAGCGCGCTACCGGGCCAGTCGCTTTCTGAAGCACCGCTTGCCTCCGGAGCTCCTCGAGGCGGGGCTCGCGATGTACCCTTATCAGGAGCTCATCGACGAATCGCTCGATGCCTACCCGGAAGGAGCGCCCCTCGATTTGAACAAGTTCCATCGAGTCCTCACCGAAACCGGCCTGCGCACTCCGGTGTTGTGGCTCCTGGGTGACTTCTCCGAGTTCAGCGGAGTGGTTCAATCGCTCGAGAAGCGCCATGTCCAGAACAAGGAGTTGGAGCTGCACCTGGGATTCCGGGGGCTCGCCGATCGCGACTATCGGTTCGCGGCCGAGCGGTTCGAGCAGGCGCAACGCCTCGCGGGCGGCGATGCCACGTCGAGCTACTACCGCATCCTCGCGCTCGCTTACGCCGGCGAGCAGGAGGAGGCGGAGAGACTCCTCGCCCAACTGCGACTCAACGGTAAGGGAGGCCACGACAGAAGGTTCTGGGACTACTGCACTAGAACTCTGGGCCTGAAGATCGACGCCTCTCCGATTTCTCTTCAGTGAGCTCCGGCGGCTGCGCCCTCGAAAGAGCGCGGCGGCCCCCTCTACTACTAACTTAGCTCGCTTGGCTGCTCCTAGTAGCTCCGCCGGAGCCGCGACAGGAGTTCGTCGGTCTGTTTCAGAGTCTCCTCGATCGACTCCGAGGTATCGACGAGAAAATCGGCGAACGGGCGCTTTTCCTCGATCGGCATTTGCGAGCGTATGCGGCGCTCGGCGTCTTCGCGGGAGAGCCCGTCTCGCGCCATCAGCCGCTCAAGCTGCAACAGAGGACGGCAGTGGACCACGACCACGAGGTCGTATCGCAGATAGGAGCCGGTCTCGATCATGAGCGCGGCGTCGACGACGGCCACGGGATCGGAGGCTTTCTGCCGCTCTTCGAAGAAACGCTCGATCTCCCGCCACACCCCCGGGTGGACGATGACGTTCAGCTTCTTTCGCGCCTCCTCATCGGTGAAGACCAGGGCGCCGAGGGCTTTTCGATCCACCGATCCATCCGAAGCGATGAGCGCGTGACCGAAGATTTCCGCGATCTGCCGGGTGACCTCGGTCCCGGACTGGAGCAGCCGATGAACGACGACGTCCGCGTCGAGTGTGGGAATCCCCCGCTCCTCGAGCCTTCGGCGCACCACGGTCTTGCCGCAGGCGATCCCTCCGGTGAGGCCGACTTTCAGCACGGGGAATTCGCCATCACCCCCGCCTCGCCCGGGCGAGATCGAGGGTGTTCGAGAGGAGCATCGCGATGGTCAGGGGCCCGACGCCTCCGGGCACGGGAGTGAACGCCGACGCGAGTTCCATCGCGTCCCCAGGATGGACGTCGCCCACGAGGGTTGAGCCGTTCTTGCGAAACACCTCGAACCTTCCCGGGTCCTCTCCGAAGTAGTCCTTCAACTGCTCCTCGGTCTCGGCCCGATTCATCCCCACGTCAATCACCACGGCGCCCGGACGGATGAAATCCCGCCGGAGGATCGCCGGCCGGCCGATCGCGGCGACCAGGATTTCTCCCTCGCGGGTAACGGCTGCGAGGTCCTTGGTGCGGGAGTGACAGACGGTGACGGTCGCGTGCTCGTGGAGGAGCAGCATCGCCATAGGCTTTCCCACGATGTCGCTCCGTCCCACGACGACCGCCCGCTTTCCCTTGAGCTCGATCCCTTCCCGCCGCAGCAGCTCCATCACCCCCGCGGGGGTGCAGGGCCTGGGCGCGGGCCGGTTCTGGACGAGCTTTCCCACGTTCACCGGATGAAATCCGTCCACGTCTTTCTCGGGAAGGATGCGATCGAGGAACTCCTCGGAGTCGAGATGGTCCGGGAGTGGGAGCTGCAACAGGACGGCGTCGACGTCATTGCGCTCGTTCAGAGAATCAAGCGTCGTTCGCAGCTCCTCGCGGCTGGTGCTTCCGGGGAGGAGAACTCCCTCAGAGAAGAGCCCCGCCTCCTCGCAGGCCCTGGTCTTGCTGCGGACGTAGAGCTGGGATGCGGGATCGTCTCCGACCAGAACCGCTGCGAGCCCGGGAACGACTCCGCGGGCGATGAGGGGCTTGGCTCTTTCTTTGACCTCGTTCCGGATTTCCCGTGCGACTCTCTTACCGTCAAGAATTTTCGCGGTCACTCCGTCTCCTCTCCCAAATTCATCCAAGTCCGGGCCAACGACTCCAGGCTTTCTCCGGTCTTCAACGCGGAAATCACAGCGAGGCCGTCGATCCCCGCTTCGAGAAGCGCCGGAGCACTCGCGAGCGTAATTCCGCCGATGGCGACGAGCGGCTTGTCCGTAACCGCCCTCACCGCCCGTGCGCCTTCGACCCCAAGCGTACTCCGTCCGCTCGTCTTGGTGGAAGTCTCGAAGATCGGTCCGATGGCGAGGTAGTCGACGGGCGCCGCCCTCGCGCGGAGCGCTTCTTCGACGTCATGCGTCGAAAGGCCGATGATGGCGGAAGGCCCGAGAATCGCCCGCGCGCCCTCGGGAGAGAGGTCGTCCTGCCCCAGGTGAACGCCGTCGGCGCCCACGAGAAGGGCGACGTCGACGCGGTCGTTGATGATGAGGCGAATCCCGCACTCACGGGAAGCCTCGCGGGCGGCGAGCGCCCAGCGATGAAACTCCTCCCCGGAGAGATCCTTCGCCCGAAGCTGCACGAGGCGAGAGCCCGCTCTCGCGAGCGAGCGCACTCCGAAGGTCAGCGCGTCGAGGGTCTCGAGAGACGCGTCGAGGATGGGATAGAGCCGTGAGAACGGCGGGCTTCCCCACTTGGTCGACTGCGGCGTCTCAGGCAAACCTTTCGAGAAAGCGGGTGCTGTACCGGCCCGCGCGGAAATCGGGATCGTCGAGGATCCGGCGGTGAAGGGGAATGGTGGTCTTCACACCCTCGATCACCGTCAAGCTCAACGAGCGCTTCATCCGGGCGATGGCTTCCTTGCGGTCGCGCCCATGGACGATGAGCTTGGCGATGAGAGAATCGTAGTAAGGCTGCACCACGCAGTCGGCATGGGCCGCGGTATCGACTCTGGTCCCCGGGCCGCCGGGGACGTAGAAGGCGTGGATCTTGCCGGGGGAAGGAGCGAACGTCACCGGGTCCTCGGCGTTGATCCGGCATTCGATGCTAGCGCCCGAGACCACGATGTCTTTCTGCCGATAGCCCAGGGGCTCTCCCGCGGCGACCCGGATCTGATCCTTGACCAGATCGGCGCCCGTGACCATCTCCGTCACTGGATGCTCCACCTGGATCCGGGTGTTCATCTCCATGAAGTAGAACCGCTCGTTCTCGTCGAGGAGGAACTCGACGGTCCCCGCGCCCACGTAGCTCACCGCCTGCGCCGCCTGGACCGCCATCCGGCCCATCCTCTCTCGAAGCCGCTCCGAAACGGCGGTCGACGGCGCTTCTTCGAGAAGCTTCTGGTGGCGTCTCTGGATAGAGCACTCGCGTTCGCCGTGAAAGACGATGTTTCCCTTCGAGTCCCCCATTAGCTGGATCTCGATATGCCGGGGATTGGGAAGGTATTTCTCGATGTAGACGTCGCCGGATCCGAAGGCCGCCTCCGCTTCCCGCTGCGCGGCGAGAAAGGCTTTCCCCAGTCCCGCCTCGTTCGAAACAACGCGCATTCCCTTGCCTCCGCCGCCGGCGGACGCCTTGAGCATCACGGGAAAGCCGATCTCGTGCGCCACCGAGAGCGCCTTCTCCGGGCTTTCGACCGCGCCTTCGGAGCCGGGAAGCACCGGGACCTTGGCCTTCCTCACCGTCGCCCGCGCGAGTGACTTGTCCCCCATGAGGCGGATGGCGCGGGGCGAGGGGCCGATGAAACGCACGCGACAGGCCTCGCTCACTTCGGCGAAGTAGGCGCTCTCCGCGAGGAAGCCGTAGCCGGGATGGATGGCATCGGCTCCCGTGATCTCGGCGGCGGAGATGATACTCGGTATGTTCAGGTAGCTTTCGGAGCTTCGTGCAGGACCGATGCAGACCTCCTCGTCGGCGAAGCGGACATGGAGCGAGTGGGCGTCGGCCTCGGAGTAGACCGCGACCGTCTTGATTCCGAGCTCCCGGCAGGCGGAGATCACCCGGAGCGCGATCTCTCCGCGGTTCGCGATGAGGACCTTCTTGAACATTACAGAGTGAGCGCGCGACGGGGAGGAGGAGGGCGCCGGGCTCGCGGAGTCGCCCTAGGCGCCTCGAACCGCGAACAACTGGTCTCCGTACTGGACCGGCTGACCGCTCTCGACCAGGACCTTCACCAGCTGCCCCTCGTGCTCGGACTCGATCTCGTTCATGAGCTTCATCGCTTCGATGATGCAGAGCACCTGGCCCTTCTTCACGTAGTCGCCCTCTCGAGCGAAGGGCTCGGCGCCGGGCTCGGGCTGCCGGTAGAACGTTCCCACCATGGGTGAAGTGACGTAGATCAGGCCGTTTTCGAGTGCCGTCGCTCCGGGGGCGACCGCGCTCACGGCGGGCTCGGCCCCGCTCTCCGGTGTCTTCACGGCGAGCGCCACGCCTGGCTGGGCTTCCGGCGGCGGGCCGGCGAAGCTCTTTCGGATCTTGAGCTTCGTCCCTCCCTCCTCCAGCTCGAGCTCAGCGATGTTCCGCTCGGAAACGAACTCCAAGAGCTCCCTGAGTTCCTCGATGTTCAAAATGTCTTTACTCCGTCTCGGAAAGGGCACTCAAAGTAGCACAAGCCGGATCCGAGGCGCAAAGAGAAGAAAATACCACAAGACGAAGAGTGTAAGAAGGGGGATAGGGAGATAGGAGGAGATGGGGGGATAAAGAAACAGATCGTCTTGTCGTCTTATCTCCTTATCTCCTCCTATCCCCCTTATCCCCCTTGTATTGGATTTCCTTATTTTGCGCCCCTGCGTTCAGATTACATGAACTCCTTTTCGAGGCGCAGGGCGGCGCGCTTCATGAAAAAGCGGGCCTTCCCGTAGTTGCTCCCGTTCGAGAGCGCGCCCAGAAGGATGTACTCGTCCGTGATGGCCACCGCGAGCACGGTGAACTGGTCGGTCGCGAAGCTCAGCTCCCGGAGGCGGCCCGTCCCGAGCTCCTCCGAGGCTTGCTGGGTGCTTCGAAGAAGTGTCGTGCTTTCGGTCGAGATCAGATCGAAGTTGTGCCGGCGGTCCGCGATGAGCCGCTCGATAGGAATGCCGTCCATTCCCATGACGACGTAGCCGATGGAGCCCTCGACCCTCGCCGAGACCTCCTGCAAAACCTCCGAGAACACCATCATCCCTCCCTCGATCTGCGGATGGCTTCGAGCCAGTCTTCCAGAACCCGAATGGTACGCTCGTCCGCTCCGTACGAATCCTCCGGTCGTCTCGAGGGCGTCGAGGGTGCCGCCTTCGATCGGGCCGCGCGCGAGAGCATCAGGAGCTCCTCGACGCGCTCGCGGTACTGGGTGTTATTCGGCTGCCGTTCGATGATCTTGCGGTAGACCGCGAGAGCCTGATCGAAATGACCCTGGTTGGCGTAGATCTCCGCCATGGTCGGGGTCTCGATCTCCGCGACTGGCGCCGGAGCCGGTGGCCTCGGCGGAGCTTCCGCCTTGGGCGGCGGCGCTACCCGAGGGGGGTCGACTATCGTCCGCTCCAAGAGCGCCTCCGGCTCGATCT
>Ga0184637_10000718_pt1 | contig 23891 bp, 21 predicted proteins | sample PLM3_127_b2_FD_133143 | JGI IMG/M metagenome (GOLD analysis project Ga0184637, IMG submission 133143) | Groundwater sediment microbial communities from an aquifer in East River, Colorado, USA - PLM3_127_b2 | ecosystem: Environmental > Terrestrial > Soil > Riparian zone | place: USA: East River... | reverse complement strand
GAAGCGAGATCTCCCTGAGCCTTGGGAGTCGAAATCCGGTGGCCGTCACCGGCCTCGGTGTGGTCTCCGCCATCGGGAACGATCGAAACGCCTTCTGGGAGTCTCTCACCCGCGGGCGCCATGGATTTCGCGAGATCACGCTCGCGGACACCTCCGACCTTCAGTACCGGATGGGTGCGGAGGTCCAGGGGTTTTCGATCGCGGACCGCTTCGACGCCGGCTCGCGAGAGCTTCTCGATCGCTTCGCCATGCTCTTTCTTCTCGCCGCTCGGGAGGCGATCGCGGACAGCGGTCTCGAGGCGGCGGAGTTTCGCGAAGCTGCCATCGTCACCGGGAGCTCTCTCGGGGGTCAGTCGACGCAGGACGAGCTCTTCCGTGCGCTCTATCAAGAGGGACGCCGGAGAATCACTCCCTTCGCGGTTCCAAGGACCATGGCGAACGCCGGGGCGAGCCACCTGTCGATGGAGATTGGTTGCGAGGGGCCGGGGTTGACCCTTTCGACCGCCTGCGCTTCGTCGACTCACGCGATCGGCCTCGCGTTCTGGCTGGTCTCCCAGGGTGTCGTCGAGCGGGCGATCGCGGGCGGAAGCGAGGCTCCTTTCAGCCGCGGCCACCTCAAAGCCTGGGATAGTTTGCGCGCGATCGCCCCCGATCTCCCTCGCCCGTTCTCCCTCGGACGAAAGGGTATGGTGCTCGGAGAGGGAGGAGGTGCGCTGGTCCTCGAGTCTCTCGAGGGCGCCGAACGACGGGGGGCGCACATCCGCGCGCTTCTCGTCGGTTTCGGAATGTCCTCGGATGCGGGCCACATCACCAAGCCCTCCGCGCGGGGGGCGGCGCGGGCACTCAAGGCCGCCCTTGGCGACGGCGCCGTCGATCGGGAGCGCGTCGACTACATCAACGCCCATGGGACGGGAACCCTTCTCAACGACGTCGCCGAAAGCCGGGCGATCCTGGAAGTCTTCGGAGACCGGACCTCGAGGCTTTTCGTTAGCTCCACGAAATCCATGCACGGCCACGCGCTCGGAGCGTCGGGCGCCCTCGAGGGCGCGGCTACGGTTTTAGCGATCGAGAACCGGGTCGTTCCTCCCACGGCGAATTTTCTCGAGGCCGATCCCGAGTGTCCTCTCGACTGCGTGCCCAACGAAGCCCGGGATGCAGACGTCCGGGTGGCGCTTTCGAGCTCGTTCGCGTTCGGAGGGCTGAACGCGGTCCTCGCCTTCGCGGCGCCGTCCCCATGATTGTTCCTACCTCACCTCGCTGGACTCGGCTTTCCTGCTATAATCGCAGCGTTAGCAAGGAATTGAGGAGACTGGACCTCTCCGGACTCCGGTGCCGCGGCGTCCCAGTTGCCCCGTTGAAATGTCTTTTGGACCGAATGAGCCGGAGCCGGGAGAGTGCAAGCTTACGTTCTCATCGTCTCGGGCCGGGTTCAGGGCGTGGGATTTCGCTGGTTCACCGAGCGAGAGGCCGTGAAACGCGACATTCGTGGCTACGTGCGCAATCTGGAGGACGGGCGAGTGGAGATTCTCGCTCAGGCCGATCCGCCGGCGCTCGAAGAGTTTTGCGAGCGCATTCGGTTCGGACCTTCCGCCTCACGCGTGGACCTTGTCGTTACCAGGACCGTCGAGGTCGACCCGGGGATTTTTTCGTTTCGGGTCATCTCTTCGGGGGCTTAGGGGACCGTTCTCATGGATGACCTGCGCCGGATCATTCGCGACGTGCCCGATTTCCCCAAGCCGGGGATCGTCTTCAAGGACATCACGCCGCTACTGGCCGACCCCAATGCCTTCAGGAGGGCGATCGACCTGATGGCGCAGTCCTTGAACGATCAAAAATTCGATCTTCTGGTCGGCATCGAGAGCCGCGGGTTCATCTTCGCGGCGGCGCTGGCCTACGCTCTCGGAAAGGGCAAGGTGCCCGTTCGAAAGCCGGGAAAGCTCCCGGCGAAGACAGTTCAGGTTTCGTACGAGCTCGAGTACGGAACGGACAGTCTCGAGATTCACGAGGACGCGATCCGCTCCGGTCAGCGGGTGGTCATCGTGGACGACGTGCTCGCGACTGGAGGCACGGCGAGAGGGGCGGCGAGCCTGGTCGAGAAAGTCGGGGGTGAGGTTGCGGTCCTCAGCTTCTTCATCGAGCTCGAATTTCTGAAGGGGCGCGAGAAGCTTGGCGGTTACGACATCCGCTCCGTTCTGAGCTACCGGTGAGCCAATGACTTCATCGTTTCACGCGGGAGACCCTGGTGAGGAGGACTCGAAGTCCCAGGACTCTTCTCCGTCGGTCACTCGAGTTTCGCCCAAGAGGCGCAAGCTGGGCTCGAAGGAGCTGCGCGACCTCATGGAGCGGCTCACCGCGCAGCAGGCGTCTCTGGTGCGCTCGGTCGCTCTCGTGGATCCCGACTACCTCGACAAGTCGTTCTATCTCGATCCCAGAAGCGGCAAGCGCATCGCCCATGAGCTCGAGCCCGCGGAGCTCGCGGACTTCCTCACCAGCTGGGCGGTGGCACCGATGGAGGTCACGCGATCGATGAACGCCGCCATCTCCCGGCTCCCGGAATCGTCGCGAAAGGATCGATACGTGCGTGCCGCCGTGGAGCTCGAGACTCTCATGGACCAGCAGATCTGGGCCGAGGACGAGAAAGTCTATCGGGGGATTCCCGACTACTTGATGCACGGCTACACCGACATGGGCACTCATTCGTCGCCCACAGAGCGGTCCGGCCGGGAGAAGATCAAGATCGACAAGATCCGCATGGTGGCGCGTCTGACGGAATGTAAGCACCGCGGCGTCTCGGGCGTCTCGGGCGTATCGGGGAATAGTGAAGTTGACCCCCTGCTCGCCTGGTACTATAACAGTGTCCGGCGAGACATCGAGTTCGACGAGCTCGGCGTCGAGAAACTATCGAAGGATTTCGGCAACGAGAGCATCGTGCTCTCGGAGTATCTCGACAAGGGGTTGGGAGTTTGCCGCCATCTGTCCATCTTCTTCCAGCTCTATCTCCAGGAGGCTGGAATCGACTGCCGCGTCGTCAAGGGCAACCTGAAGTTCTATATTTTCAAAGGGAGGCATGCCTGGAACCTGGTGACCCTCGCTGACCGGGTCGTCCTGGTGGACGTGACGCACCCCAACGGGGACCAGCCGTTCATCCTGTCGGGCGCGAGCGAAGAGGATCTCTACCGGCTAGCGGAGGCGGACTCCCGCTCGTACGAGGCGACCCCGGACGAGCAGAACTATTACAAAATTGGGAATGCCTGAGGATAACAACATGACGATACCGAACAACCGTCGGGCGACGATCCGGCTGACCCACCAGGAGCTGGTGTTCATCCAGAAGCTCCTGCGCTCGGAGTACCATTTCATCACCGAGGACGAGCGGCACGCCCGGCAGGCCTTCGGACGGAAACTATCGGACATCACCCTTCCAGGCACGAGCGACGGAAGCGTCGACCTCTTCCTGGCCCAGCTCGAGATCTCGTTTCTGCAGAAGCTCACGAAGACCTCCTACAGCTTCCTCACGATGGCCGAGCGCGAAGCCCGCCAGAAACTCAGGCTCAAGATCCGGAGCGCATGGGAGGAAGTCCAGTCCACCGACTCCCGCGCCCGGCGGGGAGCGTAGCGGGTCGCAGTTGTTGAGATCGCATATGGCTGGAACGTCGCCTGACCGGACTCAGTCTCCTGATAGGATTCTTCTCACCCATGAAGCGTTGGAGGAACCTTCCGATGAGGCCACAAAGAATTAGTGCGGTCATCTTTCGAGAAGGCGACTATTGGGTCGCTCAGGTTCTCGAATATGACCTCGCCACTCAAGCGAAGTCTCTCAAGGACCTTCAGTACGAGCTCCAAAGGACTCTAATTGGCCATGTCGTGGCTTCGACTGAGGCGGACCAGGTTCCGTTCGAGCGCCTCGCCCCGGCTCCGAAACGGTATTGGGAGATGTTCGCATCCGCGTATGCGATTTGTGCGCCCGTAGCTCAGTAGGATAGAGCACAGGATTCCTAATCCTGGGGTCGCAGGTTCAAATCCTGCCGGGCGTACCACATGAGGACAGTAGTTACGAAGACTTGACAACTTTCCTTTGTGACGAACAGGATCGCGTCTTCGAGCCCGCGATCCGCAAGGTGTTCAATGATCCACGAGTAGACCGTCCACGCCCGTTCGTTCGGGTCCTTCGACTTGCGGAACGTGGCCGAGTCCAGGCTGACGCCAACGGCCTTCCGCTTGCGACGGCTCACTTGTGCTTGACCTTCCTGCCCAGCGTGGAAGCCTTTCGCGGCCTTCCCATTGGGGTGGCGGGGCAACCTTTTCGCCGGGTTCGCAGCAGCCCTGCCTTCTGGCATTCGGTGGCCAGGTACGAGTTGGCGCTAAGCGAAACAATTGCAACAGCTTGAGAGAAGGGTCTTGACTCGGTATGGTATCAATGACCTGTGTGCTGTCCACAAGCGAACACGGTGGCACACCGATGATTGGTGCACAGCCGACCCGCGCGGAACCCGCGCGGATATTGACATGTGCACGCCGCGCGGCTAACATACCCGTATTGAAGCCCGCCATTGGCGTTCCTTCCACATAGAGGGAACAATCAACCAGTGGCTTTTGTAGCCCCAGGGGGTATTCCGTAATCCGGGATGCCCCCTGTTTGGCTTTTTCCCAGCGCCGCGTTTCTTCCTGGTGGAACCATGACACTCCGAATTAGAGCCTTCGTGGACTACTGGAACTTTCAACTTTCCCTGAATGAAAAGGACGCGAAGGCCCTAGGCCAGCCAGACTCGCGCTTCCAGATCGATTGGAAGGGGCTGGGGGCGTGGCTCGCGAAGAAAGCTTCAGAAACGATAGGTGCCCACACGCACACCTACGAGGGAGTGATTATCTACACGTCCTTCAATCCGAAGACTGACGGCAAGTTCCGCAATTGGGCGGAGAACTGGCTAGACCGTCAACCCGGTATCGCAGTTGCTCTCCGCGAACGAAGGCCCAAGGGGCCGCCGAAGTGCCCGGTTTGCCACGAACGGATTTATGACTGCCCCAAATGTAGCCAAAAGATGCAAGGCACCGTGGAAAAGGGCGTGGATACCTTGATCGCCACCGACATGATCCGGCTTGCTTGGGAAAAAGCTTACGATGCCGCAGTGATCGCGAGTTCGGACGCAGACCTTGTGCCGGCTGTCGAGTTCCTTAACCAGCGTGGAATCAAGGTCATTCAAGCAGGATTCCCGCCCTTGGGCGTAGACCTGGCGACGGCCTGTTGGGGTTCCTTCGACGTGTTCCCTGTGCGCGACGAAATCCGACGGACGTAGTCAGTCCCGTCGGTCCCGGCCACGCCTGCGACCCCCCCTCCGGGGGTCCAGCGGCCCTCGACTTGGCGGCGTGGCCCGAGAGTCTCGTGACCGCTGGTTGTCGGCTTTCAGTCCGGGTCGTTGTCAATCGTCGGGGATTCTGGTTCCACCCCGGTTTCAAAGCACGGTGATCCACGGTCAACTGTCACCCGGCCCGATCGTCCCAAGCCCGCGTCAATCGCGGCCATTCGTGATCGTGACCGCCCGTGGTTACACGTTTTGTCAGATTCCTCATCCTGGGGTCGCAGGTTCAAATCCTGCCGGGCGTACCAGTTACTGTGTTACGCATGGCTTTCGCGCCCGGAAGGTGATCGAGCGGACCTTCCCCTTGACGTCCTCGCGGTTGCCGAAGGTCTCCTCCTGGCCCACCGCGGCGAGAAAATCGATGTCCTTCAGGATCTCGAAGTCCGTGAGACCGGCGCGGCGCGCTAGGTCGAAGTAGCGGTCGCGCAAGAGCGCCCCCGAAACACAGCCTACGTAGGCGAGGAGGTTCTTCTCGATCTCCTCCGGGAGCTTGCCGTCGAGGACGATGTCCGAGATGACGAGCCGGCCGCCCGGCTTCAGGACGCGATGGATCTCACGGAACACCGCTTCCTTGTCGGGCACGAGGTTGATGACGCAGTTGCTGGTCACGGCGTCGACGGTTCCCTCGGCCACGGGAAGCGCCTCGAGGCGACCTTCGCGGAACTCGACGTTGCCGAATCCACCCTTCACGGCGTTTGCCCGCGCGCGAGCGAGCATCTCGGGCGTCATGTCGATCCCGATCGCGCGTCCTTCAGGGCCGACGAGGCGGGCCGCGAGGAAAACGTCGATGCCCGCGCCCGACCCGAGGTCGAGGACCGTCTCTCCCGAGCGGAGATCGAGGGGCTCGATCGGGGCGCCGCAGCCGAGTCCTAGGTCAGCCTCGGCGGGAACAGCCGCGAGATCGTTTCCGTCGTACCCCATGTCCTCGGAGCTGCCGCAGCACGTCGGCTCGCAGCAACTGCCCGAGCCCGTCTGTGCGATGCGGCCGTAGCGTTCCTTGACGATTTCCACCAGATTCTCATTCCGCTGAGTCATCGAAGATCTCCTTTTTCAATTTCAACGAGGTGATCGAAAGCACCGGGACAGCACGATTCCGTTTCCGCGCGCACGGCATCGAGGAGCGCCGCGAGTCCGTCGAGGGCCTGCTCGCGCAGGGCGGGGGACAGACGATCGAGTACGCGCCGCGCGAACGCGTCCTCCATGGCCTCGAGGCGGACCCGAGTGCGCCGTCCCTTGTCGGTGAGCTCCACCTGGGCGGCCCGGCCGTCCTCGACGTCGTATGTGCGTCGGACGAGGCCGGCCTCCTCGACACGCGTGAGATTTCGGGTGAGGGTGCTGGGGGCGATCCCGAGGAGCTTCCCGAGGCGGCCGAGGCGCATCGCTCCTTCCCGCCCGAGCGCTTCGAGAGTCGCGGCCTGGGCTACCGTCATCCCGCAACACTGCACGTCGGCTCGCTCCGAGATGGAAAAGCGCCGCAGCAGGGCCGTGAACGAGTTCCGGAGCCTTGCCACATCCGCTGCCAGAACCTCTGTATCGGTGGCTGTCGCCATAGTGGTTGTATTCTACAACCACATGCTTGTAAGATGCAACAAATATTCGCGGGTTACAATTTCCAACCAAGACAGGTAGACTTTCGCAACGGAAGGCTGTTCCCGACGGCCTCGGTTTCAAGTTGAGGAATCCAAAGGAGGTTCTAGGTCATGAGTGGAGCGAAAGCGCGCGTACTTCTGTTACTTCTCGTCGCTGGTGCTTACAGCTGCGGCGGCGCCGCACCGGTTGACGAAGCAACCGAAAAACCCGAAGCTCCGCCTGCGTGGATGATCGCCGCCGTCGAACAACCCCGCGGCCTGGTACGAAACGAGCCCGGCGCCGCGCCCGGCTACGTGCTCTTCACCCAGTTCACGACCGACAAGACCTATCTCGTCGACATCGAGGGCCGCGCCGTCCATACCTGGACGAACGACAAGGCCGGCGGCGCGGAGTCCCTTCAGGACGACGGGAGTCTGTACCGCCTGGCGCGAATTCCTGAGCCGCCCAACTTCCGGGCGGGAGGGGTCGCCGGCTATATTCAGAAGCTTTCCTGGGACGGCGACGTCCTCTGGGAGTGGAAGATGGGTGATGAGATGCGCATGGTCCATCACGACATCAAGCCGCTTCCCAACGGCAACCTCCTGGTCATCGCGTGGGAGCAGAAAACGGCCAAAGAGGCCAGGGCCGCCGGGCGCCGCGTGGACCTCATTCCCGAGCAGGGGCTCTGGTCGGAGTGGATCCTGGAGATCGAGCCGCTCCCTCCAAACGACGCAAAGATCGTCTGGGAATGGCACGTCTGGGACCACCTCGTACAGAACTACGAGCCCGGCGCCGCGAACCATGGCGATCCCTCCGCCTTTCCTGGTCGGCTCGACATCAATGGCGACGGCAAGGCCGTTGCGATCGACGAGAAGGAGCTCGAGCAGCTCAAGGCGCTCGGGTACGTGCCGGACAACGCCACCAGTGACGACATCCAGTCGGACTTCCTGCACATGAATGCGATCGACTACCATCCAAGGCTCGATCAGATCGCGGTCAGCGTGCCCTCTGTCGGCGAGATCTGGATCCTCGACCACACGACCTCGACGGAAGAGGCCCGCGGCTCCTCCGGGGGGCGCTCTGGACGCGGCGGGGAGCTTCTCTACCGCTGGGGCAATCCGAGAGTCTATGGTCGAGGCGCGGAGTCCGACCGGCAGCTCTCTGGCCAACACAATGTGCTCTGGATCGAAGACGGATGGAAGAACGCCGGCAATCTGACCGTCTTCAACAACGGCGGCGGCCGCGCCGATGGCGACTGGTCCTCCGTCGTCGAGATCGCACCCCCGGTCGATGACGACGGCAAGTACTCTCTTACAGACGGAGAGGCCTTCGGACCCCGCACTCCGGTTTGGACCTACGAGGCGCAAGACCGGAAAAGCTTCTACGCGCCCTTCGTCTCGGGCGCCCAACGCCTCACGAACGGCAATACCTTCATCTGCGCCGGGCCTCTCGGGCGCTACTTTGAGGTAGGCCCTGAAGGAGCCATCGTCTGGGAATACCGCAATCCGTTTCATGGCGACGTACCCGGCTGGAGCCCGCCAGGCGTCGCTCAACTTCCCTACGGGTCCTTCAGGGCGACGAAGATACCGCCCGACCATCCGGGTCTGGCCGGACGCGCGCTCGCGCCGCTCGATCCCCAACCTTCTGGCTACGTGCCGCCCCCCGCACCTGCCCCGAAGGCGGAAAACTAGACGCCGTCGCTGCGGAAGACAGGACCCCTCGGACGCCAGGCGAGCCCGTTCGGTCTCGATTCCTTCGTTTCCTCTGTAGTTCAGCCGGGTCCGTTCGTCGCGAAAGAGTACGCGAAAAGGAATAAGATCGCACAGGTCGAGCGGCGAATGGCCACGGACGGAAAACGCTTCTGGGAACTCCTGCGCTCCGAGCCGGACCGCGCGTGGCCGGAGTTTCTCGATCAGTATTCCGCCGTGATTTTCGGCGTCGTCCGGTTTTACGAGCGCGATCCCGATCGGGCGTCCGATTGCTTTCTGTTCGTTTGTGAGGGGCTATGCCGCAACCAGTTCCAGCGCCTGCGTCGTTTCGATCCTTCAGGTCCGGCGGCTTTTTCCACGTGGCTGCGCGCGGTCGTCCGAAACCTTTGCCTCGACTGGAGGCGCAAGAAGTTCGGACGCTTCCGTCTCTTCCGCTCGATCGAGTCTCTCACTCCCTGGGAACAGGAGCTGTTCCGGTGTCTCTATCAGCGCGGGATGGGTCCAGAGGAAGCGCTTCTCGTGCTGAAGCCTCGATTTCCGGAGCTTTCCGGGGCGGATGTGAGAGCCGGCATCGCCCGCGTGCAGGAACGCCTGACCCCGCACCAGCACTGGCTCCTGAGCCGCGTCGTTCGAGGGGAAATCGAGCCGGAGGAGATCGCCGACGAGCGGCCCGATCCCGAATCCCAGACCCTCAGCCACGAGCAGGCGGAGTTGATCGCAAGAGAGCTTGAGAGGCTGCCCGCCGAGGACCGCCTTCTCGTGAAGCTTCGGTTCGAGAAGGAACTCAGCCTCTCGCAGGTGGCCGAGGTCATGGGGATCGAGACTCCTCAGAGAGTGGACCGGCGACTGCGAAAGATCCTCTCCGGCCTCAGGCGGGCCCTGGAACGAGGAAAGGGAAGTCCTTCGTCCGTGTAAGAGAGTCGAGATGAGAGGAGTCTCTGCTTGTCCCGACGAAAACGAGCTTGCGGCTTTTGCCGATGGGCGGCTTCCGGATGAGGCCCGGGGCCGTGTCGCTCTCCACATCGCGGACTGCGCCCGTTGCCTGGATCAAGTGACGTTCCTCGAGAGCGCCGGGAATCTGGAGGCTCGAGTGCCGGACCGCCTGCTGGAGCAAGCGCGGCAGCTTCCCCAAAAGGATCGAGGTCGAAAGCGATTCCAGTTCGCCGCGGCCGCCGCCGCGGTCGTCCTGGTCTCGGTCCTGGCGCCCTGGTTCTGGTTCCATCGAGACGGCGACGAGGAAAACCGAGAAGTCCGTGGAAGTGCCTCGGTGGCTGATCTTCAGGTCCTCGCGCCCGGCCCCGGGGAGCCGGTGGCGCGAGACAGCCTCGCGCTTCGGTGGACCGCGCTCGACGACGCGCTCGTCTATACCGCGACGGTGCTCACTGACGGAGGCGACCGGGTCTTCGAGCAGCGCACCGAGAAGACAGAAATCGGCTTCCCCCCAGAAGTCGAGCTCCGTCCAGGAGTTTCTTATTTCTTCTGGGTCCGCGCCCATCTTCGCGACGGACGAACCGTGAGGTCGCGCGCGGTGGAATTCTCCCTGGCAGCACCTCCGTGAACGAAGTGCGCTCGACGAATGTCCTCGCGATGCTCGCGCTCGCGGCAGCGCTGACATCGGGTTGCGGCGCAGCACCCGAAAGACGACCCGAGGCCCCGGATATCGACGATATCGACGCTCTCCTCGCGCGGGGGCGAAGCGTGTATTCGAAGGAAGGACCGGCCGAAGCCCTCCCCCTTTTCGAGCGAGCTCTCGCCGCCTACCGTGAACGCGGAGATCGCCTGGGAGAAGCCGTTTGCCTCGGGCTCATCGGCAACTGCTACAAGAGGTTCGGGGACTTCCCGCGCGCGAGAGCGCATCTGGAGAAAGCCCTTTCGCTCAAGGGCGAGCTCGGAAACCGGCTCGAGGAAGGCACGACCCTCAACCATTTGGGCCTCCTCTTCTGGGAAATGGGCGAGTACGAGGACGCCGTCGAGCACCTGAATCGAAGTATTTTCGCGGCCCGCGAGGTCATGGACCAGGAGCTCGAAGCCGCCGCGCTCAACAATCTCAGTCTTGTATACGACGAGTTGGGAGACTACGAGCGATCGCTTCAGCAATACCAGCGCGCTCTCGAGCTCCAGCGCGCCGCGGGAGACGAAGCGGGCGAGAGCGCGACTCTCGGCAACATCGGCGGGGTCCATCTCCTCCTCGGGAGCTACCGCGAGTGCCTCCAGTATTACGAGGAGGCGCTCGCGCTCAGCCGCCGGCTGGAGTTGAAGCCTTCCGAAAGCCAGGATCTAGGAAACCATGCGCGCTGTCTCCTCCACCTCGGACGGGTGGATGCGGCGCGGACCGAATTCCAGGAGGCGCTCGCGCTCGCGCGAGGCGCGGGTCTTCGGAAGGAGGAGGCGGACTGGCTCACAGGGCTAGCCGCCGTTTGGCTGCGGGAAGGGGAGTACGAGGAAGCTCTCGAGAGCTACCAAAAGGCTCTCGAAACCTACGAGCGCGCCGGGCTCAAGCGCGAGCTGGTCGAGGCGCTGAATGAGGTTTCAGATCTCCAGGCGAGACTCGGGGACGCCGCCCAGGCGGAGCGGGCCTTCCGGCGCGCCATCGATCTCGCTCGAGAGATCGGATACGCCCGGGGCATCACCATGAATCTGCTTACCCTCGGCGATCTGGAATCCCGCCGGAATCGACCCGAAGCCGCCCTCGCGCTCTACCGGGAGGCGCTCTCCGCGGCGCGCGGCGCGGACGAGCGGGACCACATTGCGCGGAGCCTCATCCGAATCGTCCTGCTTCCGCGTGCCCGAGAGGTCGTTCCCGACGCCGACGCGCTCGCGAACGAAGCGGTTCTGGTGGCCCGCGCCATGGAAGCTCCTCTGCTCGAAGCGGAGGCGTTCCGCGCACGAGCGGAGCTCCTTCGAGCCCAGGGTCGTAACGAGGACGCCCTTTCCTCGTTCGCGGACGCGGAGGCGCGGCTCGCTGTAGTCGACGAGCCCGAGACCCGATGGCGGATTCTTCTGGGTAGAGGACGGACGCTCTCCGGTCTGGGACGGCGCGCCGAGGCCGTCGAAGCGTTGAAAGAGGCGGTACGCACCATCGAAGAAGTGCGCGCGCGGCTCCGGCTGGAGCGCCACCGGGCGGGATATCTGGAGGAGCGCGACCAGGTCTACGTCGAGCTCGTCGAGCTTCTGCTCCAGATGGACGAGCCCCGCGAAGCGTTTCGATTCTCCGAGAAGCTTCGCGCGCGCAGCTTTCTCGACCTTCTTCAGCGCGGTCATCCCCCGATTCGCGACAGGGCAAAACGCCAGGCGGAGCGCGAGCTCCTGGAGCGCATCCGAAGCCTGGACGAGAGAGTCCTCGCGGAGGGGGAGGTATCTTCCCAGGGAGCGGTGGGCGCGTTGAGCTCCGAGCTCCGATCGGCCGAGAGCGACTATGCCGAATTCCTCGGAGCGCTGCGCGTCGACGAGCCCCGTTATGCGGCGATTCGTTCGCTCGACGTCCCATCGGCAGGCGCGATCGCCGAGAGGCTCCCTGAGAAAGGAGCCCTGGTCGAGTACCTCGTGGCGCCAGGCAGCCTCGTGGTCTTCGTCGTAACGAAGAAGCACGTGCGGGCGCTCACTGTGCCGGTGACCGCCGCCGAGCTCTACGACAAGGTGGAGCTGCTTCGCGATCTCCTGTCGCGCGCCGAAGGGGACGCCTGGTCGAAGCCGGCCGCTCGCCTTCACTCCGTTCTCATCGAGCCCATCGAAAACGCCGGCTGGCTCGAAGGGGTCGACGAGCTGTATCTGGTGCCCAACGGCATCTTGCACTACGTGCCGTTCACCGCTCTTCCGCGCCCGAAGGATGAATGGGCGAAGTACCTGCTCGACGATTTCACGGTAACCCACCTGCCGCAGGCGTCGGTTCTGATGAAGCAGGGCGGCGAGTCCTCCGGGTCGAACCTTCTCGCTCTCGCGCCCATCACGACGGGGCTTCCCCTTGCCGTCCGCGAAGTGGAGTTTCTCGGGAGCCTTTACGCCGGCGCTGAGATCCTCGTCGGCCGCGACGCCCGCGAGAGCTCGTTCAAGGCAGAAGCCGGCAGATTCCGGCGGCTCCATCTCGCAACCCACGGTTACTTCCACCCTTCGAACCCGCTTCTCTCGGGAGTCGAGCTCGAGGCAGGCGAAGGTGAAGACGGCCGGCTCGAGGTCCGCGAGATCCTCGATTTGCGTCTCGGGGCCGAGCTCGTGGCCTTGAGCGCTTGCGAGACGGGTCTCGGTAGCGGGCACTTCACCGACATCCCCGCCGGAGACGAGCTCGTGAGCCTGAGCCGGGCCTTCCTCTACGCGGGAAGTGGCGCCGTTCTCGCGAGTCTCTGGAAAGTGGACGACCAATCCACGCTCGATCTGATGAGCGCCTTCTACCAAAGGCTCGAACGGGAGGGCGCGGCTTCGGCCCTCGCGAGCGCCCAGCGCGCGCTGAGGCAAGGGGGACGGCAGCGGCATCCCTACTTCTGGGCAGGTTTCGTTCTGGTGCGGGCGACGATCTGAAAAATCTCGCGGAAGATCGAAGACCGCCGTCCGTGTAAGAACTGCGAGGAGGGTTGACCCCCATGAGACTGAGACCGACGAGTTTCTCGATGATGCTGGCGATGGTTCTCGCGCTCACCGCCGCGGGCCGGCTTCTGGAGGCTCAGCCCCCCGTCAAAGTAGACTCCGCCGAGCCGCCCTCGGCTCCGCAGGGAACCGTGAACCTGGACGTCACCATAACCGGGTCCGGATTCGCCTCGGGAGCCGCCTCCCAGTTCCTGGTCACCGGAAGCGAGAATCCCGGCGGGATCGTAGTCAACGCTACGACGTTCATCGACTCGAAGCATCTCCGGGCCAACGTCTCGGTTTCCGATACCGCCGTCCTCGGGTTCTTCGATATCAAAGTCACGCTTTCGAACGGACGGACGGGGAAAGGCATCGAGAAGTTCACCGTCCAGCCGAAAGGAAACGTCTGCTCGCTGCGGCCTCTCCCGAGCCAGTTCACGCAGATTGTGGCCTTCGAAGGAAGTCAGAGGTCGGTGGAGTTCGGCGACTCGATCGCCGCGGCGCCGGTCGAGGCCGCCGCCCCCTTTGGAGTCCAGGCGGTCGCCGTGACCTACGTGCATACCTCGACGGTCGAGGTCTTCCTTCTCGACCCCATGTTGCCCGGAAGCGTTGGCAGCACAGGACCGGACGTCATCTTGACCGTGCCCAATCCCGCGACGGGATATACCGCCATCCAGCACGACGTGGACGGAAACGGGGTTTCCGACGTTATCGCTTTCCATCCGACCGCCGGAGTCTTCATCTTTCGCGGCCAGGTCAGCGGCGGCGTGCTCTCCTATCCCTTCCCCGTCATCCAACTGACCGATCCGGCGCCGCGATTCGGAAGCTCCGTCGCCGCCGGAAACCTCGACTCCGACTCCGCGGTCGAGATCGCCGTGGGCGCGCCCGGAGAGACCGCCGGCAAGACGGCGGGTCCGGGCAAGGTCGTCGTCGTCGATTTCGCCTCGTTAGCGAAGACGTTCGTAAACAGCCCCGCAAACCAGAAAGGGGATCGTTTCGGAGTCACGGTCTCGATCGGAGACGCGACCGGTGACGGCGATGCCGATCTTGTGGTCGGAGCAAGGTACGTCGACGTCTCCGGGATCCGCGATACCGGCGCGACCTATGTTTTCGAGCACGGCTCTCTCGGACTTTCGGCTACTCTTCCCGGCGCCATTCGCGACGAGGGCCTGAGGCTCGCCACTCTTCTCGAGACCGGAGACGGCGACAGCGCTCTCGAAGTGTTCGCGACGACCGGCGTCGGCACCTCGGGTGCCCGGGGCGTCGTATTTCTATCCGGCTCGGACGGACCGCAGACACTCCCGATCGACGGTCTCGACAAAAACTACGACCCCGCCTCGGCCGGCGACTTCGATCTGGATGGGGCGTCGGACCTCCTCATCGTGGGCGCGCAAAACGCCACGGAAAGCTCTACTTGCCCCAACATCGGCGCTGCCCACGCCTACTTCGATTTCTCGTCGGTGTCGACGGACTACGTGCTCCAGCCGCCCGACTCCCAGGCCGGAGACAACTTCTACGGTTGGGCGGTCGAGGCGCTCAACGGGACGAATATCGTCCTTTTGAGCGAGCGCCGGCGGGACCTCGACGGAAACGGCACCAAGGACGGGCAGGTCTACGTCTACAGCGTTACACCGTGAGCCGGGCAATCTTGAAGTTAGATTGACATTCCTGTGACGCAGCCGGCGAAGTTGCCGACGTAGGATTCTCGTCAGTCGGTCCCCGGTGAACCTGAGCGACCGTGACACGGTTCTTCAGTTTGCGACAACGTGCTCATGGAGGGCTGAGCCATGAGAGTACGGACGGACTTGACGATTGGGGGACAGCATGAACGGCGAGCGAAGTTTCCTCCGGGTTGCAGCGGTATCGAGGATCATTGGCGTGGCCCTGGGCATGGGTCTCGCCGGGTTGTCGCTGACGACTTCCGATGCGGCGGCAGAGCCCGGCGTGACCGTGAACCTCCGTGCCGCCGCGGCATGGATTCAACTCGACGGTTCGCTCCTGGGCTTTCCTGAGGTCGAGTGGGCCCAGGGGGGCGCCGATCTCAACGGCGACGGCGATGCGCAGGATATCGTCCTTCATCTCTGGGATGCATCCACGGGAGGCACCCGAAACTTGGGCCTTGCGATCGACGGTTTTCGGCTGCAAGGACGATGGGTCGCCCTCGAGGTGCGCGAAGACGCGCAGAGCAGCAGCGACTTGAACGGGGATGGCGACGCGGGAGACTTCATTCTTCATGTCTTCGACAATGCGACGGGCACGATCGCCAACATCGGGCTGGATGTGGCGGCCTTCTTCGTCGAGCAGCAGGGCGACACTCTTGCCTTCCCGGTCATCGAAGCTTTTCAAGGGAGGACGGACCTGAATGGAGACGGTGACCTCTTCGATGACGTGCTCCACCTCTTTGATGCCGCCACCGGGATCACGACGAACCTGGGCGTGCCCACGTGGAGACACCCCGATCAGATCCAATTCCGGACGAACGCTCTGGCCGTGGGAGTTCCGGAGATAACCAATGCGGACTTCAACTCCGACGGGGATCGGGACGACCTCGTGCTGCACCTTGTGGATCCTGACACCGGGGCCGCGACCAACCTGGGTCTGGCGACGGGCGCCTTTCAGCTCGGACCCCAGTGGCTGGCGTTCATTGTTGCCGAGGGTTTCCAGGCGCGGACCGACCTGAACGGGATGGAGATACATTCGATCAGGTTCTCCACCTGCTGGATCGCTCGACGAACGCCGTGACGAATCTAGGTCTCGATGCCAATTATGGATTCCAGCTCGAGGGAAACCGCGTCGCCATTCTCGTCTCGGAGGGGCTCCAGGGGCGGGATCTGAACGGAGATGGTGACCGCTTCGACGCCGTGCTCCATGTCGTCGATGCCCCTACCGGAATCACGACCAACGTAGGGGCGGCCGGCGGCTTCAGCTATCAGGGCGATCGGATCGTGTTCTTCGTCTTCGAGGGCGATGCGGGCTCCGATCTGAACGGGGACGGCGACCCGTTCGACGCCGTGCTGCACGTCTTCGATGTTTCCACGGGCACGACAATCAACCTCGGGTTCGCGGCTGCCGTTCCTACCTTCGGACCAAACCAGCTCGCCTTCTGGGTCCACGAGAGAGCGCAGGGGAGCACCGACCTCAACGGAGACGGGGACGCCCTGGACATCGTCCTTCACGTTCGGGACTTCGGGACGGGGGCGATGACCAATCTCGGCCTCGCAGGCACCTTCGACTCCCCGCAGTTCGAGTTTCAGGGAAGGTGGCTGGCCTTCCTCGTCTCCGAGCGTGAGGATGGTGCTCGCGATCTCAACGGAGATGGAGATGCGGACGACCTCGTCCTCCATCTATCGAACGCCTTGACCGGCGGCACCAGGAATCTCGGCCTGGCGCTATCGGCCGAGTCTCCAGCGTTCCAGATTCACCAGGACCGTCTCGCCTTGCTCGTTTCGGAGACGGCGCAGGGTGGGGACCTGAATGATGACGATGACGCGACAGACTTCGTGGTCCACGTGAGCCGCCCCGACGGGGCGGTCGCTCAGGTCCAGGCGGAGCCTCCGGCGAATCCGAGCGCGCCGGCGCAAGTCCGCGCCACACTGGCAAACGTCGGGATCGAGGACATCGCGTCGCTGGAAGTGGCTTTCTTCTTGGACCTGAACTCGAATCGGACTCTGGACGTTGGCGAGCCGGCGACGACCGTAACCGCGACGAACGTTGCCGCCGACACCTCGCAGACCCTCGTGGCCCAATTTTCGGACCCGCCTGCCGGTTCCTATCTCGCCGTTGCCATCGCGGATCCTTCGAACGGTCTACCGGAATCCGACGAGTCCAACAACTGCGCCGAGACTTCTCTCGAGATCGTACTTCCGGATTTGATCATCGTCCCGGCCAAACCATTGTCTTCATTGACGGCGGCGTGCTCCGGGACGAGACCGAGGCCCACCTGTCCACAATATGACGTGACTTTGGCCACCACTGTCGCGAACGTCGGGGACGTCTCTGCCGGAAACGCACAGGTCGCATTCGAGGTCAGCTCGAACGGAGTCGACTTCACGCGGATTGGTGGACCGGTCAGTGCTGGTGCGCTGTCACCGGACGAGTCGACAACGGTGACTACCCTCTGGAGAAACGTCCCGCCCGGAAGCTACTGGATCCGAATTATCGTGGACCCGACCAATGTGATTCGAGAAATGGATGAAACTAACAATTTCGCGACTCTTCCAATGACGGTTCCAATGACGGTCCCTTGACGGAGGGGCAGCTCGACCTAAACCCCGTCCCTCGGGACCCTCACCGACCACGTCCTGTGGTACACCCTCCGGTCTCCCTCGAAGCCTTCGAGCTCGGCTTCGAGATGGAAATTGCTCGAATCCGAGACCATACGCGTTCGGGTGCGGACGCGCGTGGACCAGGAGTCGCGGCGGAAGACGGCGTCGTGAAGAATCTCGGCCTTCGCCGAGAGAGGATTGGACTCCACGATCGAGAACTCCTCGACGACCGAGTGGCCGTGCTCGGTGCTCGTGTCTTCGATTCGGGTGAGGGCAGGTCCTCCGTTCTCGGCCACCTCCGTCGATATCCGGAACACGATTTCGCCGGAGGGGCAAGAGGAGACGCTCTTCACCGTCGTGCCCTGATGAAGCTCGGTGGTCCTGGGGCCGGGCGCGCCCTCGGGCTGTTCGAACTCGTGAAGCTGAGCGTCCTCGGCGCGAGCAGGGCGAACGGGAAGCTGAAGGCTACTCCCTCGCGTATGGAGAGTCAGGGTGAAGCGCCATGGCGTCGTCCAGGCGATAGGCCAGTAGGCCGTCGAGAGGGCAAGGCGAATCCTGTGACCCGGGAGAAACGCATGGGCCGCATCCTTGAACCGCAGCGTGACGTCGTAGGTCTCGCCCGGGACGAGCGCTTCCGGGTCCTCGTGGCTCTCGCGGTGAGTCAAATTGAGAAGGGCGTAGGTGACGCGCGCTGACGCGCCGTCGGGGAAAACGTCCTCGATTCGGGCGGCGATGAGGCCGAAGGCGGAGTCGGATGAGAGCTTCAGACGGAGCTCGCAGGTGCCCAGGATCTCTATGCGGTCGCGAAGCGGCTGGGAGTCGAAGAGTAGCGACCTTCGATCGTCCTCACCTTGATCGCTGGGGAGTTCCTCCGGTGAGCCGAAGGGACACCAGCTTCCCGCGGCGGCGCCCGTCGTGAGTGGCGACGCCAGAGGGAACGTCGCGGATTCACCTTCCCGTTCCACGAGCCCCTGCGGGCCGAGGGAATAGGCGCGAGGCTGGATACGACTCGAGGGCCACTCCGTCTCCGCAACCCAACGCCCGGGGACGTCCCGGCTTCGTCCCGAAGGTGCGATCGGCTCGGGCATGAACACCCGATATCGCGGCTCTTCCATGATTCCGTTCTCGCGCTCGAGAAGCCAGCGATCCCACCACCTCAAAAGCTCCTGAAGGAATCCGATCGCGAGCCCCGGAGTCGCGAGGTGCGGATAGGCGTGGGCCCAGGGACCGACGAGCCCCTTCCGCGGAACGCGAAGCCGCTCGAGAAGGCGGGGAACGGTGTTGGTATAGGCATCGGCCCAACCCCCGACCGCGTAGACCGGGCAGGCGATGGCATCGTAGTCCTCAGAGACCGATCCGTGCTTCCAGTAGTCGTCCCGGTGCTGGTGTCGAAGCCAGCGCTCGGGAAAGAGTGTCGCGGCCTCGAGCCTCTCATGCCAGAGCGTGCGCCAACGTTCACCCCAAACGCGAGGATCGGGCGGGAGCGCTTCGAGAGTGAAGAGCGCCGAGCCCCAGAGCAGGTTCTCGTTGAGAAGGCAGCCGCCCATATAGTGCGCGTCGTCGGCGTAGCGGTCGTCGGAGGCGCAGACCGAGACGACCGCGCGCAACCCCTCGGGTCGTTTCGCTGCCACCTGAAGGGCGTTGAAGCCGCCCCACGAGATCCCCATCATTCCGACGTTTCCCGAGCACCACCGCTGCGCTCGAATCCAGCGGAGGATCTCGAGAGCGTCCTCTATCTCCTGCCGATGGTACTCGTCGAGAAGAACTCCCTCGGAGTCGCCCGTGCCTCTGAGGTCCACGCGAAGCGCCGCGTATCCGTGGCCGGCGAAGTAACCGTGCATCGGCTCGTCGCGGTCCCGCATCCGGTCCGCCTGCCGGTAGGGTAGGTATTCGAGAATCGCCGGCACCGGCGACGCCCCTGCATCCGCCGGAAGCCAGATACGGGCCGCGAGACGTATGCCGTCGCCCATCGGAATGAGAATGTTCTCGAGGACCGACACCTCGCGGGGGAACGACTCCACGATCTTCATGAATCCGGCTATTCTATATACAGGAGACAGCAGAGTACGGTCGGGAGGAAAAAGGTCGCCGTCGTCTTTCCCACTGCCTGGGACGAAAAGCATTTCGGGAACGGGGGAGCCTTCGCCGAGCGATTCGAAGTGGAGCTGAAGCGCCCCTTCGACCACGAGTGCCCGTGGGACTTTGACGTCCTCGGTTTCATCGAGGAGCAGGTCGCCGCGGGGAAGGCCCTCGACGGAGTGTTCAGCTCTAGCGACTACCCCGGCGCGATCGCCGCCGGCGCGATCTCCCAGCGCCTCGGACTCCCGGGCTCCTCGCCTTCGCGCATCCTCGCGAGCTCGCACAAATACTACTCGCGAATCGCGCAGCGGGACGCGACTCCCGACTCGACGCCGTGGTTCCAGCTCGTGGACCCGAAGCGGCCGCGAGGTGGGGCGTCCGAGCTCCATTTCCCGTGTTTCATCAAGCCGGTCAAGGGAGCGTTCTCCGTCATGTCGCGGAGGCTAGACTCCTGGGAAGACCTGGAGTCGTTCCTTTCGAAGCCGTCGCTCGGGGAGTTCCTCATCCACTACGTTTTCATGTTCAACCGCCTGGTCCGCGGCCTCACCGACTTCGAGCTCGATGGCGGTTACTTCATCGCCGAGGATCTCCTCAGGGGGCGGCTGGTGACGGTCGAAGGATATGCCACCGGCAGTTCGGTCGAGGTCCTGGGAATCGTGGACTCGGTGCGCCACGCGGGCACCATGAGCTTCGTGCGGTTCGACTACCCCTCGTCCCTGTCCCGCCGGGTGCAGGCGCGGATGCGAGAGGTCGCGATCTCCGTCGTTCAAGGGCTCGGGTTGAAGGACACCTTGTTCAACATCGAGATGATGTACGACCTGAGGCGGGACCGCGTCTTCATTATCGAAGTGAATCCGCGCATGTGCGGCCAGTTCGCCGACCTCTATGAAAAGGTCGACGGCAGGAGCGGCTACGACGTGGCCCTCGCGCTCGCGGTCGATGAGCCGCCGCCCGAAAAGCGCGCGCGAACCGGCTATCGATTCGCCTCGAGCTTTACCCTTCGGATATTCGCGCCCGCCCGCCTCGTCGAGGCCCCCTCCGCGGAGGAGATCGCCGAGATCGAGAAACGATTTGACGGGACGCGCATCTGGCCGGAGGCCGCGAAGGGGGACAGGCTCGAGGACTTCGAGAGTCTGGAAGACGGAAGGAGCTTTCGCTACGCCGTCGTCAACCTGGCCGCCCCGGATCGAGACAGCCTGTTCCAGAGATTCGAAGAAGTGAGGAGCGCCCTGGGATATCATTTCGAGCCTTTGTAATCACAAAGAGGCCACAAGCCTCGAGGTTTTTGGGTGAAGCATGAAACCTGTCGTATTGCTTTTGGCGATTCTGTCCTTGGCAGGGCCCGCGGCGGCGGCAAGGCCGCAGATTCTCTTCGCGGAAGCCGACTTCGATGACCCCGGCTATCCGGACGGGTTACTCCACGTCTCGGGATTCGATTTTGGGATCGGCGATCCGGGAGTCATCCTCGGCGGGATGGTTCTGAACGTCGTGAGCTCGACTCCGATTCAGGTAGTCGCGGAGCTTCCATCGAGCCTCGCTTCCGGAACCTACAACGTTACCATCGTGACGGGCAATCGCCCTCGCCAGTCGGTGTCGGCCGAGGTAGCCATTGGCGCTCAGGGCCTGCCGGGCCTACCGGGCCTACCGGGATCGCCCGGCCTCCCCGGGACCAACGGGAGTCCGGGCGAGGATGGAGCGCCGGGATTGGCCTGCTGGGATCGGAACGGGAACGGCTCGTGCGATGGCCTCGTGGGTGGGCCGGGAAGTGAGGACGTCGACGAATCGGGGAGCTGCGACGCTCTCGACTGCCGGGGCCCCGCGGGAGAGGCGGGAACCGACCCCTCCGCTCGAATCGCGGAGCTCGAGGCTCGAATCGATGCCCTGGAGGCGCTCGTCGGCAATTGCGGTGTCGAGGTCTGCGATGGGCTCGACAACGATTGCGACGGTCAAGTCGACGAAGGCCTCTCCGGTTGCTCGGGTGCGGCTCAACCGCCAGCTCCCGGCGACCTCGTCGTCACCGAGTTCATGAGGAATCCGAATGTGGTCCTGGATAGCGTCGGTGAGTGGTTCGAGGTGTTGAATGTGACCGCGCACGCGTTGATCCTCGACGGCTGCGAGATCCGCGATGACGGCGGCGATCAGTCTCCTATCGACGCCGTCGAGGTGCCTCCGGGCACGTTCTTCGTTTTCGCGAACAATCCCATCCCCGACCAGAACGGCGGGGTCTCTCCCGACGTTGTCTACGCGGGATTCGTCCTCGGCAATATCGACGACGAGATCGTGATCGCCTGCGACGGTGTCGAGATCGATCGAGTGGCGTACGATGCACTCTTTCCGGCTCTACCGGGCGCGTCCCAGCAGCTCGATCCGGGAACGATGAACGCGGTCGAGAACGACGTTGCTGCCAACTGGTGCAACAGCACGACGCCGTTCGGGCTCGGCGACTTGGGGACGCCCGGAGCGGCGAACGGGCTCTGCCCACTGTAACGCGCGACATTGTTTGCGTTCAGCACAGGCTCGGTCGCGCCCACGTGGGCCGCGGCAGGCGCGCTCTTCGCGGACCTTGTCAGCTCCAAGCGCCAAGCGGTTGTTGGGGCGGCACTGGCCATCTAGAGGTAGCTCTGGCGCTTGCCACTGAAGACGAAAGGATGCTTCCTCTCCTCGAACAGCTCGTAAAGCGCGTCGCTTCCACGTTCGAGCTTGAGGTTGCACTCAGCGGTAGTGATTGGAACGCACCACACGAGGTGAACGGCCTCGCCATGGTGCGAAAGACGGCTCCCGAGCTCGGAGTCTGGACGAAGGATGCTGGGCATGAAGAAAAAAGTGTCGAGGACACTCCCCTCGAAGATGGGTTCCGGCGGAGTCCCGTTCGGCATCGTGTGCCCCCAATGGATCCAGGTGCCGTTGTCATGCGGAAAATGGGCGAGCCGGCGGAGAACCTCCATGTACTCGCGTTTGTCCTCTGACGCGTAGAAGACGAGCTCGATCCGGCGGTAGTCCTTGTCGACGTTCTTCGGGGTGTTCATCGGAAGGTCACTCATGCCACCTGTGACAAACGTGAAGAACTCCCGCTTGCCAACGGGCGGGATCCGGTAGACGTCCACGTGCGGTACGACGGGGAGGAGCTCGTGGTAGACCGAGTCGCACTTGCCGAAGATCTCGTCGTAGACCTTCTCCCGCGCCTCGGCCAGCTCGTCCGCAGGCTCCTCCGTGAAGCCGAACTTTGGCTTCTCGAATTCTCCACCGCTGTACCTGAGAAGGCGAGATCCCCCGGGTGACCGTCCGGCCTCTTTGGGACCGCGGCCCCGGACACCTCTCAAGAAGTCCCGGATACCCATTCGGATACCCATTCAGTCACCGATGTCCGCACCAACACTCGGCTTGAGCAGCGGCACGGGTGAGCGGGACACGAAGGCACGCTTCTCTTTCCAAATGTCTCATTCTTGCCGAAGGCGATGTGCCGTCTGCTGCCAGCCGTGGTTAGCCCATTACGTTCGACTTTGCCAGCGCCTCGGGTCTCGTTTTCCATGGAAGCACGCGACCACAATCACTTGCTTGTTGACGAGGCGATAGAGCAAAAGAGTATGGGAACCGAACAAGCATGGCACGACGAGTGTCCCGATGCACGACAGCGTAGAGCTCTGGCATTTCTCGTATCGTGTCCAGCACGCCGTTAACTTCCGCGAGGAATTCCTCTCCCAGGCCGATCCGTTGAGCTTCGTACCAGAGGTATGCTTCATCGATCTCTGCTGCCGCAGCGGTGGACTATGAGAGGGCTCAACGAGGGCGATTTCGAATGCGCTGAAGAACTTCATCCCAGGGAATGCCGAGGGGGGCTCCCCTTTGGATGTCCGCATCCAGATCGTCAAGACGACGGTCCAACTCCTCGCGCTGTGCGTCGGTAAGGGGAACGCTTAATGGGTCCTTCCGAAGACTCTCCCAAAGTTGTTCCATCAAGTCGAGACGCTCGTCCGGGCTCAACCGCTCGATATCCAGGGTCGGCTTAGCCATAACCCAGTATCCCTCTGGTCCCGACTTTGGAACAAGCGCTTCGCCGAGCCATCCTCGATTCCAGCACGTGTAGCCGCACTTCCGGTGAAGTGATGATGGACCGGGTAGACCAAGGGGCCTTTCGGCCCCCGGTCCCCCTCAGAACCGTACGTGATAGTTTCCCATCATACGGCTCAAGCATTCCAGAAAGGTTACCCCTGTGGGGCACCCCAGCTGCGTACCTCGGTCATGTGGCCAAGGCTCCACAGCCTTTGCGATACTCACCTGCAGCCTTCTGACTTCGCGTCGAGCTTGGGCCCATTCGACCTTCGCCCATTTCGTCGCGTCGTCTCTGGGTGCACCGG
>Ga0184637_10000717_pt1 | contig 23902 bp, 24 predicted proteins | sample PLM3_127_b2_FD_133143 | JGI IMG/M metagenome (GOLD analysis project Ga0184637, IMG submission 133143) | Groundwater sediment microbial communities from an aquifer in East River, Colorado, USA - PLM3_127_b2 | ecosystem: Environmental > Terrestrial > Soil > Riparian zone | place: USA: East River... | reverse complement strand
TCGGGCGCGAGCGGCAGCGGGGAGCTTTCGGGCGGCGGGCCGCTCCTGCCAGCGGACGCCGGTGCCGCCGATCTCCTCGTGCGTGATCCCGGCGTAGAAGGGCACCTCGCGCGCGATCTGGGCCAGCACCATCGGGCCCGTGTCGAGGTCGAGCTCGTTCCCGAGCGCGGCGGACAGCTCGACCAGAACCTCCCAGCCCATCCGCACGTCTCCCGGGTGCGGGACCCCGGGGCGCAGGCGCTGCAGGCGGCCGTCGGGGTGGGTGACGGTCCCGTCCTTCTCGGCGTGGCTCTCCGCCGGGAAGACGACGTCGGCGTGAGCGGTGGACTCGTTCTCGAACATCGAGAAGGCGACGACGAAGTCGGCCTCGGCGAGCGCCTCCCGCCATCCCTCCCCGTCGGGATCGTCGCGTACGGGGTCGGCGTTGAGGAGGATCGCGGCGTCGAGCTTGCCCGCCGCAAGTGCGGCGCGGATCCCGGACGCGTCCTTTCCGGCCTTGAGCTTCGAGTACCCGGGCCCGGCGTTCGGCAGGCAGCCGACCTCGCGCAGCCCGCGGGCGTTCGTCTCCGGCGGGACCTCGAGCAGCCCGGAGCCGTCCCGCTCGCGCAGCCCCAGCGCCCGCGCAACGGCGAGCAGCTGGTGGAGCGCCCCTCCGGGGTCCCCGGCGAGCCCGCCGCCCCACACGAGGACGGCGTCCTCGGCGCCCTCCAGGACAGATGCGATCCGGTCCGCCCCCTCGCGGTAGGCGCGCGGCGCGGGGGACGCGGCTCGCTTGCCGAGCGCCACCGCGAGATCGGCGAGGAAGGCCGCCGCGTCCCCGGGCGCGTAGCGCTCCGCCTCCGCGGCGCCGCCGTCTAGCGCCGTGGGGCGTGGGGAGGCGACGGCGAGCCTCGTGCCGGCGCGGCGCATCGCCTTGCGGATCCGCAGGTCGAGGATCGGCATCGAGTGCAGCGGGTCGGAGCCGACGACGAGGATCGCATCGACGTGGTCGAGGTCGGACATGGCGGGGGCGAGCTGGGGCCGGGCGAGCTCCAGCCACAGGCCGCGATCGACGGCGCGGCCGGCCCGCGAGTCCACGTGCGGGGAGCGGAGCGCCTCGCGGACGATGCGCTGCACGAGGTATCCCTCCTCGTTCGAGCTCGCGCCGCCGACCAGGGCCGCGGCGCTGCCGCGCGCCGCGCCGAGCCCCTTGGCCGCGGCCGCGATCGCCTCTTCCCAGCCCGCCGCGCGGAGCTCGCCGCCCGCGCGGACCATCGGCTCGGTGATCCGGTCGGGAGAGGAGATCATCTGGTAGCCGAAGCGCCCCTTGTCGCACAGCCAGCCGTCGTCGACCGCGGGGTTGTCGCGCGCCAGCACCCGCACCACGCGCTCGTCGCGGACCGTGAACAGCACATTGCACTGGGACGGGCACAGGGTGCAGATCGAGCCCGCGTCCTCGATCTCCCAGGGGCGGGCGCGAAAGCGGTAGGTCTGGGTGGTCAGCGCCCCCACCGGGCACAGCTCGGTGATGTTGCCGTGGAAGGGCGCGATGTAGGGGCGGTCGTTGAACGTGCCGACGAAGCTGCGGTCCCCGCGCTCCAGCAGCTGGAGCTGCTCGTCCTCGGAGACCTCCTGGCTGAAGCGCACGCAGCGGTAGCAGAGGATGCAGCGCTCGCGGTCGATCTTGACCAGCGGCGAGAGCGGGATCGGCTTCTGGAAGTGCCGCTTGGGGTCGGTGAAGCGGCTCTTCTCCGGCCCCCAGCCCATCGCGATGTCCTGCAGCGGGCATTCCCCGCCCTTGTCGCACACCGGGCAGTCGAGCGGATGGTTGACGAGCAGGAACTCGACGACGGCCTCCTGCGCCGCCTTGACGCGGTCGGTGCGCGTGTAGACGACCATCCCGTCCCGGACCGGCGTGGAGCAGGCGGTCTGGAGCTTCGGGATCCCCTCGATCTCGACCAGGCACATGCGGCAGGCGCCGACCGGCTCGCCGAGCTTCGGCTCGTAGCAGAACACCGGGATCTCGACGTCGCCGTGCTTCGCGGCGTCGACGAGCATCGCCCCCTCCGGCGCGCCGACCTCGACCCCGTCGACGAGGAGGGTGATCAGGTTGCGCTCCCTCCTCACGGCTCGCTCAGCCCACCTTCATAGGCGCCCATTCCTCGGCCTCCTCGAGCGGGAGCACGGCACCGGCCCGGCCCTCGGCGATCGCCCCCTCGAACTCCTCGCGGAACTTGCGCACCATGCTCCCCACCGGCATCGCCATCGAGTCGCCGAGCACGCACAGGCAGTTGCCGATGATGTTGTCCTGCACCGACGCGCACACGTCGAGGTCCATCGGCGTGGCGTCGCCGCCGATCACCCGCTCCAGCATCTTCACCGTCCAGTTCGTGCCCTCGCGGCACGGCGTGCACTTGCCGCACGACTCGTGGTGGTAGAAGCGCGCCGTGCGCAGCGCCAGGTGCGGGATCGAGACCGAGTCGTCGGCGACGATGATCGAACCCGACCCCAGCATCGAGCCGGCCTTCTGCAAGTCCTCGAACGTGTACGGAAGCTCGAGCTCGGCGGCGGTCAGGACCGGGGCCGAGGAGCCGCCGGGGAACCACGCCTTCACCTCCCGCCCCGGGGGCGGGCCGCCGGCGAGGCCGTGGACCAGCTCGCTCGCGGGGATCCCGAGCTCGACCTCGTAGTTGCCGGGGCGCTGCACGCAGCCGCTCACGGAGACGACCTTTGTGCCGGGCGACTGCTCGGTCCCGAAGCTCTTGAACCAGTCCGCGCCGCGGTTGACGATCTGGGGAAGGTTGGAGAGCGTCTCGACGTTGTTGATCAACGTCGGGCCGTCGTACAGGCCCTTGATCGCGGGGAAGGGCGGCTTGAGGCGCGGGTTGCCGCGCTTTCCCTCCAGTGAGTCGAGCAGCGCCGTCTCCTCGCCGCAGATGTAGGCGCCGGCGCCCCGGTGGACCACCAGCTCGACCTCGTGTCCGGCGCCGAGCACCGCCTCGCCGAGGTAGCCGGCCTCGTAGGCCTGTCCGACGGCGCGCTCGAGGATGTCGGCGACCTCGGAGTACTCGCCCCGGATGTAGACGAACGCCCGGTTCGCCCCCGCGGCCAGCGCCCCGATCGCGATCCCCTCGATCAGCTGGTGGGGGTTCTTCTGCATCAGCTCGCGGTCCTTGAACGCGCCCGGCTCGGACTCGTCCGCGTTGCAGCACAGGTACTTGTCCATCTCGCCGTGCGGCAGGAACGAGGCCTTCTTGCCCATCGAGAAGCCCGCGCCGCCGCGCCCCCGAAGCCCCGAGTCCTGGAGCTCGGCGAGGACGTCGCCCGGATCCATCTGCCTGTACGCCTTCTCGATCGCGGTGTAGCCGCCGAGGCGCCGGTAGGTCTCGATGTCCGCCAGCCCGGGCTCGTCGATGTTGTGGAACAGCACCCGCGTCTCGCCGGCCATCAGATCCCCTCCTTGACGCGCGGGTCGGGCTCCGGCTCCGGTCCACCCGCCGCACCGCGGCGCGACAGCGACTTCTCCGGCAGCGCCTCGCTGCCCGCGCGGATCTGCTCGACCGCGGTGGCCGCGTCCTCAGTGTCGAGCGGTCCGACGTAGCGCCCGTCGATCGCGGCCATAGGAGCGATGTCGCAGGCGCCCATGCACTGAAAGGCCGAGACGAAGAACTCGCCGTCCGCGGACGTGCCGCCCTCGTGGGTGGCCCGCTCGCGGTCCGCGCCCGCCGCCTCGCAGAACGCCTCGAGCAGGTCGTCGGCGCCCTGCATCCAGCACGAGATGTTCGTGCACACGAGCAGCTCGTGGCGGCCTCCCGGCTCGAGCCGGAAGAGGTCGTAGAAGCTCGCCACCGACTCCAGGTGCGCGGGCGAGATTCCCATCACGGCGGAAGCCTGGCGCATGCCCTCCGGCGTGCACCAGCCGTAGCGGCGCTGCACCGCCCACAGCGCCGGGATCGAGGCCGAGCGCGCGTCCGGATAGCGGCCCATCGCCGCCTCGATCTCCTCGCGCAGCTCGGCGGGGCAGTCGACCTCGTGCAGCTCGGGGATCTCGGCCGCGTCGCGCTCCGGAGCCGGGATCTCGATCTCCTCCAGATGCCGGGCCGGGTCCTGGAAGCCCTCGTCGATCAACGGTCGATGCCTCCGAGGATCGGGTCGAGCATGGCGACGTTCTGGATCAGATCGGCCACGTAGCCGTCCAGCGACATCTCGCGCAGCATCTGGAGGTTCACGAACGAGGGATCGCGGATGTGAACGCGAACGGGCTTCGCGGAGCCGTCGGCGACGACGAAGCAGCCGAGCTCGCCGCGCGGGGACTCGATCGCGTAGTAGGCCTCGCCCGGCGGCACGCGGAATCCCTCGGTGACGAGCTTGAAGTGATGGATCAGGGCCTCCATCGAGGTGGCGAGCTCGTCGCGAGGCGGCAGGCACACCTTGCGGTCGTCGGCGATGTGCGGGCCCTCCGGGAGCCCGTCCAGCGCCTGCTCGACGATCCTCAGCGACTCCCGCATCTCCTGCATGCGGACCCGGTAGCGGTCGTAGCCGTCCCCCACCGTCCCCACGGGGACGCTGAAGTCGAGCTCGCCGTAGCACAGGGAGGGGGTCACCTTGCGCAGGTCCCACGGCTCACCCGCAGCGCGCAGCAGCGGGCCCGTGACCCCCAGATCCAGCAGCCGCTCGCGCGAGACGATGCCGACGTTCTTCGTCCGGCGCAGGAAGATCTCGTTGCGGTCCAGGATCGCCTCGTACTGGTCGAGGCGCGAGCCCATCTCGGCGCAGAACGCGCGCACCTTGGGCTCGAAACCGCGCGGGATGTCCTCCATCACGCCGCCGACCTGGAAGTAGCGGGTGTGCATCCGCTGCCCGCTGGACATCTCGAACAGGTCGAGGACCTTGTCCCGCTCGCGGAACCCGTACCAGAACATCGAGATCGCGCCGAGGTCGATGCACGTGGTCGCGAGCCAGACCAGGTGCGAGTGGATCCGGTTCAGCTCCAGGTGGATCACCCGCAGGTACTTCGCGCGGTCGGGGATCTCCATGTCGAGCAGCCGCTCGACCACCCCGCAGAACGCCTCCATGTTGGAGAAGTAGGCGAGGTAGTCCATCCGCTCCACGAACGGGATCACCTTCCAGTACGACTTGTCCTCGCAGCTCTTCTCGATCCCCGTGTGCACGTAGCCGACGATCGGGCGCACGTCCTTGACGACCTCGCCCTGGAGGCTGACCACGAGCCGCAGCACCCCGTGCATCGCCGGGTGGTGCGGCCCCATGTTGATCGTGAACAGCTCCTCCTCCGGCGCCTTGTCCTCGAGCGCGTCGGTCCGTTCGACCGGGGAAGCCCCGATGACCTCTCTGTCCTCGATCGTGCTCACTCGTACCACCGCGGCAGCTCGACCTCGTTGTGCGTGAACAGGACCGGATCGCCGCCGATTGGGAAATCGCGCCGCTGCGGCCAGCCGACGTAGTCCTCGGGCATCAGGATGCGGCGCAGATCGGGGTGCCCGCGGAAGCTGATCCCGAAGAAGTCGTACACCTCGCGCTCGTGGAAGTCGGCGGTCGGGAACAGCTCCGTGCAGGAGTCGATCTCCGGGAGCTCGTCGCCACCGGGGTCGGCCAGCGCCGCCTTGACCCGCAGCCGCTCCACCCGCGGCATGCACAGCAGCTCGTAGTGGACTCCGAAGCGAGGCTCCCCGGGAAGGTAGTCGGCGCCGTGCAGGCTGGCCAGGAAGCGGTACTCCTGGCCCGGCGTGTCGCGAAGCCACCCGAGCACGTCGAGGACCCGTTCCGGGTTAACGACCAGGGCACCCTGCTCGTGCTCGTAGTAGGTGCCGAGCACCGCCCCCTCGAAGCTGCCGTTCAGCTCCTGGGCGATCAGCTCGAGCCCGGGTGCGTCGGGCATCAGGACTCCTGCTCCCCGGTGGCGCCCGGGAAGCCGGCGGCCGGTTCGCCTCCGGTCGGAGGCGTCAGCGAGCCGGCGGGCGGAGTCCGGGCCCACTCCTCGGTGCCGATCGCGTTGTAGCGCTGGCGCCACCCCAGGTCGGGGCGGCCCTGGATCATGCGCTGCAGCTTCAGCACGCCATGGAGCAGGGCCTCGGGGCGCGGCGGGCAGCCGGGGATGTGGATGTCGACGGGAAGGAACTTGTCCGCGCCCTGCACGACCGCGTAGTTGGCGAACATCCCGCCGGAGGACGAGCAGGCGCCCATCGCGAGCACCCACTTCGGCTCCAGCATCTGGTCGTAGATGCGCCGGATGACCGGCGCCATCTTGATCGACACGCGGCCCGACAGGATCAGCATGTCGGCCTGCCGGGGGGATGCCCGGAAGACCTCGGCGCCGTAGCGCGCCGAGTCGTAGCGCGAGCTGACCATCGACATCATCTCGATCGCGCAGCACGCGAGCCCGAAGGTCGCCGGCCACATCGCGTTCGATCGCGCCCAGTTGAGCGCCTTCTCGAGCGTCGTCGTCAGCACCCGCTCCTCGACGTGCGCCTCGAGGTCGCGGCCCTCGAGCTCCCCGCGCAGGAGCTCGCGGGCGCGGAGCTGGCGGACGCGGAGCTCCTCAGGGCTTCGCGGCTGCTCCGGCGCCGCCGCGTCCCTGAGCTTCTGCCGCTCTACCTCCAATCGAGGGCTCCCCTCCGCCACGCGTAGACGAACGCGACGATCAGGAGGAAGACGAAGATGAGGATCTCCGCGAGCACGAAGACGCTGTCGGCGGCCTTCAGCAGCACCCCGACCGGGTACAGGAAGACCACCTCGATGTCGAACAGGATGAACAGCATCGCGATCATGTAGAAGCTGATCCCGAAGCGGAACGTGCGCGAGACCTCGCTTGGGAGCCCGCACTCGTAGGGCTCGTCCTTCACCTTGCTCGGGCGCTGCGGGCCGAGGAAGCGATTGAGCACCGCGAACGCCCCTCCCACGATCACTCCGAGGCCGGCGAACACGATCACGGGGAGGTAGCTCTGGAGCAAGGCGGTGCTGTTATACACCAACTTTGTGGCAGAGTGTTACATAGTGATTTTCCGCATCAGGGCAGGGACTTCGGGGGATCTCTCGCCGCCGCCGGGGACTCCGACGCCGCCCGCCGCGGCCCCCTCCTGAGCCCCATCGGATGAACACTCTGCACCTGGTCCTCGGGGTCGCCGTCGTCGCCCTGAACCTGCTCGCCGGCGCCTGGGGCGGCGTCGCCTGGCTGCGCCGGCGCCCCTCGGTGAGCTTCTGGTACATGCTCCGGGCGGCTCAGGTCGCCGTCGTGCTCCAGGTGGTGGCGGGGGGGATCCTCGTGCTGCTGGGGCGGGAACCGGAGGACGGGCTCCACTACGTGTACGGGATCGCCCCGCTGCTCGTCACGCTGCTGGCCGAGGGCGCCCGGGCGGGGGCGGCAGACAGGGAGTTGGGGGGGCAGGTCGACTTCCAGTCGCTTCCGCGCGAGCGCCAGCGGCTCGTCGCGCTGGCGATCGTGCGCCGCGAGATGGGAATCATGACGCTGTCGGCGCTGGTGATCTTCTTGCTCGCCCTCCGCGCCGCGGGAACGAGCTACGCGTTCTGAGCCGAGTACTGCGCCCGAGTGCGGCGAGGAGCCTCGCCTCCGAATGGCCGCACGCGCACGGCGTCCGACGCAGGAGCGGTGCCTGGGCGAGCGACAGCGGTTGCGCTCGCGTTCACGCGCAAGCAGCCGGCTGCTTTCCGTGGCTCCCCGTAGCTAACGACGGCGCCCGGGGAGGGTGTGTGCGAACAATAGGATCCGAGCTGAAGTGACCGACCTTGTTCGGGATTCGATCGTGGAGGCAATGTCTGCCGCCGCGGATGCCCTCGGCCCCCGACCGGGCACCCTTCGAGAACGCGATTTGGAGGAAGCTCTGGGCACCAGCCTCGAGAGGCAGGGTCCGGTGAGCGAGGTCCATCGGCAGTTCTCCCTGACACTGGCGGACTTGTGGGAGGGCCGCGTCGGTCCGGTGGATCTCGCCGTGGTTGGGCTCAATCCCGCGCTAGTTGAGCTCAAATGGGCGGAGCTCCCCGCCTGCGCTTGGGATTGCCTGAAGCTGGCTGCAGCCCTGGTGAAACAGCAGGATGCTCGGGGATTCATCGTCGCCGCTGCGCCGGTGACCACGTGGGAGAACGGTGCACTGGGATCTGAGCTCTTTTCGGATCGGCGTTGGCCTCTTGAGGATCTGCTGGGGCAATACGCAGAATGGTTCGCTCATTGGCGTGAAGATGTTGCCAACTATCCGAAGCGCCTTCCGGCTGCGTTCGGAACCAACGCTCTGGCTGTCGCCACGACCGAGATCGGAGGCGAGCAATGGGAAATCCGACTCGCCGAAGTCGAGGTCGCTGATCCGGCCCTGCGCCGCATCAGATACGTGCCCACCATCCCCAGTGGCAAGCTCGGCAATGGCACGGCCGGCGTGGATCCGGAGAGATCAGGGACGCGTCACTTGACTAGAGATGATGCCCGTTGGTCGAGGGGCCGCTGAATCGTCATTGGCTGATGGAGATCCCTTCGGTTGGCGCAAAGCAGCGCACCACACTTGTCATCCTCGGAGCGGGTGCGACACGGGGTGCGTCCTTCGTGCCAAGAGATGCGCCAGTACCGCCACCATTGGACTACGACTTCTTCCAGGTCCTCCAGATGTCTGCCACGGGGCGGACTCCAGCGGGTCGAACCCTCGTCGACCACGTGCGCACCGTTTATGGGCCCGGGTTGGACATCGGTCTCGAGACCGTCTTCAACAATCTCGACGCAGCCCGCACGTTCCATCAAGAGTTCAACGTCGGTCGCGGCCGCATACTTGAAGAGCCGACGCGCCTGATTGATGCGCTGCGGACCGTGCTCCCAGGGCTTCTTGGTGAAACCATTACGGGAAGTTGCGCGCATCATGCAGCGCTGGCCGAGCGCCTGAGGGTTGGGGATGTCGTCGTCTCTTTGAACTACGACTGCGTGATGGATGACGCGCTGCGCCAACACGCGGGATTTCGATTCGACCCCGACCGTGGCGGCTATGGCCTCAAAGTTCAAAGTGGGGCGGACGCTTGGCGCAAGAAACGCGGCCGAGGGCGGCGTGCTAAGAAATCGATCGCGCTCCTCAAGCTGCACGGCTCCCTTAACTGGCGTTCGCGCTCGGTACCGCTGCGCCTCAGAAATGAGCCTTATGGCCCTGTTGCCCAGGGGGTCATCGCGCCGCCCTTGACCAACAAGCCGGTCACCGATGAACCACTTCGGTCCATTTGGCGCGAGGCACGGACCGCGGTTCGACGCATGCGGCGGCTAATCATCGTCGGGTATTCGATGCCGGATGCGGATGGGTTGGTTCGCACCCTGCTCGCCACAGATCTGTCAAGGAATCTCGAAGACGTTGTGGTCGTGGACCCCAGTGAACAGACCAGGAGCAAACACATCACATTCTTCGCGCGGGTGGCCTCGGACGCCCGAGTTCTGGCTCTGAGTTCCTTCAAGCAGCTGGCCGAGCTTCTTCGCGGCTGAGAGACGCACGCCTCGCCAGCTCAGCATCGGGCGACGCGGGCGCTGTTGCATCGCATGGAAAGCAGCCGTGCATCCCCCTAATTTGCTCGCTGCGGTTGGCCGATACTGGACGAGCTGGAAGACCGAGCAGCTCTTCAACGGCCGCTCTTGCGTCGTCGCGTGGTCGTGCGGACGCGTCGCTTCTTCTTCTCACGCGCTAGTCGCTTGTAGGTACGGCTGGCCCACTGGTGGTGGGGTTTGAGCCCGAGATGGATTTGGAGCGTCAAGTCTGCGATTTGGTGGACCCGCGGATCATTGGCGATGACCTCGTTCTTCGACGCGATCTCGGCGATGCGCCCACCCACCTCCGCCCAGCAGTGTGGTGGCCCCTTACGGCTGAAGAGCTCATGGCCGGTGAGAAGCATGACCCCAGTGGAATACGGAACCGCTTTCGCCCGGCTGACCGCGGGTTGAGCCAACTTCTTCATGGCCCGCTTCTCCTCTTGAGTAAGACTCTTGCGGAGTGTTGCGAAGACCAGGATCGCCTCCGGAAACAGGCTTCTCAAGCGGATCATCCTCGCGAAGTCCTTCTTCTCGAACTTCCCGTAGGTCTTCGCCTCTCCTAGAAGGAGCACTGGCGGATCGTCGATTGGGACGATGCGCTCGCGGCTCTCCCGCAAGAGGACAAAGTCGACCTCCAGTCCATCCCCAAGATCTAGGTTTGTTGACCAGGCGGTTGGCTCGAACGAGTCTCGAGCCAAGAACCTCAGCGCAAAACCAACGCTATAGCTGCCCGATGCGAAGCCGGGAAAACTAAATGCACCGACCGGGCGGTAGGCCCACTCATTCTCCAGCGGCGGGTCTGCATGAGGAAACGGGAAGGCCCGCAGGCAGGCTCGACAGGTCACCTCCTCGCTGAGACCGTCAACGGATACCCAATTCGTATGTGTGCAATGGGGGCATTGGAGCCGAGGACCCGAGGAGAGCACACCGCGGTTGACCAGGCTGCGAAGGTGTTTCCTTTCCCGGTCACCATCTCCACCGTGAATCCTGGCGAGCGTCTGGTACAGGGTGTTCCGCTTGATGTGATCGGCGCGGGGTCGCTGGCGCCCTTCGCTCTCTTCGTCCTCGATGGCGACATCAACTCTGGCGGCGCTGTCGAGCAGTCGGATGAGCGGCTCGTACTGGACGAGCCCGACCCCCAGCAGGCCACCGACGCGACGGATCAGTTCCGACGCAACGCGGCCTGGCCGTGAAGGCTCGGCGTCGATCCCGACCGACTTGAAAACGGCCTGGATTACTTCAGTCCCCGTGGGAGGTCGCCAGTCGAATTCATCCTGCACCCCACCTGACGGAACCACAATGCCTTCACGGCTCGCGCGAACGTCTAGGTGGCTGTGGGATTGGACAAGAGTGCCGACGTCGTCGAGACCGGGAGGGATTAGCGCACTCAGGCCGGCGCCCTCAAGTGACCAGCTCGCAGGTCGCAACACGCTCATCCAACGAGAGGACCCGCCCGGGTAGTAATTCGCGGCGGATGGCGCCGGTAGTCCAACTCGTGCTGTCCCATCGCGGAGGCCGACCGACACCCGATCTTCATCCGCAACGACCTCAAGACGCTCCTTGGGGTCCGGCCGGGTCGTCCACGGAAGCCATGAAGTACGTACCACCTTCAGACCGCCAGCCCCCAGTTCTTCTTGAGTGGCCTTCACGATCTCCTCCGACACACGCTGGGCACTGCGCAGGTCGATCTCCTCACCACGCATCAGTGGAGATCCGTTGAGACGGCTGATGAGCTGGGAGATGAGCTTCTCTTGCCACTGGGTCGGTAATGGGATAACCGGTTTACCGAGCGCCCGGAAGTTCCAGAACTCAACGACGTCACCAGGGCGCTCTGCATCGAGGAGGAACAACACGACCCTCGCCAAGTGGACGCCGCCGTGATACTGAAAGCCCTGTGCGGCAACTTGAAGTGGGCCGTAGAAGAGATCGATCCCTGTCAGCCCATAGCCATCAAGAAGGCTCTCGGGCGTGATGACCTTGTCCTTCGCATTGAAGAGCTGGCGATAGCTGGACTCGTTGCCCGAGAGCGCGTCATCCCTCGCGAATGAGCCAAACACGGCCGCCACGAACAGATTCAGGTCACGCGGTTCCGCCTTTGGGACAACTGCCTCTGCCCCCGACCGCTCTAGGAAGCGATCGCGACGTTCCCAGAGGTCTCTGAAGATTGCCTCGGTCGGTAGTCCGGCCGTGATCCGGCTCCACCGATCGTCGGTGATGAGTTCCCGTGGACCAATCTCGCGATAGGTCGAACGCTTGCGACTTTGCAGATCGACTACGTAGTCGGGCTCGAAAAGCTCCCGAAACTGGGCCTCAATCTCCTTCCCGGATGGTCCGGGGCCGATTGACGGACGCCACCATCGGGGACGAGTGGCGAGCTTTGGGAGCAAAGGGCAGTGCAGGCCTCCCCATTGAGCGCTTGCAACCTCGATCGCTCTTTTTACCTGGCGTGCGTTGTTCAGATCAACGGCGAATCCGATTCGAAGCGGGCGAACACGGCGCTCGACGCTGATGGAGTGCGAATCGGGCATGAGAGCAATCTAGACGGGGCTTGCACGGCTCGGTTTATCCGGTCGCGCCCTCTTCCTCTTGAAGTCCGAGGGCTCGTTCGAGTAGCACGCTTAATCCCAGATAGAGGTGGTCACGGTTGATTTGGACCATGGCCGCAAGCGCGTCCAGCTCGAGGAGAGCGACCCAGAGGACCCCGCGGCAATCGGCCTGGCCACGGTCCTGTTCGCCTTTAGCCTCTTCATCTCGGCCCCGGTGCTGGGCTGGCCCGAGACCAGCGCCGTCCAGGCCACCTTCCAGCAGAACAGCTGAAAGCCGCCTATCGAAGCTCCTTCTCGGCGCTCGACGATCTGAGATACATCACCCCAAGACCCTGAGGGCCGATCTCTTGGTTGCCGTCGATATCCGGGCATTGGCCTACTCGGTGTCGCCGCCGGGCCGGAGCTTCTCAAGCAGGGTCCCGTGCAGGGCGAGAAGCTCTGCTCTTCGGTCGCCGTCAATGACCGGCTTGTCCTCGGTACGGCCAATCTCGAGAATGCGCTCCGCAAGGTGCGTCTTCGAGATCAGGTCCGTGCCTCTGCTACCGCACCACTCCTTCATCCATCCTCCGCGGCCCGACTCTGGGAGTTCGTCGACTGTGATCCCGTCATTGACCTGGGACCGCGTCTCCTCGATCACGCTATTGAACGCCTCGACGAAGAACTCTGGCTTGATGAAGTCCTCTGTGCAGACTGCCACGCCATCGTCTTGCTGCACCTCGATCACCCGGCCTTCGTCATGCGCGCGTTGGGGGAGCTTCTCGGCGTGCTCTCGACCGCCCTCGTCGGAGTCGATCAGGTAGACGACGCTGCCCGCCTCGGCCTCGAGTTCGGCGGCATCGTCTTCATGCACCTCAGATATTCCAGGTGCGACCTGAAAGCCGATCGGCTTGTCGTGGTCTGCTCTCGGGCGGGCCTGACGAAATAAGGTGGGGAGCAGGATCGCTTCACTTGGGCCTTCTCCGATCACGGCTGACCGCGCCGGCGTGAAGGCAAGAGCATTGGCGCCCATGGCAAGCACAAGAGGACTGAGGCCCACCTTGCCGGTCCAGGCAGAGACCAAGATCCGGCTCCGTTCGTGGCCCACTGTCTCGATCACGCGGATTGCGGCCCCGAGGTCTTCTGGCAGGCAGCCGATCGAGTGGGTTGTGTAGATGACGGTTTGTGCCGCGGCTTGTCTTTCAAGAACTCGGACCAGCTCTGCTTGCGCCTCGTAGTGGAGGTGGGTCTCGGCTTCGTCGATGAGCAGAATCGGATTCGTTCGTTCCGCCTCTGCATAGCGGTACACGAACGCGATTAGGGCGACGTAGCGCTGCAGGCCGGCACTCCCTTCGTTGAAGCGCATCAGCCGGTCAGTCTCCCGGTCCTCGATCTGGACTTCGATACCCACCTGATCGATGTGGAGAACGACTGTGAGTTTCCGCTGTCCCCAGTCCTCCATTCTCCCCTTGAGAGTGCGATTGAGGCGGTTCTGCTCCGTGTGCAGGTCGGCCTTGCGGTCTTCGTCAGTCCCGAGGAACCGGAGATTCGTGTAGTCGGCGTCGGCCATGCCGAGGAGGTTGGCCAGGGCTGGGGGTGGGTTGTCCGGGTAGTCCTCCCACCGACAGTTGAACCGAAGATCCTGGTCGTCCTGGCCGAAGAGCAAGAACTGCGGCTGGCGCGCGAGCAATGTCCGCTCGGCGATTTTTTGCGGGTGATCAGCATCCTGCGACTGCCTCAGTGCCGTGATCGCAGCCCTCACGTTCTGGAGCTCCCTGTTGGCTTCCTCTGAGACCTGTTCAGCAAGTGCCTCCTGAACCTGGTGGAGATCCTCAGCGACGGGTCCGGGAAGCTCGTCCGCCTGGCTATCGAGGCCATCAACAAGACGCTGGGCCCGCTCCTCGATGGAGGGCAATTCCTCGGGCGGCTCCTGCCCCTCTGGTGTCTCAATCTGCTCGACGACGTTCTTGAGCCGAGAACGATCGACCGCGCTGTTGAGCCGCCGTCGAGTATCGGCCCGGAAGTCCATGTCGCGATGGAGCTCGTGGTTCAGGTTTGGAACAAGCTCTCCGTCTGCGTTTTTGCGAACGGTGAACTTGATTCGTCCGTTAGGCAGATCAACCTCGAGGGCCTCTCGGTCTTCTTGCTCGAGGATGTAGGTCGCGTCCAGGATTTCCTTGTCGGCAGGCGGCTCCTCGCGATCCGTGAACTCCCGCCGGTCGAAACCGCCTTCACTTGAGAGGTGGGTGAGGGCCTCGAGGAGGCTGGTCTTGCCCGCCTCGTTCGGCCCCACGACCGCGACAACGGGACCATTCACATAGAGGGCGGTTGTTTCGGCGAACCGCTTATAGCCAGAGAGGTCGACTTTGATGAGACGCATGGCGGGGATTGGGATTGAGTCAAGTCACGCCCAGCTTCCTGACGACAGCCAAGCGGCATGATCACAGGGATCAAGCGAGACCTGCCGCGCGCGGCGACCGTAGCCGGGCTGGCTTTTGTGCCTCCGGTCAGGAGACTAGTTCGCCAGGCGTCGTCGTCGGTCGCATACCCCTAGTCAACTTGCAACTCACTCCACCCCGGTGAAGCTGGTTCCCGCGCCTCGGTGGTAGGGCTACGGCGCCTCGCCGAGGCCCATGTAGGAGCCGCCGTAGAAGACCAGCGGGTCCCCGTCGCCGGTTGCCACCTCGAGCACCGCTCCGGTGACGATCACGTGGTCGCCGCCCGCGAGCACGTCCTGGAGCTCGCACGCAACCCACACGGGGGCGCCGTCCAGCGCCGGGATCCCGTCGCGCTCCCGCCACCCGATCCCCTCCCACTTCTCGTGCATCTCCAGCTTGGTCCCGAAGGAGCGCGCCACCTCGGCCTGATCGGCCGCGAGCACGTTGACGCCGAAGCGCCCGGCCTGCTGGACCGCGCGCAGCGTCCGCGAGCCGCGGTCGAGGCAGGCGAGCATCAACGGCGGCTCGAGCGACAGCGAGGCAACGGCGTTCGCCGTCAGCCCGGTGGGTCCCTCCGCCCCGAGGGCGGTGACCACCGTGACCGCGGTCGGCATGCGCGCCATCGCCTGCCGGAAGCCGTCGGGGTCGATCCCGGTGGGCTCCCCGCCGGCGTTCGCGGCGCTCGATTCAGACTCCGGCGAATGCATCGTGCGACACCTTATGATCCCGCCGCGTGCGCCCCGTTCTCGTGCTCATCCCGGTCGCTGCAGCGCTTGCGCTGTCCGCTTGCGGGAGCGAGGGAATCTCGGTGCCCGAGGACGACCCTACCCACGAGGGCGCGGTGCTGTTCGCAGAGCGCTGCTCCGGCTGTCATACGCTCGCCGCCGCGGGGACGCAGGGCTCGGGCAATCGGGCGCTTCGCAACCAGGGCCCGAACTTCGACCAGCGGCAGGTGAGCTACGACGACGCGCTGTTCGCGATCCGCAACGGCGGCTTCTCCGGCGCGATCATGCCGCAGAACATCGTCGTCGGGGACGACGCCGAGGCGGTCGCGCGCTTCATCGAGGAGTGGTCGGGCAGCGACGTCGAGAAGCCTCCACAGCCGGGCGGCGAGAGCCCCTAGACACCGGGAGGTCGGGCCTGCTCGACCTGAAGCGCATTCGCGACGATCCGGAGGCGGTCAAGGCGGCGCTCGCGCGCCGGGGGGCCGCGGGGGCCGTCGACGAGCTGCTGCGCCTGGATCAGCGCCGCCGCGAGCTCCTGCCCCGGGTGGAGGGGGGACGGGCGCGCCAGAACGAGGCCTCGGAGGCGATCGCCGAGGCGAAGCGCGAGGGGCGCGAGGCGGAGGGCGAGATCGCGGAGATGCGCGAGCTCGCCACCGAGATCAAGGCGCTCGAGGGCGAGCTGGCCGAGGTGGAGCGCGAGCGGGACGAGCTCGCGCTCACGCTCCCCAACCTGCCCGACCCCGACGCTCCGGAGGGCGAGACCGAGGAGGACGCGGCCGTGGTCCGCGAGGTCGGCGAGCGCCCCTCGTTCGAGTTCGAGGTCCGCGACCACCTCGAGCTCGGGGAGCGGTGGGGGGTGATCGACATGGAGCGGGCGGCCCGCGCCTCGGGCTCCCGCTTCGCCTACCTGATGGGCGACCTGGTCGCGGTCGAGCTGGCGCTGGTGCGCTTCGCGCTCGGTCTGCTCTCCGACGAGGGCTTCACCCCCGTGGTGCCGCCGGTGCTCGTGCGGGAGCCCGCGCTGGAGGGAACCGGGTTCTTTCCCGGGGAGCGGGAGATGATCTACGAGGTTCCCCGCGACGAGCTGTTCCTGGTCGGGACCTCGGAGGTCTCGCTGGCCGCCCTGCACATGGACGAGATCCTCGCCGCGGACGAGGTGCCGCGACGCTATGCGGGCTTCTCGACCTGCTTCCGGCGTGAGGCGGGCGCGGCCGGAAAGGACACGCGGGGGATCTTCCGCGTGCACCAGTTCGACAAGGTCGAGATGTTCTCGTTCGTGGAGCCACAGAGCTCACGCGAGGAGCACGAGCGCCTGCTCGGGCTCCAGGAGCGCATCCTGCAGTCGCTCGAGATCCCCTACCGCGTCGTGGACGTCGCGACCGGCGACCTCGGCGCGGCCGCGGCTCGCAAGTTCGACTGCGAGGCGTGGATCCCGAGCCAGGAGCGCTACCGGGACCTCACATCGTGCTCGAACACGACCGACTTCCAGGCCCGCCGCCTCGGCTGCCGCTACCGCCCCGAGGAGGGCGCGTCGGCGGTCCACCTACACACCCTGAACGGGACCGCGGTGGCGGTCGGCCGAACCCTGATCGCGATCATGGAGAACCGCCAGGACGCCGATCGGCGGATCTCGGTCCCCGCCGTGCTGCACGAGCACGGCGCGCCGGCCGCGATCCCGTCCGAAAACGAAAGCGAAGGAGACCGAAGATGAGCAAGCTGATCGTGACCGAGTTCGTGACGCTCGACGGCGTCATGGAGGCGCCGGGCGGCGAGCCGAGCCACCCCCATTCCGGCTGGGTGTTCGACTTCATGAGCCCCGAGCAGGAGCAGTACAAGCTCAACGAGGCGCTCGAGGCCGAGTCGCACCTGCTCGGGCGGGTTACCTACGAGGGCTTCGCCGCCGCCTGGCCCGAACGGGAGGGCGAGTTCGCCGACAAGATCAACTCGATGCCGAAGCACGTCGTCTCCTCGACGCTTGAGGAGCCGCTCAGGTGAAGCAACTCGACCCTGATCCAGGGCGACGTCGCCGGGGAGGTCGGAAAGCTGAAGCAGCAGGACGGCGGGCCGATCCTGGTCGCCGGCAGCGCCACCCTCGTGCACTCGCTGATCGAGAACGACCTCGTCGACGAGCTGCGCCTGATGGTGTTCCCGGTGATGATCGGCGGCGGCAAGCGGCCGTTCCCGGAGTCACAGCAGAAGAAGCCGTTCAAGCTGACCGACACCCGGACGTTCGGCTCGGGCGTCGCCGTTCACACGTACGAGCCGGCCTGAGCCGGCCGCCCGTCCTACGGACAAGATCATCAAAGGAGGGCCCGATGCCGCAGCTCAAGTTCGACATCACGATGACGCTCGACGGATACGTCGCCGGTCCCAACCAGAGCGTCGAGGACCCGCTCGGCGAGGGCGCCCGCGGCATCCACAACTGGGCGTTGAAGACCAAGGCCTTCGCCGAGATTCATGGCGACGAGGGCGGCGAAACCGGCACGAACGACGATGTGGTCCGCGAGTCGTTCGCGAACGTCGGCGCGACTCTGATGGGACGCAACATGTTCGGCGGCGGCCCCGGGCCGTGGGGAGAAGATCCATGGAGCGGATGGTGGCGCGACAATCCCCCATTTCACACGCCGGTCTTCGTGCTCACCCACCACGAGCGCGAACCGCTGGAGATGGAGGGTGGCACGACGTTCCACTTCGTCACCGACGGCGTCGAGTCGGCGCTGGAGCAGGCCACCGAGGTGGCTGACGGCAAGGACGTCCACATCGGCGGTGGCGCCCAAACCGCCCAGCAGTACCTGGCTGCCGGGCTGATCGACGAGATGGAGCTCCACGTCGTGCCGCAGCTTCTCGGCGGCGGCGAGCGGCTGTTGGACAACCTCGACGGCGCCGAGATCAAGCTCGAGCAGGCCCGGGTCATCGAGACTCCGGAGGTCACCCACCTCAAGTACCGCATCCTGAAGTCAGCGACGGCGCGCCGGCGACGATTCCCACCTGATCTACATTCAGCGCGGGATTCGCTACACGGCAGGTGCGACAATCAACGACGTGACCGAGGCTGAGTTCCTCCGGAGGATCGACGGCCACATCGAGCTCACTCGCGAGCACATCGCTCGCGGGAACGAGTTGATGATGCGCAACAACGAGCTCATGGGGGAGGTACGCCAGGAGATGCGGCTGAACCGGGAGGAGCGGACGGAGGGCCGTCAGTTCATGCGCGACCTCACGCGGCGCAACGAGCTCGTCTGGAAGGACGTTCGCAAGGGGCTCGCCGACATCAGCGAGGATGTCCGCGCCAATACGGCCGCAACCCTGAGCGTGCTTGACCGGCTCGCGTAACGCTGAGCGGTTCTGCGGGACCTACTCGTTCGCCCCGCCGCCGCCCTCGTCGAGGTCGAGCGCGGCGGAGTTGATGCAGTAGCGCTGGCCGGTGGGCTGCGGCCCGTCCTCGAACACGTGGCCGAGGTGGCCGCCGCAGCGGGCGCACAGCACCTCGGTGCGGCGCATCATCAGGCCGTTGTCCTCCCTCGTGACGACGTTCTCGTCGGCGACCGGGTCCCAGAAGCTCGGCCATCCCGTGCCGGAGTCGAACTTCGTGTCCGAGCTGAACAGCCCCAGGCCGCAGGCCGCGCAGCGGTACATCCCGTCCTCCTTGGCGTCGTTGTAGATGCCGGTGAACGGCGCCTCGGTGCCGGCCTCGCGAAGCACCTCGTACTGCTCGGAGGTGAGCTCCGCTCGCCAGTCCTCCTCCGTCTTCTCAACCTTCTCCATCGCCGCTCCTTGTCTCGGTGTTCTGCCTCCCGCTACAGCTTAGGAGGGCCCGAGCCCCGCCTAGTATCCGCGGGCCGTGGCCGACGCGTTCTTCGAGATCGATGGCGAGCGATTCGTCCCCACCGAGCTGACGCGCGGGCCGTGGGACCCCGATGCCCAGCACGCCGGGCCACCCGCGGCGCTGCTGGGCCGAGCGATCGAGCGTCGGGCGCTCGACGAGGGTGACGCCGGTTCTCGCCGGGGCGGCCAGGTGGGCCGGATCACGTTCGAGATCCTGCGCTCCGTCCCGCTCGCTCCGTTGACGGTCACCACGGAGGTGCTGCGTCCGGGTCGCCGCGTCGAGTGGCTCGGCGCCACCCTCAGCGACGCCGAAGGCGAGGTGATGCGGGCGACCGCGTGGGTGTTTCGTTCCGACCCGGTGGAGATTCCGCCCGGACTCGCCAGCGAGGACCCCGCGAGCCCGGCCCGGGTTTCGCCCGGTCCGTCGGGCGACGGCCTTCCGCCGGGACCCGAGGCCGGTGAGCAATCCGACTTCTTTCCCACGGGCCAGAGCGTCGGCTACCACACGGCGATGGAGTACCGGTTCGTGACCGGCGGCTTCCTCGAGCCCGGCCCCGCGACCGTGTGGATGCGGATGCGCCATCCGCTCCTCGCCGGCGAGGAGCCGTCGCCGCTCCAGAGGGTGCTCGTCGCCGCCGATTCGGGAAACGGCGTCAGCGCGGCGCTCGACTGGCGCCACTACCTGTTCATCAACGTCGATCTCACCGTGCAGCTCCACCGCATGCCGGCGGGCGAGTGGGTGTGCCTGGACGCGATCACGATCCCGGAGCCGAGCGGTGTCGGACTGTCGGACACCGCCCTCTACGACGAGCGCGGCCCGATCGGGCGCGCGACGCAGACCCTGCTCGTCGCGGAGCGACGCCCGGACTAGCCTCCGGCCCGGTTCAGGCCTCGCCGCCGGCGAGGACGGCGCGGTCGCGCCCCGCCCGCTTAGCCTCGTACAGCGCGTGGTCGGCGCGGGCGACGACCTCCCCGCCGGACTCGGAGCGGTCCCACTCGGCGATCCCGCTCGACACGGTCTCCTTGTGCGGCACCGATGCACGCAGCCGCTCGACGACCTCGCTTGCCCGGGAGATCGCCGTCGTGGTGAGGATGACCGCGAACTCCTCGCCCCCGTGGCGGGCGATCAGATCCACGGTCCTGAGCCGGCCGCGCCACCGCAGGGCGACCGACTTGAGCAGCTCATCGCCGGCCTGATGGCCGTGCATGTCGTTGAAGTCCTTGAAGTGGTCGAGGTCGAGAAGCGCGACGCACAGGGGCGCGCCGCTGCGCTCCGCCCGCGCAAGCTCGCGGCCCAGCTCCTCGTCCCAGGCGCGCCGGTTGGGCAGACCGGTGAGCGCGTCGGTGCGTGCCATGCGACCAAGCTTCTCCTGCAGCGCCTCGCGCTGGCGCACCAGCTCGCTGACGGTGAACCCGGTGATCCCGGCTACCGTCATCCACAGCAGCGCGGCGATGGGCTCCTCGGCCTGGTATGTGGCAGGCCCGATCGACGCCGTCGGAATCGCGAAGGTCGCGCCCACGGCGATGACCGAGATCAGGAGCTGGCCCCGCGTGCCATACAGGGCGAACCAGAAGACGGGCAGGAGAACGACCGGCGTGTACGTGTAGGGCGACTCCGTGCCTCCGAGGGCGCCTCGCACGAGGGCGACCATCACGAACACCAGGAGTACTGGGACTGCCTGCATCCAGGCGGGAAGGCGCGCCCACGGGGTGAGCAGTGCGCACGCGATCAGCACCGGGACCATCGCGGCGGCGATCAGGGTGGCCGGCTCGGTGGTTCCCGGGAGCAGTGGAACGAACGCGAAGGCCAGCACGCCGGCCGCGACGAAGGGAAGGAGCCGCAATCCCACGCCCTCCCCCTCGAGCGGGCGCCCGCGCGTCACCTTCAGCCCCGCCTCCATGAGCAGCGCCAGCCTTCGCCATAGCGAGGCCAATGGGTTGATCTCCCGGCGAGCCTGTGTCATCTGTCCTACAGCGCACGCGCGCGCCCCAGGGCAGGCGCGCCACCGCTCCTCCCCCTGTATCGGCAGCCGCAGGTCACGGCTGAAGCGTGGGCTGCAGATACGATGCGTGGCCATGCCGGGTAGGCAGGGAGCGATGCGATTGGCGGCGTCACTTGCGTGCGGCGCGGTGGCACTGGCCGCGCTGCCCGCGCACGCCGCGGGCAAGCGCGCTCCCAAGCTGAAGCGGGCGGAGGAGCCCGTGGTGCTCGAGGGGAGCCAGCTCGCCCGCTTGAATGGCACCGCACCCGATCGCCTCGTCGCCTATCGCTACAAGCGCGCGCGGCACGGCAAGGGCAGCTGGAAGCGCGTGCCGGTCCAGGTCGACGAGCGGGCACAGATCGACTTCGGGCTCCCGAACGGCGGCCCGCCCAGCGGCGACGCGACCGTGTACGGAACCGCGCCCGACGGCACGACCGCGCTTCAGTACACCGACCCGGGCACCTTCGTAGGCGCGGATCCCAACCCGAGCCTCGACGGCGACGACGAGGTCGCCTTCATGGCGAAGGACACGGGAGCGCGGGCTCCGCATGAGCTGCCCGCCGGCGTGAAGCGCGCGGGGGCCACCGAGGTGGCGGTGCGCGACCCGCTCACCAAAGCGAAGGGGTGGCTGTATCTGTTCGAGGCCGGCCCGAAGCTCGACGGTGAGGCAAAGAGGGACTACGTCAACTACGACTTCGTGCTGCAAAGCGGCGACTACATGAGCACCTACCTTCGTGGCGACGGGCCGAACCCGGAGACCTCAACGGTGGCCACCTCGAACTACAGCGCCGGCTTCTCGGACCGGTGGCTGTGGGACGCGCTTCGCGTGCTCGCCCCAGACGCCGGCGGCGCCGAGATCCTGGACGGGCTCAAGTTCGGGTTCGCGCCCGGCGCGTGCAGCCGCAGCGAGGCGACCTTCTCCGACGCCGAGGGCGCCTTCGTCGTCAACCGGGACGGGCCGGTGCGCGCGATCCGCTCCTACGTCGGCGCCAACAGCGGTCCCTACACGCAGCGAACGCACTACTTCTACTTGGCCAGGCACGAGATCGTCACCGACCTGCGCGTGCACCCGATCGGCAGCCTGTTCAACCACTACGACCTCAGCCCGGCCGGAGTGGGGATGACCTACCGCAACGACGCGAACCGGGGTGGAGTTCCGGTCGACGGGGTCCAGGACTCGATCTCGAGCGCCGTCGCCGCGTGGCATCTGTGGACGGGGAGCCAGGGAACCCTGTTCGCGGCCGATCGCAGGGAGTCGTCGTTCGATGAGCGGTTCGCGAACGGCACGATGACCGGGTTCTACGAGGACGACGCGAGCACTCCGATCCAGCAGTGCTGGGGCGACAGCTCGCTGTTCGGCTCGGCGGGAGTGTTCGCGGTGCCGCAGGGAGGGCTCCCGAACACGGACCCCCGCGTGCAGCCGGTGGATCACCTGGCGGCGACGAACGTGAACATCATGGCGTCGCCGGGAGCGACCGCCGCCGATGCGGATCGCTGGCGGGCTGAGATCCAGACGCCGCTGACCGCGAAGCCGAAGCGGTTCGGTCGCTAGCCCCGCCGGCCGATGTCGAAAACGCCCCGAGCTACTTGAGCAACTCGCGTTTGATGTCCCTCAGCTTCAGGCTGTAGGTGTTGCCGTCCGGCATGTACTCGAGACGCGCAGCCTCGCCGGCCTTGAGCACGAGCAGCCCGCAACCGGTGGCGCCGAGAGCGAGGCAGACCCCGTCGCCGCTCGCCGCGCCGACCCCCGAGGAGACGAAGAAGAGCGCCTTCTTGCCGTCCTCTGACACGCCCACGAACACGGCCACGGGGTCGAGGGCGTCGAGAGGCTTCAGGTTCTTCAGCTTCTTCTCGCTCCCTCTCCGGCCGTAGCTCACCTCGACGCGGTAGGTCTGGAGCTTCGTGACGCTCTCCGTCTTCGACGCGCCGCCCGATCCCGACCCGGAGGTACCGGAGTCAGTCGTGCCACCGGACGTGACGGTCGCGCTCGCGGCGCCGCCGTCCCCACCGCCGGAAGCCTCCCCGCCCGAGATCGCCGCGTCGGCCGCCCCCGACGAGATGCCCTCGACCTCGGTCATGCTGAGGCCGGCGCCCTGGAACTGCTGCCGGAACGGGTTGCGCCGATTCAGCTCGGCGAGTCGCTCGCGATAGTCGCGAAGGCCCCGGCTCACAGCCAGCACGGCGGGCTGCGCCTCGGGAGCCTCGACCTCCGGCGCGACCGCGGCACCGGGAACGTCCGACGGGGCTGTCCCGGACGAGGCGGAAAGCGCGATTGGCACCGCGACGAGCGCGACCGAGAGCAAGACGACCACCGGGAGCAGCCGGCGATCGTGCAGGTCGCGGTAGAGATCGGTGACGAGGGGCGGCATCTCCGGTTTCCTCATGGGCTTGTCCCCTGGGTCGCGGCTGGGGTGGAGGCGGGTTCAGTGGTGGGCTCGCTCGCCGCGGACGCGGGTGGGCTGGTCGCCGTGCTCGACACGGGCGCCGGGCTCGGCGGCGAAGGCGCGGCGGGACCGCCGGGAGTCGAGCCGCCGGTGAGCCCCTGGGCCGCCGGCGTCACGTAAGTGGTGACCGCGAGGGTTGCGAGCAGCGAGGGAAAGCCCCGCTGGAGGTCCCGCGACAGCACGAAGCCGTCGATCGTCAGCAGCCTGCCGCGCACCCTCACCCTTCGCTGCCTCAAGCTCACGAACGAGTCGAGTCCTCGCATGAAATCGGCCATCCTGAAGAAGTCGCCCTGGAAGTCCAGCGTGTACGGCATCACCGGCAGGCCGGCGGGTCCGACCGCGGCTCCGATCGGAAGGCTCGCGGCCGTGGATTCGGTGGCGGCGGCCGTCCCCGCCGGGGTCGATGTGGCGCCCTCCCCGCCGGGAACCTCGCCGGCCGTCTGTTGCTCGCCCTGAACGGAGCCGTC